>Ga0209473_1000495_pt1 | contig 23776 bp, 21 predicted proteins | sample GraSoiAngelo_133_FD_185890 | JGI IMG/M metagenome (GOLD analysis project Ga0209473, IMG submission 185890) | Grasslands soil microbial communities from the Angelo Coastal Reserve, California, USA - 14_0929_05_20cm (SPAdes) (version 2) | ecosystem: Environmental > Terrestrial > Soil > Grasslands ...
CGACGGGCTGAGAGCCATGTTGGACCACGCAGTCACACCCGAGCCTGTCGAGGCAACGACGGCGAAGGTGTCGCCCGGACCGCCCAGCGCCCGCTGGACCTCGAAGCCGGTCTCGTTCGTCGAGTTGTCCTGCCAGACGACGTCGATCCGGCTATCCGACAATGGCGTCGCGGAGACGTTCGAAGGCGCTGCGGGGGCAGGAGGCGCGAGCGTCGTCGCGCAGGCGACCGCTGAGGAATCGGAGTAGGTGGTCCGGCCGGCACTCGTCCGAAACGCGCGCACCGCGTAACAGTATTGCCTCGACGCGGTCAGTCCGAGATCGGCATACCGCGTGGCATTCGCCCCTGTCGTCGCGAGCGGTGCGAATGTTCCTTGCGGTTCCGCGGACGAGCGCCGCACCTCGAAGCCGGTCTCGTTCGACGAGGTGTCCTGCCATGAAAGGTCGATTCGCGTCGCGGAAGATGCGACAGCGCTCGTGTTCGAAGGCGGGTTCACGCCGGCCGTGGCGGCGAACACCGGCTCGAGGGAAACGATCAACGAGACGATTGCTGCACTCGTGCGTGTGCTGCTCATGACCGTACCTCCTCGATCCACACTCCAGACCACGTTTGGGAATCGTACGTCTCGACACCCGTCGAGACCGGCCCACACGGGCCGACAGCGCGATGGCGCTACTGTGGCGCTACATGCGGCGCTACCACGGTGAATGGCCGCGTCTTCGGTACGCCTCCAGCCTACGAACGCGCTGTGAATCTGCTGCTCATGATGACCGCCTCCCCCGGGTCACTAGATCAGTTCTACGGCCAGCTCTGCAATGACGGTGCCGCGCTCGTTCGAGTGGATCATCTCCTAGGCGTCACGCCGCGTGAGTGTCACGATCTAGCCCTGCTCGCGCCTCCCGACCAGCTCCAACACGGAGAGCGTCAAGGCGGACACGCCGGCGCGGACTGGTATCGTGCAGGCCGAGGACGAAGTCGGGCTTCGGGAACCGGGTGAACAAACCGTCCTTCACCATCGCATTGGCGCTGCTCACCATCTCTTCGGCGGGCTGACCGATGAACACCAGCGTTCCATGCCAGCGGTCCTTCAGCCCCGACAGCAGCGTCGCGGCGCCAACCCACGACGCCATGTGGATGTCGTGTCCGCACGCGTGCATCACCGCGGTGACTTCGCCTCCTTCGCTCTTGGTCGTCACCTTGGTCGCATACGGAAGCCCGGTTGTCTCCTTGAGCGGCAAGGCGTCCATGTCGGTGCGCACGAGCACGGTGGGGCCATTGCCGTTGCGTAGGATGCCGACGATGCCGGTACCCCCGACATGCTCGGTGACTTCGAACCCGACCTCGCGCATGCGCGCTGCCAGCTTCGCGGCGGTCTTGTCCTCGTGTTTGGACAATTCAGGATTGCGGTGCAGGTCCTGGTACAGCGCATCGAGCGTTGGATAGACGCGATCGAGGCCCGCGAGCTCGGGCACAGACCTGGCCGGTTGGGCATGAACCGCGCTCGCAAAAGCGAGGAAGGCTGAGAGCACAATGAGGCGGATCATTGCATTCCTCCTTTGCCGCAGGCAGGTGGCGGGTTGTGGCGCCAAGGGCTGCGAAGAGTCAACGACCGACCGCCACGTCAGTCGCCGACATGTGTGAACGCTCGGCACAGTGAGCGCGGATGCCACGCAGGGTGGGCCGTCCGCCCCTCTGGCGCGCTCCGCCGATGGACCCGTAATGTCGAGTCAGCCCCATATCCAGATGATCGAGTCATTGACAGCGCTGTTCGACCGCCATGGCCCCGCGCGATTCGCACTCGCCGCCGCCGTCGTTCTGGCGCTGGGTTGCACGAGTCGTCGCGTGGCAACTTCCGATTTCCCGGCGGTCACCTTCGCCACGATGCCCGACCTGACTGAAAGGCGTGGCCCTTCATCTGCCGATGCCGTCGAAGTTGTCCTCGCCGCCGCGCGCGACACTCTCGGGGTCAGCAGCCCGCGGCTCGACGGGGATGCGGTGCCCACGGACTGCTCGGGATATCTCCACGCCCTGTACAAGCGCGCCGATGTCGATCTCTTCTCCGAAGGCCGGCCGGGCGACAACGGTGTGCGGGCCATCGTCCGCTGGGTCGAGCGTTACGGACGCGTGTACCGCGCCCAGCTCGCTGCGCCCGGCGACCTGGTCTTCTTCGACAATTCCTACGACCGCGACGGCGATGGTCGCCTGAACGACCGCCTCACGCACGCAGGACTCGTCGAGCAGGTGTTGCCGGATGGCACGCTGCTCATCGTGCACGCGACGAATCATGGCATCGTGCGCGAGCCGATGAATCTCTTTCGTCCGCACGAGGCGACCGGTGCCGGCGGCCGCGCGATCAATGCGCCGCTGCGGCGCAAGGCCACCGGTGATGGTCCAAACACGCCGCACCTGATGTCCGAGCTGTTCGCCGGTTTCGGGAGCGTCTTCCAGCGCGCGTCGCTGGCGGGGGGATCTCCGCCGGATCCGTAGTGTGCTATCAGGCGCAAGTGATCATCCGCAGCCTGGCCTTGGTTCTCCTCGGAGTAATTGCTGCCGCTCCGGTGGGTGCGGCCGCGGTCGCATACGGGCCCGAGCTCGAAGGCTTCGATTACGCGTGGCCCGTCCAGCGCTTCGATCTGGAGTCGCAACGGCAGAAGCTGCACATGAGCTACCTCGACGTCCGACCACAACGCTCCAACGGACGGACGATCGTGCTGCTGCACGGAAAGAACTTCTGCGCCGGAACCTGGGAGACCACCATCCGCGCGCTGGGCGAGGCCGGCTGGCGCGTCGTCGCGCCCGATCAGATCGGTTTCTGCAAGTCGAGCAAGCCGGAGCGCTACCAATACAGCTTCCAGCAGCTGGCCGCGAACACGCGCGCGCTCCTGGAGCATCTCGGCGTCGGGCGGATCGCGTTGCTCGGACATTCCACGGGCGGAATGCTCGCCGTCCGATACGCGCTCCTCCATCCGGAGCAAGTCGAGCAGCTCGTGCTCGTCAATCCCATCGGTCTGGAGGATTGGAAGGCCCTCGGCGTGCCTTGGCGCAGCGTCGACGAATGGTACGCGCGCGAGTTGAAGACGACTTCCGAGGGAATCCGCCAGTACGAGCAGTCGACCTACTACGCCGGGCAGTGGCGCCCGGAGTATGACCGCTGGGTGGAGATGCTCGCCGGCATGTATCGCGGCCCGGGGAAGGAAATCGTGGCCTGGAGCTCGGCGCTGCTCTACGACATGATCTTCACGCAGCCGGTGCTGTACGAGCTCGATCGGGTGCAGGCACCGACGCTGCTGATGATCGGGCAGAAGGACAACACCGCCATCGGCAAGGACGCCGCGCCGGCGGAGCTGAAGAAGAAGCTCGGCGACTATCCGCGGCTGGGGCGGGAGGCCGCGCGCCGCTTCCCGCACGCGAAGCTGGTGGAATTCCCCGAGCTGGGGCACGCGCCGCAGATCCAGGATCCGGCGCGATTCCACGAGGCGCTGTTGCAGGGACTGCGCTAGCTCCGTCCCGGTTCTCAAACCGGCTATGGTGCGCGGCCATGAAACCGTACGTCATCTGCCACATGTGCACCACCATCGACGGCCGCATCCTCAGCAATCGGTGGTCTCGGCTGCCACGCGGAAAGGACCCCGGAGAGCTGTTCGAGAGCACTGCAGACAGCTTCGGGATCGGCGCGTGGGTCGTCGGAACGACGACGATGCGCGAGTTCGCGGGCCGCAACGTCAAGCTCAAGAAGGCGCGACGGCGCGTCGAGCGGAGCGATTACATCGCCGACCGGCGGGCGCGGCGCTTCGCCATCGGCGCCGACGCCAAGGGCGCGCTCCGATTCCAGAAGCCGGACGTCGAGGGCGACCACGTGGTCCTGCTGGTCAGCTCTCGCGTAAGCGACGGTTACCTCGCGCACCTCCAGGACGCCGGCGCCTCGTATCTGTTCTGCGGCAAGCGTGAGGTCGACGTGAAGGTGGCGCTCGACAAGATCCGCCGCGTCCTCGGGATCCGCCGGCTTATGCTCGAGGGTGGCGGGACGTTCAACGGCGAAATGCTCCACGCCGGACTGGTGGACGAGATCAGCCAGGTGGTGGTGCCGGTCGTCGACGGCGGCCGCGGAGTGACCACCATCTTCGACATTCCCGGCGACCCGCCGCCCAAGGCGGCCGCTGCCCTGCGGCTGAAGTCGCATCGAACACTGCCAGGCGGCGTGAGCTGGTTTCGCTACCGCGTCGCGCGCAGATCAGGCCGCTGAGCGACGCAGACAGCAAGCGCTCTCTCCATTGTGTACGCTGCACGCACACACGCTGATCGAGCTTGAGCGGGCTTGTCCGCATGCACTAGGCTCGCTCGAGTGCTTATGCGTTGCAGCCCTCGATCGACGGCCGGGGTTGCCTGGGCCGCTTCAGAGCTCGCGTCGTCCGCGCATGCCGCGGTGGGCGACGACGCGCTCAAGGACGTCGACAACGCTGCTTGGGTCGCCGAGCTGGAACCATCGATCCAGCCTGTCTGGCTGCAGCGCATCCGCGCCATCCGCCTCGCCGACCGGCTTGCGGAGAACCAACAGCTCGATCCAACGTCTCGCCGCTTCGATCGCTTCGTCCCGTCCGTTTTTGACGGGGAGGGACCGGCGGTGCTCGCCGCTTGGACCAGGTATCTCGCTGCGCTCCGCACCTACCACCGTGCCGATCTCCGCCTGCCCACGGTTGCGGATCATCGGGCGATGCTCGATCGCCTCTCGGGCTCGATTTTCCAGCTCGTGCCTTTCCTCTTGCCCCAGCAATTCGAGGCCATCCGCGGACTCGGCGCACTCGACCAATTCTTCAACAACCTGCGCGACCTTGCCGAGGATGCAGCGCACGGGATCTGCTACTTCCCCGACGACGTGCTCGGCCGCGCCCGCCTGCGCCGTGAGGATGTGCTCGGCGACGGTTGGCGATCGACCCGGGGGTGGCCGAAACTGATGCGCTTCTGGCTCGATGAATACCTGCCGGAGCTGGAGCGCGGCGCCGCTGCTTTCGTTGCTTGCGAAGACCTCCACCCTTCCGTGGCACGGCTCCGCAGCGAATGTCGTGCGCGGTATCTTCGAATCCTGAACCACTTCCGCACGGTCGGCTTCGACTTCCGCCGCTTCGCCGAGGAGTACTGGAGCGAAGTACGCGAGCGCGCGGCCCGCTGAGGGTGGATCAGGGTCGGGGAAGCAGCCGCATTACGTTCGCGACGAGAGCATCGGGATCGAAAGGCTTGGCGATCCACCCGCTCGCACCCACTTCCGCGGCGCGCACTTGAGCGTCGTCGGCCGCGGTCACCACGACGATGGGGGCCGGCGAGGGCTGAGCACGGCGATACTCGTCGACAAACTCACGGCCACTCATCACCGGCATCTTCATGTCGAGCAGGATGAGATCGGGAGCCGCCCGCTCGACCGCCGCCAGCGCTTCGCGGCCGTTGCTCGCGATCTCGACGTGATGGCCATGTTCCTCGAGGAGCTCCGCCTCGAGCGCGGCGAGGTCCGGGTCGTCCTCCACTACCAATATCTTAAGGCACGCTGTCTCCACGGAACCGGTGACCTCTCAGGCTAGCGGAAGGGTGAAGGAGAAGATGCTGCCCTCGCCTTCCCGGCTTTCGAACCAGATGCGCCCGCCTTGGCGCTTGATCAGCTCTTTGGCCATGAAGAGTCCGACGCCCATTCCTCCGTAGTCATGTGGCGTATCGGTATGGGCGCGGTAGAAGAGGCGGAAGATCCCTCCCTGCCTCTTTGTGGGAATGCCGACGCCGTAATCGCGTACCGATGCCTGGGCTTCCCCGCGCCCGCGGTCAGCGCTCAGGACCACTTCGATCGTGCCGCCCGCGGGCGAGTACTTGAGCGCATTGCTCAGGAGGTTGCCGAGAGCCTGCCGGGTACGTGCGCTGTCGGCGCGGACCGTCAGCGGTGCGGGGTCCTCGCGCTGGATCACCACGCGGTGGAGCTCCGAGGCGCCCACGCCAGCCACCGTCGCGCGCACGAGCTCGTCGAGGTCCACCGGGACCGGCGAAAGGTGCAACGTGTCGAGGCGAGCCAGCGAGATATCGAGCAAGTCCTCGACGACGCCGTTGATGCGCTCCGCCCCGCGGTCGATGGCCTCCAGCATTCTTCGCGATCGGACGGGGAGCGTCTGGTCGGTGCGCATCAGCGTGCGGGCGTAGCCCTTGAGAATCGCCACCGGCGTCTTCAGCTCGTGCGCCGCCACGCGGATGAACTCGTCCTTGAGGCGATCGAACTCCGCCACCTCGGTCACGTCGCGCGCCACTGCCACCGCGCCTGCGATCGCGCCCGTCGCATCGCGGATGGGCGCCGCGCTGGAGCGCAGGAAGACCGGCCGATGGCTGCCGGGGTTCTCGAGGACGCCGTCCTCCTCGACGATCACCTCGCCGGCGAGGGCGCGCAGGAGCGGCAGCTCCGCAGGGGAGAATGGGCGACCGTCGGGATGAACCGGCGCAAGCCCGCCGCCCGCCGCTTCCATGGGTGCGCGCGAAACGGCACCCGCGGACGAGAGCTCGAGCAGCCGCAATCCGGCAGCATTCATGTGCGTGACGGCGCCGGTCTTGTCGCAGGCGAACACGCCCTCGATCATGTTGTCGAGCACCGCGTCCAGCTCGGCGGCGCGGCGCGCGGCGACCGCGAGGGCCTGCTCGCGATCCGCGCCGTAGCGGCGGATGCGCTCCGCCGATGCCTGGAGCCGATCGATCATCTCGTTCACGCCCTGGGCGAGCTCACCGAGCTCATCCCGGTGGAAGATCGGGATGCGCCCGAGCCTTTCGACGTCGCCGCGTGCGACGATCTGGTTGACGACCGCGCGGATGCGTCTGAGCGGGCGGGCGATGGATCCGGCGAGGAAGGCAGCGCAGACTGGCGCCCATGACAGCGCGATCAGCGCAAAGAGCAGCAGGGTGAGGAGCTCTCCTTCGCGGTCGCGCACAGGCTGCCGTGAGATCACCAGAGCTACCGCTGGAGGTCCGGTGCCGCTCGGTATCGGGCGATACGCGAGAGCGCTCTGGGCGCTGGGATCCAGGACCGAGTCGGCGGGAGCCCGCGAGAGAGCGCGCGCGAGACGCCCCCGCAGCCCCGGCGCGGCCGCGAGGTCACGCTTGGCATCGTTGTTGACGACGATGGCACCATCGGTGGTGGCGACCGCGACGAGATCAAGCGGCGTCGACAGAGACCGCGCAGCCGTTTCCCAGAGGGCGCGCTCTGGCGACCGCTCGAGCTCGCGCGCCAGCGCGTCGGCGAGCAGCCCGGCACGCGCCGCCAGATCGCGCTGGGCCGTCCAGACCTGGGACATGTACGCGTGCACGCCCATCCAGGAAGTCGGTGCGGTGATGAGCGAGAGTGACAGCACGACGAGCCGCGCGCGCACCGAAAGGCGCCGCCCCGGGATCGGCAGACCGCGCTCGCGCAAGGAGAGCGAGATACGCCCTGCGATCGGGCCGAGAAGCCAGCTGAGTATGGCGTAGGACAGCGGAAGCGCGGCGGCGAAGCAGGACAGCCCGAACAGCACCGTCGCCTCGCCCGCGCGCGCGCTCAGCGGGATCTGGTCGGCGAACCAGCGCTGCAGCGAGGCCGTCACGGGCAGGTAGAACAAGAGCCACGAGGTCGCCCAAACGATCGGGAACAGGAGCGGGGTATCGTAGGCCGCGCGGGCGGCGCTGCGAGTGACATCGGCGGGCTGCGACGATGGGTCGCTGAGCCAACGCTCGATCGGGCGCAGCAGCCACGCCAGGTAGCCGACGAGCGCAGTCGTCCTAACGACATAGAGCACGACGACGATGGCGAGCACCGGCGCACGATCCTCGCCCCGCTCGACGGCAAACAGGTGCAGATAAGCCACGGGAATCGCCACGGCGAAGATGAGCTCAACGCCAAACGCGATCGCGGCTACCCGCGCTGTGAGAGATCGAGCCACGCACCTTCCTCTAGCGGCCGCTTGCCTGCCGCCAATCCGGGCTAACTCGACTCCACTAAAGGCTACTCATCCCGAAGGGGCTGCGAGCAGCATCGTGCGTCTGCCCGCTCGCTCCGACGCCTCGTAGCCTCCATTGATCTAGCCTGCACGCGGAGGTGCGATGTGTTCGAGGGCTTCGAAAGGTTGAGCGTCGAGACGACTGGGGCCGTGATCAACCTCGTCCGCGCCGGCAACGGCCCCCCGCTTTTGCTCCTGCACGGCTACCCGCAGACCCTCGCGATGTGGCACCTCGTCGCACCGCGGCTCGCCGAGCACTTCACCGTGGTGGCCGCCGACCTCCGGGGATACGGCGCGAGCAGCAAACCCGAGGGCGGCGCGGACCACGCCGGCTACTCGAAGCGCGCCATGGCGCAGGACCAGGTCGAGATGATGCAGCGCCTGGGTTTCGATCAATTCTTCCTCGCCGGCCACGACCGCGGCGGCCGCGTCGGCCATCGCATGGCGCTCGACCATCCAGAGCGCGTGAAAAAGCTGGCGGTCCTCGACATCGTGCCGACGAGGACCATGTTCGCGCAGGTCAACCAGTATCTCGCGACCGTGTACTACCACTGGTTCTTCCTCATCCAGCCCTTCGACCTGCCCGAGCGGATGATCGGCGCGGATCCGGAGTTCTTCCTGCGCAACTTCTTCTCGCGCCTCGGCGCGGGCGCGCTCGCACCCGATGCGGTCGCCGAGTACGTGCGGGCCTTCCGCGATCCGGCGGTGATTCACGCGAGCTGCGAGGATTATCGCGCAGCGGCGAGCATCGATCTGGAGCACGACTCGGCTGACTTGGCGGCGAAGGTGGGGTGCCCGATGCTGGCGCTTTGGGGCGCGAAGGGCCGCATCGCGCAAATGTTCGACGTCTTGACCACCTGGCGCGAGCGCGCGACCGACCTCCGCGGCCGCGCGCTACCGTGCGGGCATTACGTGCCGGAAGAGGCTCCGGAGGAGACCCTGCACGAGCTCCTTGCATTTTTCCGCAGTTGAACGCCGATGGCTCTCGTCGTCAGAACCCGATGCCGCTGTGCAGGACGAAATCGAACGTGACATGGCCCTCCGCCGCCCCTCCACTGCCGTGGTAGACGATCGGTAACGCGGCTTCGATGAACCACATGCCGAATCCGAGATTCGCGAGCCCCTTATTGATGAGCGGCACCAATCCCGCGGCCGACGGACTGGCCCCGATGGGGAACACCAGACGAAGTCCGGCCGCCGCGGGACCGAAGTTGTAGACGATGCCAGGAGCGACGTTGAATTCCGTCGTGCCCGCCGGGTGGAGCTTCAGGACCACTTGCGTCTCGAAATCGACGACCACGTTCTCGCTCGTGTGGACGCTGATGCCAATCGGGATCACCAGCGGGAACCTGTCAGAAATCGTCTCTGTGGTCTTGCCGCTGACGGGATCCGCACTGGTCGATACGGTGGCAAACGAGGTCGCGACTCCGATGTGTCCGCCCACCTGTCTCACCTGCGCGGAAACGTACGATGGGGCCAGGGCGAGACCGAGAAAAACCAGTAAACAACGCTGGACTGGCATGGGTACTCCCCTCCGCAGTCCGCTAGCGACTGCTCATTAGATTCTCACCGCATGTTCCATTCCTGTTTTCCCGAGGAGGTAGACTCGATAATCCGTTCCGGTCACCTCTCGCCTTTCTATACACCCGTGCTGACGCGAAAGAAGCGGTCCCGAGCCCGAACGACGAAAACTGCGGTTTGTGAATTCCTACCGGCCAGCACCGCAGCGAGGAACAGTGGAGGCCGCTCGGGATTTGGATCGATCGGAGGAAGCGCATCCCGGGTTTCGGGCTGGCTTCTTGATGAGGTCCTTCAACTCTACCAATGCGAAGTCCGCGAAACTGCCAGATACGAATTCAGCGAGCGGCGAGGCGGACGAGTAGCCGGTTGGCCGGACGAGCGCACGCCGTTGCAGCCGCCGGGAGTGCAGCCCAGCTTTCTGGGCGAGGGCTTCTCCCGTGTGGATCGTCCGGCTCGCTCTGCGCAGGCCCTATACGGTGGCCACGCTCTGCCTGGTCATCGCGGTGCTGGGCGGTCTCTCGCTCTCTCGTCTCAAGGTCGACGTGCTTCCCGCCATCGACATCCCCGTCGTGGCGGTGGTCTGGAACTACCCCGGCCTCATCGCCGAGGAGATGGAAAAACGGGTCATCACGCTCACCGAGCGGGCTTTCTCGACCACCGTGGGCGACATCGAGCGTCTCGAGTCGCAGAGCATCAACGGAATCGGCATCGTCAAGGTCTACTTCCAGCAGGGCACCGACATCGGCGGCGCCCTGGCGCAGATTTCCTCGGTGTGCAACGCGATCCTGCGTGGCATGCCGCCGGGCATTACCGCTCCCGCCATCGTGAGCTTCAACGCTAGCAACGTCCCGGTCGCCCAGCTTACGCTTTCCGGGAACGGAGCAAGCGAGCAGCAGCTATTCGACTATGGCCTCAATTTCCTCCGCCTGCGCCTGTTCACCATTCCGGGGCTCGCGACGCCCGCGCCCTACGGCGGCCGCCAGCGCCAGATCGTCGTTGACATCGATCCCGCAAAGCTCGCGGCGCACGGCCTTTCGCCGCAGGACGTGGTGGACTCACTGGCAAAGAGCAATGTCATCCTTCCTGCCGGCAGCGCGCGCATCGGCTCGCGCGAATGGGACGTGCAGCTGAACGCCAGCCCGAAGCAGATTGCCGAGTTCGACGAGCTGCCCTTGCGCACGGTCAATGGCCGGACGCTGCTGATGCGCGACATCGGCCACGTCCACGACGGCTACGCCACCCAGACCAACGTGGTCCGGGTCGACGGACGCCGCGCCACCTATCTCAACATCCTGAAGAAGGCGGACGCCTCCACGCTGTCAGTCGTCGAGACAACCCGCGACATGCTCCCGCAGCTCCAGAAGTCGGCGCCGGAAGGCGTGGAGCTGAAGCTGGAGTTCGATCAGTCCGAGTTCGTCCGCGCCGCGGTGAACGAGGTGCTTCGCGAAGGGGTGCTGGCAGCGGGCCTGGTCGCGCTGATGATCCTCTTCTTCCTCGGCAGCTGGCGCTCGACCTTGATCGTCTGCAGTTCGATCCCCATCGCCATCCTCACCAGCATCGTCGCGCTCTTCCTCTGCGGGCAGACGTTGAACCTCATGACGCTGGGCGGTCTGGCACTCGCCATCGGCATGCTGGTGGACGACGCCACGGTGGAGGTGGAGAACATCCACCGCAACCGCGCACTGGGAGGAAAGAACCTCACCCAGGCCATCCTCGACGGCGCCAGGCAGGTGGCGGTGCCTGCGCTCGCCGCCACCCTCACCATCTGCGTGGTGTTCTTTCCGGTGGTGCTGCTCACCGGCGCCTCGAAGTACCTGTTCACGCCGCTGGCGGTGGCGGTCGTGTTCGCCATGCTCGCCTCGTATCTGCTTTCGCGGACGCTGGTGCCCACACTGGCGCGCATGCTGATGGAGAAGGAGAACCTGCACGAGCACGGCCGCTCGCTGGCGCATCGCTTCAACGAATGGCGCGACCGGCACTTCGCGCGGCTGCGCGATCGGTACTCCTCGGGCCTCGAGGCAGTGCTGGAGCGCCGCGGACTCGTGACGCTTGCTGCGGCGTTGCTGCTGGTCACCGCCGTGGGCCTCTGCTTCGCGGTGGGCGTGGACTTTTTTCCCACGGTGGATACCGGGATGATGCGCCTGCACTACCGCGCGCCGCAGGGTACCCGACTGGAGTCGACCGAGCTGCAGTTGGACGAGGTGGAGAAGGTCATCCGCGAGGTGGTCCCCAAGAGCGAACTGGAGACGATCACCGACAACATCGGCGTGCCGATCTCATACAATCTCGCTTTCGTCCCTACCGACAACGCCGCCGGCAACGACGCGGAGATTCGCGTCCAGTTGAAGAAGGGACACCGCCCCACGCGGAGCTACATCGACCGGCTGCGCAGGGAGCTGCCTGCCAGGTTCCCGGGCTCCGCCTTCTACTTCCTGCCTGCGGACCTCGTCTCGCAGGTGCTCAACTTCGGCATTTCCGCGCCGCTCGACGTGGAGGTGATCTCTCGCAACCCCGAAGCGCAGCGGGACGCGGTGCAGAAGGTGTTCGCGGCGGTATCCCGGGTACCCGGCACCGCCGACGTGCATGTGGTGCAGCAACTCGATCATCCGTCGCTCCTCGTGAAGGTCGATCGCCAGCAGGCGGCGGCCCTGGGGATCTCGCAGCGCGACGTGGCGAACAGCCTGCTCACCTCGCTCTCCTCTAGCCAGCTCACTTCGCCCAGCTTCTGGGTCGATCCCAAGACGGGCGTGAACTACAACGTCATCGTCCAGACGCCGCTCACCCTGATTCGCAGCGTCGACGACCTGATCGGCACGCCCATTACCCCGCAAGGCGCGCCGCCGGCGCAAACGCCGCCCCTGTTGGGTCAGTTCGCCGGGATCTCGACGTTGCAGGACAAGGCCTCCATCGGCCACGACACGGTCCAGCCGGTGGTGGAGATCCAGGCCAACGTCTCCGGCCGCGATCTGGCTGGCACCGCCTCGGATGTGCAGAAGGCCATCGATCGGGTGAAGGTTCCCGAGGGCGTAAGCCTCCAGTTGCGAGGACAGAGCGAAAACATGACCAGCGCCTTCCGCGGCATGGGACTCGGCATGCTACTCGCGCTGGCGCTCGTCTATCTCTTGCTGGTGGTCCTCTTCCAGTCGTGGCTCGATCCGCTGATCATCGCGGTGGCCGTACCGGGCGCCCTGCTCGGCGCGCTCTGGATGCTGGCGATCACCGGGACCACCCTCAACGTCGAGTCGATGATGGGCGCCATCATGGCGATCGGGATCGCCACCTCCAACAGCATCCTGCTGGTCAGCTTCGCCAACGACCGCCGCGCGGAGGATCCCGGCCTTTCACCCGCAGGCGCCATGCTGGAGGCGGGGCGGATCCGGCTGCGGCCGGTGCTGATGACCGCGTTGGCGATGATCCTCGGCATGCTGCCGATGGCGCTCGGTCTGGGCGAGGGCGGCGAGCAGAACGCGCCGCTCGGACGCGCGGTGATCGGCGGCCTGGTGATGGCGACATTCGTCACGCTGTTCATGGTGCCGGTGACATACGCAGCTTTGCGCCGGGCCCCGCCGCGCAAGCATCAGCTCGAGGAACAGTTCCGCCGCGAAGAATCGGAAGGCCGTGGACCGGAGCCTGCCCATGCCTGACAGGCTCGGTGGACCGGGGTTGCCGCCGCCGGCGCTGGAGCAGCTCGCGAACGCGCAGCGCGAGGAGGAGAGGCGCCGGCACGAGAAGCCGCCGAAGCGCGCGCGCCACCGCAAGCGAGCGCTGTTTATCGTGCTCGCGGTGCTGGTGGTGCTCGCCGGAGCCGGTACCGGCTTCATCTACTGGCGCAAGCACCGCGCCATCCAGGTGGAAGCTTCGCGCCTGGAGAAGGAGCAGGACGCGGGACGCAAGATCCTCGTCGCCAAGGTGGTGGTGCCGAAGCCCGAGCGCACCCTGACCCTGCCGGGGGACGTCCGCGCCTTCACCGCCGTCGGCATTCTTCCCAAGGTGAACGGCTACGTGCGGCAGGTGCGCGTCGACAAAGGCGATCGCGTAAAGGCGGGCCAGCTCCTGGCCCTGATCGATTCGCCGGAGACCGATCAACAGGTTGCCGCCGCGAAGGCGGCGTTGCGCTTGCGACGGATCACGGCAGGACGCGCGCGCAGGTTGGCTCCTTCCGGTGTGATCTCGCGCCAGGACCTCGACAACGCGATCGAAGGAGAGCGCTCGGCGGCGGCGGATTACCGCCGCACCCGCGAGCTGCAGAAGTACGAGAACGTTCGCGCGCCGTTCGACGGCATCCTCACCGCGCGCCTCGTCGATCCGGGCGCACTCGTCTCTGCCACCACGCCGCTCTTCGAGTTGGCCGATCCCAGCCGGCTGCGGGTCTGGGTCTACGTCTCGCAAGACGCGGCGCCGTTCGTGCGCGTGGGCGACGCAGTGGAGTTGACCCAGGACGAGCGCCCCGGCGTGGTAGTGCGCGCGCAAGTCAGCCGTCTGGCCGACGCCCTCGATCCCCGCACTCGAACCATGCTCGCCGAGATCTGGCTCGACAACGCCAATGGCGGAGTAGTGGCGGGAGTGTTCGTCCATGCGACCCTGCACGTGCGCATTCCACCGCTTCCGGTGGTTCCCTCCAACGCCATCCTCTCGCGCGGCGACGAGACGCTCGTGGCCGTGGTCCAGAATCAGGACAAGCTGCACCTGGTGCCGGTGACGACCGGTCTCGATGACGGCAAGACGGTGCAAGTGCGCCAAGGGTTGCGCGGCGGGGAGACGGTGGCGCTGGACGTGCCCTCCGAGCTGTCGGAGGGCGCCAGGATCCAGCCCCTGACGCCGAAGCAGCAGAAGGCCGGCGCTCCGCAGGCGCGATCGGGGGATGGCCCCAGGCGCGGGTCCGCCGAGCAGAAAGATGAGAAAGACGGCGAGGCAGGGCCGTCGCCGAATCGCTAGCGGTCGGCGGGTTCGATCGCGGTACCGGGTGCTGGCGATCGCGGCCAGGGTTCACCGCGAGCTCGACGGGCGCGCCCGGGGGAGGGCTGCCGCGATCGCCGATCGCAGCCGCTCGTCCCCCGGGAGCTTACGGCATTACGTCCTCGTCCGGAGCCACCCGTAGCGCATGTTGCTGCGCTGTGCGCCCGTCTCCAGGTACCTGGCCTTGATCTTCGACAAGTTGTCGTTCTCGGCGGTGAGGTTCGGCTTGCCGTTGTCGAACTCGAGCAGGTCCTTCAGCTGCTTGGGCACCATCGACGCGTAGTTCGTGGGAACGGCCCCGTACGACCCGACGTTGCTGTCCAAGCCATAGAGCCGCGCCAGGTTCAGGCCGAGGATCTTCCGCTTGGCTGTCTCGGTGATGGCCGGGTAACCCCACTTCGCGCGAATCTTGTCGGGGATCTGGAAACGCCAGAACGCCTCCAGCTGCCATTGCGGCGTTCCGTACCAGAGCGAGTCCGATCCGAAGACGATCTGATTCTCACCCTTGAACATGAGGAGCTGGCCGATGATGTGGGCCCAGAGCGTCGGGAACGTGATGATGGAGCTTGCGAAGGTGGTCCCCAGCTCGGCATAGGAGTTCGTGAACCTGCCGGTGAGGTCTGCGAACTCGGTCGTCCAGGAGATGTCGGGCACGCGCTGGCCCTGCACGACCCTGGTCGAGCCGCGATCTCCCCTCTCCGCCGCCACCACTTCCTGCCAGGCGAAGTAGTCGAAGAAGGTGTCCTTGATGCAGGAGTGGTAGGTGATGAAGTTCAGGTCGGGGAAGTCATGGCAGGCCGCAGGCAGGTCCGCGGGATGCCCGAACTCGGGGATGTCGGCCATGCCGTGTGCCAGGCCCTTGTGCACGCAGATGTTGTTGAACCCCGGGATCTGGCCCTTGAGCTTCCGGTAGTACTTCGAGATCAGCTCGAACGTCGGGTAGGCAACGTCCTGGTCGTCATGCCGCCACAGCTTCATGACCGCGTTCGATGACGTGTCGAGTGGAGCCGTGTTCGGCGCTGTGGAAGTGGAGAGCGCCGACCTCCCCGGCTGGGCCGCGTGGGTGATGCAGTACCCCTTCCACGCGTCGGGGCGGTGGTTCTCGGTCTGGTACTGGATGTACTCCAGATTGGCCCTGCCTACGTAGAGGAGTCCGTGGGCCATCGCCCGGCGCGACCCGGCGATGTCGTTGATGAAGTTGCGCGCGTTCGCCGTCTGCGCGGCGGTGAGGATCTCCGCCAGGCGGGCCTCATCGACGTTGGTGACCGGAAGGTTGGTGCCCGGTTGCGCGGCCACGAACGTCGTGACGTTGCTGATCAGCCCTACTGTGACCTGGCTGTCGAGGAAGATGCTCTTGATGAAGCGCAGGAAGTGGAACGCATCTCCCGCGCCTTTTGCGTCCAGGTTCTGGACTCCCGAGTAGGGCGCAGTGAACGCATTGACCTCGTTCACGTACTTGTTCGGATTCGCCAGGTACTCGGCGGCCAGCGCCTTGTTCCAGGGGTAATACGGTTCCTTGTTCGCCTCGTCGAGGAAGCCATCCGGGTTGAACGGGTTCGTGGGGAACCCGAACGCGTCGGAGTAGAAGTTCCCCTCATGCTTGGTCTGGCCGCCCTGGGCAATCGCCCTCAGCGACGGCGCGCCCAGCGTGGTCCGGGTGTTCCCGCGCACGAAGTGGAGCTGGTCGTCGACGACGAAGACATCCGAGGGGAGCCCGTTTGCGGCCGCGGCGGCAGGCTCGAACAGCTCGGCCTTGTCGACGGCGAAGAACTTTCCGTAGACGTCGTTCATGGCAATGAGCGAGGCGGCCATCCCGCCCGAGCTCGCCAAAAACTCGCGGCGGCTGACGCCCAGCTTCTTCGCGGCGCCGTCGGCGAGCTCCTTGATCCGGGCTTCGACCTGCTGCTGCTTCTCGGTCTGCGGTTTCGGCAGGTACTCGCCGTTCGACACGTTCTGGGTCGGGATTGGGGAACAGAATTCCTCGGACTCGACATCATACGCGCGGGAGCACTTGGCCAGCTCCTCCGGCGACATCCACGTGGAATCGGACACGGCTCATCCTCCTCAAGCTTCGAAACGAACTGGGATAAGTGACTGAAGACGACCATCGCGGCGGAGAGAGGATTTCTCCGCCTCACTCACCTCCTTTTTCCAGACTCGAGTTGGCACCGCGCCCGCGCGCCGACGGATGTCGGCACGCTCCCCGAGCGCGGTAGGCAGACAAGTAACCCTGCCGGAAGAGCAGACACTCAGTGTATTGCAAGTGAGCCCCCCGTACTTCGCTGCGCGGCATAGCGGAAGGCGTGTCCGGGGGTCAACCCGGCGAAAGTCGTAGGGTTTTTTTACGCCGTCTTCGGAAAAGGCGCCAGGAACTCGCCTCGATGAAGAGATCAGGCCTGCGGAGGAGCGATGGGACCGCTTCCGCTCCAGGTAGCGGCGTACAATTTTCCGTCGCTGCCGCGCGCGAACACGTCGAGCTGGAACTTTCCCCACGCACAGGCGATGGAGGCGGCAGTAAACGGGATCAGCGCCCCCTCCGGCGTGGCCGGGCAGCCGACGGATTCGAATCCCGTCCAATCTTTACCGTCCCACCACTTGTGCAGCAGATCTCCGCGCTGCCCGCGGGCGAACACGTCGAGGCGCGTCGAGCCGCCGCCGGCGCAAACCGGGGGGCCGGAAAGCGGCACGGGCACCTTCACGGCGGGATAGAGCTGGTCGGGCTCGGCGGCGAGCCCGAGCGAAGCGAAGGGCGTCCATTTCGTGCCGTCCCACCACTTCACCAGCAGGTCGCCGCGCGCGCCCCGCGTCGCGATCGCGATCGATCGAATGCCGCACGCGGTGGCGGAGATGGGCGGGAGCACGGGGGAGTCGGGACCGCCGTTCAAGACGACGCCCCCGAGCGATTCGAACTCGGCGAACTCCTTTCCGTCCCACGGGCTGTGCAAGAGGACGCCGGACGCGCCCAGCGCGAAGACGTCCATCGTCCCCGGCAAGAGGCTGCACGCGACGGGCGCGCTCGTCAGGCCCATCGGCACGCCGACGGAGCCGAACCACGCGGCGGGCGACCCGATCGACTCGAACCCGCCCCACTCCGTGCCTCTGAGCGTGCCGTGGACCAATTCACCTTCGGGCCCGCGCGCGACGAGTTGGATCTCCCCAGGAGCCGTCGCGCAGGCGCCGATCGGCCGATCACGAGCAGCTCGCCTGCCGGGCCGCGGCAGAAGACCGTCACGCGCCGCTCGCCGCTGGCAGCGGCGACGGGCGACGAGACGTTCTCCGCGATTGCGGACCAGCGCAGGGGATTCGCCATTGGCGCGATGATACGCCAGCTCGAGGCTTGCAACCCATCGCCGACGACGTCTCGAGTGCCGGCCCGAAAGGAACGATCATGCGTGCTGCCGGCAAAGACGGAGCCGAACGGTGAAGCCTATGCGGAGACCGTGTTGTTGCGGCTGATCACCGAGCGCGGGCGCCCGTCGGTGAAAATCGGCGCGTCGGAACAGGCTGCGGGAATCAGCCTCACCGGCCCTTCGAACACGAAACAGACATGGGTGATCCTGGAGGCAAAAGGCACGGCTACCTCACTGAGATTGAAAAACGAGGACGGCCGAGAACAGATCGTCGCGCCGTAGCGCCTCGCGCTCGTGTTCTGTCGTGACTCAGCGCACGACGTTGCTCCCCTGCGCGGCGTCGATATAGCGCTGAACGTCGGCGGGCTGGAGCAGCCGGTCCGTGGCGAGGCTCGCGGCCACTTCTACCATCGCGGAGGCTGTTCCGGAAACGCGGCGGTTTCGTTTACCGTGCAAATATGCGTACGGCTATCCTCTTCGCGCTGCTCGCCGTAGCTTGCGCGCGCGAGCTCCGATCCACGAATCCCGAGCTGTGGTTGGAACTCGAAAGCGAGCACTTCACGCTGCGCACCGATCTGCCCGAGGAAGACGCACGGCGGGCCATCGCGGACCTCGAGTTGATCCGCAACGCGCTGCTCGCGGCCGGGTGGCACGGAAAGGTGGCGTCGCCTGCGCACATCGGCGTGGTGGCGGTCGCGAGCGAACGCGAGGTGCACGAAATCCTCGTCGACAAGCTGGAAGGCGTCGCTGGCCCCCGCCGAAGCTCTGCCCGACCGTGTCGACGCTCGCATCCCGGCGGCTTTTCGCGCGCGGATCGCCGGGATCTCCGCCACGTGCGGAAAGGGCGACGTCATCGGCACCGCTGTGCGGGCGGTGGAAGCGGAACCCCTGCTCAAGATCTGTCGTCAACCTTTGTACGTGCCATCCTCCTCCGCAAAGGCGATCTCGGTGGAGTTCACCATTCGCGAGGACGGTACGGTCGCGGCGGTCGCCATCAAAGGGGCGCTAGACAACGAGGAGTCCGGGATGCTGCGGCAGTTCGTCGAAAGCTGTAGCTTCGAGCCGGTGATCGTCGACGGCAAACCGCGGCGGGCACAGCTCAACCTGACGCTCGACGCGTTCCTGCACTAGCCTCGAGTCGGCCCGCTTGCTGGCACGGCCGTGCAAGCCGGTCACGCTCTTCATCCACGGCGCCAGCGCGGTCGCCAGCTAACCGGCGCGTGAGAGACTGAGCGCGGTGTTGATCAGGGACACGTGCGAGAAGGCCTGCGGAAAATTCCCCAGGAACCGCTGCCCGACCGGATCGTACTCCTCCGAGAGCAGCCCGACATCGTTGGCCAGCCCGCAGAGCCGATCGAAGAGCGAGCGCGCCTCCTCGATGCGTCCCTGCAGGACGTAGTTGTCCGCCAGCCAGAAGGAGCAGGGGAGGAAGACGCCCTCACCGGGGGGAAGCCCGTCCACGCCGGAGCGCGTCCGGTACCGCATGACGAATCCATCGCGGAGCAACTCGCGCTCGATGGCTCGGACGGTACCGACCATGCGCGGGTCGTCAGCCGGAAGAAAGCCGACCAACGGCAGCGCTAGGAGCGACGCGTCCAGCTCCTTGGAGCCGAAGTACTGCACGAACGAGCCCAGCTCCGGGTCGTAGCCCCGGCGGGTGACGGAATCGTGGATCTGTTGCCGCGCCGCGCGCCAGCGTTCGACGGGCCCCTCGAGCCCGAACTCCTCGACGCCCTTCACCGCGCGGTCGAACGCCACCCACGCCATCACTTTGGAGTGCGTGAACTGCTGGCGCGGGCCGCGCACCTCCCAGATGCCCTCATCGGGCTCTTCCCAGATGGTCTCCAGATGGTCCATCAGCGCGCGCTGCAGCGCCCAGCCCGCCTCGTATCCGCCCAGGCCGACGCGTCGCGAAAGGTGCAGCGCGTCCATCAATTCGCCGAACACGTCGAGCTGGAGCTGGAGGGAGGCCGCGTTGCCGATGCGCACGGGACGCGAGCCCTCGTATCCGGGCAGCCAGTCCAGCTCCAGCTCGGGCAATCGCCGCTCCCCGCCGAGGCCGTACATGATCTGGAGCTGCGGCGGCGAGCCGGCTACGGCGCGCAGGAGCCAGTCGCGCCAGGCGCGCGCCTCGTCCTGGTACCCGGCGGTCATCAGCGCGTAGAGCGTGAACGCCGCGTCGCGCAGCCAGCAGTAGCGATAGTCCCAATTGCGCTCGCCGCCCAATTTCTCCGGAAGCGAAGTGGTCGCCGCCGCCGCGATGCCGCCGGTTGGCTCGTAGGTGAGCGCCTTGAGCGTCATCAGGGAGCGCTGGACCATCTCGCGATATGGTCCTGTGAGCCCGCAGCGTTGCGACCATTTGCGCCAGCCCGCCTCGGTCTCCTTCAGCGCTGGCCCGGGCTCGACAGGAGCCGGCGCCGGCAGGTGTGAGGGCCACCAGGTCAGCACGAACGGCACCTGCTCCCCTTCTCCCACGCTGAACTCCGCCACCGTCTTGAGGTCCTCGCCGCGCGTCTCTACTGGCGTGTGCAGCCGAAGGCAATCGGGGCCGGCGATCGCCGAGATGCCGCCATCGATGCGCTGAACCCACGGGACGATCGAGCCGTACCCGAAGCGCATGACCAACTCCATCCGCATCGGCACCCGGCCACGATTTCCCACCACGATGCGAAGCACGTCCGTGCCCTCGCCGTAGATGGGCATCAGGTCGAGGACGGTGACGATGCCCTCCTCGGTCTCGAACTCGGTCTCGAGGATGAGCGTGCCGTCGCGGTAGCGGCGGCGCACCCGCTTCACTCCTCCGGCCGGCGCCAGCAGCCAGCGACCGTTGTCCGGCGTCCCCAGGAGTGCGGCGAAGGACGCATCCGAGTCGAAGCGCGGGAGACAGAGCCAATCGATCGACCCGTCCTTGGCGACGAGCGCGAGGCTGCGGAGGTCAGCGATGATGGCGTAGTCCTCAATGCGGGACGGCACCCCAACAACCTAAACGGCCGCCTGGTCGCGCGCACGTGTCTTGGTGGCGGGTTGAGGACGACTTCAGCGCTCGAGCAAGGTCTTGAGGAGTCGCAGATCCTTCTCGACCCATCTCGCGTCTTCCGCGAACTTCTGTCTGAAGCGCCAGGTTGCCGGAAGAGAGTGAACACCACCTCGCTGCCTCTTCCGTTCGGGCGGGTATGCAGGATGGCGCGCGACGGCACCGATGAGCAGCTTCGCCGCATGATCCGGAAGCTCAACTCGGGCCAATTCCGCCTCTACTCGCGCAAGAAGGACCGTCGCACGGCAAGCGCAAAAACCTCGGCACCTTCAAGACGCTTGCGGCGGCGAAGCGCCACGAGCGCGCCGTGCAGTTCTTCAAGCGGCACTGAGGCAGCCGTGGCGATCGGCATCCGTTGCTGACGAGCGCCCGCGCCATGACCCCCGCGACGCATGCGCGTCCCATCGTGATTGCCCCCGTGGGGCGGATCGAGCCGAGGCTCGTTGCATGGGCTGCGGAAGATGCTCGGGCAATTCTCGGCCGGGACGTGGTGGTCGGTGACGGAGTCCCCTTGCCGTCGCACGCCTTCTCGCGGCAGCGAGACCAATGGCGGGCGGCCGTCATCCTGGACGCGCTCGCGGATGCCAAGCGCGCCGACTGGCTCCGCCTGCTGGGCATCACAGACGTGGACCTCTACGCGCCCGACCTGAACTTCGTGTTCGGCGAGGCCGACGAGCGCAGGGGCGTGGCGGTGTTCTCGACCGCGCGCCTGCGCCTGGCCGCGGAAAGGACCGACCGGCTGCGGCGACGCGCCGCCACCGAGGCGATCCACGAGCTCGGCCACACTTTCGGGCTCAGGCACTGCTCCCGACCGAGCTGCGTGATGTGGTTCTCCAACACGCTGGCGGAGACGGATAGAAAGGACATGAGGCCCTGCGCGGAGCACGCGCGCGAGTTGGCGCGCGCGCTCGACGCCAGCGGGTAGGCGTCAGTTGCGAGCGCCCGTCGGGCTGGGTATCAGGATTCGGATCGAGATCACGTCGGCGCCGACGCTGCATCCGATTCGGAGAGCAGTCTCATCACTGCTTCGCGCGTGGGCAATCCCGCCTGCGCTCCCAGCGCGGTGGTCTTCAGCGCCGCCGCGGCGTTGGCGAAGCGAGCCGCGGCTGGAAGGTCGTCTCCCCGCGCAATCGAAGCTGCCAAGGCGCCAGCGAACGCGTCGCCGGCGCCCGTCGAATCGACCGCCTTGACGGGAATCTGGTCGAGCCAAAGCTCCCCGTCCGCGGAGAGGAGCAGGTTCCCACCGGGTGCGCCGATGATCGCCGCCCCCGCGCCTCGGCGGAGGAGGTTCTCCGCGGCCTTCCTCGCGGAGGCCCGGTCGGTGACCTTGATGCCCGTGAGCACCTCGGCCTCGGCGGCATTTGGACGGATGACGTGGACGTCCTGGAGGACCTCTTCCGCCAGCTGCCGGGCCGGAGCGGGATCGAGGACCACACGCGCTCCTGCCGCACGGGCGAACCGGATGGCGGCCTCGACAGCCTCGAGCGGCACCTCGAGCTGGAGGAGAACGACGCGGGCGTTCGCGATGAGCTCGCCGGCATGCGCGACGTCGCGGACAGCGAGTCGACGATTGGCGCCCGGCGCGGTGAGGATCTGCTTCTCGCCGCCGGCGTCCACCATGACCAAGGCGACTCCGGTCGGAGCGGTGGGGTCGCGCGAGACCTCTCGGGTATCGACGCCCTCGGACTTCAGCTTTGAGATGATGGCGGTCCCTCGCTCATCCGGGCCAACGCGAGCCACGAGCGCCACCTTGGCGCCGAGGCGCGCCACGGCGACGGCTTGGTTTGCCCCTTTGCCCCCAGGCGCCTCCTGGTACTCGTCCCCTTCGATCGTCGACCCCGGTTTCGGCAGTGAGGGGCCTCTCACCAGGTAGTCGGTGTTCGCGCCGCCGACGATGACGACATCTACGGCCATCAGGCGCGATCCCTGAGCTCCTTCACGCCGGAGGCCTGAGCGCAGTGCGCGCAGCAATAGATGCGCCCGTCCTTCTCCGCGCCGTGGCCGATGACGCGGCACTTGCAGTGGGCGCACGTCGGCGCGAGGGCCTGGATGGCGCACTCGAAGCTGTCGAACGTGTGCGAGGCACCTCGCATGGTGACCTGGAACGCCTTGTCGTACTCGTTTCCGCACACCTCACACCGAGCGGCCGGCATCGTGGACCTCCCTGCGAGTGGACGCGAGGCGCCCTAGTGCGGACGGGCCTCGCGGTCGGTGATCTGCCTCATCGTCTCCGACGCGCGCGACCCTTGCTCGACCTGGGCGATGTCCGACAGGCTGATCACGCCGCACAGGCATCCGTTCTCGTCGGTGACGATCATGCGCGACTTCTGGCGCTCTCCCATGAGCTGCTCCGCTTCCGTGACGTCGTCGTCGGGACGGCAAGCGACGACTTCCGGGGTCATGACGTCGGCGGCGGCCGTGGTCGGCGGCCGACCCTCGGCGACGATGCGGATGGCGATGTCACGGTCGGTGATCGCTCCCAGCACTTTTTTGCTCGAATCGCAGACCGGCAGGAACCCGACGTTCGCATCGCGCATGCGCCGGGCGGCCTCCTGGACCGGTTGCGTCGGGGCAATGCACTCTACGTCGCGCTTCATGATTTCTTCGCAGCGCATTGGATCCTCCTTGCGCGGGGAAAGCCCCGAGACGCGGTGTGCCCCTGGACGGCGATGGATTCAATACCCGCGGGTACGCAGTCGTTGCGCCAGCCTCACGCCAGCGCACCTGCGGGTGAGACTTGCCGGTGCACCCGGGATGCATGGGGCGTAAGCTGACGGAGAGGAAGCGCCATGCCTAGCGAAGAGACGCGCCGCCTGCTGAAGCTGTTCGGGATTGCGGTCACGGACCTCGAAGTCGCCGTCGCCAAGGGAGCGGCCAAGGATGGGCTCGCGAGCGCGCTGGCGGAGGTCGACAAGCGACTTCGCGAGG
>Ga0209473_1000498_pt1 | contig 23737 bp, 22 predicted proteins | sample GraSoiAngelo_133_FD_185890 | JGI IMG/M metagenome (GOLD analysis project Ga0209473, IMG submission 185890) | Grasslands soil microbial communities from the Angelo Coastal Reserve, California, USA - 14_0929_05_20cm (SPAdes) (version 2) | ecosystem: Environmental > Terrestrial > Soil > Grasslands ...
TCCCAGCAGTTTGATGAACTATTTGTATGGCCTGACCAAAATTCGTTTTCGCACTTGCATGATTTGGATCGCTATCGGCCAGGCGCCAGGGCTTTTTCTTTATGCTTATCTTGGAACGCTGGGGCAGCTGGGGCTGCGCCTCGCTCGCGGCCAGACACATCCGCGAATGTACGAGTATTGGGTCTGGGGCGGCGGGCTGCTTATTTCCCTGGCGATCTTGGTGCTAATGGGCCAGATTGCACTGCGTGTTCTCCGAAGTAATGGAATATAATTATCTGGTCTGCAAATGAATACGCAATTTGATAATTTAATTCGCAACGCCTTAGGAGCGTGCCTGCAAGTTTATGCGCCGTATTCTAGATTTGCCGTAGGAGCAGCCGTTCAATGTAAATCGGCGGCCGTTTTCATCGGCAGCAACATCGAAAATATCTCCCATGGCCTAACGATTTGCGCCGAGCGAATCGGGATGGGTAGTGCAGTCGCGGCGGGACAACGCGAGTTGGTCACGATCGCTGTGGTTGCGGACACGATTGAACCGATCGTGCGTTGTGGTGCTTGCCGGCAATTCCTAGCTGAATTTTCCCCGGCTCTGATTATCGTTAGCGCAACGGTAGAGGGGGACCGCAAGGTCGAGAGCCTTTCTCATCTGCTTCCGGACCCGAAGCGCGGAATTCTAAAAAATGTTCACACTCCCTGATCGGATCGACGTCCTGATTGTTGGCAGCGGTCACGCCGGGATCGAGGCCGCCTTGGCAGCAGCGCGTCTTGGCTGTCGCACCATGATGCTGACACAAAATCTGGATACAATTGGGCAGATGTCATGCAATCCGGCGATCGGTGGATCGGCCAAGAGTCATATTGTCAAAGAGATCGATGCGCTGGGCGGCGCGATGGCAATTAATGCGGACGCGACTGGAATCCAATTTCGTGTGCTCAACCGGAGTAAAGGCGAAGCGGTTTGGGCTACGCGGGTTCAATGCGACAAGAAAGCCTATCAGTTTCGGCTAAAGGCTATCCTCGAGAAGACACCGAATCTTCGATTGTTGCAGGGAACAGCGGCCACGATTGTCGTTCACGACAGGAGAGTCCTCGGCGTGACCACGGATTTAGGCATGGAGATTCCGGCAAAATCGGTCGTGATCACGGCCGGCACGTTTCTGCGGGGGCTGCTGCATGTAGGCGAACAATCCAAACCTGGCGGGCGGATGGCTGACAGCGCTTCGAGTCTGAGCGACAGCATTCGGGCTCTTGGATTCGAGACGGGTCGTTTTAAGACGGGGACACCCTGTCGGCTAAATGGGAATTCGATCGATTTTTGTTCGCTCGAGGCGCAACAAGGCGATGAGCCGCCACCGCGGCTTTCTTTTCTCGAAAAGGTAACTACGCAGAAGGGCGATTCGTTTACCCTCAACTTCGACGAATCGGGCTTGTTCCACGTGGAACAGCTCCCATGTTGGTTAACGCATACGACTCCAAAAACTCACCATATAATTAACACAAATCTCCACCGATCACCATTATATCAAAATAGAATTAAGGGCACGGGTCCGCGCTATTGTCCCTCAATTGAGGACAAAATTGTCCGATTTTCGCATAAAGCGTCGCACCCCATTTTCCTCGAGCCCGAAGGCCGCCATTCCAGCGAAATCTATGTCAATGGCATCTCCACCAGTCTGCCTTTCGACGTCCAGTTATCGCTAGTGCGATCCATTCCCGGCCTCGAGCACGCCGAAATTATCCGGCCCGGTTATGCCGTCGAGTACGATTATTTCCCGCCGACGCAACTCCACCCGACACTCGAAACCAAGTTCGTGCAAAGTTTGTATTTCGCTGGTCAGATTAACGGCACCTCCGGCTACGAAGAAGCTGCCGGGCAAGGCTTAATTGCAGGAATTAACGCCGCATTAAAGGCGCAAAATCGCGATCCGTTCACGCTTCCGAAAGAAATCAGCTACATTGCAGTCCTGATCGAAGATCTGACAACGCGAGGGACAGATGAACCGTATCGAATGTTTACTAGTCGCGCGCAAAATAGACTGGCCCTCCGGGAAGACAACGCGGATTTGCGTTTGACCGAGCTCGGCGCGGGGATCGGGTTAGTCGGTGAGGACCGGATGGATAGTCTCCGTCGAAAACAGGAGACCATTGCTTCCCTCGAAAGCGCGATTGACGGTCGTCAAGTTAATGGTCGGCCGCTGCGTCAAGCTCTGAAAGATCCGCATTTCGACCTGGGTGAACTGCCGCTCGAAGTACTAGCCATGGCGCCTCGCTCAATCTGGCGCCATCTGCTGGTTGAAATGAAATACGCAGGATACCTAGCTCAACAAATGAAGCGCGTCACCCACGAACGGTTACGCGCCGATCGCACTATTCCCCTCGGTTTCGACTTTAATGTTGTTCCCGGCTTACGCAGCGAGAGCCGGCAAAAACTGGGAAGGTTTCGCCCAACTTCACTCGGAGCGGCACGACGCATTCCGGGAATAACCGCCGCCGATTTATCTATCTTGGATATTTGGCTAAATGGTAAACCGTTCTGAGTGATCTATTTCACCGCGGCTCTGATTGCTTACCTTCTTGGATCCATCCCATTTGGTTTCATTGCTGGGCGGATCGCCGGTATTGACGTCCGGCAACACGGGAGCGGTAACATTGGCGCAACAAACACCTTGCGTGTTCTCGGAAAGAAATATGGTTACGCCGTTTTTGTCGGCGATGTCTTAAAAGGTTTCCTGGCTGTTAGAATTGCGCTTTGGCTCGCCCAATTCGACCCGTCCGCCAGTTATCTCATCGGGATTCTTGCTGCTTTGTTCGTCGTAATCGGCCACTCATTCCCTGTCTGGCTTCGATTTCGCGGTGGAAAAGGTGTGGCCGCGGCCACGGGCGCATGTCTTGGTCTGTTGCCGGTGGCAACGTTCATCGCTGTTGCTGTGTGGATCGCCGTCTTCGTCGTCTTTCGCTTTGTCTCGTTAGCTTCCATCGTTGCTGCAATTGCCCTGCCCCTCAGCGCCTGGGTTTTGGGAAATGCGGCCGATCCCATGGTTTTAGGATTTAGCGGGTTGATCGCGGCGTTAATAATTTTCAGGCATCGCAGCAACATCGTTAGGCTGGCTCAAGGCCGCGAGCCGCGCTTCGATCGAAAATGAAACAAACCGTCATCATCGGTGCTGGAAGCTGGGGGACGGCGCTCGCGGCGCTCTGGGCAAAGGATGGCCGGCCCATCTCGCTTTGGGGCAACAACGCCGAGCGCATCAGCCGAGTGCAGAGCTCGCGAGAAAATACGGAATATCTCCCGGGCGTTCAATTGGCTGAGAACATTCGCGTCATGCACGAACTAACGGACTGTAGGGAGGCCGAGCTCATAGTTTTCGTTACCCCGTCCATCGTCTTGCGCGAAATCGCTACTCGTGTCCGCGATACTGGCGTAAGTGACAATGCGGTGCTGCTTAGTTGCACAAAAGGAATCGAGCATGGCAGCGGAATGCGAATGAGCGAAATTTTGTCAACGCTCTTTCCTTCAAATCCGGTGGCGGTTTTGTCCGGACCAAATCTGGCGGTAGAAGTAGTTCGTGGCCTGCCGACCGCGACGGTGATTGGATGTGCTAACGAGAATTATGCAATCGAACTGCAACGCTTTCTCGGGAGCGAACATTTTCGCATTTACACCAGTGACGATGTGGTCAGCATTGAGCTGGGTGGCGCGCTCAAGAATGTTTTTGCAATTGCGGCAGGCGTGAGTGACGGCCTTGGCCTTGGCGACAACTCAAAAGCTGCGCTTGTCACCCGAGCAATGGCCGAATTGTTGCGTCTCGGCACAAAAATGGGTGGAAACGCGCTCACCTTCTACGGACTAAGCGGCGTGGGCGATCTGATCGCGACCTGCTTCAGCAAACACAGCCGCAATCGGAGAGTGGGCGAACGGCTGGGCCACGCCGAAATGCTGGCCCAGATCCAGGCCGATATGAAGATGGTGGCAGAAGGAATACCGACGGCCAAGAGCGCGTTTGAATGCGCCCGTCGCCTCGGCGTGGATACGCCGATCATCGATCAAATCTACGCCGTCCTTTACCAGGACAAGCCGCTCCTTTTTGCAATGCAGGAATTGCTCGGCCGTGGGCCCAAGCCCGAGCGCCTTTAAGTCGTTTTCCCACGAAACACCCTTTTGAATTGCGCTTTCAGCGTTGGATTTGTCTCGGACCATTTTTCCTGGGGCGTTGCTCCAGACTGGAAATGAGTCCGCGCCTTTGGCGATCTCATCTCGCGATCGGTTGCGATGGCGCCGCGATTTGCGAAAACCTTTCGGCAAGGATGCGAAAAGATGGTCGCGCTCCCTAACTGCCGCGCAGTTTGCGGAAAACCCGCTCCAAGGCTTCAGGGTAAAGCACGTGCTCTACTTCCTGGATACGCGCGTGCAGTGATTCGGGGCTGTCGTCGCTCATCACCGGGACTCTGCGTTGCGCGATGATGTCGCCGTGATCGATCTTCTCATCCACGTAGTGAACGGTCACGCCTGTCCATTTCTCGTTAGCTGCAAGCGCCTGTTTCCAAGATTCGAGGCCCGGAAACTTCGGCAGGAGCGATGGATGAATGTTGACAATTCGGCGCGGAAAAGCCGCCAGCATTTGCTCCTTCAACACCCGCATGAAACCAGCCAGAACCACCAACTCCACTTCGGCATCTTGTAACATCTCGACTAGTTGCGCTTCGACCTTCGGCTCGAGCCGGGTCCGAAAATGTCCCGGCGGCAAGTAAGCATTCGCCACCCCGAACTCGCGCGCGATCTCGAGAATCGGCGCGTCCAGCACGTCCGAAATTACTACGGTCGCCTTCGCGTTTAACTTACCGTCGCGAATGCTTTGCAAGATGGCGCGACAGTTCGATCCCCTACCCGAGCCGAGAATACCAATCTTGATCATTACGCTTTCCCAATTCTCGTTAGCAACTGCGAGGTCGAATAACCTTGCTCGAACGGAATGATCTCAATCTTCGTTCCAAATTTTGCCAAAACCGCGCGTTCTTCGGGGTCCAGCGTATCGGCAGTATAATCGCCACCCTTGGCGTAGGTTGACGGGTGCGCTGCCCGCAGGAAATTCGTGGCCCGCAATTCGGAAAAAATCGTGACGTAATCAACCGATTCGAGCGCGGCCAATACCTCCGCCCGATCCTGTTCCGGATTGACGGGCCGGCCTTCGCCTTTGCGCTGACGGACGGAGCTATCGCCATTCAATCCCACCACCAGCACGTCGCCGAGCTTTCGGGCAGCGGCCAGATAGCGCACATGACCGACATGCAAAATATCGAAGCAACCGTTTGTCGCGACCACTCGATTGCCCGTGGACCTCAACTGGCCGGATTTTGCGGCCAGTTGCTCGAGACTGAGGATTTTCTTTTTCACGCTGCTCCGACTACGCACCGCAATGCGCCGGGCAGCAACTCGAAAGTTGCCGGTTCGTTCCCGATCAATTCGCCATCAACGTTAAACCACATTCCGGGTCTTGAACTAATCGCGATTTTTTTGGCGCGACGAAAAATGATCCCGTCCGAGGACAAATGTTTACCGACGAGAATCTGGGCCGCCAAAATTGCGAGCTCGGCCGGTCCCCGTTCTGCAATGAGCACGATGTCGAGCAATCCATCCGTGAGGTCGGCCTCCGGCGCGATTGGGATTCCGCCAGCCACGTATCGTCCATTGGCGACAACTAAATTGTAAAGATCAAGCTCGAGGGCTTCGGCGTCATCCAACGCCACCCGTGTGGCGTAACCACGCAGCTCGGAAAAGGCGGCCGCGGCGCTGCGCAAATAGGCTAGCGGTCCCCACGTCCGCTTCATTTCCGGCGTGAGTTTCTCGTCCACCACGCCGCTGAATCCGCCTGAGGAAACGTTTATGAAATAGCGAACTTGATCGCTCGTCACGCGGACCAGATCGATTGCGCGGGTTTTACCTGCCATGATCTGTTCCATCGCCGTCTCTACATTATTTGGGACTCCGAGAGTCCGCGCGAAGTCGTTGCCGGTCCCGAGCGGCAAGGCCCCAAGAGCAGCATTGCATCCTCCCTGCGCAATCCCGTTCACCACTTCGTTTAAGGTTCCATCACCGCCCGCCGACACGATCAGCTCGAAGTCGGCAGCATCACTGGCGAATTTTTCCGCGTCACCCGCCTGTTCGCTGATGCAGAAGCGCTCGGGGTTTAACCCGCGCAAACGCTCTCGAATCGCGTCAATGTCCTTCACCCCGCCGGCAATTGGATTGAGAATGACGCAGGTTCGCATCGCACTGCGACATTGCGTCGCCTGGGCCAATCAAGCAACGCGCCCTTTTCGGCTTGCCTCGCGAGCGGATCAATGATTGATAAGCGCCTGGTATGGCAACCAGTTCCTCGGAGCCGTTGAGTGGCTACAAAATCTCGGAAGGCCCGGTGACCTCGTCATCGTTGCCTCGACCAGACGTAGAGGAATTGACCGGGTTGCCGGTGCACTTTGGCGAGCCGCTGCTGGTCGCGATCGCGCGCGATCCGCGGACGCTTTTTGTCTGCTGGAGCGTGGATTGGCCGTCTGCCTTCGTTAAAGGTCTACCGGCCGATCGCTGTGCCCATGTGCGTATTCGCCAAAACGGGAATGAGAAAACGGTCGCGGTCGAACCGATGAGTGGGAGCTGTTCCGTCGAGGAGCTCGAGCCCGGCGAGACGTATTCGGTCGAGCTTGGCTATTACGCGCCGCCGGAGACCTGGAACAGTGTGGTTACCGGCAACGAAGTGATGATGCCGTTCACTTCAGAATCAGCCGACCAGATGATTGATGCCGCAACCATCCCATTTCATCTCACTTTTCAACGGATACTAGATGCTTTTCGCCGGTCGAATGGCGATGACCTTGCGCAAACGCTGGCGCAATTCCAGGAACGGGCGAACCGGTCAGAACTTTCGCGCGACGAAGCCGAAGTATTGCGCGCGCTCGATCTATCGCCCGAAGATTTGCAAAAAACCGCCGCCACCCGCGAATCGTTAGCGAAATCGGAGCGACTCCGCGAGCGGGGCGAAAAACTTTTCGGCGGCGCAAGTCCCGGCGAAGGTTTCGGCGGTAGTAGTTGGTAGCGAACCGACGCAGAGATCTTTTAGTTTTAGCACGACAAAATTCGGGTTCTTATTCTTAATCCTACTCTTATTCCTATTCCCCTCGGTTTCCGTATTGCTCAGGCGATTCGAAAACGCCCACATCCGAATTAGCTCGGATTAACCCAAACAACATTGACACCATCTTTACCAGCATGCTCTTGCCTTACTGGATGTCGTCCCTTTCAACAAACTGTTTCGCGATCATCACATCGAGACAAGCGGCACACTCGAGCGCGAAGCCACGGGCATTGTCGAAGAAATGACAACGATCAGCCGAGGTAAACCTGCCGTTTCCTTCGGCGATGTTCAGCGGAATTGAGGTCGACGCGCGATCGAGTTGATTCCGAACTGATGCGGTGCGGGGCAGTTTGTCGAGGACCGGAACTGTCCAGGCAATGAATTGAAGTGACTGTTGGTAAACGTCCAATTTTTCGTGATCGAGAGTCGTGTGCATGGCGGGAACGAAGTTAATGAATAGGAATAAGATTACGATTAAGAATAGGACTAAATTCGGACGTGAGTTCTTCGCCCACGTAGGCTTTGATCACCTTCGCGCTCCTTTTGCGTCTCGGCCGCGAGGGCAAAACGGGCGGCCGGCTCAGCTACCGGGTCAGCTTTATCCCCTCGGGCATCTCCGGTAATGGCGCGTTGATGCGGCTGTGGCTCTTGCCGTAACTAAAGTAAAATACTAATCCGATTGCGAGCCAGACAATTAGCCGCATCCAGTTCGTCCAGCCCAGGCCGTAAATCATTGCGCCGCACACGATGATTCCGAGAGTGCAGACGACGGGCGCCGCCGGCACCCGGAATCCTCGTTCCAGCTCAGGAGTGCGAACCCGCATGATCCAGATACCTGCGCAAACAAGGATGAAAGCAAACAACGTCCCGATGCTCGTCATTTCGCCGGTGACATCGGCAGGTACAAATGCGGCGAGCAGGCCGGTAAACATGAAAAACAACATGTTTGATTTGTAGGGCGTTCGATACCGCGGATGCACATCGGAAAAAATTTGTGGGACAAGTCCGTCGCGACTCATCGAGAAGAAGACGCGCGATTGGCCTAACAACATCACCAGGATGACGGACGAAAAGCCGGCCAGAATCGCGACCGTGACCGACTTTGAAAGCCATTCGTAGCCGGTCATGTATTTGGTGATGGCGAACGCGACCGAGGCTTCACGACCGGCGCTGCGGAAATCCTGCACCGTGGCAACGCCGCTGAGCACGTAGGAGAACAGCACATAAAGAATGGTACAGAAAACGAGCGATCCGAGAATTCCGATCGGCATGTCACGCTTCGGATTCCGCGCTTCTTGTGCGGCGGTCGAAACGGCATCGAAGCCGATGTAAGCGAAGAAGACAACGCCTGCGGCACCGAGAATTCCGAGAATTCCGCCATAGGCGTGGGTGATGCCCTGTCCCGTGATGTAAGTGGTTGGGGCGGGAATCATCGGGGTGTGGTTTGCCGGATTGATGAACCCCCAGCCGATGCCGATGAAGAGCAACACAATGCTCACCTTGAGCACAACGATTAGACCATTGACGAAAGCCGATTCCTTCGTGCCGCGGATCAGCAGGAGCGTGAGGAGAAGGAGAATGAAAACCGCCGGGACGTTTATCATTCCATGAATCCCGGCGGGGTCATGCTCGAAAGGCGAATGGGTCCATTGGTACGGTATCCGCAGCTCGAACCAATCGAGCACGCGATTGGCGTACTCGCTCCACGCGATGGAAACTGTGGATGCCGCGACCGCGTATTCGAGGATTAAATCCCAGCCGATGATCCACGCGACGAATTCGCCCATGGTGGCGTAGGAATAAGTATATGCGCTGCCCGCAACGGGAATCATCGAGGCAAACTCGGCGTAACAAAGACCGGCAAAGGCGCACCCGATGCCGGCGACGATAAAGGCAAGCACGACCGATGGACCTGCGCGGTCAGCAATTGCGGCGGCGGTGCGCACAAAAAGACCGGCACCGATGATTCCGCCGATTCCCAGCGCAATTAAGTTAATAGGCCCGAGCGATCGCTTCAGGCTGTGCTCGCCAACTTCCTGCGCTTCTGCCATCAGCCTCGCGAGTGGCTTTCTTGCGAATAAATTTGCCATGAGTCGTTAGTTTGGTTCGGTTTCGGCGGACTAGTCGGCTGCGTGAAGCGCCATCTTTTCGGCTGATCTCCGCCACAGGAAATAAATCGGCACACCGCTCAGCACGATGATAAGGCCCGGCCAGGTGGTCGCAGTTTGATAGATGAAGAGCACGGCGAGAATGACGCTGGCGCCAAGGATGTAGAGCAGGGGCACGAACGGATAACCGAAGGCTTTGTAGGGGCGTTCGGCATCGGGCCGTTTTCGTCGGAGCATGAAGATCCCGAGAATCGTAAGAATATAGAAGATAAGCGCGGCGGAGATGACGTAGTCGAGCAGATTGCCATATAGATTTCCGTAACCGGCAACTGCACCGGTGGCGTCCCTCTTTACCGTCCGCGGCAAAACGAGCAGGCCGGCCCAGATTCCTTGCACAACCAGACCCCAGCCTGGCACATGATTCCTGTTCAGCCGACTCACAGAGCGAAAGAAGAGTCCGTCGCGTGCCATTGCGTAATAGGCGCGTGCGCCTGCGAGGATCAGTCCATTGTTACAGCCAAAGGTCGAGACCATAATCGCGACCGCCATGATCGTCGCACCGAGGCCTGGAAAGATAACGTTGGCTGTTTCTGAGGCGACGCGATCACTTGGCGCGTTCTGAATGGCGGAGAATGGCAGCGCGGCGAGGTAGGCCACATTTGCCAGCAAGTACAAACTGATGACGAGGATCGTTCCGAATGCCAGTGAAAGCGGAACGTTGCGGCGTGGATTGACCACTTCGCCGGCAGTAAAAGTGATATTGTTCCACGCATCAGCAGAAAAGAGCGAGTTAGTTTGCGCGACGCAGATGCCAACGAAGAGGCCGAACGCAGTTGCAGCCGTGAGACCCTGTCCAACTTCTTGCAATCCGCCGCGCAAACTCCAGAAATCCGAAAAATTCGCCGCGCCCGCCCCTGATCGCAGCCCGACAATAATGCCTAGTAGGATCAGCGCGATGAGCGCACCGGTCTTTGCCGTCGTGAAAATGTTCTGCACGATTTTGCCGAGCTTCAGCCCGAGCGTGTTCATGAACGTGAGCAGCGCGATAAGCAGCAGGCCGACCAGTTGCGCAGTCGAGAGCGAGAGCGCGTAACCGCCGAAACGAATCGGTTGAATGAAGTAATTCGATTCTGAAACCCACGGCACAAGTACACCCATGTAACGGGCAAATCCGACTGCGACCGCCGCGATCGTTCCCGTTTGAATCACGAGGAACAAGGTCCAGCCGTAGAGAAAACCCCAGAGCGGCGAGAATGCTTCTCGCAAGTAAACATATTGCCCGCCGGCCTTCGGCATCATTGCGGCCAGCTCGCCGTAGGAAAGCGCGGCCATTAACGTGAGTACCCCGGTCACAATCCAGACGACAAGCAACCACCCCGGCGCGCCCACTTGCCGCGCAATAATTGATGAGACAATGAAAATTCCCGAGCCGATCATCGACCCGGCGACCAGCATGGTCGAGTCGAGCAAGCCCAATCCCCGAACGAACTTCTGCTCGGTGGCTGCGGGTGTTGTCGCTGTGGTGCTATCCATCAAAGGCTTGTATCTTGTAGCTGGTCGCGTGCCCTTGCACAATCCTTGGAATTAGTCTCGCGACACCTCGATGCCAAGCGCTTATTCGATGTCGAGCTCCCGTACCCGCTTTTGCATACGAACGTTTTCGACCGCATTCCGCATCTTATCGCCGAGACCGATTTTCTTCGGCACCGCGTCAATCAAAACAAACGGCGTCGAAACATCGGCGGTATTGATCTGGACGTTTTCGACACCGAAGGCGCGCTCCCAAAAAGGCTGGCGCGTTTCCAAGTCTTTCACCCGATAAAGCTCAAGCGTATCGGTCACTTTGTTGAAAACGCCTTCCGTCATTTTCAATCGCTCACTGGTGAGTTCGTAAACTTTGTTTTTCGTCTGGAGGAAACGGGCGAGCGCGATAAAGATCGGCACGATGGCGGGAGAGAGAATGTACGGGCTAAAGTCTCTGGTGGATTCGTTGTGCCAGAGAATAGCGAATAAGAGGAGAAGAGCGCAAAGGCAAAGGCCGCAGAAAAAGAAGACGCTCGCGTTTTTCACTTGCGAAGAAGTACCGCGCCAGACCGTTTCTTCCGCCATGGTGCAATTTGTAGCCAAGCCCTGCGCGAGCACAAGCCGGTGATAACGCGCGCCTTTGTCTTAGCTGCGGGAATGGGAACCCGTTTGCGTCCGCTGACGGACGCGTTGCCGAAACCGCTCGTGCCAATTTTTCAAAAAGCACTCATCACCTTCGCGCTCGATCACCTGATTGACGCGGGCGTGAAGTCGTTCGTCATCAATACCCACAGGCTTCCGGAATTATTTACCGCTTTTTTTGCGGGCAACACTTACGCCGAGCACCCGATCACGCTCGTGCACGAGCCGGACTTGCTTGAAACCGGCGGCGGAATCAAAAATGCCGAACCTCTTTTGGCTTCCGAACTCTTCCTAACTTACAGCGGAGACATTCTCACCGACGTCGACCTTCGGCCGTTGATCGACGAACATTTTCGGCGGGGAAATGACGTTACGCTCGCCTTAAGAGAAACGGGTCTCGGCACTGATATTGCTTTTGCCGATGGCAAAGTCGTAGATATCGCCAACCGACTCGGCATCGCTGGTCGCTACGATTTCGCTAACATCGCCGTGTGGAGCCCCACGGTTTTTCGACGAATTCCGCCGGCACAGAAAATCTCTCTCATTCCAGTCGTGACCGAATGGATCAAAGAAAACGCCAGGATTGGCGGAGTTATTTTGAACGACGGGAAGTGGTTTAACGTCGGATCGGTCCGCCAATATCTGGACCTTCATCGCACACTTGCCGCAGAAAAATGGAAACCGCACTACCTTCGGACGCCAGAATGGCCTCTGGCAGTGGCGAGAAATGCCCGCGTGCACCCAACTGCACAGGTGCTCGGCTGCTCTGTCGTTGGTGAAAACGCAATCGTCGCGACGGGCGCCATCTTGCGGGATACGATCGTGTGGCCCGGTGCACAAATTGCTTCTCGAAGTGAATTGCAAGATTGTATTGTCCGCACGCGGCAGAAGGCCGAGGGGATTCTGCAAAACGCCATCATATGAAAACGGAATTGCTTCTTCGCCAAACGCGCCGGCGTTTGCCCGCCTTCAGCGAGGGACAAATCGAGATCTCGCCGATTGAGAAGGGCGGTTCCGATCGCCGTTTCTACCGTGTTCGTTGCGTGCCGGAGCAATCGCTCATTTTGGTAAAATACAATCTCGAGCGTGCGGAAAACCGCCACTACGTGCGCATCGCCGAATTTTTGACAGAACACGGAATTGCCGCGCCGAAAGTATATTTTCATGACGCGGAAGAAGGTTTGATTTGGATCGAGGACCTGGGTGAGAACGATCTTTTTAGTTTTCGAGACGACACCTGGTTGGTTCGGGGCGCGCTTTATCGATCAGCCTTGGATGAAATCGCCACGCTTCATGATTTGCCTGAACGCGAATGGGCAGAGCTGCATGGCGAAATGCCGCCGGAATTTAACGCCACGCTTTATCGGTGGGAGCAGAATTATTTTTTCGAAAATTGTCTCGGCCGAATCTTTGGATTGAAGGAAGGGAGACTACGCGAGCTCGCCTCGCTGCCCGCGCTAGAAGAAATGGCCGACCGGCTCGCAGCGATGCCGCGCGTGCTGGTGCACCGTGATTTTCAATCGCAAAACATTATCGTGCGGGGCGGCCACGCCTTTTTTATCGATTTCCAAGGGATGCGTCCTGGCTTGGCTGAGTACGATCTGGCGTCACTGTTATTTGATCCCTACGTCCGGTTCTTGCCAGCCGAGCGCGAGGAACTTTACTCCTACTATATGGAGCGCCGAGGGCTATCACCGACCAGGCAAATGCGCGAGACGCTTCGGCTGTGCGCAATGCAGCGCTTGATGCAAGCGCTTGGGGCTTATGGTTTTCTGGGACTGGTAAAAGGCAGCCAACATTTCCTGACGCACGTCCCTGCCGCGCTCCACTCTCTGCGTCACCTGATCGCCGATGTTGATTTGCTCGAGCCATTGGGTGTGGCGCTTGCTTGTCTGCCAAAGAATGACTGGCGTAATTAGCGCAGAGGCCTCTTTTCCCATCGCGAAACTGCGAGTCCGACGGCCCGGGATCGTCATGTCCAGGCCGGATGGTGTGGATCCTTTGCGGCGTTGGATCGCCTGGGGGGCGATGCTCACCGGCAGCGTCGTTCCGATGATGTTCGGTCATCCCACTGGCCACGGCCCGCCTTATTCAGTGCCGGCTACGCAAGCGCTCGTTCTTGCGGTTGCGGCCATCGTCGCAAGCAGATCGCGCCGGCTAAGTCCGCTCATCGGATTTCTTTTCACCGTTGCAATTTTGCGGCTGGGATGGTCTGTGATTGCGCCGATGCTCGGTGAATGGGGGCCAGTTCAAAGCTTCGTCGCTGAGATAAGCTGGGGGCCAAAGATTTTCATGTCGCGTTTGTTGAATGTTGCCAGCGCGCTCCTGATGCTTACTACTTTCATCGGTCGCAATTTCAGCACGGACGATCTTTTTCTGCGTGTCGGCCAGCTTGATGCGCCGGCTCAGCCAGAGGCTATCCTGTGGTTCCGCAAGCCGATACCATGGACCCGGTTCGGCCCGCAGTTGCTCGTGATTTTTGGCCTGGGCTTGACCGCATTTTTGTTTGTCAATCTCCGCCCGAATTTAGGGGAACTATCCCGCCTCCGGCAACTTCTGCCCTGGGCCTTGGCGACCGCGGCCCTAAACGCCGCCAACGAAGAATTTCAATTCCGGTGCGTTCCTCTGGCGCACCTTCGCAACGTGCTACCGGTTCGCGAAGCGCTTTGGTTGACGGCAATTTTCTTTGGGTCGGCGCATTACTTTGGCCAGCCTTCGGGGCCGATCGGCATCATTATGGCGACGATCGCGGGATGGATTTGGGCGAAAAGCATGGTGGAAACACGCGGTGCGGGCTGGGCCTTCGGCATCCACATGGTCCAGGACGTCGTGATCTTTTATTTCCTCGCGTTGTCGATGAAAAACTAACGCACAAACGGGTTGCCTTTGCGTTCCTCACCGATGGTCGTGGGCGGCCCGTGCCCGGGCAGGACTATTACGTCATCGCCTAGCGGGAACAGTTTCGCTTTAATTCCCTGAAACAACTGTGGCCCGTCGCCGCCGGGCAGGTCCCAACGACCGACGCCGCCGGCAAAGAGAACATCGCCACCGATCAAAAGCTTTTCGGGACGCGAAAAGAAGCAAAGGCTACCGGGGCAATGACCTGGGACGTCGAGTACCTGAAATTTCACTCCCAGAAAATTGCGCTCGCTCGTTTCTTGGATAAAAAAATCGGGCGTAACTGGTTCGATTTCAAAGCCGAAGCCGAAGTTCCGGAAGAAATCCGGGTCCGAAATCATTGGCGCGGTATCAGGGTGACAACCGATCGGGCAGTTAAATTTTCGCTTAATCTTCGCAACGTCGCCGACGTGATCGATGTGCCCGTGGGTGAGGAGCAGTAGTTTCAAATCGACTCCGCTATTTTGCAGCCACGCGCAACTACCGTCGGGCGCGTCAAATAGAACCGCGCCCTCCGGAGCGTGAAAGAGGTAGCAGTTCGTCTCGAAAATTCCGCCACAAAATGTCTGGTATTTCATTGGTTTAGCCGCCGCGAACCAAAACGTTTTTTGAATGTTCTGCTTTGCCGATTGTCTTTTTAATCGCTGCAGCAGGCGTGGATTCAAGGGGAGTTCTTGCTTTCAGGGCGCCGATCTGCGACTATGGAAAACTTCTTTTTTAGGGCATGAATTATCGTTTTCGTTCATTCGCCGCGATGGCGGCGATTTCACTGGCCGGCCTGGCTTCAACGCCAGCGCTTCCGGCAAAGACCGACCTCGACAATGTTTGCGTCTCGGTTGGCCGATTGCTGGAGGAAGGCCATTACACTCACAAGCAATTAAACGACGATCTGTCGGGCAAGATTTTGCACAGCTATCTGGAGCTCCTGGATTTCAGTCACCTTTTTTTCACCCAGGAAGATGTCAATGCGATAACCGAAAAATATGGTGCTTCGCTCGATGACGACATTTTGCTCGGTAACCTCAAGCCGGCTTACGAGATCTACGATCTCTACCAAAAGCGGGTCGACGAACGGGTTGCCAAGGTAAAAGAATTTCTCAAGCAACCGGTCGATTTTAAAACCGACGGAACGATTGATTTCCGGCGGGAAAAGAGCCCGTGGCCGAAAAACGGTGCGGAAGCGGACGAGCTCTGGCGTGGCCGGATAACGAGCGAGCTTTTGCAGGAACATTTGAGCGAGCACCCGATTGAACCCGGGCCGCAGTTGGTGGCGCGCCGTTACGATCGGCTGGCGCGTAACGTTCACGAAAGCGATCGCGATGAGCAAGCCAAGTTTTTTCTAGATGCCGTTGCGCTCGCCTACGATCCGCACTCAGAATATTTGAGCGAATCCGATCTGAAAAACTTTAGTATCAACATGGGACTCTCGCTCGTTGGCATCGGAGCGATGCTGCGGACGGAAGATGGCTACGCCAAAATCGAGAGCCTAGTGCCGGGCGGCCCGGCGCAGGTCGATGGCCGCCTGAAGGTTGGCGATCGCATCACGGCGGTCGGGCAAGGAACGGGCGACCTCGTTGATGTCCGTGACATGCGTCTCGACAAAGTGGTGGAGATGATTCGAGGCAAGAAAGGATCACGAGTCCGGCTGCTCGTCATTCCAGGCGATGCGGCCGATCCCTCCAAGCGCAAGAACATCGAGCTGGTCCGCGATGAAATTAAACTGAAAGACCAGGAAGCGCGGGCAGACATCATTATCAAAAAGGATGAGGAGGGCAGACCGGTGAAACTCGGCTGGATTACGCTGCCGTCATTTTATGCAGACATGGATCATCACGCCAAGAGTACGACGAAAGATGTGATGGCGTTGTTGAAGCGTCTGAAGAAGGAAAACATTGCCGGGCTGGTAGTGGATTTGCGGCGGAACGGCGGCGGTTCGCTCGAGGAAGTGATCTCACTCACGGGGCTGTTTTTGAAATCGGGTCCCATCGTGCAAACCAAAGGCTCGAATGGCAACATTGTCGTTTCCAGCGATCCGGATCCCGGGATCGCCTACTCGGGAGCGCTGGTCGTCCTGACCAGCCGGCAAAGCGCGTCGGCCAGTGAGATTTTCGCGGCGGCCCTGCAAGATTATGGACGCGCGGTGGTCGTCGGCGATCAATGCACTTTTGGAAAAGGAACCGTGCAGACCATTCTCGACATCGGCAACTACACCTCGCTGCTCGGTAGCCGGTCGCACAAGGATGGCGCGCTGAAATTGACCATCCAGAAATTTTATCGCGTTGCCGGCGGCTCGACACAGCTCCACGGCGTGGCCTCGGACATTGTCTTGCCATCGCTGACGGATTTGCCGGAATTCGCCGAAGGGGCGCTGAAAAATTGTTTGCCGTATGACGAAGTGCCCAAGGCAAAATACACCAAATGGAACGAGCCGGTTTCGCTTTACATCGATGAGCTAAGACGCCGATCTTCCGAACGCGCGCAAAATGATCCCGAATTCCATTACGTGATGGAAGACCAGGAACGGCTGCGTCATCGACTGGATGATAATCGTATTTCGCTGAATGAGGATGTGCGGAAGAAAGAACTTTCCGAGGACAAGCTGCGCAAGGAAATGCGCTCCAAAGAGCGGCTGGCGCGTAACATCGAAGAGCCGCGCGTTTATCGGGTGACTCTTGATACGGTCGACAAGCCAAATCTTCAGCTCATCATGTATCCGGGCAAACTGGCGCAGGCGAGAAAGGCCGGATCGGCCAAAGTCGCACCGGAAGCCGCAGGCGATTCCGATACCGAAAATGACGTGTTGGGCGGCCAGGACGACGACACGAAAGAGCCCGCGATCGATCCGGAACGAGACGAGACGGTCAACATTTTATCCGACCTAATTCGGCTGGAGCGAGGACCAAAAACAGCCAGCACTAATCATTGAGTAGCGGGTAGTGAACGCGACGCTTTTCAAGCGGCGTGGCGATTAGTAAATTCGCGCTCATGTTCTGGCACTCTTCCAACCGCGGCTTCCTGTTCGCGTCGCCGGGGGGGCTTCTTGCGAATGGCAATCTCCTCGCGCAGCAGCCAGGCGCTTCGACCGAATCGGACCTGGCGGCGCTTTACAGCCGCGGGATGTCGGAGTTCCAAAACGGCGATTACGCTCGCGCGGCCAGCGTTCTCGAAGGGTTGAGTGCGAAGGCAGAATTCGCACCCACCCTCGAGCCGGTTTTCTTTACCCCTGGCTCCGCCTATTTGTGGTCCGGTTTGGAAAGCAGAGCAGCCGAAGGAAGCTAAATGATCAGCGGTCCGGTGCTGTTTTGATTCGACGCTCCCTTCAAAGGTAGAATGAGGTCTTCCGGCTGAGTCGAAATCAATGCCACCAGGGATCAAGATAGCGCGGATCGTATTGCGGTTGAAATCTCGGATCCACTGGTCGGCCGAACCACGGCTGCATTCTTCGATTCGGCGGCAGACCGTATGGGTGGTATTCGTTCGCTCGTGGCGTTCTGCCGAAAACTGCGACCGGTGTTCCGACTTCGACAGCATGGAAGAATGCAATCGCCAATTGTTCGGGCATCCGCACGCAACCATGCGATGCCGGATAACCGGGGAGATACCCAGCGTGCATTCCATCAGCTTCATGGAAGCGCATGAAGTAATGCATGGGCGCGGGCATGAATTTGCCACCGCGCGGCACTTTCATGTCGACATCGGCGTCGGCGACAATGGTGTTGCCATTCGCGTCCACGATCTTCCCGTAGATGCTTGAGTAGTGATTTATCTCTTTTTCAATGACTTTGAACGATCCGGTTTGGGTAAGATGTCCATAGCGCCCGCTGGAGATTGGCGATTCGAGAACTAGACCGCGTCCGCGAACCAGAAAGGCGGTCTGTTGTTGAAGATCGATCTCAACGCGAAACGGACTTCCATCCTGTCCCCTCACTGATGCGAGCGATAGCAACAAGATCGAAAATCCCCCTAGAACCCTCACATCTACTTCAACCCGCGCGAGCGAGAAAAGTCTCAGCGGCGATCGCCGAAAGATGGGGCGTAATCAGACCGCGATCGGCGCCCTGATCGAAGGGTGCGGGTTGTAGTCGAGGAGCGTAAAATCCTCGAAGCGAAAGTCCTCGATTCGGGTGATTGCCGGATTTAATTGGATGCGTGGCAAAGGCCGGCATTCGCGGGAAAGCTGCTCGCGCGCCTGCTCCAGGTGATTCTGGTAAAGGTGGAGATCGCCAAAGGTGTGGACGAAGTCACCGGGCGCGAGATTGCAAACCTGCGCCATCATCATCGTCAGTAACGAGTAGCTCGCAATGTTGAACGGAACGCCGAGAAATAAGTCGGCGCTTCGCTGATAAAGCTGACAGCTGAGTTCGCCATCGTTGACGTAGAATTGGAAAAGCACGTGACACGGTGGCAGAGCCATTTCGTCGATCTCGGCCGGATTCCACGCACTCACAATCAAGCGGCGGCTAGATGGGTTTTCTCTGATTTCGGAGATTATTTTGTCGATCTGATCGACGCGGATTCCGTTTGCTCCGCGCCAATCGCGCCACTGTGCGCCGTAAACCCGTCCGAGGTTTCCGCTTTCATCTGCCCATTCGTCCCAGATGGTGACGCCGTGCTCGTTGAGATAGCGAACGTTGGTTTCGCCTCGCAAAAACCAAAGCAGCTCGTAGATGATCGATTTGAGATGGAGCTTCTTGGTCGTCAGGAGAGGAAAACGCTCGCGCAGATCGAATCGCGCTTGCCCGCCGAAGATCGACAACGTGCCGGTTCCAGTCCGATCACTGCGCGCTACCCCCTCCTCCAACACGAGACGAAGAAGATCGTGATATTGCCGCACCTGCAAACGGTAGTGAAGGTTGGCGTCGGCTTCCAGCCGATGTTTCGATAATTCATCGGCCGCGCGCCAATGCCCCGGCTACGTAGTCTTGCGTAGCTCTTCTTCCAACTCGGTCTTGCGTTCGTTCAATGTTTGTAAGCGCAGCTTCCAGCGATGGAGCTGAATGCCGAGTTGATTGATGTAACCGGTTATTTCGGTGCGCTGCGATTCGTTCTCTTTCAACTTGCGCTGCAGATCGGTGAGCTCCTGCGGTGCCGAGGCGGCGCTCGCCGATACCATTGGAACAAGTGTCGGTTTACCGCAACGCTGGCAGTTCAGAGTCATTCCAGCGGCCGCCGCGTTCACCACGAGCGGGCTGGCGCAGTGCTGGCACTTGAAGAGGAGGTCCCCTGCTTCGTTTCTTGTCTGCGAACGAACAGGGTTCATCATTTAATAACTTGAGCAGAGCGTATACCAAGCAGGGTGACGAGCTGACGCATCGATCGGCTCTTGCGCGGAAATTTTGCGTCAATTTGGCGCGTTCTACCAAATCAGCAATATTGCAATTCCAGTGGTAACAACTTATGGAAAAGTGACTTACGCTTCGTTTGGAGTTCCTGGAACAGTCGCTGCTAGAAGGTCTCGGAGGACTGTACACAAATGGCTAAAGTTTTAGGTATCGATTTGGGTACCACCAACTCCTGCATGGCGGTGATGGAAGGTGGCGACCCGGTCGTTTTGGAAAATAGCGAAGGCGCAAGGACGACGCCATCAATCGTCGCCTTCTCGAAAAATGGTGAGCGGTTGGTGGGCCAGGCGGCGAAACGTCAGGCCGTAACCAATCCGGCGAACACAATTTTTTCGATCAAGCGGTTTATGGGCCGCAAGTATGACGAAGTTCACGAGGAAGAGCACCGCGTGCCCTATAAAATAGTGAAAGCCGCCAATGGCGACGCCCACGTTCAGGTGGAGGTAAATGGCGAGCGCAAGACATTTTCACCGCCGGAAATTTCCGCGATGATTCTGGCCAAGCTCAAGAGCGACGCGGAAGCGAAGCTGGGCGAGAAGATCACTCAAGCAGTGGTCACTGTTCCGGCTTACTTCAACGACTCCCAGCGCAATGCGACCAAAGACGCGGGTAAGATCGCTGGCTTGGAAGTATTGCGAATTATCAATGAGCCGACCGCAGCTTCTCTCGCGTACGGCTTGGATAAGAAGAAGGATGAGAAGATTGCCGTCTATGACCTCGGTGGCGGCACCTTCGATATTTCGGTTTTGGAGATCGGCGACGGCGTTTTCGAAGTAAAGGCGACCAACGGCGATACGCACCTCGGCGGCGACGATTGGGATGCGCGTATCATGGATTGGGTAGTTAACGAGTTTAAGAAAGATACCGGCATCGACTTAACGAAACAGCCGGACGCGATCCAACGAATCAAGGAGGAATCGGAGAAGGCGAAGATTGCGCTTTCCTCCACCCAGGAATACGAGATCAATCTGCCGTTCATCACGGCGGATGCGAGCGGACCGAAGCACATTCAGAAGAAGCTGACCCGCTCAAAACTGGAGCAACTTTGCGATGATCTGTTCCAGCGCACGGTCGGTCCGGTGAAAGCCTGCCTGAAGGACGCGAAGCTTTCGGAGAAGGAAATTAACGAACTCGTGCTGGTGGGTGGCATGACCCGTATGCCGAAAGTGATCGAGACCGCGCGCAGTTTAATTGGCAAGGAACCGCACAAGGGAGTGAATCCGGACGAGGTGGTCGCGGTTGGCGCAGCTATTCAAGGCGGCGTCCTCAAAGGCGACGTCAAGGACGTTCTCCTACTCGACGTTACTCCGCTTACCCTGGCGATTGAAACCGCCGGTGGCGTGGCTACGCCGATGATTCCGCGCAATACCACGATTCCGACTCGTAAATCGCAGATTTTTTCGACCTACAGCGACAATCAACCGGGGGTGGAGATCAAGGTTCTGCAAGGGGAGCGCCCACTTTCGCGCGATAACAAAAACCTGGGGACATTCCATCTCGACGGGATTCCGCCGGCGCCGCGCGGCGTTCCGCAGATCGAAGTGACCTTCGACATCGATGCCAACGGCATCCTGCACGTTTCAGCCAAAGATTTAGGCACTGGCAAGGAACAGAAGATTTCCATTACCGGAAGTTCTGGTCTTTCCAAAGAGGAAGTCGAGAAGATGCAGAAGGAAGCCGAGTTGCATGCCGAGGAGGATAAGAAAGCGAAAGAAGCGATCGAGATTAAGAACAACGCCGACAACCTCGCTTATCAATGCGAGAAGCAGTTGAAGGATCTCGGTGACAAGATTTCCGGCGACAAGAAGAAGCAAGTGGAAGACGCCATTGCCGCGGTGCGCGAAGCGATCAACAAGAACGATACCGAAGCGATGAAACGGACCTACGATGACCTGCAAAATAAATTCCAGGAAGTCAGTGCCGAACTTTACAAACAAGCGTCAGGTGGAACGGGCGCGCAGGCCGGACCAGAACCAGGTGCGGAAGCGCAGCCGCGTCGGGGTGCTGAGCAAGGCGCCGGGGCTCGTGGCGGCAATGGCGACGTTGTCGACGCAGAGTTTGAAGTAGTTGACGAAGACAAGAAGAAATAACAACGAATTTGTCGGCTGTAGCTCGCGAACTCCCGAGCTACCGCCGGCAACAACCTAAGTAAACAAAGGAGTAGAGAAAGAAATTATGGCATCAGTTAATGTCAAACCACTTGGAGATCGGGTGCTAGTGCAGCCGATTGAAGAGACTGAAGTAAAGAAGGGCGGCATCATTATCCCTGATACCGCGAAGGAAAAACCGCAGGAAGGCAAAGTCGTCGCTCTTGGCACCGGTAAAATTGACGACAACGGCAAGAAAGTCGATTTCACCGTTAAATCCGGCGACAAGGTGCTGATTTCGAAATACGGCGGCACTGAAATCAAGATCGACGGCGATACTTACCTGATCATGCGCGAGGACGATATCCTCGGCATCATCGGTTGATTGTCGATTTAAACACCAACTATCAACCAACAACATAAAATATGGCAGCTAAACAATTACAATTTGATGAAAGCGCGCGGCACGCATTGCTGCGCGGGATCGAGAAACTGGCGAAGGCCGTCAAGGCCACGCTCGGACCGAGCGGTCGCAATGTGATTCTCGATAAGAAATTCGGCAGCCCGACGATCACGAAGGACGGCGTCACGGTCGCGAAAGAAATCGAGCTGGAGGATCCCTATGAAAATATGGGCGCTCAGCTCGTACGCGAAGTGGCTTCGAAGACTTCGGACATCGCCGGCGATGGCACCACGACCGCGACCGTCCTGGCAGAGTCGATCTACAAGGAAGGTCTGCGCAATGTGACCGCGGGAGCGAATCCTACTTCGCTACAGCGCGGAATCATGAAAGGGGTCGATGCAATCGTGGAGGAGCTGAAGAAAATCTCCAAGAAAGTCAGTGATCGCACCGAAATCGCACAGGTCGCCACTGTCTCAGCTAACTGGGACAAGACGATCGGCGAGATCATTGCCGACGCGATGGACAAAGTGGGCAAGGACGGAACTATTACCGTCGAAGAAGCCAAGTCGATCGAGACTACGTTGGACGTAGTCGAAGGTATGCAGTTCGACAAAGGTTATCTATCGCCTTATTTCGTCACTAATGCAGAGGCGATGGAAGCGGTCCTGGAAAATCCTTATATCCTCATTCACGAGAAGAAAATCTCGAGCTTGAAGGACATGCTTCCGTTACTTGAAAAAGTAGCGAAGGCTGGTCGTCCGCTCCTGATTATCGCAGAAGATGTGGAAGGCGAAGCGCTCGCCACCCTGGTCGTGAACAAGCTGCGCGGGACCTTGCAGGTTTGCGCGGTCAAGGCTCCGGGCTTCGGCGATCGTCGTAAGGCGATGCTGGAAGATATTGCAGTGCTGACCGGCGGTCGTTGCATCACGGAAGATCTCGGGATCAAGCTCGAGAACGTGAAGCTCGACGACCTTGGCAAAGCCAAGCGCATTACCATCGATAAGGAAAACACCACCATTGTCGAAGGCGAAGGCAAGCAGAACGATATCCAGGGTCGCGTGAATCAAATTCGCCGTCAGATCGAGGAGACGACGAGCGATTACGATCGCGAAAAGCTCCAGGAGCGTCTGGCGAAACTCGCGGGCGGTGTGGCCGTTATCAACGTCGGCGCTGCCACTGAGACAGAGATGAAAGAGAAGAAAGCTCGCGTGGAAGACGCCTTGCATGCTACGCGCGCGGCGGTTGAGGAAGGCATTGTCCCGGGCGGCGGCGTCGCGTTCATTCGCGCGCAGAAAGCGCTCGATAACATCAAGGGCCTTGAAGGCGACGAGAAGGTGGGCGTGCAAATCGTGCGTCGCGCGATCGAAGAGCCGACCCGACAGCTCGCCGATAACGCTGGCCAGGAAGGCGCGCTCATCGTTCAAGAAGTCAAGGCGCGCAAGGGCAACGAAGGCTACGACGTCGCCACCGGCGAATACACCGACCTGGTAAAGGCGGGCATCGTCGATCCAACGAAGGTCACGCGCAGTGCCTTGCAAAACGCGGCCTCGATCTCGGGCCTGCTGCTCACTACTGAAGCCATCGTCACCGAGCTTCCGGAGAAGGA
>Ga0209473_1000499_pt1 | contig 23700 bp, 21 predicted proteins | sample GraSoiAngelo_133_FD_185890 | JGI IMG/M metagenome (GOLD analysis project Ga0209473, IMG submission 185890) | Grasslands soil microbial communities from the Angelo Coastal Reserve, California, USA - 14_0929_05_20cm (SPAdes) (version 2) | ecosystem: Environmental > Terrestrial > Soil > Grasslands ...
CCGCGCCGGCGCAGCGCGAGCAGCAGTTCCCAGCGCAGCGCCCGTCCCGCTGACGGCATCTCCGCCGCCCAGGGACGCGATGCATAGCCGAGTTGGACGTGCCAGAGCTCCAGAGGAGCCGCCGCATGCGAGTACTGTACCGGTCGCCCAATGCGATAGATGGCGGACCAGAGCGCCGCGCCGGTGCGATCGAACCGCAACGCGACGAGCCTCGGCGACAATCGCGCCACGCGCTCGATCTGCGCGGAAAGCTCGGCGAAATCGATCCTGCTTCCCGCGGCGAGGACCGGCGGCGGCAAGCGGTGCTCGGTCGGCGTCCGCCAGTCCGCTCCATCGAAGAGAACGGCGCGAAACGCGCCGCTCGGAAGCTCGAGCAGAATGCGGACCTCGACAGGCGTTCCATCCGCAGCGCGCCCGCGCAACGAGCCCGGAAGCGTCGCGGCGTCGTTGACCACGAGGACATCGCCGGGCCGCAGAAATGACGGCAGGTCCACGATGCGCGCGTCGCGGAGCGCTCCCGTCCGCGAATCGACGTGCAAGAGCCGCTCGAGCAGTGCGTCCTCGCGCGGCCATCGCGCCGGGATCACGGTGTCACCACCAGTCGCGAGCCGCTCTCGATGCGGTCGGAGTCCACGATCATCCGGGCAATCCGCCGGGCCACGTCGAGCGGGCGCGCCAGCGTCGCGCGATTCGCCTCGGGGACCGCCGCGGCGTGCATGTCGGTGTCCATCTCCCCCGGATCGACGGAGAAGAAGCGGACCTCGGGCAGCTCCACCGCCCAGGAGCGGTTCAGGTGATCGAGCGCCGCTTTCGATACGCCGTAGGCGCCCCACCGCGGGTAGGCGGCGACCGCCGCATCGGAGCTGACGTGCACGACCAGCCCCGACCCCCGCAGCGCCATCGCGCCGGCAATCACCCGGGTGAGCCGGAACGGGCCGATCAGGTTCGTCTCCAGCACGGCGCTGAGATCTTCGCATTCGGTGTCGAGCAGGAGCCGCAACGGGGTCGGACCCAGGGTGCTGGCGTTATGGATGAGGACGTCGATCGGCCCGACGACTGCTGCCGCCGCGCCGGCAATCGCGTGGATCGCGCGCTTGTCGCCCATGTCAGCCGGAAGCGCGTGCGCATCGCCGCCCTGCGCGCGAATCCGCGCCGCCACCGCCTCCAGCTCCGTGGCGCCTCGGGCCACCAGCGCCACCCGCGCGCCCAGGCTCGCCATTTCTCCCGCCAGCGCTGCTCCGAGCCCTTTGCTGGCTCCCGTAATCAACGCTCCTCGTCCTCTCAGCTCCATGGCAGCAGCTTAACCGTCCCTGCTGCCAGAATGTCGGCCGGGACAATCTGTTGGCAGAACGCTATTCTGTTGGCATGGACATGGATTCCCTCGCGGGCCATCTCGCCGCGAACGTGCGCCAGCTGCGGGACGGTCGCCGTATGACGCAGCAGCAGATGGCGCGCCTGTCGGGCCTTCCGCGCGCCACCTGGTCTAACCTCGAATCGGGCAGCGCGAATCCGACCCTGGCGGTGCTCCATCGCGTCGCCGACGCCCTGCAGGTGTCTCTCGAAGAGCTTCTTGTGGCGCCGCGCACGGCGTCGCGCTTCCATCCGCGCGGCTCGCTTCCGCAACGGACACGAAGCGACGTGACGGTCCGTCAGCTCCTGCCCGATCCCATCCCCGGCAGTGAAATCGGCAGGATGGAGTTCCCTCCGCTGGCGCGCCTCACCGGCATCCCGCACACGCCTGGGACGCGGGAGTATCTGACCTGCGAGTCGGGACGCATCGAGCTCGTCGTCGCGGGCGAGAAGTGGCTGCTCGAGCCCGGCGACGTGGTGTCGTTTCGCGCGGACCAACGCCACTCCTACGCCAACCCGGCGCGCACGTCCGCGGTCGGTTACTCGGTCGTGCTGCTTGCGCCGATCGGCGCGCGGTGAACACCGCGCGGCGTCAAGCGGCGCCGCGCCATGCCTCGAGCTTCGGCAGAAGGCCGATCTGTCGCCGGGCTTCCTCCAGGCCGAGCGGCATCAGCGGCCAATGGTTCCATTGGTGCGTCACGTCGACCCGGCACACGGGCTGCTGAACAGAGCCGCGATCGATGCGAGCTGGACCAGTCTCTTGCGACGGTTCGCGCCGTCCACCCGGGCCTCTTCTCGCCAGGCTGCAATGGCCCGCTGGGGTTCAGCGCCGTTCGCAAGACCCTGAAGACGCCGTCCAACTCGTCGGCCGAGAAAACGTCGATATCCATCTTCGAACCTCCAGCAGCGGCTCAATCCACGTTTCGTGCCAGGAGCTCGTCCGGAGGTGACCGCGGCCCGGGGAGGAGATTCGTTGCCGGCTTTTCCGGCACGTCGGATTCCATTCCCGGCGCCATCGGGCCGGAAGAAATTTCGGTGCGGCTGGTCCGTTCAAGACCTGCGCACTCCAGACGCACAGGCGCGCATCGGAGACGAACCATGAGGCGGATCGCGATCTTCGCGCTGCTCGCTGCGGCTCCCTCCACGGCGCAGAACACCTTCCGCGGGAACAACGCGCACACCGGGGTCTACCAGGGGGCCGGACCGAAGCAGCTCGGAGGAGTGAAGTGGGCGTTCAAGGCCGGCGGGCCGATCGTGACCTCTCCGGCCATCGCCGACGGCGTGGTGTACTTCGGGGCGATGGACGGGCACCTCCATGCGGTCGTCCAGGACACCGGCCAGGAGAAGTGGAAGTTCAAGTCGCGGATGCCCATCGCTTCGTCCCCGGCGGTCGCGGGTGGGATGGTCTACTTCGTCTCCTCGGCGGGGTCCCTCGCGGCAATCGACGTCGCCAGCGGCCAACCGAAGTGGGTCCTCCCCGCCGAGTTCGAGCGCAAGTTCGAGGCGAAGAACCTGCACGGCTACCCCTCCGCGGCACAGACCATTCCGGATGCTTGGGATCTCTTCACCTCCTCACCGGCCGTCGCGAACGGCAAGGTCTACTTCGGGAGCGGAGACGGGAACGTCTACGCGGCCGACGCGCAGACCGGCGTGTTGCAATGGAAGTTCGCCACCGGCGACGTCGTCCACTCCTCGCCCGCAGTGGTCGAACGCACGGTCTACATCGGCAGCTGGGACAGCCACCTCTACGCGATCGACGCGGAATCGGGCCAACAGCGGTGGACGTTCAAGGGCGGCGAGGACAACACCATCCACAATCAGGTCGGGTTCCAGTCGTCGCCCGCAGTCGTGGACGGCACCGTGTACGTCGGGTGCCGCGACGCGCATGTCTACGCAATCGACGCCGCGACCGGCAAGAAGCGGTGGGACTACCCGACCAGCAAGTCCTGGGTCATCGGAACACCCGCCGTGCGCGACGGCACCGTCTATGTCGGAACCTCGGACAGCTCGCGCCTGATGGCGCTCGATGCGAGGACTGGCCGGCTCCGGTTCAACTTCGACGCCAAGTCGTACATGTTCTCCTCTCCTGCCTTGGCGGGAGAGCTGGCGTACGCCGGCGATCACAACGGCAAGCTCTACGCCGTCGACGCGAAGACCGGAAAGCTGGCATGGGAATTCCAGACCGAGGCGTCCAAGCGCGATCCGCTCAAGGTGCTGAACGCCGACGGCAGTCTCAACAAGCAGGCGTTCGCCCCCATCTTCGGCGACTTCCAGGACATGTACGTGGACACCTACCGATTCATCTCCATCGGGGCGATCGTGTCGTCCCCGGTGGTCGATCGCGGCGTCGTGTACTTCGGCTCGATGGACGGCAACCTCTACGCACTTCAGTAATGCTCCTCGTACCGGGCTTTCGTTCAGGCGCTTCTGAAGCTCGAATCCCATGGCGTCGGCCCCGAAGTCATGGCCAGACGGTGTATCGCGCCCTGACGGTGCGCATTCCGAAGCGCCGCTACCCCGTGGGTCCCAAGTCGAGACTTCTTCCATTCTTGTTCACGACGCTGCCCGCGCACGGTCCCATCGAAGGTGGCTGCCCCGGCGCCGCTGCCACAAGCGAACAACGCGAGCGCGCATGGCATCGCAATCGACTTGCCCATCATAGATTGTTGTACCACCAGATCCGTTCTAGTTGATTCGGGAGAGATTGCATTGGGCGCGCTCGGCGTAGCGTTCCGGATTATCGCCCCATTCAAGATGAGCTCATTGGCGACGAAAGAGGGCGCGGTCAGTGCCAGAATCCGAGCGACAAGAGCGTGTTGCCGTAACGCCGCGCGCCGTCTCCCGCGAGAGAAAGCCGCAGCCTGTAGCTCGAGCCCCAGAGCGAGAACGACCAGAAGCGTACGTCGAGCCCGACCGTCAGGTGAAGCCGTCCTTCGACGTCGTCGAAGCGAGGCGGCTCCCAATACGCGCCTCCGCGAATCCGGAGCCTGCCCGGGACCCACTCGTGCTCTGCGCCGAGCCGGACCGAGACGGTCGTGCTCTGGCCTGATCGCTGTAGCCGCTTCTCGAGGAACGCTTCCAGGCCGGAGCCACCTGCGACCGGACCGTCGAGGATGACGTCAGCGGCGAGGATGGTGCTGCTCTCGTCGCGGAAATCGGCCGAGACGCGCCGGTTCCAGGGCGTCGGACCGAAGCGCCACGCGAGGCCTGCCCCAGCCGACCAGGGAAATTCGACGCGCTCCGGGAGGATGTAGCCGGCGCAGTTGTTGGGATCGCAGGCAGCTGGTTCGATGCGTGGCTTCATCGCCGGACGGAAACTGACGCCCACGCGGAGGTTCCGTTCGCGCGGCTGCCACAGTCCGCCGGTCTCGACGGACCAGTCTGCGGCGTTCACCAGCTCGACCCCGCTGGGTGGCAACCGGAGCGTGAACCCGCCCGCAACAAGGCTCGCGCCAGCGACGATGTCACCGTCCATGAAGGAACGGGCGAGCGTGAGGCGCCAGATCGCCGCGGAAAGCGAAGCCGTCGTCCCGCCGGGTGGGGTGAAGTCGCGGATCTCGGCGGTCACAGAGACCGCGGCGCCCCAGGCTCCCAGCATTCCGACCAGGCCGGCGTTCAGCGCTCCAGTCTTGCCGCTGAACTGATCCTGCGACGTGCCGTTGTTGTCGAAGTCGACTCCCAGCCCCGGCGTGTACGCGTCCAGCAGAGAGTCCCAGTAGAACCAGCTGGAAGCCGTGGCGGGCCGCGACGCTGCCGCGGCGGGATTGACAAGCAGCCCCGTCGCGCCCTCCGCAGTCGCAAGCGACACGCCGCCCATTCCGACGACGCGATAGTCGGCGATTGCCGCGCCTCGAAATGCATCGATGGCGTAGTTGCGATCCGTGATTGGGCCATCGGCGTGGGCGGGGTGCGCGACGGCGAGGAGCAGGAGGGCCAGGCCGCCCAGGCGGATCACTCGCCGACGTTACCACCCGCCAGAGGGACCGAAAGTTATTGGCGCAACCGGCACCGTACGTCGCGTTTCTCGGCACCGGGTGTCTGCGTTTCCGGCCAGGACGAACAGGGCGCAGCCCCGATCCGGGCAGAACGTCGTTCCCGGTCGACACGGTCCGACCCATCGCTTGCAGGAGGCGATGTCATGGACACGATTGGGGCGCTGAAGCAGGTGATGATGTTCAAGGACGTCGCGGATCCTGTGCTGCACATCGTGGCGAAGGCAGCAGAGGGGGTCACAATCCCCGCCGGCGAGACCATCGGCGAAGCGCAGTTCATCGATGGCGAGCCCGCGGGCGGGACCGTGACCGCGGTCGAGCGCGTCGATCTGCTCGTGATCCGATCCGAGAAACTGACCGACGCGCTCGCTGGCCATCCGGAGGCCGGATACGAGTTCTATCGCGCAATCGCAAGGTCGCTCGCGGGCCGTTTGCGCCGCGCCGTCTCGATGCTCGCGTTCGCCAGGGAACGCGGAGTCGCAAGATGAGCACGCTGCCTGCAACTACTGATGTCGTGATCGTCGGGGCTGGGCCCACAGGACTTGCCCTGGCCTGCATTCTCGCCGCTAAACGCGTCTCCTTCGTTCTCATCGACCGCCTTGCCGAGGGTGCCAACACCTCGCGCGCCGCCGTGGTGCACGCCCGAACGCTCGAAGTCCTGGAGGAACTGGAGGTCACCGACCGGCTCTGCTCCCAAGGCCACATCGTGCCCCGGTTCACACTTCGGGACCGCGACCATGTGCTGGCCACGATACCCTTCGATCGGTTGCCCACCCGATACGCCCATACCCTGATGATTCCGCAGAATGTCACCGAGGCGATCCTCCTGGACCGGCTGCGCGAGTTGGGCGGCGACGTGCACCGGCCATACGCGGTCCACGACCTGCGGCAAGACGCCGAGGGTGTCTTCGTGACGGTCGCTTCCGAGGAACACGGGCCGCAGACGATCCGTGCCCGATACCTCGTGGGTGCCGACGGCATGCACAGCACGGTGCGCGAGCGCGCCGGCATTGGTTTCACCGGGGACTCGTACGCGGAGTCGTTCGTGCTCGCTGATGTACGGATGAGTTGGCCACAGCGCACCGACGAAGTGATGCTGTTCGTTTCTCCCGAGGGGTTCGTGATGGTGGCGCCGTTGCCGGGCGGACGCCACCGGATTGTGGCGACCGTGGATGACGCGCCTGAGCATCCCGACATGATCGACGTGCAATCCCTCCTGGACGCGCGGGGGCCAGTGACCGGGGCGGCCCGGGTCCACGAAATCGTGTGGAGCTCCCGGTTCCGGGTCCATCACCGACTCGCCGATCGCTACCCAGCGGATCCTGCTCGCCGGAGACGCGGCACACGTCCGCAGCCCGGCCGGCGGGCAAGGCATGAACACCGGTATCCAGGACGCGGTCGCGCTGGGTCATACACTGACCGCGGTGCTTGGCGGACAGGCTCACGAAAGCCAGCTCGACGAATACGAGCGTACGCGCCGCCCGATTGCGGACCGCGTCGTGGCCCTCACCGACCGGATGACGCGGATGGCGACGCTGCGCAACCGCCGTAGCCGGACGATCCGCAACGCCATGATCAGGATGATCGGCCGGATCCCAGCAGTACGTCGCTGGGTCGCCACTGAGCTGGCAGGGTTGCGCAACCGATAAGAGCGCCGTCTATAGGCGAAACTACCCCGCCTCGACGAGCGCTGCGAGTTTCGCGAGTGACGACCGCCAGCCAGCCTCGTTGTCAGCCGCCGGCACCCCAGGCGGTAGCCCGTCGTGCACGGCGACGAGATCGGTGCCGCCGTCCGCATCGGTGAGCGCGAGCGTAATCGTCATCTCGCCCTGCAGCGCCGGATCCGTCGTCTCGAACTCGACTACTTCGACGACCTGCTCGTTCTTCACCAGCTTCACGAAGCCGCCGTGGAACGTGTCGGTCTGCGCGGTCGTCTTGCCGGTTCCCGTCGGCGCGTCGTACGTGAGCGAGATCCGGAACGAGCCACCTTCGCGAGCGTCGAACGCATGCACCTGGCTGCTCATGCCGGTCGGCACCATCCACGTCGCGACCGCGCGCGAGTCGAGAAGCGCGCGATAGACGGCCGCGCGGGGCGCGTTCACGCGGCGACTGATGCGCGTCGAGCCCACGCCCAACCACTAGCACGTGCGGCATCGCCCGGGTGTCGGAAATCCATCAGCTGGTTCGGTTGAACGCGGCCGCGACGGTGCAGCCATTTTCCGCGTTCACATCTTCAGGCGGCGGGGGCGGAATGAGGGGGCTCACTCGGATTGGGATGCTGATCTTCGTATCCGTCGCGTGCGCTTGCTCGCCCGGTCATGTGCCGCAACAACTCTCCGGAACGCCCGACGCGGGCGGGTCGAGCGCGGATCCCGGACCGGCCTGACGCCGCCGCCTGTCAGCGACGCAGGTCCGACTTCCCCGGAAAATCCGTTTCGCGAAATGGCGCCAATCAAGTTGGCCGAAGGTCCGGTGACGGGCTTCGATGTGGCGCCCGACAGGCGGCACGTACTCTTCTCAGGCGTGCTCCACTGGTACGACATCTGCCGCTCTCGCTCAACGGGTACGGCGCACTGTCGGTGGGAACAACGAGCGGGGACATACCGGTCGACCTGACGGTGAACGCGGTGAAATCCTCGTTCTCGTCGACGGGGGGACACCTCGCGTTCATCTCCGCCGGCAACGGGGAGTACTGGAACGCGTGCTCCGGGAGCGGCACCCTGTCGGTCGCTAGAGGAGACGGCACTCATCTCGTGCAGGTCGCCGATTTCGTCGTGGACTTCGTGTTCGGCGGGGACACGCTCTACTTCTACGCAGGTGGCGTGAGCCTGATGAGCTTCTTCCGATTCCGAGAGTCCGACGCAGCGCCGGTCCTGCTCTCCCAAGCACCCAGCCCCGGCTGGACACGCCAGTCGCAGAGCTTCCCGGGGTACTCCATGGCCCCAAGTCCTGGCGGCGACGCGGTCGCCTACTGCGAGCCCGCCGCTGACTATGTCCAACCGCGCTGCTTTCTCCTCCCGGCGGGTGCCGACGCAGCGGCTGCGATTCCGATCGAGGGAGCTGCGCAACTGGCCTGGACCCCTGACGGCGAATGGCTCCTCGCGGGCAGGATCGCGCTCTCGCGAGACGGCAAACTGAGGAGGGACTTCGGCGAAACGTGCGCGATGCCTTCTCCATCCCCGGACGGAAATGCCGTCATGTTCGGTACGGGAAAGCAATACGCCTGTGACGGACCTGTGGTCGTCTACCCTCTCGACGGCTCGCCCGTGACGCGGCTCGGACCGCTGCCGCCGGGCGGCTACGACTGGTCGCTTCGATTTATCGCAGGTGGAACTCAGGTCCTCGCCGTCGAGACCACCACCACCGGCGAGGCGCTCTTCAGCGCGCCCACGTCTGGCGGCGCGTTCGCCGAGCTCCGCGGACGGGCAGATACTCCCGGGCTCGCCGGGTACGAAGCGCAGGCCGACGGGTCCGTTCTGCGATTCGATCTGTCGGCGGCGCAGGTGCCTGAGAACGCGCAGGGGTCCTGGCCTCTCCTCCGGCTTCGCCCGGGCCAGCCGGCCGAGATGCTCTTTCCCTCCGCGACAAGCCTGCCGGCGCACGAAGGCGAAGGCGCGCACGCGATGCTCGTTCAAGAGGGATGGCTGCCGCCCTACAACGGTGCGCTCCATCTCGTCGTGCCGGGAGCTCCATGGCCAGGAGCCATCCTGCCGGGTTTCGTCGGCATCGGTGCACCGTCGCCGTATCGGGAAGCGCAGTTCAACTTCGGCTTTGTCGGGCGGGCCGCCGTTTACGTGACGAAGCTGACGTACCTGGTACCGGACGGCGTCTGGGACCTCGCGGTCTCCACCGAGGATGGATCCCTGATTGCTCCGCTGGCCAGTGGCTTGGCGAAATTCCGCGCCATCGATCACTCGCTCTATTTCGTCAAAGCAGAGGACCGGAGCCTCTGGCGCCTCGACGTGCCGCAACCCTGAAGCGCAACAGCGGGCTGTGGCCGCCTCGTCCGACGAGCCGGCCGCTACCTGACCGTCGAGAGTTCGACAGAAAAGCGGCGGGCGAGTCCGCTCCCGGACAGAAAAAATGGTGATTTCACTCGCGGTACGTGGTGCCGATGCTACTCGGCACGCACGCTTGGAATTGGTGGCAGACGTGTATCTCACGGTCGACGCGGACATGGAGTTGCGGCGCGCGGTTGGCCTCCGCACGCGGGTCAAGAGCGCCGTCTTGAGCGTCCTGGAAGCGGCGCTGGAGGTCAGCAAGCTCGGCACCCGCACCGTGCACAAGGATGCGCCCTTGATCCTCAACGTGAGCGGCTGCGAAATCCGGTACTCGCTCGATCTGGACGGCGAGTGCGCCACCGTGTGGTCCGCAGAGCCGGCGCGCGAGGACCCGGTGGTCAAGACCGGCTAGGCTCGCGCCGCGGCCGCGCGTGACCCTGCATAGGCTCAGTCCGGTGGCAGCTTCATCTTCCGCAGGAATTCTGCGTAGCGAGGGTCGTCGCGAACGCTGCGATCGCTCGCGCCAACGATGTCGCTGTCACACGGCGCGATTATCAGATCGCGTCGGCCGACCCCGGCATCCAGCTCTCTGTCCGCCAAGTGATCGCTGCAGGGATTTCCCGCCTTGCGGAGGACCGGATCGTCGTCTTTGCGCATGGCCACGGAATCTCCGCCCGGCCTTCATTCGACATCCCGGACCGAAATGCCTCGTGGGCGGAGTGGATGGCGCGGCGGGGGTATGCGGTCTATCTTTTCGATTTCCGCAACTGCGGCTGGTCCACACGCGAGCGCGTCATGGCGGAGCCGCCTGAGCGCAATGCTGCGCCGAGCCGATCGTATCTGGCGCTGCGCGACCTAGGCGCCGTCGTCGACCACGTCCGCGGCCGACACCGCGTGAAACGGGTGAACCTCGTGGGGTGGTCATGGGGTGGAACGCTGGCAGGCTGGTATGCCTCGGTCCAGCCGGAAAAGGTCCGCCGGCTCGCGCTCTACGCACCGCTCTACTCGGGGCGGGAGGAGCCCAAGGCATTCGAACCCAAGGGCGCCTACTTCCTGTTGTCGGCGACCGCGGCTGCAATCAAGGAGCGCTTCGCGAAGAGCCAGCCGCTCCCCGCCGGGGAACCTCCCCGGGACGATTCCGTCGTCGAGGCGCTGGCGGTGGAGGAGCGCGCCAGCGACCCGACGAGTGATAGTCGCGACCCTCCCAGTTTCCGGGTGCCGGCAGGCGCGGTGGAGGATCTCTTCTACACCCGCATCGGCCGTCCTCTCTTCAATGCGTCCTCGATCTACTCGCCAACTCTCGTAGTCGCCGGCGCGGCGGACTCCGTGGTGCCACCCGAGCACCGTGAGGCGCTGATGCGCGACCTGGTCCATGCAGCGGTGAAGAGAGAAGTGATCGTCCCGGGCGCCACGCACGTCGCACAGTTCGACCCGCGACGCGAAGAACTCTTCCGAGCGGTGGAGGCGTTCCTCAGTGAGCGGATGCAGGCGCAACCCGAGCGTTGAGGATGTTCCATAGTAAATTGGATGGCAGCTCTCAGCGGGCGTCCTCGTCCCTGGGGGTGTCGCTCGGCCATCGGCGGCGACGCGTTTCACGAGAACGGGAGCACGTTCCTGTCGCCGATTCGTCACCGCCGGCCTGGCAGGACATCTATGACGATCCGCCCGTACGCCTTGCTCGTCGTCTCCATGTCCGCCGCGCTCGTCGGGTGCGCAGGCAATGTCGCTGACGGCGCTTCCTTCCCGCCCGTTCACCCCCGGCTCATGGGCAAGTACAGTATGTCGGCGTCGGGAAGGGGAAGTGCGACCCGAGGCGCCGAGCATCGGCGTTGAGGCAGCCACCCGCGCGCGTGCTTTCCGTACAGCATAGCCCTGACGGCAGCGGATCGACCGACCCGGGGCCCCGGGGTGGTGGCCGAAACCACCGCAGGAATGCTCGAAGCCGCATCCCGATTCCAACGCCCCTCGGGGCGGGGGCTGCGCGGACAGACAACGAAAGGACCGGCGCGACCAGCGGCTTCGCCGTGTGGATTGAACAACGGCCGAGGACGAGGAGGCCCGATTCTGGAATGTTGTGCTTTTCCCACAACGAGCCCGCGAACGCGTAAGGACGTGGCGCCAGCTGGCAGGTCAGCAAAAGGCGCCGTGGGGTGGTTCCTGTCGGGGCCGCATCACTCCGGTGCTGCCTGATTCGCAAAATTGCGAACCGGCGGCTGTTGTCTGGAATCCGCTCGCGCTGAGGTTCTCTATAAGGACTGTGTCACGCGCGAAATACTCGATTGGCAAAATTGTAAAGCGGCTCTCCCATGTGGATCTGCGCAATTCACGAAAAGACCGCCGTGACTTGAATCATTGGCAGAGCCAACCGAATGCATGCAAGCAAAGTTTGATCGGCGGTGCTGTACACGAATTGCCGTATCGACAAGGTCATTTGCGACCCGTCTGCGCGCCCCTTTTATCGCCCCTTGAATCGTCTGCGGAGCGTGCGCAGTAGCTCTCGACGTGGGAGCACCTCGATAAGGAATCGGTAACTGCTGCAAAATTCGATAGACCAAAAGGTGTATCATGCGCCGGAAGAAGGACATGGAGCGTGACGGTTCGGCAAGTCGGTGTACGGCGCCTTCGACCCGCTTGCGAACAAAGGCGGCTCACTGCTGCAGGACCACGCCATCGGCGCGGCGGCGCAATATCTCGTGAACCCGACGCCGTTCTGCCTGACCTTCGTGTTCACTCCCGAGCAGGTTCCGGCCGACGCCAATGTCGTGGCTCGCCGTCGCACCACCCCGCTGTTCGGGCTGGGGCTGGTCGACGCGGTCCCCGACGATGCGCTGGTCGCGCTGGCGGCCTTCGAGGGCATCTTCTATCCCCTGACGGCAGGCCGGCCGAGCCACCTCGTCAACGCGGACAGCGGCGAGCCAGCGATCGGCCGGTTCGGCTGGAAGGCACAGGTGCCCACGCTGCATGTGTTCAGCGGCGACGCCTATCTCAACGAGATGGGCGTGACCAATCCGTCGTTCATGGCCGAGAGCTGTCCCCAGGGGGACTGCTCCACCGCGGATGGTCACCCGCTCTCTTGCAATCCTGCTCCCGGGCTCAACGACGACGGCGACGATGTGGATCACTTCACCGACTTCATGCAGCTCCTTGCGCCGCCTCCCCGCGGGGCCGTGGGGCCCCAGCAGATCGCCGGCGAGACCATCTTCGATGCGATCGGATGCGCCCAATGCCACACCAAGACCATGACCACCGGCCCGAACCAGATCGCGGCGCTGGACCACGTCGACTTCCACCCCTTTTCGGACTTCCTGCTGCACGACATGGGCAGCCTGGGCGACGGCATCGCGCAGAACGAGGCGACGGGGCGAATGATGCGCACGCAGCCCGCCGTGGGGGCTGCGCGCGCAGACGCGCTTTCTTCACGACGGGCGTGCCTTGACACTCAGCGATGCGATCCAGGGGCATGCGGGCGAAGGCGCGACGGCCGAGGCGGCGTTCGAAGCGCTCGACCCGATATCGCGCGCTATGTTGCTCGAATTCCTCAACTCGCTTTGAACCTTCGCTCGGCATTTGACTCGACAGACTGGGCGGGCGTGGGAGCAGCTCCTTTTCCGAGCTTTTGGGACGCCGATCGAGATGACCGTGTAGCAGGATTTCCTTCACAGACGTTCGGCCACGGGCCAAGTGCCGCCGCCCGTTCGAGCGAGCTCAATACTTGCCAGACCCCGCGGTCGCGCAACAATCGCAAGCAAGCACATCCACCCAAGGAGGAGGTTGAATGAAGTTCGCCCTGATCGCCGCGTTCGCCCTCGCAGCCTCGCCCGCAGCATTCGCAAAGTCCAAGCGCCACTGCGTCAGCACCTACGGATCGGAGATCTCCGACGCCGGCACGAAGAAGCAGTGCAAGAAGGCCGGCGGCAAGTGGAAGAAGATGAAGGCCTCAGCAATGGCCAAATAGCCGTGGAGCCGGTGCCGCCACCGGCGCGGGCAGCTCGTCCACGATGGCGTGCTCCGTCCAGCGTAGTGCCGCGCTCCTATGGCGCTGCGCCGGTGACCATCTCCTGCAGCACCGCTCCGAAGGCGAAGACACCCGAGCGCGCATCGGCCGTCCTGCCGCGCTCCTGCTCGCGCGACATGTACGAGACCATCGTCGGTCAGTTACGAAATGGAAGCGGCGGGAATCGAACGCGTCGATGTCACGCGCGGACTCGCTGGCCGGGCGGTGCCGGCAAAGCACCGCCATTCATGACTCGTGGAGCGCTGCTCCTCTGAGAAGTAGTCGCCGTCCATCGCTGCTCGGCCTTAGCGGGCAGTGGGGGCGCTGGCCATTTTCGTCCGCGCGTGCTGGAATCCGCCCCGGTCGCGGTGATCTGCCACGCGGCCAGGGGAGAAAGCCATGAAGACGATCTGCAGAACGGCTCTGGCGGCGCTCGCCGCATTTGCGCTCGCTGCGTTCGTGGCGCGCGCGGGCGACAACCAGAAGACCACCTCGCTTGATAAGCAGCTCGTAGGCGCGTGGACGCTCGCGGGCAACGTCCTCGACCAGGGCGGCACCAAATCGGAGCCGTTCGGCTCCGGTGCGAAGGGCACCGCGATGTTCACGAGCAACAGGCGCGTGGCCGTCATCATCACGCGAGTCGACATGCCAAAGTTCGCCTCCAGCAACCGCACGACAGGAACTCCGGAGGAGAACAAGGCCGCCGTGCAGGGCAGCATCGCGTACTTCGGCACGTACGATGTGAACGGCGCGGACAAGACGCTCACCATGCACGTTGAGGGCAGCACGTTCCCGAACTGGACCGGAACCGATCAAACGCGGACCATCGAGCTGTCCGGAGACGAGCTCAAATTCACCAACAAGAATCCATCGATGGGCCAGGGCGTTGTGACGGTGACCTGGAAGCGCGTCAAGGACGCGCGCACGACTGCAAAACGCTAGTGCGCGCTGCCGTCGGCTCCGCGTAGCCGCTCGAGATTTACGTCGTGTGTCCAAGCAACATCGTAGAGAACACCGCTACCGCCAACGGTAGTAATTTGCAATTAGAGGGGACCGGCTGTAGCAGCACGAACAATCTCGCGCCCTGACGGTCTGCCGGAGCCCGGTCGTACGCGCCGGCCGTGCGGGCGGGAGGCTCGACCCGCAGGTCGCGCTTCGGTTCGGCCTCGTTCTCGCGGCAATCTCGGTGCCGCTGCTCACGTTTGCGGTCGGGCCGCTTCCCGCGCTGCTCGCTTCGATCGCGCTCGCGGTGCCGGGTTTACGACGTCGCGACGAGGCCCCGGGCCTCACCGAGCTTCGTGATGGCCTGCTGAATCAGCGATCGACGCAGCCCTGCATCCCCGCTCTGTTGCGCCTGCGAGATCAGGTCGCGCGCTTCGGTGAGCGTCGTCACCGCGTCCGAGTAGATGCCGCCCTCGGTGAGCACGCGGATGCCGTTCTGTGTGTCTCCCATCGCGGTCTGCAAGCGCGTGTTCTGCTCCCGTTGCGGGTCACGCCGGTTCGCGAGGATCTCGCGGAGCTCGCGCGTCGCCACGTCGACGTTCTGGAGCGTGTTGATCGCGCGCATGAAGTTGGCGATCTCGTTCCGCTGCGTCTCGTTGAAGTTGAAGCGCAACGGGCCCGGCCGCGGGTTGTTGAACTCGGGCCCGGAGTAGAAGGCGACGACGCCTTCAAGCGTGCTCACTACGTTGTTGTGGAAGAATGGCGCGGATTGCGCCGCTTCCACCACCGAGGCCGTATTGAAGGTGCGGTTCCCGAACGTGCCGTCGCCATTGTCGGTTCGCCCGAAGCCGCCGTCCTTCGGAAAGGGCTGGATGCTGCGGGCGGGATGTTCTACGTCTTCGACGTTCGTGTTGACGTTGCCGTTCCGACCGAGCGCGTTCAGGGCGCCCGCATTGCCATGGCAGCCCGCGCACGTGCCACCGGCGTTGATTGGGTCACCGCCGCCGTTGACGAAGAGCGATTTGCCGGTTTCGACGTTCGAGTCCCGGAACGTGATCTTGGACAGGTCGAAGTCGCGGTCCCGGCCCAGCGACAGCTGGAACGCTTCCATCGCGTCGAGCTCCCGCGGCCTCGGCAGCCTGAAATCGGTGCCTTCGACGCGGTCCAGACGCTTGGTGAAATGCTGGGTCACGGCGCCGATCGCGAACTCACGCAGCGAGCCTGTCCCCGGCGCGCCGTCACCCGACCAGCCGGTCATCTCCGCCGGCGGCATGGGTTGCTGGGTCGGGTCCTGCGCAAGCGAGACCTGCAGGCCGAGGGTGTGCGGCACCCCGCGCATCACGAACTTGTTCGTCGGATCGTCGAAGCCGTCGAGGTTCTCCAGGATCAGGCCGAACCTCCGCATCAGTTCCGGACGCTCGAGCTGCGCCAGCGCCGGGTTGAACTCCGCCACGAACAATGGATCGGTCGCAGGCAGGGTCTCGATGAACTTGGGGTCGATGGTGAGGTTATTGCCCGCGGGGTGACAGGTGCCGCATGTACGTCCATTGCCGTTGAACGTCTCCTCGAAAAAGAGGTGGGCGCCTCTCGAGATGACCTTGTCCATGTCCACGCCCCGTCCGGATGATCCGCCCTGGGCTTCGAAGTCGAGGGGCGGCACAAGGCCGAAGAGCGCGGGCGGCTTCGTCGTCTCGTCGAACATCACCTCGCCAGTGCTCTCGTTGAGCAGCGACAGCCGTCTGAAGAAGATCTTCTGGGAGACGTTGACCAGGCCCGCCACGAGCGGCTCCACGCCCCAGATGCTGCCCGTGGTGACGACGACGCGGTCGATGGTGAAGCCAACCGGCAAGTTTACCGGGAGGGTGCCGTTCAACAGGGACGTGGCCTCTGTCGCCACAAAGGTCACGAGGCCTATCACCGTATCCAGCGGCGGGTCGCCGTCCGTGTGGTTCACGACCCACACGGTGTAGGTCTGAAGCGGCGTCAGTCCGGCCAGGTTAACGGTAAAGGCGCCCGACCCGAGATCGATGGCTGCTTCGCCCGCCATGAAGATGAAGGAACGCGACAATCCCTTGACGTACCCGAGCTTGATCCGCATGACGTCGGGGCTGTCGCTCGCCACCTGTCTCGTTCGAAAGGCCAGATATTTGGGCAGGAACACGTCCGGAATCCCGATGCCGTAGTTTCCGTCAACTTCTTGCGCTCGCGTGCCGGGCGCGAGGATGAGCGCGCCCAGCAGGAGCGCGACTGCTCCAGCGGCGTACATGAACCGGCGGGAAGTCATGATTCATCTCCAGGTTCTTCACCTTCACGAACGTTCATGGGACAGACCAACCGGCCGTCGTGTCGCCCGACGTCGTTGGCGCTTCGCAGTGGACGAGCAAACGCGGTGCCGCCGAGTTCCTCTGTCGTCACCAGTCGTAAATTGACCCCCCGAGCGCTCGCAGGGACGACCGTAAAGAGACTCGTGAAGCTGTCGGGGCAGCACCTGCCGATTCGAACCATCACTCGGAGGTTGGACATCTCGCGCAACACCGCCCGAAAGTGCTGCCCTGCGCGGCGGAGGGTAGTCCGCGATATAGACGAACTCGGTGGCCACCCAGGGTTTCGTCGGTCCGACGATTACGGCCGCCGCGCTGAACGCGCCCAGCAGGTAGTCGCGGTCGTTCAGCATCACCCTGGGCGCGTTGATCGCCGCCGATAGAGAGAGATCCCGCAATGAGAAGAGCGGGCACCCGCCTCGATCTATGGCTATGGCGCCAACACCATGGCGCGGCGGCCATGACGATGCACGTTCCCAATTGGCCAGATGAATCCCACCTCGCGAAGGACCATCCCAGCGAGCGGCCCGGATGCGATCGATCACGTCGGTGGCACACCGATCGAAGACGTCGAGTACGACTTCGTAGCGATCGCAGTGCACCCAGAGCGAGCCACGACAGATTCGACGTTCACATGGTCAGCGAGTTTTGGAATGACGAACCTGATATGCACTGCCTCCACCGAGGTGCCGGGCGGGTGTCGCTTCCGGGGACGAGCTGATGACCGATAACTCTGGGTGAACACCCCTGGTTACCGACGCGCGCGCCGACGCCCGCCCGGCGGCATGACAACCGTCGCGACGTTCGCGCAGGGTGTCGCGCGCGCCGAGGCCACTCGGTCCGTCGTAGCCGGTTCCGTGGTTGCACAGGTACGTGCCGCCGGTGCGGGGAACTGAAGTAATGGGTGGAAGGATACCTGCCGTCGCCGCGAACGAGAGAGCGACGGCAGCCAGGACCCTCCGCATGCGCCCGACCGTATCACCAGCCAGGAAAGACAATCGCCTCGGACATTCCGCGGACGCTCAGCAGTCCTTCAATTTGCGCGCCGGTTGACCGCGGCGGGCCCGGCGGCGGCCGTTCGCACTTGCTTCTTCCGCAACTGCGATCGCAGCGACAAGAAGAACGCATCCTGCGAACGTTGCTGCGCCAGCAAGGTCGCCCGCGTCGCCTGCGCGCCGGCCTTGTCGCCGGCCTTCTCCTGCGCGATGGCCTGATGGAAGTGGCAGAGGTCGAACGTCGGCACGCACTTCTGCATCTCTTCCGCCGCGGACTTCGCGTCGCCGTTGACGAGCTTGAGAACTCCCCGGCCCCACCACATGGCCGACTGGGCGTTGAGGTCGTTCGGCGACTCCGCCGCGTCCTTCTCGAGCATGGCGAGCGTCTTCTGCGCCTCCGCGATGTTCTTTCCGAAGCCCTGCGCCCACATGGCGGCGATCCAGGTACCGCGCTTCAACCCCTTGCGGCCGGCATCCGAGAGCGGCTCCTTGTCGGTGCGCGCCAGGGCTTCCGCCGCGTGCTTCTGGCCTTCGCCGTACTTGCCGAGAAGGTTCGCCGCGAACGAACGGTTCATCGCCGCCACGACGTAGAAATTCGGGTTCTTCCGGGCCCGCGCCTCTTTCTCCAGCGCGCTCGCGGCCTGCATCGCGCCCTGGTACTTCCCTTCGGCGGTATAGCCGAGCAGCTCGAAGAGCATCAGGCCCATCCGCTCGTTGTCGTCCTTGGACAGCGAGCGCGCCTTGGCCAAATCGCGGTGGGCTGGGGCGTATTGCGACCGGTAGTACTCCACGTTGGCCAGCGCGGCCACCGGCTTCGCGTCCGCGTTGGGCAGCGCCGCGGCCCTGCGCGCAGTCCGCTCCGCCTCGTCGAGGTTGCCAGCGGTGATCAGCGCATACGCGTAGTCGGCCTGCGCGGCCGGATCGTCGGGCCGCATGTCGGCCACCTTCTTCTGCGCCTCCGCCGCGCCAGCCCTGTCGCCCTGCTCGATGGCGATGGCGGCCAGCGTGGCCCACACGGAGACTGCCTTCGGATTCAGCGCTGCCGCCTTCTCCAGATAACCCTTTGCCTCTTCCGCTTTGTGCCCGAGGAAGAAATCCGTCGTGCCGACGTAGACGTGTGCGCGCCAGTCGCGGGGGGCGAGCTCGAGCAGCTTCAGTTGCAGCGCGCGGGCCTTCTCAGAATCGGCATGCTTGTTGGCGGCCCAAGCGGCCAGCTCGGTCCGCTCCGCCTCCGGAAGCGACGCTCCGGCCTGCGCGGCGGCGTCCACCTTCTGCATCGATTCGGTGCCCGGAGTGATGGCGTAGAGCAGCGCCTGGGCGAGCAGCAGGTTCGGATCGCGAGAGAGCGCCTTCTTCGCCGCGGCGCGCGCGAGGTCACCATGTCCGGCGAAGAGTTGATCGAAGGCCTCGACGTAGTCGGCCGCAGCCTCGGAGGAAGTGGTGGTGATGCTGATGATGCCGCCTTCCGGAGCAGCGGCGAGGAGCGCGAACGCGCACAGCGATGCGAGCGGCGTCATGGAAGTCCCCCTTCGAGCGCTGAACATCGCTACGCTGGAGGCATTCCCGCATTTCAAGCTCGGCGCTGCATCAGCCTCGGTGAGCCCGGCACGGCCGTCATGCCACGGTCAGGTCATCGCGAGGAGGGTGTGCAACTGACCGACGACGGCCGCGCCTTCGCCGACTGCCGCGGCGACACGTTTCGCGGAGCCTGAGCGGACGTCACCGACGGCGAAGACGCCGGGAACGCTGGTCTCGAGGGTCCTCGCCTCGCGCCTTTGGCCGGTGACCACGAACCCTTTGTCGTCGAGCGCGATGCGGCAGGAGCGGAGCCAACCGGTGTTCGGGTCGGCGCCGATGAAAGCGAAGAGGTGGCGGATGGGTTTTGCGACTTCTGCCGCCCCCTCGCGCCAGGCGATCCCCGCAAGACCGGTGCTCGGTTGGCCATCGAGGCGCGTGATTTCGCACCCCTCGTGGATCGCGACGTTCGCCTGCGCGCGGACCCGATCGATCAGATAACGCGACATTGTCTGGTGCAGCGGACGGCGGACGAGCAGGTGGAGTTTGGCGACCTTGCCGGCGAGGAAGACGACTGCTTGGCCAGCCGAGTTGCCGCCGCCGATGAGGGCAACTTCCTGGTCGGCGCAGGCTTGCGCCTCGACGGGAGACGCCCAGTAGTACACGCCACGCCCCTCGAAATCCTTGAACCGCGGAATCTCCGGTTTGCGGTAGCGGGCTCCGCTGGCGATGACCACGGTGCGGCAGCGTACGGTCTCGCCGGTCGAGAGATCGAGCTCCGCGGCCTCGTCGAGGTTGCGTCTGTCGCAGCGGAGACCTACGACCGCGACCTGCATGCCGATCTCGGCCCCGAACTTGGTCGCTTGGTTGAACGAGCGGCTCATCAAGGCGTGGCCGCTGATGCCGGTCGGAAAGCCCAAGTAGTTTTCGATGCGTGCCGAGGCCCCGGCCTGGCCGCCGTACACCACGGCTTCGAGGACGACGACCGACAAGCCTTCGGAGGCTGCGTAAACCGCGGTGGCGAGCCCGGCAGGACCGGCGCCGACGATGGCGACGTCGTAAACCGTCGTCGTGTCGATGGCGCGCGTGATGCCGACGTGACGCGCTGCCTCGGCGTCGCTCGGGTTGCGCAGGATCGAGCCGTCGCGGCCGATGACGATCGGAAGGTCGTGCTCTTGCACCCCAAAGCGGGCAGCGATGCCGACGGCGCCTTCGTCGACGCCCGGGTCGAGCAGCGTGTGCGGGTAGCCGTTGCTGGTGAACAGGTTTTGCAGGCGCATGACGTCGCGATCGCCGGCGCGGCCTAGCACGATCGTGCCTGCGCTGTCGGCTGAGAGCATTGCGACGCGCCGCAAGATGAAGGCGCGCATCAGGATCTCGCCGATCTCGAGGTGAGCGATGATGATGGCCCGTACGCTCTCGGCGCTGAACGGAATGACGTAGCAGCCACCAGGCCCCGCTTTGGCGTCTACGATGACAGGTAGGTTCCTGAGCAGGTTCACCTCGCCGCTGAATTGACCGGGCTCGAACGTGGCCAGGAGCATCTCGTTGCCCAGTCCGTCCTTGCGGATGGCGTCGATGCTGCCGTCGAGGACGAGGAACATGGGTGCCGGCGTCCCCGCGGTGAAGACCAGCTCGCCCGGTGCGAAACGCCGAGGTGGCCCGCCGAAGCTGCGCATGATCTCGATCTGCCCCGGCTCGAGCACCGGCATGATCTGCGGCCGGCGGGCTTCGATGTCCTGGGGGTAGCGGACGGGCTCCATGGGTCCGCACAGTGGCGCGGCAGGGATGGTAGCGCAAGCGACGTGGCTAGTCCTGGATCGCTCGCTCCCGAACCGTCATCACCGTCGCGAGCATCGTCGCGACGAGCTTCTCGCCGTGACAAATCGGTCCATGTGCAGCGAGAACCCTTCGAGGGGCATGGCTGATCGGTAGGGTCCTCGTACTTGTGAATCACCCACGCTGACGCTGAAGGATCCGCCGTCACCCTTCTCGCTCGGGCGAGTCAAGAAGATCAGGCGCTCATCGGAGGTGCCGAGGCAGCCGTGCATGCGCTGGACAAACGTGATCATCCGCTCGAACCCGACGAAGGAGCAGGTGAGCTTCAGCTCATTTCGCCTGATCGGGATCTCCGGATCGGAGGCGCCAGAGCTGAAGGCGGCTGCGGAGCAGGGCTGCCTAGTGTTCTGCGGCGGAGGGCGCCCGCGCTTTCAAGGAGAACGAGTGCAAGTGGCCGATGTGGCGCGCCTGCAAGATGGCGGGGCTGCGCCTGATCAGCTGGCACGTCCTACGGCACACCTTTGAGGGAGGGCGGCCAAAGCCGCCCTCGCTCTTATTCCAGACTCCGGCAAGCGTGGGTGGATCAAGGTCAAAAATCGCGGCGCTCGCTCAATCGGCACGATGCTTACGCGAACCGTTGTGTAGCGCCCCTGGACGAAGGCGTGCGGTGGCGAGCGGGAGCCACCTCGAGACCGCCTGAATCTCCACCATCCCGCTCGGCAGCGAGCCATTCCTACGGCCGAACGGGCGTACTGTCCGCGTTCTCCGAAGATTTGTACGAACTGAGCTTGCCCCTTTCCTGAGATTCAGTCCTCACCGTCGAACTTCAGGATGCCGGCAGCGAACCAGTTCCGGTTGCCTGCATTGCGGATCAGCAGCACAGGGGTATTGCAGGACGCTGGCGGCCAGGGCGTCAGCACGTCGTGGATCCTGAAGTCCCCGTTCGCTTCGAGAGGAACCGGTTTCGTGTCGCGTTCGACGAATGGAGCCACGTTTTCACAAATGAGCGTGGCGAAAACATTGAGGGTGGCCGTTCCGCCCGTGGACGTCACCACGACCGCGGTCCCGACGGTGTTGCCCCCAGCGAACACCAGGCCCCGCCCATCGGCGTCGATGCGCCCATCGGCCTTCACCTCGGCCTTGAAATCGGCGATCGTCCACAGCTGGCCGGCGGGTTGCACGGTACGGACGATATTGCGGTTGACCGTCGCCGCTACAGGGGCTGGCCCAGGCGCGCTGGAGACGCTGTCTACCCCGATTCCGCCTTTGAATCTGACGAGCGAGTCGTCGGTCCGGCCGAGCGACGGCACGAGTGCGATCAGGCCGATTCCAAGCAGCGTCACAGTTCTCATGGCACAGCCTCCTCGTGGTAGTTGGCTTGTCCGCCCGCCCTCGGCGGCCGCGACCGGTTCATGGTCAACCAGCGACGTAGCCCCCAATTCGACCGGACAGGCCGGCCAGGGCATAGCACCAGCGTCGAATTTCAGCACCTCGTTTTGGAGCCGCACGGAACAGCTCCACCAGTCCTCCGGGGCCGCGCCCTCGCCGGCGCGGCCCCGCTTCGGCTTCGAGCCCTAGTGGCGATGCCTCGGCGCGAACGGAGCGATGGGCGAGCACGACGTAACCGAAATTCAGATCGTGGCCCACCCCGACCTTGCCGAGTAGCGGCGACGAGGGTACCGAATACCGCCAAACGCGAAGCCAGCCTGTTCGCGGTCGGCGAGTCACTCGATCACTGGCGGTTGGCGGTGCCCTCCGCCTTGGCGCCACACGCGAGTGCGTGGGCGCGGCGTCCTGTTGAAATCGGACGTGGGGGCGTGCCCCCGAACTTCTTTCGACGGGTGGCCGTGGTTTCTTTCTGTCTGATTGGTGGGGGCTCTGAGTACAGCACTGCATGCTTCTGATAACGTGTACAGCGTTGCTTCGAGGGGCCATGCCACGCGACCGCTTCATCCTTGTCTACACCTGCCTCACACTGCTGGGTTGTGGAGGAAGTTCGACTCCGACGGCGCAGCCGACGCCGCACGTGTCGAGCGGACTCAAGATCTTCCTCACGTCGCGCAAGCACGTCGCGGATTTCAAGAACGACCCGTACCTCAACGGCGACAGCGCCATTCACAAGGTTGACGACTTCTGCAACACGGATCCCAACCGCCCCGACGCGCACGCATACAAGGCGCTCCTCGTGGACGGCGTGAACCGTGATGCGAAGGCCCTGACCGACTGGGTTCTCAAGCCGAGCACGACGTACTACCGGCCGTACGACGACATCGTAATCGGCACGACGACCGCAGCGGCCATCTTCGGCGCAGCTTACGCACCGCTCACGAACGCCATCGCCGCCACCATCTCGCCGGCAGAGACCGGAACCGAGGCATGGACCGGCATCGCCAACTCGGGCGACTTCATGGCGGGCGATTGCTGCAACGGTTGGTCGGACGTGACGAACTCGTGGAGCGCGCGCTGGGCCATTCCCACCGCCAGGGACGGGAGCGCGTTTGGCACCAACGGGTTGGTCGGCTGCGCGGTTTACCAGTTTTGGATCTACTGCGTCGAGCAGCCCTGACGGCGGCCGTAGCGGGCCAGCGCGTTCCGCGAGCTACCGGCGGTGGTCGCAAGCGGTCGTTACCGGCCACTTATGGCAAGGCGGGAGCAGACAAGAACATTCTGCGCCGCTGCACCGACAGCCCTACCGCGACGTGATGGAGGTGTATCGACCTTCGGGTGGCACAGGTCTGCGCGCAGATCCAGCCGCTCCGGTCAAGCAGACCAGGCCAGAGGAGAAGGTCGTCTAGCCGTGGTACGGGGTTG
>Ga0209473_1000500_pt1 | contig 23682 bp, 25 predicted proteins | sample GraSoiAngelo_133_FD_185890 | JGI IMG/M metagenome (GOLD analysis project Ga0209473, IMG submission 185890) | Grasslands soil microbial communities from the Angelo Coastal Reserve, California, USA - 14_0929_05_20cm (SPAdes) (version 2) | ecosystem: Environmental > Terrestrial > Soil > Grasslands ...
CATGTAACGGCGGCAGCGACGCGCCGCTGCTCACGAGCGGCGTTGCGCCTTCGGGAAGATGCAGATCGGAAAGCGTCTCGGGCGCAAGCAAGGTCTCTCCCCGCGGCGTGATGAAGGCCTGCAGGTCGCCTCGCCCGATCGCTGGTGCGTTGCCGACCTCGGCGGGTAGCGTCACCGGCTCGATCCCGAGCAGGCGGAACGAGTGTCCCTCGATCTGGACGCGCCCCTCCAGCACGGGCGAGACCGGCCAGCCGGCCCGGCGCAAATCGACAAAGAGCTGTTGTGGAAGCATCGCGCCGCTGCGCGCGACCAGCATGGCGGTTCGCACGCCGCCGAACGTCGCCGCCGCGCGATCGTAGGAAATGCGGGCCTGCTGGTTCAACGCCTGCACGCCGCTCCACAGCGCGGTCGCCGAGACCAGCCCAATCAGCAACGTCGCAAGCTGCATCGGATGCCGCCGCCAATGGCTCAGGAGCACCGCAAGGACCCAGAGCGTGCGCCTCATGCGATGAGCCCCGCGTGCAGCGTGACCTGCCGATCCAGCGTGGCGGCAAGCCGCGTGCTGTGGGTGACCATCAGAAAACCGCAGCCGCTGCGCGCCACCAGATCGCGCGTCAGCGCGAGCACGTCATCGGCGGTCGTCTCGTCGAGGTTGCCGGTCGGCTCATCGGCGAGCAACAGTAGCGGTCTTGCTGCAAGCGCGCGTCCGATCGCGATCCGCTGCTGCTGCCCGCCGGACAATTGCTCGGGATAGCGTTTGAGCAAGGCGCCAAGCCCGAGCCGGTCGATCAGCTCGGCTTGCCAAGCGGCATCGTGACGGCCAGCGATGCGCGACTGGAACGCAAGATTGTCTTCGACGTTTAGGCTCGGGACCAGGTTGAACTGCTGGAACACCAGACCGATCCGCTCGCGGCGTAGCGCCGCGCGGCCGGAATCCGGCAGCTTTGTTACGAGAGCATCGCCAATTCTGATCTCGCCATCGTCGGCGGCATCCAGCCCCGCGATCAGATGCAACAGCGTGCTCTTGCCGCTGCCGGATTCGCCTGACAGCGCCACGCGCTCGCCGGCCGCGACGTCGAGATTGACCCCGCGAAGCACATTCACTTGCTCGCCGGCGGTGCGATAGGTCTTGGTCAGATTGCGGACGCTCAGCACGATATTGTTGTTGCCTGCCATGCCGGGCGCTACAAGTCCTTCACATCGGCTTTTGATATTTCAGCACGAATTCATCGACTGGCACGGCCGGACGGAACACCGCCGCGTCGCGGGGGTCTTCCGGATGGCGCAGGAAATCGCCTTCGGCGACGAGCTTGAAACCGGCCGCTTCGATCTCCTGGCGTAGCGCGCTTTCCTCGATCCGATGCAGCGTTTTGCCGACACTGGTGCCGTCGCCCGGTTTTGCCGAGTGGTCGGCGATAATGAGAAAGCCGCCGGGCTTTAAAGCTGTGAACATCCTTAGGTCCATCTTGGCGCGATCGACCGGCATATAGGTAGTGTCGTGATAGGCAAAGAAGAACGTGATCATGTCGAGGGCTGCGACATCGGGCGGGATCGGATCGTCGTAATCGCGGACAAGGTGCACGACGTTTTTCATGACCTGGTTCTGGGCGCGGATATCGAATTTGTCCTTTACCCGCTCCATCACCGCGGCCGATTCCTGCGCATAGACGCTGCCTTGGGCGCCAACCGCGCGCGCCAGCAGTTCGGTGCTGTAACCGGCGCCGGCTCCCATATCGAGCACCTTCATGCCGGTCTTTATGCCGCTGAAAGCCAGCATTTTCGCCGGCTGCCGCCGCTGATCGGTTTGGCGGTCGGCGTCGCTGCGGTCGGGGGCGGTGACGATCGCTTCATAGTCAGGCGCCTTGTCACCTTGCGCGAGCGCAGGCGCGGCCAGTATCGATACGATGAACACGCCAACGGCGCCAAAAAAGACCGGCTTGACCATAAGAACTCCCTCTTGTTTTGGGCAACATATCAAGCCCGTGGTGGCAGATCACCGTCTCATTGATGTGACGACGTGATCGTGATCCGCCACGCCGGTTGCGGTGTGGCTTCGAAGCGACGTCAGGCGGCAGCTTTGCGGTGAAAATTAAGTTGCAGCGCACCCGTGCGGTCAAAATGCCCAGTTGCGCCGCGAGGGGACCCATGGCTAGCATCGGTCCAAACCGATCCTATGGGGTTGGCAAGCGAAAGACGGGGGAATGATCATGAGCACGCAACCGGCGCCCAAAGGCGCCTGGAGAATCACGTTTCTCCTGTTTTTGTTCATGCTGGTGAATTTCGCCGACAAGATCGTGGTCGGCCTTGCCGGCGTGCCGATCATGACCGAGCTCAAGCTCGAGCCGGAGCAGTTCGGCCTGCTTGGCTCCTCATTCTTCTTCCTGTTCTCGATCTCGGCCATCGTGGTCGGCTTTATCGTCAACCGCATCGACACGCGCTGGGTGCTGCTGGCGCTGGCAGCGGTCTGGGCGCTGGCGCAGTTTCCGATGGTGGGGACGGTCAGCTTTACGACGCTTCTGATCTGCCGGATCATCCTCGGCGCCGGCGAAGGGCCGGCCTTTTCGGTCGCGGTGCATGCGGTCTACAAATGGTTTCCCGACGAGAAGCGAACCCTGCCCACCGCGATCCTGTCGCAGGGATCGGCGTTCGGCGTGATCTTCGCGGTGCCGGCGCTGAACTGGGTGATCGTCAATCATAGCTGGCACTACGCATTCGGTGCGCTCGGTGTCGTTGGCTTGATGTGGGTGGTGGCCTGGCTGATCCTCGGCCGGGAGGGCCCGCTGGTTCAGACCGTCGCGATGGCCAAGGCTGAGCCCCGCATTCCCTATTTCCAGCTACTGACATCGCGGACCTTTGTCGGCTGCTGCGCCGCGACGTTCGGCGCCTATTGGGCGCTATCGCTGGGTCTGACCTGGTTCACGCCGTTCATCGTCAAGGGGCTCGGCTTCTCGCAGCAGGATGCGGGGTGGATTTCGATCCTGCCGTGGGTGTTCGGCGCTGTGACCGTGTTGACCACGGGATGGGTTTCGCAGGTGCTGATGGTGCGCGGTGTGTCGACCCGCGGCGCGCGCGGCATACTGGGAGCGGCGCCCCTGGTCGTCGGCGGATTGACCCTCGCGGCCATGCCTCACGTGAACGGCGCCGGCCTGCAGATCGCGCTTCTGGTGCTCGGGTCTGGGCTCTCCGGGTCGATCTACGTGGTCTGCCCACCGATGCTCGGCGAGTTCACGCCGGTGTCGCAGCGTGGCGCCGTGATTGCGATCTACGGGGCGATCTATACCCTGGCGGGCATTTTGGCGCCGACGGTGATGGGCAGCGTCATCCAGCACGCGGCGACGACGCTTGACGGCTATATGATGGGCTTCACCATCAACGCCGTCGTTCTGGTCGCGTCCGGCCTGCTCGGGCTGGCGCTGCTGTGGCCCAACACCGAGCGCGCGCGTCTCTTGGGTCAGGAAGCGGTGCAGCCGAAGTTCGCGTGACTCTCTCGTCGATCCGGCGAACGCGCTCACGCACCTAATAGCAGCCAGCGCAGCACGTTCATCGGGCGTCTCGGACAAGGTCGATCGAAACGTGGGAGATCCACGCCCCCGGTGAATCCATCACGAACGTTTGACGATTGCCCTTGGTTTGCACGGTCAGCAAGGCCGTGATCGTGTCACTCTCGACCTTGGCTTCGATAACGCCGTTGACATTTTGCCCCGAAACCTTGCCGCCCTGACGATACTGACTTTCAAACCAGTTGCCCGACAGCGCGGTTCCGCTTTCATCGATGTTGGCGTTCAAATCCATTTTGTAGGCATCGCTGGCGCAGCGCACATTCATTTTCACGGACTGACCCGCGTTCTTGACGACATAGTCAACTTTGCACCGGACGCGTTCGCGCGGCCCATCCGACGGCTTCATCAAACCGCCGCCTGACCAAGAACCAGCGACGTTCTCGAAGTTCTGCTCGGCGCGCGCCGGAGCTGCGGCAAGAATTGCCGTCAAGAGTAAACCTTGCAGTATGTAATGATTGACTGCCTTGTTCCGAAACATTGATCCTGTCCTCACCAGCGCGATTGTCGTCTGCGCCGCGCGCGTGTCGCCAAGAAATCCGACTATTTTGAGAACAGTCGGGGGTTGACGTGAGGCTGCGTGCGACGGACGTCGCGTCGCCTCGCCGTTCCCACGAAAACGGGAACGCCGCTAAGTGCGTTGTAGCGCCGCTGCTCAAAACTCAGTTCAAACGGCCCTGCGCGCCGCGGACCAGCCGGCCCGGACGTTTTCCGGTGGCAGCACCTGCGCGTCGCGTCACCACGCCCGAGACGATGGTGGCGTCATAGCCATCGACCTGCTGCAACAGGCGGCGGCCGCCGACGGGGAGGTCGTAATGCACCTTTGGTGGGTGCAGGTGCAGCCGATCATAATCGATGACGTTGACGTCGGCTTTAAAGCCCGGCGCGATCACGCCGCGATCGGATAGACCGACCGAGAGCGCGGTCTTGCGCGACTGCGCCGCCACCACGAACGGGATCGACAGCTTCTCGCCGCGCTTGCGGTCGCGCGTCCAGTGCGTCAGCAGATAGGTCGGGAAGCTGGCATCGCAGATGATGCCGCAATGCGCGCCGCCGTCGGAGAGGCCCGGGACCGAACACGGATCGCACAGCATCTCGCGCGTGGCATCGAGATTGCCGTCGGCGTAATTGAGGAACGGCACGTAGAGCATGCCGCGGCCTTCGTCCGACAGCATGGCGTCATAGGCTAGCTCTTCCGGCCTCTTGCCCTGACGGCGGGCCTGCGCGCCCAGCGCATTTTCCACCGGCTGCTCGTAGTCCGGCGGGTTGTCGAGCAGATACATCTTGTCGTAGTTCGGCCGGAAGAACAGCGGATCGTCGGTCGAAGTCGGCGTCTCGCTCAGGATCGCCGCACGCACCTCCGCCTGGCGCAGTCGCGCCAGCCGCTCTTTCAGCGGCAATTTGGCAATCGCTCCGTAGCTCGGATGGGTTTGGAAGGGATTGCGCGATAGTTCAAGTCCGAGCAGAAGCCCCACGGGCCTTGCGGCGATCTGGGCGGTGATCGAGAGACCGCGCTCGGCCGCCTTGTTGATCTCGTCGAGTGTCTGCCGGTAGCGTCGCGGCGCCTTGTCGTTCTGCGTGATCGAGAACGAGATCGGACATCTGGTATTTTCCGCGACCCGCAGCATCATCGGCAGGTCTTCATGCAGCGTGGAGAGGTCGAGCACGAATTGCAGCACGCTGCGGCCGACGCCATGCATCGCGCCGGCGATCGCGGTCAGCTCGTCCTCGCCGGCTTTCAATGTCGGCGTGTAGTCGCCGGTCGAGGTGCGGTGGTTGAGGGTGCGCGAGGTCGAGAAGCCCAGCGCGCCGGCGCGGACGGCTTCGCCGGCAAGCCCTGCCATCGCCTTGTTGTCTTCCGCCGTCGAAGGATCGCGGCGCGCGCCGCGCTCGCCCATCACATAGACACGCAGCGCCGCATGCGGCAGCTGCGCGCCGATATCGATGTCGAACTGGCGCTTCGAGAGCCAACCCAGGTAGTCCGGAAAACTCTCCCAGGACCAGGGAATGCCGGCGCTCAACACCGGCTCGGGAATATCCTCGACGCCCTCCATCAACTCGATCAGCCGCTGATGGTCGCTCGGCTTGCAGGGCGCGAAACCGACGCCGCAATTGCCCATAATCGCGGTGGTGACGCCGTTCTGCGACGAGGGCGTGATGTCCTGGCTCCAGGTGACCTGACCGTCATAATGGGTGTGAACATCGACAAAGCCCGGCGCCACCAATTTGCCCTTGGCGTCGATCTCTTCCCTGCCTTTGGCGGAAACCTTGCCGACCTCGGTGATGCGGCCGTTCGTGATCGCGACATCGGCTTCGTACAATTCACCGCCGAACCCATCGGCGATGTTGCCGCGGCGGATCACGAGGTCTGGGTTGGTAGCCCCTGGATTGACAGTCACGGCGTTCATCCCGATCTAGATTTGGTTGGCGGCATCATCGGGCGCCGCCCGATGCTGTCAACTGCCGGGGACGGGGCTCAGGGATGCATCCTCTTTGTCGCTGGAAGGCCGGGAAGCGACCTGGGGATTCCGGTCGGTGAAAAGCGCCAGCACAACCGTCAGAACCATGAAGAGGGCGGAGACGCCAAACACCCAACGCGGCGCACTCTGGTCCATGATCCAGCCAAATAACAGCGGGCTTGCAATGCCGCTGAAATTGAAACCGGTGGAGACGATGCCGAAGGCGCGCCCGGCGGCACCCGCGGGCGCCGCGCTCCGCACCAGCATGTCGCGCGAGGGCGCAATCACGCCGCCGAGAAAGCCCGCCGCCGTCATCGCTGCGGTGAGCAAGACCGCAGGCAACGTGACGGTGGCAATTACCAGCACGATCGCCGCATTGACGGCAAAGCAGGCGGCGGAGACCTGGCCGTGCCGCTGGGTGCGGTCGGCGAGAAAGCCGCCCGCGAGCACGCCGACGGCGCTGGCCCCAAGATACGCGGTCAGCGCGATGTTGGCGGTCGAGAACGAAATATCGTAGCCGCTCATCAGCGCCACCACGCCGAAATTGCCGATGCCGGCGTTGGACAGGCCAAGCAGCATGAAAAACATCGTCAGCACGATCAGCGCCGGGGTGATGATGTTTTTTCGCGGTATGCGCGCGCCCGGCGTCCTGTGCCTGTTGGCGCCGGCCTCGGGGATCCGCATCACGACGAGCAGCAGGGCGACCAGCGGGCCGACCGCGCCGCATGCGATCAGGGCGCCTTGGCCTCCGCTTAACGTGACCAGCGCGGCGATGGTCGCGGGCGCCACCGCGCCGCCGAGGAAACCTGCAAAGGTGTGGATCGAAAACGCGCGGCCCATCCGCGCCTCGTCCATGTGCTCCGACAGGATCGCATAGTCGGCCGGATGGTAGACGCTGTTGGCGATGCCGAGCAGCACGGCGCTCGCAATCAGCCAGGGGTAGCTCACATGCAGGCCGAGCATGACGAGCGCGAGGCCGCCGAGGCAAAGCCCCAGCAGCAGGATTTTGCGGGCGCCGATATGGTCGACGATATAGCCGAGCGGTGCCTGGGTCAGGCCGGAGACCACCGCGAATACGGTCAGCGCGAAGCCCAGTTCGATATAGCCGACGCCGAGCTGCGCTTTCAGGAAGGGAAACAGCATCGGCAGCGTGAGGATATGGAAATGGCTCACCCAATGGGCCGCTGAAATGCCAAATAGCGTGCGCAGCGACGCGTCTGTCCTGGTTTGTTGCGATGCGGCGAGAATGTCGGCCATGTCAATTCCACTTCGGGAAACGCAAACTATCGGTCAGGCCGGTTATTTGTCCATGAATGCCACTGCATGGCAGCCCTCGCGAACCGTGCCAAACTCGGTGATGCTTTATTAAATTATGGCCAATGAGACGTTAGGTTCCGATGCCGCTCCGGGCGGCTGCTGTCGGAAGGTTCCAGCACATCGGCGCGGGCAGGGATTCCCACGCGCAGGGATTTTTGTTTCGCGCGGGATGAGGCGTCCACCGGAGCGCGCGCGATGATTTCCGCGACCGGTTATAGCGGCTCGTCATCGGTGCCGTAGCGATCGCGTTTTGGCGTGGCGATATCGCCGTCCTCGTGATCGTCGTCCTCGACCGGCGGAGGCGGCGGTTTCTTCGACTTATCGTCGGCCTTCGTCGCAGGCTCGTTCTTCTTGCCGGTATTGCCCATGCGATTTTCCTCAACCTGATCTTGGCTGCTTGCTCAGCCGCTAACCACTGGTCCGCCGGCCTTCTTCCAGGCGTCGATGCCGCCGGCGATATGTGCGGTGTTGGCAAGGCCGGCTTCCCGGGCGCTGGCAACAGCCATCGCGGAGCGCTCGCCGAACGCACAGAAGAACACGACGCGACGTCCGGTCGCCGCCGCCACCTCGCGCAACATGCCGCCCGGCTTCAGGCTTTCATCGATCGCGGGGTAGGGCGCGTGCAGCGCGCCCTCCAGCGTGCCGTGCTTGGCGCGCTCGCTGTTCTCGCGCAGGTCGACCAGCAGGATATCAGGCCGCCCGAGACGTTCGATCGCCTCGCGCGCGCTCAACGCCAGCCCCTGCTTGGCCAGCTCGTCCTGATGCAGGCCGACATGCATGTTGGCCGGCACCGCGACATCCATCATCTTGGGATTGGGCAATTTCAAATTGCCCATCAGCTCGACATATTCGTCGATCGAGCGCACCTGCAGCCGCGGATTGTAGCGCTTCTCTTCGCCGATGGTGGAGACGGTGTCGCCCTTGTAGTCGTGGGCGGGAAACACCAGCGTCTCCTCCGGCAGCTTGAGCAGGCGGTTGAAGATGGAATCGTACTGCGCCCTGGCGCTGCCGTTCTGGAAGTCGGTGCGGCCGGTGCCGCGGATCAAAAGCGTATCGCCGGTAAAGACGCGGTCGCCCATCAGATAGCTATAGGAATCGTCGGTATGGCCGGGCGTGTACATCACCTCGAGCGCGAGCCCCTCGATCGTCACCCTGTCGCCCTCGGAGACCCGCATCGACACCACGTCGGCCTTGCTTTGCTCGCCCATGATGGTGATGCAGTGGGTGCGGTCACGCAGCTCGCCTAACCCCGTCACGTGGTCGGCGTGCAGGTGGGTATCGACGGCCTTGACCAGCTTGAGGTCGAGCTCGCGCAACAATTGGCAGTAGCGATCGGCTTTTTCCAAAACGGGATCGAGGATCAGCGCCTCGCCACCGGCGCGGCTCGCCAACAGATAGCTGTAGGTTCCGGAGACGCTGTCGAACAACTGGCGAAAGATCATGACTGGCTCCCTCGCGAGGTGATTCCTGGCATTATGATCATGTTACGGCCGGACATAGCTCCAGCCCTGCTCCTGCAATGACGCTCACGGCCGCACCAGCGTATACCCGTTTTCGGTCAAGAGCAGTATCTGTCCGACGCCCACCTGAACCGGCGTTGCGGCCGGGATGATCTCTGGCCGCTTGCCGGTTTCGCGCTCGAGGGTGTCGACGGTATTGAGGCACACATCGAAACGCACACCTTGCGCGATCAGGCTCTCGACCAGCTTCCGATTGCCGTTGTCGGTGCGCAACAGGTCGATCCCGGGACCAAACGTGACCACCTCGATCGCGACCTTGTCGGGGTCGTAGAATTTCAGGAGATTATAGGCGACGCTGATCACCAGCGCCTGCCGCTTCGGATCGTTGTCCGAGAGCTGCAGCACGATCTTGTGCTCGGCAAACGGCTTGTCCTGCAACGGCGCCTGCTGGGCGCGGGCGGGCGCGACCAAGGCGGGAATGAAGGTCAGCATCAGTGCCGCGACAAGAGCGCAAGCCGGCCGCCGATATGTCGGTAACATCTTCATCCTTGTCCCGCGATGCCCGGATTGTCGTCAACGCCCTTCAGCGTGACGCCGGAGGTTTGCCGGTTTGGCGGTCTGCCCGACTGTAGATGCCTTGCCACCACATCCCACACCGCCGCGCCGGTCTGCTCATTGACCGATGCCCAACCGGCGACCTTGTAGCGCTTGCCGGCCTCAAGCGGACGGCCGTGGGCGAGCTTCAATTCGGAGATCCTGCGGCCGATATTTTCCGCAGGCGTGCAAGTATAGGACAAGCCGCCGACGCGAACCATGTCGCCGCCCTGCTGATAATAGGGATCGGCGTTGAACAAATTGTCGCAGACGTCTTCCAGCACATCCTTGATCTGGCTGCCGGTCATGCCCTGCACATAAGTTTCGGGATAGCTAATCGCGGTTTCCGCCAGTACGTCTTCCATGGTCAGCGTTTGACCGGCCAGCACCGTCGAGCCCCAGCGAAAACCCGGCGACAGCGCGATCTCGGCATTCAATTCACTGCGCAGCGCGTCGCAGATCAACTGATCGACCGGGCCGGAAAAATTGCCGCGGCGATAGAGCAAATGGTCTGATGTGGCGATCTTGCCGGACCACGCTGCCGCTTGCGCGCCGCGCACCTTGTCGATCAGCGCGGCCATCGCCGCGTCGGGCTTCAGTAGCTCCGAAAATACCGGCAGCAACCGGTAGCGCACGTCTTTGACTTTTCCCTTTGCGAGCTCGAGGTCGAGCACGCCCAGGAATTTCCCGTTGGAGCCGGCATTGGTGACCAAGGTGGTGCCGCCGGCATTGGTTACCGGGACCGGCTGTGGAACGGCATCGTGGGTGTGGCCGCCGAGGATAACATCGATGCCGGTGACGCGGCCCGCCAGCTTGAGGTCGACGTCCATGCCGTTATGCGACAGCAGCAACACCGCGTCGACCTTGTCGGTGTTGCGCAAGCCATCGGTCAGCTTCTGCAATTCGCCGTCGCGGATTCCGAACTTCCAGTCCGGCGTAAAACGCTTGGGATGGGCGATCGGCACATAGGGAAAGGCTTGCCCGATCACGGCCACGCGATGGCCGCCGATCTCCTTGATGGAGTAAGGCTTGAACACCCGCCCCGACGCCGGGTCGAGCGCCTTCGCATCGTTGAAGGCGGCTTCCTCCGTGAGGTAGACGTTCTGCGCCAGGAATTCGCCCTTGAAGCGCTCGAGATTGGCGCGCAGCGTCTTTTCGCCATAGGTGAATTCCCAATGGCCGGTCATCGCCTCGACGCCGAGTAGGTTCGCCGCCTCCACCATGTCGGCGCCCTGCATGCTGTTGGCGAGCCCGGTGCCCTGCCACATGTCGCCGCCGTCGACGAGCAGCGAGCGTTCCTGCCCGACGTCGTTACGCAGGCGGTCGATCAGCGTCTTCAGATGCGCAAAGCCGCCGAGCTTGCCGAAGCGGCCAGCGGACTTTTCGAAATCGATGGAGGTGAAGGCATAGGCGTCGGCACTGTCGGGCCTGATGCCGAAATGGTCGAGAAAGGCGCGGCCGACCAGATGCGGCGGCCTGCCCTGCATCTCGCCGATCCCGATATTGACGCTGGGCTCGCGGAAATAGACCGGCAGCAACTGCGCATGCGTGTCGGTCAAGTGCAGGATGCGGGCATTGCCGAAACGTTCGAGATCGTAAACGGTGGGAGCGTCGGCGGCGCGGGCAAGGCGCGGCCATCCGCTCGACAGCGCGGCTCCGCTCGTCATCTTCAGAAAATCCCGGCGGCGGATTTTCATCGCAAGCTCTCCGCGCCTCGCCAAAAGGTTTCTCTAACGTATTTCCAAATCCTTCCAGCGTTGTTTTTCGCTGGTCGCCTGGAAGATCGAAGCTTTGGCCAGCGCTTCGGCCTCCTTCGATGAGGCCACCGCCTGATCGAATTGACTTGCCTCCGCAGCTTTTTTCGCCGCTGTCAGCATTGCTTCCGTGGTGGTCCACTGGTTGCGCAAGGCGCCGGCCTCTTTCTCGGCGGCCTCGGCTGCCGCGTAGGCGGTCTTGAAGTCGGCTTCGGACGCAGCGCATGCCGGCGTCGTGCATGCTATCAGCCCCGCAGCGATCAGGTTTCTCATGGTGCTGCTCTTTATTTTGAGCATGATCTCAGCGCAAACGCGTTCCGCGTTTGTCGCGAGGGAAAACCGGTTCCCACCCATCGTGTCGTGGCCCGAGGGCATGCTTTTCCGGATCATGCTCATGGGCGCGCTCCCGGGCCGGAGATCGGCAGCCCATTGCTCACGTAAGACAAATAATATTCGAGATCGCGATATTCTTCGTCCTGCGGACTGAGTGGAACGCCGCGGATCTGGCTGTTGCAGGTGGTGAAACGCCGGCTGATCGTGCCCATGCCGCTCCACTCGGAACGATAGATCGGCATCGCGTTGAGAATGCCCAGCGCGGGCGCCAGTATCTCGGCGCGTATCCGCTCGCCCGGCGCCTGCACATGGCAGGTGGCGCACGAGAAATTGAGCTGTCCGCGCCGCGTATAGAAATATTCCTTGCCCTTCTGGTAAGCCTCGAGCGCGCGCGGATCGTCCGGAATCTTGATATCAAAAGGCTTGCCGCGCGAGGTGAACGCCATATAGGCGGTCAGCGAGGCCATCTCGTCCTTGACATAGGAGAATGGAGGTTCGCCATTGGCCTCTCGGCAGCGGTTCAACGCCAGCTCCAGGGTTATGACCTTGCCTTCCTTGTCGTCGAAATAAGGATAGTTCTGGCGGATGCCGATGCCTTTATCGGGAAAGCAATCGCCGTAAGTCTTGCCGTTCTTGAACGGCGTCGCAAACATCTCCTTGCCGGTCTCGAGCGCGAATTCGTAAGGCGGGAACTGTTCCTTCTCTTCCCATTGCCGGTGCAAATCCTCATTCATCGAATAAGGACCGTTGACGAAATCCTCCGGCTTCAGCTTCGGGAATTTGTTGGTGAAGAACTTCTGGAACGCCGTGGCATCGGCCGCAGGGTTCGGCGTGTCGGCGGCGATCGCCGGCGGCGCCGCCAACGCCGCCAGCGCCAGCGCTGCTGAGACAAACGAAATGGCCACACGCATGATCATTACTGGATCTTCGCCGTGGTGGTGTCGGTCGCGCCCTTGTTGTCGACCCAGCCGATTTTGAGATCGTCGCCCTTCTTGCCGCCTTTGAACGAGAACTTGACATAGGGGTCCTTCGAGACGGCGGCACCCCAGTCGGCGACGAACACCGCCTTGCCGTCATATTCGAAGGTGAGCTGCTGGATGAAGTGCGGCGGGATGATCTCGCCCTTGGCGTCCTTGACGAAGCCGGAATCCATCGGATGCTGGACCAAGGCCTGCACCTCGGTGATGTCGCCGTTCGAGGTGGCGCGTACGCGAATGGTCGATGCCATTTTATAATGCCTTTTCTATGGGCGCATGATCTCCGCGCAAACGCGTTCCGCGTTTGTCGCGAGGGAAAACCGGCTTCCACCCATCGTGTCGTGGCCCGAGGGCATGCTTTTCCGGATCATGCGCGTTACCCGCCGCAGCCGCCGACGGTGACTTTGACTTCCTTGGTGGCGCTGTAGAGCTTGCCGCCGGACTCCACGATCGCAATCACGTTGCAGGTCTTTGCCATCTTCAGCCGATTGGCCACGTTCGGCAGCGTGCCCGCCGGAATCTTGTAGTGCGCTGCCAGCGCGTTTGGGTTTTCGCTGACGAAGAAGGCGATCGAGGTCACGTTGTCGAGCGTGGTTGACACCGAGACCGGGACCACCGCGCCATTCTCAGCGATTTCCGGCGCATCGAGCTTGACCTTGTCGGAGGTCTCCGCGCTTGTGCCGTAAAGCGTCTTGATCGCATCCGCATCGCGCTTCTGCTTGAACGCGTCTTCGGGATATTTGTCGCTGGCTGCGGCGAGCGCGGCGCCGAACGGCAGATCGCCGAGGCCGAACAACGCGATCAAGCCCGCGCCTTGCAAGACCTTGCGGCGCAAGACCTTGTGGCACAAGACCGGGCGGCGCGTCGCCGGAAAGCCGTTGGCTGTGATCATCTAAGAGTCTCCAGGAAAGCGCGTCGTCATCATGGCGCGTCAAAGGGTCTGCAGGAAATCCACTACCGCGTTGATCTCCTGTTCGCTCAGAATCCGGTTTCGTCCGAACGGCGGCATCACCGTCTGCGGATTACGCTTGGTTTCATCTGTAACGATGGCGACGAGATCGTTGCGGTCAGGATACTTGCTCTTGATGTCGCTGAGCTGCGGCCCGATCGTGCCGGGCAGGTCGCTGCCCTTGATATCATGACAGGTCAGGCAATTGCCCTTGCCGCGATCGAAAGCGATCTTTTGCCCTTCGGCGGCGGCCGATTGCGCGCAGGCTGGAGGCGTGGCTACGGCAGCGCCGGCCAGCAGCGCGAGAATAAGGATCGGCCTCATGGAGGGAGTGGCGATCAAGGGTTTTCCCGGACGTTCTTTCGATGATCGAATATAGGTGGTCAAAAGCACAAAGGCCATCGGCTGGCAATGTGGATGTTCGGCGCAGCAAAATGCGGCCAGATGCAGTCTCGCAGCGCACCCGAAAAAGCGGCTGGTTGTTCCGCATTTGCGGCTTTCCGGCTAAGCTTCGGCTGCCGACAAATCTGGAGGGAAACCGTGGCTGAATATGTCGTCGAATTCGGCAAGGATGGCCGGCCGGTCGAGGCAGACGGCCGCCTCGACGCAGCCGCATTCCATCGCAACCATGCACCGATCTGGGCGGTGCTGCAGAAATTCCTGGGGGGCCAAGCCGGCGACGTGGTGGAGGCCGGTAGCGGCACTGGGCAGCATATCGTCTATTTCGCCCGTCACTCGCCTGACATCGTCTGGTGGCCCAGCGATCTCAACGAGGCGCATCTCAAGAGCATCGCGGCATGGCGCAAGCATGCGGGCCTGCCGAATATCCGCCCGCCGCTGCGGATCGATCTCTCCGATCCGGCCTGGTGCCCCGAGATGCAGGACGGCAGCGGGCCTGCAAAACTGCTGGCGGTGTTCTGCGCCAATGTCATCCATATCGCGCCGTGGCGCGTCGCGGAGGGCCTGTTTGCGGGCGCCGGAAATTACCTGCGCGCCGGCGGTCGGCTTTATTTGTACGGCCCGTTCAAGCGCAACGGCAGGCACACCGCGCTCAGCAACGCCGTGTTCGACACGAGCCTGCGCGAGCAGGATGGCGAATGGGGCGTGCGCGATATCGCCGATCTGGAGCGGCTTGCCGAGCGCGCCGGGCTGGCATTGTGCGAGATCGTCGAAATGCCCGCCAATAATCTCATCCTGATCTTCGAACGATCGAAAATGTAGATGACCTGAGCGCATAGCCCGCGCCCGCTTGCGCCGGTTGATCGACGCGCGTGACCTCTTCATAGTGTCGGGAATCAATGAGGCCGATTGCGGCCTTGCGGGCGGAAGTGCCGATGATCGACGTGACTGCAACCGACGAAATGGCCGACGACGCCCGCGTGCGGTCCAATGTCGTGCGGCTTGCCGCGGCGCAGGCGCTCACCGGCGCGAACTCGGCGGTGATTTTCGCCACCGGCTCGATCGTCGGCGCAACGCTGGCGCCCAGCATCTCGCTCGCGACCGTGCCGCTCTCGATGTATGTGCTGGGCTTGGCCAGCGGAACGTTGCCAACCGGCGCGATCTCGCGCGCCTATGGCCGCCGCACCGCCTTCATCATCGGCACCGGCTGCGGGGTGCTGACCGGGTTGCTCGGATCGTTCGCCATTCTGCACGCCTCGTTCTGGCTGTTCTGCGGCGCGACCTTCCTCGGTGGCCTCTATGGCGCGGTGTCGCAATCCTATCGCTTTGCTGCGGCCGACGGCGCCAGTGTCGCGTATCGGCCGAAGGCCGTGTCGTGGGTGATGGCCGGCGGCGTGTTCGCGGGCGTGCTCGGCCCGCAGCTCGTGCAATGGACGATGGATGTCTGGTCGCCTTATCTGTTCGCGTTCAGCTTCGTGGTGCAGGCGGCCGTTGCGCTGGTGGCGATGGTCGTGGTGTCCGGCGTCGACGCGCCGAAGCCTGCGGCGTCCGATCTGCACGGCGGTCGCCCGCTGTTTGAGATCGCGCGGCAGCCGCGCTTCATCGCAGCCGCGCTATGTGGCGTCATCGCCTATCCGATGATGAACCTGGTCATGACTTCGGCGCCGCTGGCGATGAAGATGTGCGGGCTTTCCGTCAGCGATTCCAACTTCGGCATTCAATGGCATATTGTTGCGATGTATGGGCCGAGCTTCTTTACCGGCGCGCTGATCGCCCGCTTTGGCGCTCCTCGCATCGTCGCCGTTGGGCTGTCGCTGGAGGCCGTCGGCGCGACGATCGGCCTGTCGGGAATAACCGCGGTGCATTTTTGGGCAACCCTGATGGTGCTCGGGGTAGGCTGGAATTTCGGCTTTGTCGGCGCTTCCGCGCTGGTCCTGGAAACGCATCTGCCGCAGGAGCGCAACAAGGTGCAGGCTTTCAACGATTTCCTGGTGTTCGGAATGATGGCGGTCGGATCGTTCGCATCGGGCCAGTTGCTGGCGAATTATGGCTGGTCGGCGGTCAACATGGTGGTGTTTCCACCGGTGCTGCTGGGGCTCGCCGTACTGTCGTTTGCATCGTTCGCCAAACGGCGCGCCAGCTTGCAGGCGGTGGACGAATTTCCCGACCATGGCATTTGATCGATCTGGTGAAGCATAACCGGAACGATACTTCGGCAATGGTCGAAGCTTTGCGATAACCCGCCCGTTAGAATCTCGCCTGCATGGACGCATCCTTCCACGCGACGATCGATGAAACGTCCATCCGCTACGGCGGCTGGCGCATCGTTGCGGTCTGTTTCCTGGTGGCGACTTTCGGCTGGGGGTTCGGCTTCTACGGCCAAAGCGTCTACGTCGCCGAATTGCATCGCCTGCACGGCTGGCCGGCCTCGCTGATCTCGTCCGGGACGACGTTCTTCTATCTGTTCGGCGCGCTGATCGTCGCCTTTGTCAACGAAGCGGTGCGGGCCTTCGGTCCGCGCAACTGCCTGCTCGGCGGCATATCGGCAACGGCCGCGGCCGCCGTCATGTTCGGCCAGGTCACGGCACCTTGGCAGCTCTATCTTGCCGACGCGCTGTTGGCATTCGGCTGGGCCGGGACCAGCCTTGCCATCATCACCAACACGCTCGGCCTTTGGTTCGATCGGAAGCGCGGCATGGCGATCAGCCTGGCGCTCAACGGCGCAAGCTTTGGCGGCATCGTCGGCGTGCCGCTATTGGTGGTTGCCATCGGCCGTTTCGGATTTTCCAGCGCCATGATCGCTGCTGCGGTGACGATGCTCGTGCTGACGATCCCCATCGTTGTTATTTTTGTCGGCCGGCCGCCGGCCCGCGGCGGCACGGCGGCGGAGCTGGCCGCAACGGAAGCGTTGCCCGCGTCAAAGGTGCGGGCGCTGGCCTTGTGTGACGTCGCATTCCTGAGTGTATCGATTGCATTTGCGCTGGTGCTGTTTGCACAAGTGGGCTTCATCGTTCACCTGATCGCATTCCTTGATCCGGTGATCGGCCGCCAGCAAGCGGCGACTGCGGTCGCGCTACTAACGGCGATGGCGATGGCCGGACGTGTGTTGTTCTCGACCGTGATCGACCGGCTCAACCAGCGGCTGGCCTCCGCGATCTCGTTCGCAAGCCAGGCGGTGGCGCTCTTGATCCTCATCAATTCACGCAACGAAACGCTGCTCATCGCAGCCTGCGCGCTGTTCGGGTTTTCCGTCGGCAATCTGATCACGCTGCCGTCCCTGATCGTGCAGCGCGAGTTCGATCCGCGCTCGTTCGGCGTCTTGATCAGCCTGATCACGGCGATCAACCAGGTCACCTATGCGTTCGGCCCCGGCGTCATTGGCCTGCTGCACGATGCGTCCGGGAGCTATTCGCTGCCGTTCTATGGGTGTATCTTTCTCGAGCTGGTCGCGGCAGTCCTGATTATGATTCGTGGGCGAAACACTAAGACCTCATCCTGAGGGCCGCGCTCTTGCGCGGCGTCTCGAAGGATGGGCTCAAAGGCATCCTGGGGCCTCATGGTTCGAGACGCGCGAAGACGCGCTCCTCACCATGAGGGTGCTACGCTTCCCGCTGCCGCAAGAGATCGTCAAGATCGAGCCGCTTCGTGAACATCGCAAGCTTGCCGTCCGGCGTGCGCGGCCATTGCTCCTTCGGGCGGTCCCAGTAGAGCTCGACGCCATTTTCGTCGGGATCGCGCAGGTATAGCGCCTCGCTGACGCCGTGGTCGCTGGCGCCGTCAAGCTCGATTCCGGCGCTGATGACGCGATGCAGCGCGTCCGCCAGCGAAGTGCGGGTCGGATAAAGGATCGCGGTGTGAAACAATCCCGTGGTGCCGGGCGGCGGCGGATGGCCGCCTTTGCTCTCCCAGGTGTTGAGCCCGATGTGGTGGTGATAGCCGCCGGCCGAAATGAACGCCGCACCCGAGCTGAGCCGTTGTGTCAGCTCGAAGCCGAGCACGCCGCAATAAAACCCAAGCGCGCGGTCGAGATCGGCGACCTTGAGGTGGACATGCCCGATTCTTGTGCCGGCAATGACGGGTGGATTGTTGGGCATGCTCTCTCTCCAATGTGTCTTGCCAATGTGTCTTGCTTACCTCGCCCAGCTCGCGGGGAGAGGTCGGCGCGCAGCGCCGGGTGAGGGGGACTATCCGCGAGTCTCATATGGGGAGGGAGCCCCTCACCCCAACCCTCTCCCCGCAAAGAACGGGGAGAGGGAGATGTGCGCTCACGCAAGCTCGGATACCTGCCCTTCCGGCAAGCCGAACTCAAAGGTGTTCAGCGTCATCGACACCATCGTGTAATAGCCGCACAGGCCGATGATCTCGACAATGCCGCGTTCGCTCAGCACGTTCACCGCCTCGTCGTACAGGCGCTTGGCGACGCCGTGGCCTTCATGCAGCGACTTGGCGACATCGTAGATCATCTTCGCCTTGGGATCGTCGAATTGGGGCGTGCGGCGGTCGCGGATGTCGTCGATGATGGTGGGATCGAGGCCGGCCTTCAGCGCCAGCCGCTTATGGGCGTACCATTCGTAATGCGAGGTCCAGTGCCGCGCCGTGACCAGGATCGCGATCTCCGAAAGCTTCGCCGGGAATATCGTATCAAAACGCAGGAAACCGCCGAGCCGCGTAGCATGCCGCGCCATTTCCGGGCTATTGAGCCAGGCCATCATCGGCGGCGGCGGCGCGCCGCGCTTGCCGGCAATCGCCTCGTCGTAGGTTTGTTTTTGGTCCGCGCTCATTTCGCCAGGCGAAAGTAACTTCAGGCGCATTTCCGTTTCCTCTGTTCTTTCAAGTGTTACTACTCAAGGCGATACACCCGATCGCGCGCCGAGGCCACCGCCACCGTCGCATGCGGCCGCCAGACGTATTGAATTCCGTTTCCCACGGGCTATGATCGATGCAACGATCTGTTTAATGGAAACGCGCCATGTCTGATTTGGAAAAGTTTCGCCGCGAAACCCGCGCCTGGCTGGAGGCCAATTGCCCGCCGGAAATGCGCAAGCCGATGACTTCGGACGAAGATACGTTCTGGGGCGGTCGCGACGCAAAGTTCTCCTCCGAGCCGCAGCGCGCCTGGTTCGAGCGCATGCGCGACAAGGGCTGGACCGTGCCGCATTGGCCGCAGGAATATGGCGGCGGAGGCCTCGATGGCGAACAAGCCAAGATCGTGCGGCAGGAGATGGCGGCGATCGGCGCGCGGGCGCCGCTCGTTTCCTTCGGCATCTCCATGCTCGGGCCGGCGCTTCTGAAATACGGCACAGAGGCGCAGAAGAAGGAGCATCTGCCGAAGATCACTGCCGGCCTCATCCGCTGGTGCCAAGGCTACTCCGAGCCGAATGCGGGCTCCGACCTCGCATCGCTACAAACCCGCGCCGAAACCGACGGCGACGATTTCATCATCAACGGCCAGAAGATCTGGACCTCGTATGCGAACTACGCCGACTGGATTTTTTGCCTGGTGCGCACCGACCCCAAGGCCAAGAAGCACGACGGCATCAGCTTTATCCTGTTCGACATGGCCTCAAAGGGCGTCTCGACCAAGCCGATCCTCCTGATCTCCGGCCGCTCGCCGTTCTGCGAAACCTTCTTCGACAACGTCCGCGTGCCGAAGTCGCATGTGGTCGGCACCGTCAACCGCGGCTGGGATGTCGCGAAATACCTGCTGCAGCACGAGCGGGCGATGATCTCCGGCATGGGCGAGCGCGGCGTCGGCCGGCCGCTCGGTCAGGTCGCCGCCGACTCTGTAGGCCACGACGAGCAGGGCCGGCTCGAGGACCCGATACTGCGCGGCCAGATCGCGGCCTTCGAGATCGACGAGGCGGCGCTTGCCGCCGCCGCCGAGCGTGCGGTCGATCTGGCCAAGGCAGGTCAATCGCATCCGGCGTTTTCCTCGGCGATGAAATATTACGGCACCGAACTCAACAAGCGCCGCTACGAAATCCTGATGTCGGCGGGCGGCATCGACGCGCTGGAATGGGAAAGCGAGCGCTCCAAAGGCGGCGCCCGGCCGCGCGCCTGGCTGCGCACCAAAGCCAACTCGATCGAGGGCGGCACCAGCGAAGTGATGCTCGGCATCGTCGCCAAGCGCATTCTCGATCTGCCGGGGGCTTGAAGCATTCCAGTCATTCCGGGGCGCGCGAAGCGCGAGCCCGGAATCTCGAGATTCCCCGATGTGCAATTGCACATCTGAGGTCTGGTCCTTCGGACCATCCCGGAATGACGATCATAGAAACACTAGCGCAACCGGAACCCTCCCCCATGGCCCTCGTCCTCACCGAAGAACAATCCATGCTGCGCGATAGCGCGCGCGGCCTCATCAGCGACAAGGCGCCGGTATCGCATCTGCGGCAGCTGCGCGACAGCAAAGACGCCACCGGATTTTCCCGCGAGCTCTGGAAGGCGTTTGCCGAGATGGGTTTTACGGGTTTATTGGTGCCGGAGGATTTTGGCGGCAGCGCGCTTGGCTGCGTCGAGGCCGGGGTGGTGATGGAAGAGATTGGCCGCACGCTGATGCCGTCGCCGTTCCTGTCGACGGCGATTGTTGCGGCGTCCGCGCTGTCGCGGGGCGGCAGCGCCGCGCAAAAATCTCAGCATCTGCCGAAGATTTCCGACGGCTCGCTGCTGGCAGCATTCGCGGTCGACGAGGGCGCCAAGCATCGCCCGCTGCAAACCAGCCTGCAGGCCAAGCGCTCCGGCAACGGCTTCAAGCTCAATGGCGCCAAGGCCTTTGTGGTCGACGGCCACACGGCCGATCTTCTGATCGTGGCGGCGCGCAGCGCGGGCAGCCCAGGCGAGCGCGACGGGCTGACGCTGTTCCTGGTCGATCCCAAGGCCAATGGGGTCGCTGCCGAGCGCACCGCGATGGTGGACTCGCACAACGCGGCGCGCATCAACTTCGACAATGTCGAGGTCAATGCCGATCATGTGCTCGGCGAAGTCGACCAGGGGTATCAACTCCTGGAAGGCGTGCTCAATATCGGCCGCGGCGCGGTCGCCTCGGAAATGGTCGGCTTGAGCGAAGAGGTGTTCGGACGCACCGTGAACTATCTCAAGGAGCGCAAGCAGTTCGGCAAGGCGATCGGTGAATTCCAGGCGCTGCAGCATCGCGCCGCCCAGCTCTACATCGAGATCGAGATCACCCGCGCTGCAGTATTGAAGGCGCTGCAGACGCTGGATGCGAATTTCGACAGCGCCGGCGCGGCGGTCGCGGTCGCCAAAGCCCGCGCGGGCTCGACCGCGACGCTTGCGGTGCAGGAGGGCGTGCAAATGCACGGCGGCATGGGCATGACCGACCAGTTCGACATCGGCTTCTTCATGAAGCGCGCGCGGGTGTGCCAGGAGTTGTTCGGTGATGCCAATTTCCACGCCGACCAGTTGGCGCGGATGAAGAGTTATTGATGTTCGGAGCCGTCATTCCGGGATGGTCCGAAGGACCAGACCTCAGATGTGCAATTGCACATCGGGGAATATCGAGATTCTCAGATGTGCAATTGCACATCAGAGTTCGCGCTTACGCACGCCCCGGAATGACGGCTTGAAAGCGCTCACCGGATCGGCGGGGCGTACTGGATGCCGCCGGCGCTCCAGAGCTGATTGAGGCCGCGTGGGATGTGGAGCTTCGAGCCTGCGCCGACGTTGCGGTCGTAGACCTCGCCATAATTGCCGACATGGCGGATGATGCGCACGGCCCAGTCCTTGGTCAGCCCAAGATCCTCGCCGTAGCTGCCTTCGGTGCCGACCAGCCGCATCACGTCGGGCTTCTTCGATTTCAGCGCCTCGTCGATGTTTTGCGAGGTGACGCCGAGCTCCTCGGCATTGATCATCGCATACAGCGTCCATTTCACGATCATCATCCAGTCGTCGTCGCGCTGGCGCACCACCGGCGCAAGCGGCTCCTTGGAGATGACGTCAGGCAGGATGACGTGATCGTCGGGTTTTGAGAGGTTCAGCCGCAGCGCATAGAGCTGGGAGACGTCGGCGGTGAAGGTGTCGCATTTGCCGGACTCGTAGGCCTTGAAGACCTCGTCCAGCTTGGCAAACTTCATCTCCTCGATTTTCATGTTGTTGGCGCGGAAATAATCGGCGAGATTGAGCTGCGTCGTCGTCGCCTCCTGCACGCATACCTTGCTGTTGTTGAGATCGAGCGCGGAATCGATGTTGCGCGCGCGCGGCAGCATGAAGCCCTGGCCGTCATAATAGGCCACCGCCGGGAAATAGAGATCGTAATTCTCTTCGCGCGACATGCTCCAGGTCGAATTGCGGGAGAGGATATCGACCTTGCGACTCTGCAATTCCTTGAAGCGTTCGTTGGCATCAAGCGGGATGAACTTCGCCCGCTTCGGATCGTCGAAGATGGCGGCCGCGACCGCGCGGCAGAAATCGACATCGAAGCCGGTCCAGTTGCCCTTGTCATCGGGGATCGAGAAGCCGGGCAGGCCGGTGTTGACGCCGCAGAAGACTTCGCCGCGCCGGATCGTCCGCTTTAAGGTGCGCGTGTCGTAGCGCTCATAGGTGATGGCGGCAGCCCCGACCAGAACGGCGACCGCGAGCCCGAGCAACAGGCCGCCTCGGAATGTGCGCATGATTATTTCTCGCTAAAATTCGGGAAAGGAAACTGTCTGGAAAACAGCAGGCGCCGCTACAATTCGGGCTTCTGCCGCACGACGACCTTGGTGCCGACCGGTACGTGATCGTAGAGATCGCTCACGTCGGCGTTGACGAGGCGGAAGCAGCCGGAGGAGACCTTGGTGCCGATCGTATCCGGCCGGTTGGTGCCGTGGATGCGGTAGACGGTGGTGCCGAGATACATCGCCCGCGCGCCGAGCGGATTGCCGGGGCCGCCCGCCATGAAGCGCGGCAGATAAGGCTGGCGTGCGATCATCTCCGGCGGCGGCGTCCAGTCCGGCCATTCCTTCTTGTTGGTGATGTTCAACAGTCCCTGCCACTGGAAGCCGTCACGGCCGACACCGATGCCATAGCGGATCGCGCGCCCGCCCGGCTGAATCAGATAGAGATGGCGCTCGGCGGTCGAGATGATGATGGTGCCCGGCGCTTCCGTGGTGCGGTAGTACACGACCTGCTTGCGGAATTCCGGATCCAGTTCAAACGAATCGTCGGCCAGCAATCCCGGCTGATCGGCGTCCGGCTGCTGCGCGTGACTTTGCACCGCCGAAAGCAACAGGCCCACAGCAGCGATCACCATCCAGACCAGGTGACGAAATCTTGTCATTGCAAAGCGCTCCCCCCATGGGCATTCCGGCCGAACCAGTAAAACGCATCAAATCTCAGGGCCTGCTTGATGGCAAGTTCAAGGCGACGGTTGCCGGAATTCTTTCATTTTCCGTGACTTAGCGATGACACCGAGTGGCCTAAAAGCATCACTTCGGCGCCAGCCAGAGCCGCAAGCCAAGGGATAGCACGGCGACCGTGCCGACCCCGAGCAGCCAGAGCGCGGCAAACCACAATAGACGGTGTGCCAGCTGGCGTTGCCTCTGCCCTGGATTTTGCTTGTCCGGCATCAATGATAGCCGCTCCCCGGCCTCACCTTGCCGCGGAAAACCCAGTAGGCCCATGCTGTGTACCCGAGAATGAGCGGCACCAGCACGGCGACGCCGAACAGCATGAAGATCTGGCTGTTCGCCGGCGAGGCCGCCTGCCAGATTGTGATGCTCTGCGGCACGATATAGGGGTACATGCTGATGCCGAGCCCGGCATAGGAGAGCGCGAACAGCGCCAGCGACAGGAAGAACGGCTGGTTGTCCTGTCGCCTGGCGAGGCTGCGCAACAACAGAATGGTCACGGCGGCAACCGCAATCGGCACCGGCGCCGTCAGGATGATGTT
>Ga0209473_1000502_pt1 | contig 23611 bp, 23 predicted proteins | sample GraSoiAngelo_133_FD_185890 | JGI IMG/M metagenome (GOLD analysis project Ga0209473, IMG submission 185890) | Grasslands soil microbial communities from the Angelo Coastal Reserve, California, USA - 14_0929_05_20cm (SPAdes) (version 2) | ecosystem: Environmental > Terrestrial > Soil > Grasslands ...
ATGCATTCGACGGCGCCGTCACACCGGACAACGCACAGGTGTACGTGAGCACACTGGCCGACGGCAAGGTGTACGTGCTCGACCGTGTGAGCCGTACGCTGATCGACTCGATTCGAACCGGGGGGAGCGCTCGATACATTGGATTTGATAGACTGGGTGAGACAGCAGTCATCCCGAACGAGGGAGGGTGGGTGACGTTCGTCTACTAGCCTACGGGCCGACGCTGCTGCGGCAGCGTTGTGCCTTAGGGGTCCCGCACCAGCCGCACACCGTAGCGACCCAGATAGAGCGCCAGTTCTTCTGTGAGGGGGGAGCCGTCACGACTTCTGATGCGGCCGCCCAGATCGAGCCAGTAGACACGCTGTGCCCGAAATCTGGAGAGCGTCTCCGGCGCCACCGCGGCTTCGGCAAGCAGGGTGTCTCCTCGATTCAAGGCGACGAGAGCCGCTCCGCCGCGCAGCCATAGCAGACGCCACGACTTGCGCCCAATGCGGTACACGCGGAACGGCGTCTGCTCGTCCACCGTCACGCCGTTGTGACGCATGTAGCGGTCGAACTCGCTCATGATGGTCTCGACGAGCGCCGCCTGCTCCGGTTCGCTCAGCCGCTTCGGGAAGTGGGGCGCGGATCGGATAACCTTGGCCGGAGAGCCCACTGCGAGGCTGTTAGCCGGGATGGATCCGGACACGAGCGAATTCGCGCCGATCACGGTGCCGTCGCCGATCGTGCTGCCGGGCATCACGAAGACCCGCCAGGGCAGCCACACGCTTTTGCCGAGCGTCACGGCCTGATACGTCACCGGATAGCCGTCCAGCGCGCTGAGCCACACGCCGTGGGTGAAGATCAGGCAGTGACCGCCGATGCCGGTATCGTCGCCGATGATCACAGGCTTGGTCGGGTTGATGGAGGTGAGCTGCAGGATGATCGTGCGGGACCCCAGGGCGAAACGCGATTCGGGCAGCTGCGGCCCGCCCACGTACACTTGTTCGCGGATCTTCGCATCCTCGCCCATCTCGATAGTCTCGCACGACAGGTAGCTCATGGTCCCCACGCTCGAGTGGCGGCCGATCCGGATGGTCTTGCCCTGCACAATGGCGAGGAATCCGATCTCCACGTGATCCCCGATCTCCACCGACTTTCCCACCACGATGCCGCCGAAGCTGAAGCGGACGCCGCGACCGATGCGGTAGCCGAGGAGGAGCCGGTACGCGACGATCTTCAAGCGGCTCGGCAGCCAACCAAAGACCGCAAGGTGGCGCCACGGAATGCGGTCCTTCGGGATGAGCGGGGCAGCCATCGGTGAAACGCTCCGGTCGGCGTAGGGTCCGGCATAAAGATAGAGGCCGCACGCACCGGTGGCCATTATATTGCGAGCACTCGTGATTCGACTGCCTCCGCAGGAAAGCCTCACCGGTCTCGAGCGCTACGCTCTTGGCGTGCTCATCGATCTCGCCCGCGTTCCGCCGGTCGAGGATCCCTCAGTCGACGTCGTGCGCTTGCTCGTGGCCGAGCGGGACGGAGGTGCCCCCGACATCCGAACGTGCGTCGCGCGGGATTGGTACCTGGAGCGTGGCGACGGCACCGTGTCGTTACCGCGCCCTGTCCTGCGGCGCATCGGCGAGGTGGCGACGGCAATGACGGAACGGGGTAGCACGTCACGCGATCGCTACGACCGAGTGCCGTCGCGCGAGAACGAGCTGGTCCAGGCCGGACTCGCCTCCGATCCCGTCATCTCGCGGGCCGCCGGTGCGCTTCGAGCGGCGGTGATCGCGACCGCCGGGCGGAGGCCGCTTGCGTTGGTCGCGCCGTGGCCGGAGGGCAGGCGATGGGCGGCGGCGTTCACGCACGACCTCGACGTCGTCGCCTACTGGCCGGTGTTTGCCCTTCTGCGCATCGCGGAGCTCGCTCGCAAAGGCGAGCTGCGACGGGTCGCGCGCGCGGCGTGGGCCGCGCTGTCGGCCATCGCGCACGATCCGGTTGCGCAGGCAGTGCGGCGGGTGCTCGACGACGAGCGTGCCCACGGCATCGTCTCGACCTGGTTCGTCATCTGCGGCACGCCCTCGTTCGCCAGCATGCGGGCGGGAGACATCACGTACCGACCCGATGGCCAAGCGGCGCAGGCAATTCTCGGCACCCTGACCGAGCGGGGCTCGGAGATCGGCCTGCACGGAAGCTTCAGAACCGCGGATCGGCCGGAGCTCTTTCGAGAGCAACGCGAGCGACTCGCACAGCTGGTCGGCCGCCCGCCGGTCGGCGTCCGACAGCACTTCCTCCGACTGCGCGCCGGCACGACCCAAGTGGGTATGACCGCCGCGGGGTTCCGCTACGACTCGACGTGCGGATACTTCGATCGCAACGGCTTCCGGGTGGGGATCGCCGATGTCTTGCCCCTGTGGGATCCGGCGACCGAACGGTCGATCGGCCTCGACGAGGCACCTTTCTGCTGGATGGATCGCACGTTAAGCAAGTACGCCGGCATCGAAGATCCGGTGGCCTGGGTCGCCGACGGGGAGCGGCTCGCCGAAGCATGTCGTCAGGTGGAGGGGCTGTGGGTAGGCGTCTGGCACCCCAACCTGAGTCCGCCGCTCGGTTACCCCGGCGCACCCGACGCGTTTCGAGCGCTGTTGCGCGCCATCGCTGCGCGCGAGCCGTTTCTCGGCCCGCTGCAAACGATCGTCGACTGGCGCGTCGCGCGCCGGAGCGTGCGCATCGGCCAGATGTCGCCTGATGGACGGTTGGACGCGCACGCCTCCATGCGCACTTCCTGGCCCCTCAGCCTCGAAGACCCGGGCCGCCGCGTGCTCGCGACGGTCAGGTCCTGACCGCTGCGGTGCGGTAGACCGCATCCCACCTTTTCGTGATCACATCCCAGTTGAAATGCGTTTGCAGTCGTTCGCGCCCGGCGTCCGCCAGTTGCCTGGCATATGCCGGGTCGCGCGCCAGCCGCTCGATGGCGTGAGCCAGGGCCTGCGGATCAGCGGGCGGGACGAGCAAACCGGAGACGCCATCCTCGACGATATCGGGAATCCCGCCAACTCGACTCGCGATCGCGGGCAGGCCGTAGGCCATCGCGTCGAGGATCGCGACGCCCAAGCCCTCGGTGTCGCCCCGCGCGTCAATGATGGAGGGGAGCACCAGCATGTCGGAGGTCAGAAAGGCCTGACGTAACTCGGCGTCCGGCACCTTGTTGCGGAACTCGACGTCTACCTGCCGCTCGCGCGCGAGCTGCTCGAGACGCTGCCGCTCGGGGCCGATGCCGATCGCGATGATGCGGGTCGGAAGACGCCCGCGCAGGGTGGCCGCCGCCTCGATCAGGAATGCCAACCCTTTCAATTGCACGAGTCGGCCGATGAACAGAATGGTCGTGTGCTCGCCGTCACCGGCCGAGAGCGCACGCGCGCCGTGATCGTCACCGAACGGCGTGGTGTAGGGAATCACCTCGACGGGAACATCGATCAGGTCGCGAATTTCGCGGGCGGTCTCGGTCGAGATCGCGACGACGCGATCGGCGCGGCGGCACGCCCAGCGCACGAAGCCTTTGAGAAAAGGGATCGAGCGTTTCACCCAGCGGAGCTCGATGCCGTAGAACGTCAGGATGACGGTGGTGCGGCGGGCCGCCCCCCCCTTCGCCGCCCAGCCCCACAGCGCCAGCGGCACGGGCCAGTGGACGTGGATCACGTCGTAGCGCTCGCGGCGGCAAAGCCGCCAGACGGCGAACATGCCGGCCAGGACGAACGGCGCGGGCATCAGGCGGTAGAGCAGGGAGCGGCGCATTCGGTCGGCCGCTGACTCATCGTGAGTGAGCGCCTCCCACCGTGCGAAAAAGTAGCGAAACCGGTGCACCGGAATGCCGGCAAACAAGTGGTCGCCGGAGCCCTGATAGGATGGCGCGAAGACCTGCGCATCGTGTCCCGCCGCGCGCTGCCGTTTGATCAGCTCGATCAGCCACGGCGCGATGATATCGCGTTCATCGCGCGGAAACGCGGTCACCAAATGCAGGATGCGCATCGCTTCGAAGATAATTATCTTTTGACGTTCCCTCGATCCCACGCAGCACCCAAGGGAGTCTTGACCCATGGCGAACCGCGTAGCCCCGTCCTCGCCCGAGCTGGCCGCGTTCTATAGCGCGCGCGCCACCTGGCGCAATTGGGGCGAGGAGCGCATGCGGTATCGGGTCGCGCAAAAGCTCGCGCAGATACGGCCAGGCCACGCGGTGCTCGACATCGGTGGGCGTGAGGGAGACCTCCGCAAGTTCCTGCCGGAGGGCATCAAGTATCAGGGGCTCGATATCGCGCCCGAGTTCGCCGGTCCCGACGTGCTGATACACGACATCACGAAGGGCTTGCCATTCCCCGACGCGTCGTTCGATCGCGCCTTCATGATCGAGGTGCTCGAGCACACCCCCACGGCGTTTCAGACCGCGGGAGAGGTCTATCGCGTACTCAAACCCGGCGGCGTGTGGGTCGTCTCCGTTCCGAATCCGTATCACTTCAAAGAGATCATCTGGAATCTGTTCGGCGTCGCCGATAAATGGGGGCACGTCTACAGCTGGACGAAGCAGACGATGACGCGCCTCGGAGAGATGAACGGATTCCGGCTCGCCGACTACGCCGGGACCTATTTCTACCCGCCGATTCCGGCTCCGTGGTGGCTGCTGGCGCGATCCATCGCCTACAAGTTCGTGAAGGATTGAGCACGGGGAGTGGGTGGCTTCGGGCGGGCAAAGTCGCCGCCACGATCCTCGTGCTGGCCCTGGTCGCGCGCTCGCTCGAGCGCAACTGGGTCGCCTTTCAATCAGTCCAGGTCGCACTCGATGCCAAGATCGGGTGGCTCGCGGCGTCGGTCGCCGTCGTGTTTCTCACATACGCCATTCAAATCGAATCGTGGCGGCGCATGCTGCGGGGCTGGGAGCAACGCCTGCCCTACGGGCAGGCCGCACGGGCTTGGGCGCTCGCGAACTTGGGGCGCTATCTCCCTGGGAAGGTCTGGAGTGTCGCCGGATTGGTCCTGCTGGCGGAGCGAGCCGGCGTGCGCCGCAGCGCCGCGGCCGTGTCCGCGTTTGCCATGCAGGCGGTGATTCTGGGAACGGGCGTCGTGCTGGTCGCTGCAGGGACGCCGCACGCTGCCTCGCCCGTGCTTTTGAGAGGAGCCGTGGTCACCGCGGTGGCGCTCATTGGCCTACTGGCGTGGCGTCGTACCGCACAGTGGCTCGGGGCCCTAGCCAACTCGGACCTGCCACTCCCGCCACTGCCCGCCTCGGCGATCGTTTTTTCGAGCAGCCTCATGCTCTTGTCCTGGGCTACGTTCGGCGTGTCGTTCTGGATGCTCATACGCGGCTTGATCTCCACGGCGACCGTGCCGATGCCCGCCGCAATGGGCATGTTCGCGCTCGGCTACGTCATGGGGCTCGTCGCCGTCATCGCGCCCGGCGGACTCGGTGTGCGCGACCTCGCGCTCGTCGGGTTGCTCACGCCATTTCTCGGCAGCGGGGGTGCGCTGGCCGTGAGTCTCGCGTCACGCGTGCAGCTGACACTCACGGAAGCTGGCGCGGCGGCCGCCGGCCTGCTCGTGAAGCCGGCAGGGAAGGAGAAGCGAACTGACCGCTAACCAGACGCAGCCGATGCCGCCGGCGCAACAGGTATACGAGCCACGGTATCCGACGCTCGCCGCCTGCGGCCTCGTGATCCTGTTCGTCGCGATCCTCGCGTTCCCAATGCTTCAGGGACGCTGGTTGGCGGCCCCGATGAGCGATCAGTACGCCAGTGCATACGCGGTACATGAATGGCAAGCGGAGCAATGGCGCGCGTCGGGACACCTACCGCTCTGGAACCCGATGATCATGGGCGGCCTGCCGTACATCGCGCCGGTAACGCACGGCGACGTGCTGTATCCGACGTCGTTCCTGCGGTGGTTTCTTTCGGCCGACAAGGTCACCGATCTTGGATTCGTCCTGCACTACATCCTCGCCGGCCTATTCACATTCCTGTTCTTGCGCCGGTTGAAGGTCTCGTGGGTCGGCTCGGTGGTGGGGGGGCTCGCCTACCAACTGTCCGGCATCCTCATCTCGTACGCCAGGCCTGGCCACGACGGGAAGCTGTTCGTCTCGACGATGCTGCCACTCGCGTGCCTGGCGTTGCTGGCGGCGCTGCGAGACAAGCGGGCGTGGGGCTATCCGCTCCTCGCGGTCGCGGTCGCGTTGTGCCTGCTGAGCCCGCACGTCCAAACGACGTATTATCTCCTCATCGCGACGGCCCTGTTCGCGCTGTATCTGACCTTCGGCGAGCAAACCTCCGAGCCGCTCGCCCCACGCTTGGGACGGCTCGCCATCGTGCTCGCTGCCGTCATCGCCGGGTTCGGCGTGGCGATGCCGCAAATCCTGCCATTTGTCGAGTACATCCCCCATTCTCCTCGCGCTGTCGCCTACTCGGGGGCGTTCGAGAATGCGGCATCCTACGGTATTCCGTGGGACCACGTGCCGGGATTTCTGATCGCGGGATTTACCGGGGAATCGGAGACGTACTGGGGCTCGAATCCGCTGAAGCTGCACTCGGAGTACCTCGGGCTGCCGGTGGTCGCGCTCGCGATCCTGGGACTCTCCCGCGGCGCCGACCCGGAACGCCGGCGCCTGATGTGGTGGACGGGTGGGATCTGCGTCCTGTTCCTGCTGATCGCGCTCGGCAAGGCGACACCATTCTACAAGCTCTGGTGGAGTGTCATGCCGTACGTGCGCAAGACGCGCGCCCCTGGCATGGTGTTCTTCGTCGTGTCGTTCTGTACGGCGCTGTTCGCGGCGTTCGGCGCGGAGCGGCTGGAGCGACGAGACGGGGCGACACATGTCCGCGTCTGGCTCATCGCGGCCGGTGTCATCGCCCTTCTGGGGATCTCCGGGGCTTTCGGCCATCTCGCCGAGGCCATGGCCGCCCCCGAACGAGTCCAGCAGGCACAGGCGCTCGGGCCGACCATTCGGGTCTCGACCTTGGTCGGGGCATTCGCGCTGTTCGCCATCGCGCTGCTCGCCTCCGCCTACCACCGGGGCAGCGCGACTCTGCGCCTATTCGCGCTCGGCCTCCCGCTGCTGGTCGGGGCGGATCTGTGGCGCGACGGCCGCCGGTTTTGGTTGTACTCCGGTCCGCCGAACGAGACGCTCTATCGCGACGATGCCATCGTCACGCGGTTGCGTGGGGAGCCGAAGCCGTTTCGCGTCTTGGACCTCAACGTCTATCCCGAGAACGTGCTCATGGCCCACGGGATCCAGCAGGTTCTGGGATATCAGGGGAACGAGCTCCGCTACTACGACGAGCTGCTGGGCGGCCGCCCGGGCACACAGAACGGCGCGCGCTATCTCTTCACGTCGACGAAGCTCTGGGATCTGCTAGCGGTGCGGTTCCTGCTGATCGCTGACACCGTGAAAGTCCCCGGCTACCACAAGGTGCTCGGCCCGGTCGAGACCGCCGCCGGAAGTCGCGGCTACTTATATGAGGCCGATACGGCGCCGCCCTACGCCCGTGTCGTGCCCGCCGCCTTCAAGCTCGATTCGGCGACCATCATTCCGACGCTGCTCGATCCCCGAATGGACTACTCCCGCATCGTCTTGTTCGCGACCGACCAGCCGGTCGTGCCGGCCCCCATGAAGGAATTGCCGCCGCCGAGCCCGTCCCGGGCGACGGTAACGTCCTGGCAACCCGGACGGATGACCGTCACGCTCGACCCTGCGCCGCCGAAACCGAGCTATCTCGTCGTCGCCGAGAACTGGTATCCCGACTGGCAGGTCGCGATCGACGGTCACGCCGGCCAGCTGCTGCGGGGCGACTACAGCCTCATCACCGTCCCGCTGCCCGCGGGCGCCCGCACCGTGGACCTCACGTTTCACTCGAGGTTGTACGAGATCGGGAAAGCCATTACCCTGGCGTCCCTCGCGTTGCTTCTCATCGCCCTGGTGGCGTCGCTGGCGGGCCGGCGCGCGCGCCATGCGTGAGCGTGGGCTCGTCGTCATCCCCACGTACAACGAGGTCGGCAATCTCACCCCCCTCGTGGAACAGGTGCTGGCGCAGGACGCGCGGCTCGAGATCCTCGTGGTCGACGACCGCTCCCCGGACGGCACCGGGCAGCTGGCCGGGGCCCTGGCACAGAAAGAGCCCCGGCTCCACGTGCTGCACCGCGAAGCAAAGCTCGGTCTGGGAACCGCTTACATCACCGGCTTCAAGTGGGCTCTCGAGCGGGGATACGACTTCGTGTTCGAGATGGACGCCGATTTCTCCCACGACCCGGCGCACTTAAAGGACTTTCTCAAGGCCGTCCCCGACGCCGACCTGGTGCTCGGCTCCCGCTACCTGGGGGGCAGAGTGACCGTGGTCAACTGGCCGATGGGCCGGCTTGTGCTATCGTATTGCGCGAATATCTATGCCCGGTGGATCACGGGCCTCCGGATCTGGGACCTGACCGGGGGGTTCAAGTGTTTTCGCAGGCGAGTGCTCGAAGCGATCGACCTGTCGCAGGTGCGGTCCAACGGCTACGCGTTTCAGATTGAAATGAGCGTGCGCGCATGGCGCAAAGGGTTCACGCTGAAGGAAATCCCGATCGTGTTCGTCGACCGAACCGAGGGGCAAAGCAAGATGAATCGGTCGATCGTGCGGGAAGCCGTGTGGATAGTGCCGCGGCTGAGACTCATGACCTGGTTCGGCCGCATCTAGTCGGCACGGCGATTTACAAGATGACGGGGTCGGGCAACGACTTCGTCATGGTGGACGCACGGCATACGACGCCGGAACAGTGGGCCGCCGCCGACATCCGGGCGGTGTGCGCGCGCGGGACCGGTGTCGGCGCCGATGGGCTGGTGTTCGTCGGCCCGGGCACGCGCCCCGACAGCGTCCGCATGATCTACTTCAACTCTGACGGCTCCCGCGCAGCGATGTGCGGCAACGCCGCTCTCTGCAGCACGCGGCTGGCCACGCGGCTGGGGCTGGGGCGCCCTCAGGGGATGACGCTGGAAACCGACGCGGGTGTCTACGACAGCCGCTGCGCTGGACCCGAGGAGCGGGCCGAGCTGCATCTGGCCCCGGTGCCGCCACCGTCAACGGTGCCGGGATTGATCCTCGCGGCGGGTGAAGAGCGCGCCGTCCTGGGAACCGTGGGCGTCCCGCACCTCGTGGTGCTGGTCGGGGACGTGTCTCGCGTGGACGTGGAGGCGCGGGGTCGCGCGCTGCGGTCCAATCCGTGTGTCGGACCGGCCGGGGCGAACGTGAACTTTCTGTCGCGTGATGGCCATGGCGGCGGCGGTGCGCCCGTATGGCGCATGCGGACGTACGAGCGAGGCGTGGAGGCCGAGACGCTGGCCTGCGGCACGGGCGCCGTGGCCGCGGCGTGCGCGCTGGCCGAATGGGGCTTGGCGGAGCCCCCGGTGACGGTCTGGACCTGGGGTGGCCGCCCGCTCGCCATCCGGGCCCGCAGGGGCCCCGAGGGCCTCTACGACGACGTATGGCTAGGGGGGGAGGCCAGGCTCGTGGTGCGGGGTGTGATTAACTGATGGGCTTCTCCACATCGTCACGCGCTCCAACTTAACATAACATATCTTATACGAAGTACTGAGCACAACGGCGAGGTCACTTCGCCACAGTTGCTGCACCCGCCCCCTTCGTCAACTCCCCGATCCGCACCTTGGCCTCGCCGACCGCACTGGTCGAGTCGAGCTGCTGCACGATTGTGCGGTACGCCACGAGCGCCCTGGCCGTATCCGCCGCGGCGATCCATGCTCGCCCCGCATCGGCCAGGAACTGGGCTCGCAGAAACGGATACTGGGCCGCCGCGGCCGCCAGTTCGAACGCGGTCGCGGCGTCCTTGGGCTTGAGCGCGTTTTCATACGCCGCGCCCAGCAGACCGTACGCCTGCGCCCGGAAATCTCTGTCGGCGTTGGGTGCGTAGCGCTGCAACACGTCGATCGCCTGCTGGGTCTGGCCCTGCGCCAGCCGCACCTGTGCGAGCAGAATGGCGCCCTCCTGTGCGGCGTGCGTGCCGGAGTAGTTCTCCACCACCTGCGCGAGCACGCTCGCCGCAAGTGGATAATTCCTGGAATCGAGCGCCAGCCGCCCCTGTTCCAACTGACTGCCGGCGTTGCGCTCGGCGGTCTTGGTCGAGAGCAGATTCCACCCGAATAATCCGGCGGCGAGCACGACCACGACACCGGCATAGGTCGCCGCCTGACGGTGACCCTTTATCCACTCGGTGAGCCAGCTCAGCGCGCTGGTCTCCGCTGCTGCCGGCTGTGCCGGGCCCGACACGGTAGTCGCCAATGCCTCTCCGCTAAGGAAGGTTGGGGGAGGTTAGGGAGGTTGGGGGAGGTTGGGGAGGAACCTTCCCGAACCTCCCCAACCTCCCAAACCTCCACAACCTGCTTCTCGCCGTGCCCCTGGGGTGACTCGAACACCCGGCCAACGGTTTAGGAAACCGCTGCTCTATCCACCTGAGCTACAGGGGCGTAAACCTTGTAATGTAGCGGGGTTACGCGTAGTGTAGCAAGGCCTCTACCCGCTCACCCCGCAACCGGTCGCGCCCTTTCAAGAAGTCCAACTCGATCAAGAATGTGAACCCGACCACCTCGGCGCCGTGTGCCCGCACCAGCTTGGCCGCCGCTTCGGCCGTGCCGCCCGTGGCCAACACATCGTCCACGATCAGCACGCGGTCGGCCCGGCCCACCGCGTCGCGGTGCATCTCGAGCGCGTCCGTGCCGTACTCGAGCGCGTACTCGACCCGCCCGCGGGCCGCCGGCAGCTTGCCGGGCTTGCGGATGGGAACGAGGCCGGCTTCGAGCGCCAGCGCGACCGGCGCACCCAGTAGGAATCCGCGGGACTCGATCGACACCACACGCGTGACGCCGGCGCCGGCGAACGCCGTCGACATCAGCTCCACCGCGCGGCGGAACGCCCTCGGGTCGAGCAGCAGCGGCGTGATGTCCTTGAACAGGATGCCCGGCTTGGGAAAATCGGGCACGTCGCGGATGGTGCGGTAGATATCCTGGACTGTAACGGTCGCGGTCACTGGCGAGCGTCCTAACTATTTGATATCGAAGTCGTTCGAGGGCACGAGCTCATGTGGAACATCGCTCCTTTCCACACGCTCGACCTGCGCATGCGCGGGCCCCTGCTCGAGCATACGCCCGAGCTCCTCGAGTCCCTCCGCTGTTCCGGCGGCGATCACTTCCACGGACCCGTCGCGCAGATTGCGTACGAAGCCGCGCAGTCCCCGCCGCTTCGCCTCCCGCAACACGAACCAGCGGAACCCCACTCCCTGCACCCGGCCGTACACGAGGAACCGCAGGGCGACCATTCCCGGAGCCTCACCCCTGCCGCCCCTGCGACGCGCGCCGCCGGTACCACCAGGCGTACGCTACCGCGATGAGCGCCAGGATCGGCACTACGACCAGCACCGCCCGTCCCGTATAGCGCCGTGCTTCCTGGTCGAGCACCTCGAGGATCACGTCTTCCCGGCTCCCGATGAACCAGCCGATCCACGTGAGGATCGCGCACCACACGAGGGCTCCGAGCCCCGTGAACAGGACGAACCGGCTCGGTTTCATCCGGGCAATGCCGGCCGGGATCGAGATCAGGTGGCGCACGACGGGCAGCATCCGCCCCATGAAGACGCTGATCTCACCGTGGGCGGCAAAGTAGCGTTCCGAGCGATCGAGCCCCTTCTCGGTGATCAACACGTACTTCCCCAGGCGCAGAAAGAACGCGCGGCCCAGCCAGCGGGCGAGCCCGTAGTTGGCGAGCGAGCCAAGGATGCTCCCGAGCACGCCGCACGCCAGCGCGACCGCGAAGTCCATCTCGCCTTTGGCGACGAGGTATCCCGCGGGCGGCATGACGAGCTCGCTGGGCAGCGGCAGGATGGACGACTCCACCGCCATGAGGACCACGATCCCTGGGTACCCGAGGTCGCGGAACCGATCAAGCAGCCAGGTGACGAACGATTCAAGCATCGAAGCCGTGCTCTCCGAGCAGCGGGACGAATCGCGCCGTGCCGAGCGGCGTGTGACGCAGCGCATCTCCCGCCCCGACACGCTCGACCAGCGTGAGCGTCTGGGCGCCGCGCACGCCCAGCGGGATCAGGAGGCGGCCCCCCGGTGCGAGCTGCTCCACGAGCGGCGGCGGCACGTCCGGACCGCCCGCAGTGACGAGGATGGCGTCGTAGGGCGCGTACGCGCTCCAGCCCAGCGTCCCGTCGCCCAGCAGCACCGAGACGTTGGCGACCAGGGCCTCCCGCAGCGCGCGCTGGGCTGCGAGGGCCAGCGCCTGGACCCGCTCCACCGAGAACACGGTCGCGGCGAGCGCGGCGAGCAGCGCCGTCTGATATCCCGAGCCGGTGCCGATCTCGAGCACACGCTCCCTTCCCCGCAGTCGCAGCGCCTCGAGATAGCGGGCCTGGGTGTACGGCTGCGAGATCGTCTGGCCCTCGCCGATCGGCAGCGCGGCATCCTCATACGCGCGGTGTCGCACGGCGTTGGGGACGAACAGATGGCGCGGTGTCTCGGCGAACGCCTTGAGAATGGCCAGGTCGCGGATGCCCTTGGCGCGCAGGCTCTCGACCAGCCGCGCCCGATAGCCGGCGAACGTGTCGGCCGGTGTGCTCAGTCGCCGGGGAACCATTTCCGCACCACCTCGATGAGGCTGTAGTTGGTCATATCCATGTGGAGCGGCGTCACGGAGATGTAGCCGTCACTCGTGGCCCGAAAGTCCGAGTCGGCGCCTCCGGTCCAGGTGATGCGGCCGCCACCGATCCAGTAGATCTCCTTCCCCCAGGGATCTTTCATGAGGGCGATTTCCTCGCTGAACACGCGACTGCCGAGGTGGGTCACCTTGACGCCCTTCACGTCGCTCCCGGGGATGGCGGGCAGATTGATGTTCAGCAGTGTTTCTTTCGGGAAGTCCTTCACCGCGACGATGTGCTGCAGCAGGTCGCGCAGCCCCTCCCTGTGGGTGCCGAGCGTGTCCAGGTCCGAGCCGGCGTACGAGACCGCGATGCTCGGGATGCCGGCCACCAGCCCTTCCATCGCCGCGGCCACGGTGCCCGAGTAGAACACATCTTCGCCCATGTTCTGGCCGTGGTTGATCCCCGAGATCACGAAGTCCGGCTTGTCGCGCATCAGCGCCCCGATGGCGAGCAGCACGCAATCGGTCGGGGTGCCGTCCACCTGGAATGCTCCATCCGGTCGCCGCGTGGCGCGCACCGGCCGGTGCAAGGTGAGTGAGTGAGACGTGCCGCTCTGCTCCCGATCCGGGGCGACGACGGTCACCTGGCCGAGCGTGGCGCACACCTCGCCCAGGACCGCGAGGCCGCGTGCCAGGATACCGTCGTCGTTCGAGATCAGGATGTTCATCGCAAACCGAAAATGATCTGCCGCCCGTACCGCGTGAAGACCCGCGTCTGGCGCCAGGTATCCCCCCAGCGGCGGAAATGGCTGGGCTGCCCCTGATAGATCGTAGGTACTCGCACTGAGCGCACGCGCAGGCCCTCGGCCAGCGCCGCGAGCAGGAACGCGATCTCGAAGTCGTAGCCCTGCTCGGTGGGTCGAATCCGTTCGGCCACCGGGCGGGCCATGGCCCGAAACCCGGTCTGCGCGTCCGGCACTGCTACGCCGCCGACGCGGGACGCCAGGGCAGAGGAGAGCCAGTTGCTGCAGCGCCGACCCAGTGGCATTGTCGCGCCGCGCGCGCGCGCGCCCAGCACCAGATCGGCATCGCCGCTCAGGATCGGGGCCACGAGCCGGGGGATCTCCTCGGGAGCGTGCTGCCCGTCCGCGTCGATGGTGACGATGATGCGAGCCCCGTCCGAGAGCGCCCGCTCGATCCCGGTCCGCAGCGCGGCCCCTTTGCCGTAATTGTGCCGGTGCACCAGGACGACCGCCCCCTCCCGCTGCGCTGCGGCTCCCGTCCCATCGGTCGAGCCATCGTCTACAACGTACACGATTGCGTCAGGTGCGGCATGACGCGCCCGGGCCACGATGTCGTGAATCATGGCCACGGCCTGGTAGGCGGGGATGAGGACCGCCACCGCGTGACGGGGGGGCGGCTCAGCGCGCCCCGGCATTCGGCGGGGCGCTCCCTTCGAGGATGGCGAGGACCGACTTGAGCTCGGCGCGCAGGTCTTTCACGGTCTGGGTCGCGAGCGCGCGGCGAGCCTCCGGCTTGAGCTCGCCCGAGCGGCGATACTGCTCGATCTTCTGGCGGGCGCCCTCGATGGTGTACTTCTCCGTGTAGAGCAGGTGCTTGACCAGCATGATCAGCTCGATCTCGCGCCGCTGGTACACCCGGTTGCCGGAGCGGTTTTTGGCGGGATTGAGAAAGCGGAACTGGCTCTCCCAGTAGCGCAGCACGTGCGGCTTGAGATCGGTGAGCTGGCACACCTCGCCGATCGAAAAGAACTCCTGGACGGGTTGCGGCGCGCTCATCGCCACTGCTCCGCTTTGAGATCGCGCTCCATCAGGTCGGCGACGGCCCTCCCCGGCGATTTGCCGTGGAACAGCACGGCCGCCACCTCCCGCGCGATCGGCAGCTCCACCCCGTGACGCTCCCCGAGCGTCACCGCCGAGCGCGCCGTGTTCACGCCTTCGGCCACGCTGGCGCGTCCGGCCAGGGCCTCCTCCAGCCGCTTGCCGCTGCCCAGCTCGACGCCCAGCTGATGGTTGCGTGACAGCGGGCCCGTGGCGGTGAGGATCAAGTCTCCCATTCCCGCGAGCCCCGCGAAGGTGGCGGGCTCCGCGCCCAGCGCCACGCCGAGACGCGTGATCTCGGCCAGCCCTCGAGTGATCAGGGCGGCGCGCGTGTTGTGACCGAGCCCCAGCCCCTCGAGAATCCCGGCGGCGAGCGCGATCACGTTCTTGAGCGCGCCCGCGAGCTCCACCCCGATCACGTCCGTCGCCGAGTACACCCGGAAGTAGGCCGTCGAGAACACGTGCTGGACGCGCCGGGCCACCGCGTGGTCCCGCGCGGCCGCCACGACGGCCGTAGGCTGGTGCGTGTATACCTCCTGCGCGAACGACGGACCCGACAGCACAGCGACGGGCGTGCCTTGCGGGAGTACCTCGCCCAGCACGCAGGACAGCGTGCCGAGCCGCTCGGGCTCGAGCCCCTTGGACACGCTCACCACCAGGGCGCCCCGGCCCAGGTGGGCGCCCGCCCGCGTCATGACCTCGCGCACCGCGTGCGAGGGACCCGCGGAAACGACCACATCGGCCTCGCGCACCGCCGTGGCGACGTCGGCCTGCGCGGTGAGGGTGGCGGCGAGGGGCGCGCCCGGCAGGAACATGTGGTTCACATGCTCGCGGTTCACGCTCTCCACGACCTCGGGCTCCCGCGCCCACAGCGTCACGGCGGCACACTCCCCCTTGCGGGCGAGCAGGTCCGCGAGCGCCGTGCCCCAGGCGCCGCCGCCGATGACGGCGACGCGGGTCACACCCCCCCCCCAGCCGAGTGCGGATTGCGGATTGCGGATTGCGGAATGTGCGAACGGACCTCGAGGCTGCGAATCCGCAATCCGAAATCCGCAATCCGCAATTGATGGGTCACGCAGCCACGCCCTTTCTCGTACGAAACCGATTCTCCGTGCCCTCCCGCAGCCGCCGGATGTTCGCCCGGTGCGTGTACACCAGCAGCAGCGCCAGTACGATCGCCGCCCCGAGCGTGTAGGGCTCGCCCGGCGCGGTGAGACGCACCCACAGGGGGAACAGCACGGCGACCGTCAGCGACCCAACCGAGACGTACCCTGAGAGCCACAGCGTCGCGCCCCAGATGGCGAGCGAGATCAGCACGGCGAGCGGTGCCAGGGCCAGGAACACGCCGGCCGTCGTCGCGACGCCCTTGCCACCCCGGAAGCGCACGTAGGGCGAAAACATGTGGCCGAGCACCGCCGCGATGCCCAGGGCCACCGTGAACCACGCGGGCCCGTTGGACCACGGACCGAGGATCGCGACCGGGACGACGCCTTTTGCCACGTCGATGAGACCGACCGGGATCGCGTAACGCCAGCCGAGCACGCGATATACGTTGGTGGCGCCGAGGTTGTGAGAGCCGTGCTGGCGCAGGTCGATCCCCCGCCCCAACCGCCCCGCGACGTAACTGGTGGGCGTGGCGCCGAGCAGGTAGGCGAGGATCAGCATTGCGGCCAGCCCGTAGTCGTTCATCGGCGCGCCGTCTCGCGCCGGCGGCGGAACTTGAGGTTCAGGGGCGACCCCGTGAACCGCCAGGCTTCCCGAAAGCCGTTGGTCAGGTAGCGCGTGTACGACTCGGGGATCGCGTCCGGCCGGTTCGACACGATGGCGAACCGCGGCGGCGCCGTGCCGATCTGGGACGCGTACAGCAGACGCACCGATTCTCCCACGGGTTGGGGCGGCTGCTGGCGATCTACAAGAGCTCCGAGCACCCGATTCACCTCCGCCGTAGACACCCGCTTGGCGCGCTCTTGCGCGACCTCCACGATCAGCCCCGGCAGCTTGAGCACTCGCTGCCCGGTCTTGGCCGAGAGGTAGAGAAACGGGATGAACTCGAGGAACGGCGCCCGATCTTTGAGCTCGCGCTCCCCTCGCACCGCCGTGTTCGTCTCCTTCTCCTCGATCAGGTCCCACTTGTTGACGGCGACGATGATCGCCGCCCCGCGCTCCCAGGCGTCGTTGGCGATCTTCAGGTCCTGCACGTGCATCCCGTCCAGCGCGTCCACCACGAGCACGCACACATCCGCGCGCTCCATGGCGCGCGCCGTCCGCAGCGTCGAGTAGAACTCGATGTCGTCCTCCACCTTGCTGCGCTTGCGGAGCCCGGCGGTGTCGATGAAGACCAGTGTGTGCCCCTCGTAGCTGAGTGGCGTGTCGATCGCATCGCGCGTCGTGCCGGGCTCGTCCGCCACGACCAGCCGCTCCTCGCCCAGCAAACGGTTCACCAGGCTCGACTTGCCGACGTTGGGCCGGCCCACCACAGCCACCTGGACGACCCCGGGCTCGGCCCCGGGCTCCACCCCGGGCTCGCGCCCGGCGTCAGTGTTGAGAACCTCCACCACCCGGTCCAATAGGTCGCCCGAGCTCTTGCCGACCGCGGCGGACACCGGAAACGGATCGCCCAAGCCGAGCTCATAGAATGCGAGGTGCCGCGTGTCCTGGGGCAGCTGGTCGGCTTTGTTGGCCACCAGGATCACCGGACGGCCGGCCCTCCGCAGGTACTGCGCGATCTCCAAGTCGGCCGGGTGCACGCCCGCTTCGACGTCGACCAGGAACAGCACGACGTCACTCGCGGCCACCGCCGCCTCGACCTGGGTGCGAATGGCGCGGTTGAGCTGATCGTGCGCGCCCGGCATCATTCCCCCGGTGTCCACCAGCCAAAACCGCCGCCCGTTCCACTCGGCCGCGCCGAAATGCCGATCGCGCGTGACCCCCGGCCGGGCGTCCACGATCGCATCCCGACCTCCGATGAGCCGGTTGAACAGCGTCGACTTGCCGACGTTGGGGCGGCCGATGATGGCGACGGTGGGGGTGCCCCTCATCCCTGCCCCGCCCCGATTGCGGATTGCGGATTGCGGATTGCGGATTGGAGGACATCGGCAAAGTCGTAGGACAAGTAGGCCGGGACGGGCAGACGGGCCGCCAGCTCCTCGGCGCGCACGTCGTCGATGAACGTCAAGTCATCGTTAGTGGATTCGGCTGGCAACAAGACGAAATCCAGGTCCTTGCGCCCCGCGAGAGCCCGCTCGATCGCCGCCGCCGGCAACAGCCCCGCCGTCGTCACCGAGCGGCCGAACAGCGTGTTCTCGACCACGACCAGCTCGAAGCGGCCTCCGGTGGCGGTCGCAGCATCGGCGAGCACTTGCGGCATGAGCGGCCCCATCGCAGCCCCCGTCACCACGCCGATCCGCCTGCCCGACAGGTCGGGGAGCCGATCGAGCGCCGCCGCAATGCGCGTCTGGAGATAACGCACCGCGCCCACGCCGTTCTCGCGCTGCTCGAACTCACCATACCATGCCGCTTCCGGGAGCGGCTCTCCTGCCTGGAGGTAGAGATCGTCCGCGCCATAGCACCACGGCCCGCCCCGCTCCATGAGCGCCCGCGTAGCCATGCGATCGACGGTCGCGAGCGCCGCCCGGCATTCGGCGCGCGTCGGCTCCCCCACCAGCTCGCGCTTCGAGAACTCCGTGAGCGCCACCGGCACGACGGACACCGATAACACGGGCGTCCCGAGTCCGTACAGATCGTCGAGCGTGCGCTCCAGCACCGTACCGTCGTTCACCTCTGGAACGAGCACTACCTGGGCATGAAACGCGATGCCGCGCTCCGCGAACCAGCGCAGCTGGGGAATGATGTCAGGAGCTTCGGGATTGCGGAGCAACCAGCGGCGCACGGTTAGGTCCGTAGCGTGCACCGACACGTACAACGGCGAGAGCCGGTACTCGACGATGCGCGCCGTGTCCCACGGCTTCAGGTTCGTGAGGGTGGCGAAATTGCCGTAGCGGAACGACAGGCGGTAGTCGTCATCGCGCACGTACAGAGCCGACCTCAGACCCGCGGGATTGCCGTCCACGAAGCAGAAATCGCAGTGGTTGCCGCAGCGCCGGATCCGCGGCGGCTCGAGCGTCACCCCCAGCGGGAGCCCCTCGGGACGCTCGATGTCGAACTCGATCTCCTCCCCCGTGGCCATCCGCGCGGCGAGCACGAAGCGGTCGTCCGCCGTGAGAAACTCCCAGTCGAGGAAGTCCTCCAGCGGCCGGCCGTTGACGGCCAGCAGCTCCGTTCCCGGGGCGAGCCCCAGCTCGGCGCCAAGGGAGTCGGGCGCCACCGACTGGACGCGAATCATGCCACCCGCAACCTGACCTTCAAGGACTTTGTGAGCCCAGACGTCGCAACCCCAACGCAGGCCAGAACTTCCGACAGTCAGGAAATATGACTTATCAGGCCCGGTAGCGCCAGCCGGCAATTCGCTTGCCGCTCACCTGGAGCTCGAAGGCGCGGTCCTAGCGGGGGCGAAGGAGCACACGGCGTGGGAGACCGTCGCAACGACCTGGACCGGAGAGGTCGAGGAAGTCGACATGAGGTGCAGCGCGGCCGCTGCTAGCGATGCGCCGGCTGCGTCGGGGACGAAGCTCAGCGGCGCCATGATCTGCGCATGGCGCCCCGGGCAAGGGGGGGGCTCCTACCGACAGAATCGCACTGCAGAGCGGGCGACGGGATTCGAACCCGTGACGTCCAGCTTGGGAAGCTGGCATTCTACCCCTGAATTACGCCCGCAAACCCCTCCCCGGTGCAACACCCGTGACCACCGCACGCCCGCGTCCGCGGGGCGTCAATCCCACATCCTCTTCAAGAGCAACTGCTTGAGATACAAACGCAATTTACATGCCCATGCGCCAAACGGAAAGCCGCCGCGATCAGCCGCGCTTATACCGCCAAGCCGCTACGCCCGCCTGCTCCACTTTCACGTTGAAACCCTGGCTCGCGCTCGGCTCCAAGGCTGGCACGTCCTGCGTTTGCGTCGCCACCACGTTCCCTTTCGCATCCAGGAAATCGAACGTGATCTTGAGCGGCGCTGACGGCTTGGGCCGGAAATTCGTCATCTGCCCGTCGAGTGTCGCCCCTTTCTCCGTCGGCGTGAAGCTCGACACGGTGATCTCCACCGGCAGCGAATCGGCGATCGTTAGGTAGTACAGCACCGAGTCCTTCTTGCCTTTCAGCTGCCATCCGCCCGCGAGCTTGGCGAGCGTCGAGCGGTTCATGGGGTCCAGGGCGTACAGCCGCTGGGCGAGCGGCAGCACGTTGGCCGAGTCGCCGATCAGGTACGAGACGCCGGCGAGGTTATACAGCGCGTCGCGCGAGTAGGGATTCTTCGCGAGCCCGGCCTGGTACGTCTTGGCGACCAGGGCGTACTGGGGATCGGCGAGCACATGGTACTTGCGCATGGTGTCGGCCGCCGCCGGCGCGCACCGCGCCGCCACCTGACGGGCCGTGAGCGCGGGGGTCTTTTTCTTTGCGGCCTTGCCGCAATCGGCGTCCATCACCGCCGTGTCCGGCGAATTGGGAATGGCGCCCAGCATCGATCCAGCCGCGGTGAACAGGTCGTCGGCGCTGGCCGAATCGGCATGCTCGAGAACCCGGCCGTACAGCGCCATGGCCGAATCGCGCTTGCCGGTCAGCCCGTACAGCCCAGCGAGACTCGCCATACCCGAAACGTCGCCGGGGTAGGCGGCGAGATACTCGCGATACGCGGCGATCGCCTCGTCGTAGCGCTTGGCGGAGTGGTACACCCGCGCCACGTTGAACAGCGCGTCCTTCCGATCCCGGGCGTACTTGGGATCGGAGGCGGCTCCCACGGCCAGCCGGAAATACTTGGCCGCCGAGTCCATGTGGGTGGCGTACACGACGGAGTCCATGTGGTATTTCGCCGCATCGGTCTTCTTGCCCGCTGAATCGGGCTCCTCCCGGCTGACGAACAAGTTCGCGATATAGACGAACCCCATCGGCTCGGCCTGGTAGATCTGGTTCGCGCGCCGGAAGCTCGCGATGGCCGAATCGGTCTGGCCACCCTGCCACGCCTGCACCCCGGCGTTGAACACCCCCACCCATTCCTGGCGGCGATACAGCCCGATGTCTTCCTTGCATGCCGGCGCGAGCGCCATGGCCTTGGACAGCGCCGAGTCCGCGCCCGCGACGTCATGCACCATCAGGTAGTAGCGACCCAAGTAGTACCACGCGGCCGGATTCTTCTCCTGCTTGCCGCTGGTCACCGCCTGGGTGAGCGAGCGCTCGGCGTCCTTGAGATCCTTGGTCTTCTGGTCCGCGAACTTGGTGGAGAACGCGCTCCGGAGCGACTGCATCCCGCTGTTCACCAGCTGGTGCCCCGGCTTGATATCGCACGCCGCGGGGAGCCAGGGGGCTTGCGCCGCGAGGGGCGCCGCACCGGCGGTACACATCCACCCGAGAAGGCCGCTGAACCGCTGCACGCTCATGATCACTCCTTCGATTTGGCAACCAGTGCCTCGGCGTCGCGTTGCGCGACCCGGGCGACCTCCAGCGGCGGCCGGCCCAACGCCCGGGCGGCCGCGAGAACATCCTCGTACTCGGGCTTGACCCGCACGCCGTCCGCGTCGGGCTGCTCCAGCACCTTCACCCGGACGGACACCTGGGGAGCCAGCTCCACGGTCACCTGGCTCCGGGCCAGCGTGGCCCGCTCCGCCACCCAGCGGCGCACGCCCGCCGTCGTGCTGTGGCGAAACAACGCCGCCGTCACCGCTTCACCCAGCGCCTCGGGGGCCACGACCTCCACTCGAAACCCGGAACGGCCCTTCTTCATCTGCACCGGCCAGGTCTGCACATCCAATGCCCCGGCGGCAACCAGCGCTTGCCGCAGTGGCTCGACATACTCAGGGCTCATGTCGTCCAGATCGGTCGCGACGAGCATCACACGGCCCGCCTCGGCCGCCTGTTCCGCAACGAGCACCCGCAACGCGTTGGGGTAATGCCCGGGGTTCCGCTGCCCCGCCCCCCACCCGCTCTTCACGAGGCGCCACCGCTCGGGTGGCGCCCCCGTCGCTAGCACGCGCACCAGCGCGGCTCCCGTGGGCGTCGTCGCTTCCCCTTCCACCGGGCCGCCCGCCGCCAGCTCCAGGCCTTCCAGCAGGATGGCAGTCGCGGGAGCGGGGACCGGCAGCGCGCCATGCGCCGCTTCGATCCAACCGCGGCCCACGGCTACCGGCCACGTGTAAATCGCGTCCACGCCCAGCTGCTCGAACCCCTCTATCGCACCGACGATGTCGAGCACCGCGTCCACCGCCCCGACCTCGTGGAGATGCACCTTTTCCGGAGCTACGCCGTGCACGCGCCCCTCGGCCTCGCCCACCAGCTGGAACGCCCGCACCGCCCGCTCCCGCACCCACTCCGAGACGGGCGCCCGCGCCACCAGGCGCACCAACTCCCCCACGTGGCGCCCGTGCGGCTGCTCAGGGATCATGAATTCGACCTGCTTGCACCCGACGCCGCAGCGTACGACGTCGCGCACGGCGACCCCCACTCCGGCGAGTCCCAGGCGGTTGGGTAACCCCTCGAGCCACGCTGACGGCACGCCGAGGGACAGTAGCGCTCCCAGGGTCATGTCGCCCGAGATGCCGGCGGCGGGGTCCAGTATGGCGATGCGCATAGCGTGCGAAGCGGCGGAAAATTAACGGGTTAGGCCCGGTAGAGCCACCCGGCCCCGGTGTTGAACACCACGACGCGCTCGCCACCTTGGATCAACCCGCGCGCCTTGAGCTCCAGCGCGCCGGCCAGCGCCGCCCCTCCTTCGGGGCAGGCGTCGATCCCTTCTGCTTGGAGCTCGCGCGCCGCCGCCTGGAGCTGGTTGTCGGTCACCGCCACGGCGGCACCACCACTCTCCCGCAGCGCCCGCAGGATCAGCCGGTCCCCGAGCGGACGCGGCACCCGCAACCCAGCGGCGACGGTCGACGGATCGGGCCACGCCGCGCAGGCTTCGTCCCCGGCCTCGAACGCCCGTACCACCGGGGCGCACCCCGCGGCCTGCACGCTGAACATGCGCGGCGGCGTCCCGCGGAGCCACCCCGCTCGGATGAGCTCGCCGAATGCCTTCCACATGCCGATGAGGCCCGTGCCGCCACCCGTGGGATACACGATCGCGTCGGGAAGCGTCCAGCCGAGCTGCTCAGCCAGCTCGAGGCCCAACGTCTTCTTTCCTTCGATTCGATAGGGTTCGCGCAGCGTGGACACGTCCACCGCTCCCGTCTCCGCTGCGAACGCGCGAGCGGCCGCGCCGCAGTCGCCGATGTGTCCCTCCACCAGGACCAGGTCGCCGCCGAAGCTCCTGATCTGGGAGAGTATCGTGGCCGGGGTGCTGTCTGGCGCATACACCCGCCCCGGCACGCCGGCGCGCGCGGCATAGGCGGCGAGCGCGACACCGGCGTTCCCCGCGGTGGGCACCACGAGCGACCTGGCACCTGCACGCACGGCACGCGTAACCGCGGCAGCGAGGCCGCGCGCCTTGAAGGAGCCCGTCGGGTTGGCGCCTTCGTCCTTCACCCAAACCCGAGAGAAGCCGTGCCTCGCGGCGAGCCGCGGCGCCGCTAAGAGGGGCGTGCCGCCCTCCCCCAACGTCACGGGCTGTTCGCCGTCCGCGAGCGGGAGCCATTCGCGGTAGCGCCACATGGTCCAGTCGCGCTCCGCGAGCAGCGACTTCACGTCGGACGGCGGGGCGGAGGCGTAGCGCACGAGGTAGGGCTGGCCGCAGTCGCATACACTCGCCAGTCCGGCGGCTCCCCTGGTCTTGCCGCAAGATGAGCACTCGAGCGACCAGGGCGTCGCGACCTTCACCGCCTCACGCATGGACCTTGAGTCGATCGATGATCCGCTCCGCCAGCTTGGTCGAGAAACCGGGAAGGGCCGCGATCTCCGCGGGTGTGGCGGTCTTCACTCCCGCAAGCGAGCCGAACCGCTCGAGCAATGCCCGCCGACGACCCGGCCCGATCCCGGGGATCGCCAGTAGCTCCGACGTGATGGTGCGCCGCGAGCGGCGCTGGCGGCTGTAGCTCACGGCGAAACGATGCGCCTCGTCGCGGGCTCGCTGCAGCAGCTTGAGTGAGGGGC
>Ga0209473_1000503_pt1 | contig 23580 bp, 25 predicted proteins | sample GraSoiAngelo_133_FD_185890 | JGI IMG/M metagenome (GOLD analysis project Ga0209473, IMG submission 185890) | Grasslands soil microbial communities from the Angelo Coastal Reserve, California, USA - 14_0929_05_20cm (SPAdes) (version 2) | ecosystem: Environmental > Terrestrial > Soil > Grasslands ...
GGATCGCCAGTACCGAGCGGTCGCCATCGCCTTCCAGAACGATCTGCGCGCCATCGGGCAATTTGCGCACGATGTCGTAGAACATGTGCGCCGGCACGGTGGTGGAACCGCCGGTTCCGGATTCCGCGGCAAGCGTCTCCGTCACCTCGAGGTCGAGATCGGTTGCCTTCAGCGACAGCCGGGCATTTTCGGCTCGGACCAGCACGTTGCCGAGGATCGGAATGGTGTTGCGGCGCTCGACCACGCGATGGACGTGGCCCAGCGATTTCAGGAGTTGCGCGCGTTCGACGGTGACCTTCATTGCATACCCGCCCGATCATCAAAGATGGAAAAGCCGGGCGGCCCGAAAGGGGCGCCTCGGCATTTGATACCCGAAAGCCGGACCAGTTACTCGATTTGATCAAACCCGCGGGGGGACCGCAAGGTGGCTCGGATGGGGGGCAAGTTCAAGGGCGGCCCACACATTTTGCGGAGAAAACACCCGTCGCCCGGCGAAACCAATGGGACCGGCAATGGCCGGTGCCGGTTCGCCGGGACGACTGACGGAAGGGCTTACTCCTGCAATTGCCGCTTCAGCGATTCCACCTCTTCGGACAGCGCGATGTCCTTGGCGACCAGCGCCTCGATCTTGCGGACGGCATGCAGCACCGTGGTGTGGTCGCGCCCGCCGAAACGGCGGCCGATCTCAGGCAGCGAGCGGAGCGTGAGCGTCTTCGCCAGGTACATCGCGACCTGACGGGGCCGCACCACATTCGCGGTGCGGCGCGACGACAAAAGATCGGAGCGGCTCACATTGTATTGCCGGGCGACCACGCGCTGAATGTCCTCGATCTTGATCCGCTTCGGCTCCTGCGGCCGGATCAGGTCGCGCACCTCGCGCTCGGCCATTTCCAGGGTCACCGGCTGAGCGTTGAGTTTTGAGTGCGCGAGCAGCCGATTGATGGCGCCTTCGAGATCGCGGCCGTTATGGGTGATGGTGCGAGCGAGATAGTCCAGCACCGAATCCGGCACGTCGAAGCTCGCATGATGCGCACGGGCCGCGGCGACGCGCGACTTCAAGATTCCAAGCCGCAGCTCTTCGCCGAGCGATCCCATCTCGACGACGAGGCCGCCGGCCAGCCGCGAGCGCACCCGGTCGTCGAGGCTTTCCAGGTCCGACGGTGGACGATCGGCCGCGATGACCACCTGGCGGCCGGCATCGATCAGCGCATTCAGCGTGTGGCAGAATTCGGCTTGTGTCGATTTGCCCTGCAGGAATTGCAGGTCGTCGATCACAAGCACGTCGATGCCGCGCAGCGCTTCCTTGAAGGCAAGCGCCGTCTGCGTCTTGAGCGCCGCGACGAAGCCGTACATGAATTTTTCCGCGGTAAGGTAAAGCACCTTGCGCTCGTTGCCGGAATTGCCGGCCCATGTCACGGCCTGCAACAGATGGGTTTTGCCGAGCCCCACGCCGGCGTGGATATAAAGCGGATTGAACATCACCGGGTCGCCGCGCCGCCCTTCGGCCACCTGGCGCGCCGCCGCATGCGCCAGCGTGTTGGAGCGGCCGATGACGAAGCTTGCAAAGGTCAGCCGCGGATCGAGCGGCGAGCCGCCGAGCGCATCGTGGCTGGCGGACACCGGCGCGATCGCGGTTGCGCGTAATTCGGGCATGGGACGGCCATCGGCTCGCTCGGGGCGACGCGCATCGAGCGGCGCGGGCGCTTCCTTTACCGGTGTCACGCAACGCATCGCCGTGCGCACCGTCAAGTCGATCCGATGCACTTCCGGCATCTCGGCCTGCCAGCAGGAGAGCACGCGCTCGGCATAATGGGCCTGAATCCAGCTCTTGAGAAACCGCGTCGGGACCGACAGGCGAACGCTTTCATCCTGCACGCCCTCCAGGTCCATTCGTGCGAACCAGCTTGTATAGACATCTTCTCCCACGCTTGTGCGCAGCCGACCCTTCACGCGTGACCAGCGATCCTGTTCCATATTCTTCATTGTGAGAAAACTTTTCCGAAAGAGTAAATGTTGCCGGGTGAAATCGCCGAGCAGGTTCCCTGCCACGGCGTGACCTCAGGCGATGCTCCGATTTCCAGACATGGCTCGACCGTGCGGCGAGGATGCCGCCGGGCAGATCATCAGTGCTGGAGAGGGAAACGTTCGCGAGGTCAGCGCGTACTCGGCGCTCTATTGGGCGCCCGCGGAAGGCGCGCACCGGCGGTATCGGTCAAGCAATCGCTTGAAAACAATGTTCGATCGAAAAGTGTGATGTTTCCGTAAAGCATGCAACCTCCCCCCCTCGCCGTGATTGCTCATGGCAAGTTGTCATCTCGCGTGTGATTAAAGTTCAGCCGCTTCCGAACAAAATCGTCCAGCCGCTACGCCGCCTCGTTCAGCCCGTCTTTAACTACCCGCCCGCTTTGCAGCTTCGCCCTCACGTCTGCCGAACGCTTGCGCCTATTTCTCTTGTTCAAACCGAACGAGACACGAAGGCCTCGCCTGAGAAATTTCGACACAACCCTACCATCCCCATATTACTATAGGTTTCGGTCCGACAAACGTTTGGAGAGCGTCGCCAACGCGCACACCGCCGCCGATTTGCACGTCCGCCCCGTTTCCAAAACCGCGCTGGTCTCAAGATCGTAGGCGCCGCGAACGAAATTGAAGTTACACGATGCGCGGCGTCTCGCAATGCATTTGATTCAACACAGTCTCGCCTAAAAGCTGCGCAGTGCGCTTCGAGGCAGCGACGAGGTTTCGAGACTCGAAAGCAAGTTTTTGAATCAGCGGGTAGATTCGCGCGTGCCGAGCGCGTTGTCACAATTCATGCAACGCACCAAAAAAATTCACAAATTCTTCAAGGCTGGAGGCGCGAAACCTAATTTTTGAAACGCTTCGCCTCGCTATGTGGATAAGTGATTAGCGAAGCAAAGTTTTTCGCGACCTGTCCGGCAGGGTAACTCCCGATCGGCCTGCGCGGAAAATGGTCGCAGCGCTTTCGCACTTGACCGCGTAGTTAGACGGTTTCTTGCAAAGAGGCATCGAGTTTCCGGTGCGGCAAAACTGCACCAAGTGAAACTACGGAAGCAGCAGAAAGTGTCGCACGGCGCATTCGCTTAAGCAACCGCTGAGAAAAGCAAAAGCCCGGCGCGCGCCGGGCCCTTTGACGAATGTTCATTTCAATCAGTCTATTTGGCAGTCTATTTTGCCAGCTTGGCAATCTGGTGGGCGAGCCGCGAGACTTTCCGGCTCGCACTGTTCTTGTGAACGATGTTACGCTGTGCTGCGCGCATCAGCTCCGGCTCGGCCTGTGCCATCGCCTTCAATGCCGCGGTGCGATCGCCACTCTTGATCGCCGCTTCGACCACGCGGACAGCGCCACGCATTTGGGTACGGCGCGACTTGTTGATAGCGGTGCGGCGGGCAATCTTGCGCGTCGCCTTCTTGGCGGAAGTGGTATTGGCCATAGTCTCAATTATCCTTCGGGCGGCGACCGTTCAGCTTGCGGGTCGGGCTGAAAGCGCGCTGGCCGCTCAATGCTGTGATCGACGCTGGTGGTTTTAAAACGTGTTCCCGAGAATGCCATTGCCGGGCCAACAGCCCAATTGGCGGCGCCGCTCAAAGAACAGCGGCGGCGGGATTGCGCCCGCCGCCATTGGCGCCCTTATAGAGGGCAGGTGTTGCAGCGTCAACGCTTTCTGGCCCCGCCAAAGGGCCTGAAGTTCGGTCGCGAACCGCCGATAAGTTCCTGATGAGGTTGAATTTCCGTCACCGCCCCGGTAATGGCTGTCGGCGGCGAAGATAAGGTGAGCCATGATCCGCGGTTTTTTCCGACTTATCGGGCTGTTGCTGCTGGCCGGCGGGTTCATCTTCATGGTCTATGACGGCGCGCGTTTCGTGGCAGATCAAAGCCTGCGCTTCACCCGGTTCGGTCAATTCTGGAACGATGTCCATCAATCCAGTCAGCAGGCATTTCGGACCTGGGTGGAAAGCAACGTGCCCTGGCTTTGGACCAGCGTCGTCAAGGTCATCCTGGATCAGCCGGTTTTCGCCGTGCTGGGTGTGGTCGGCATCCTCTTGATGATCCTGTTCCGTCCGCGCAAGCCGCTGATCGGCTATTCGCGGGACTGATCGAACGCGGCCGCTCCACCTCCGGTGTAACGGGGGCTGCATCGGTCGACGTAAAGGCTTATATATGCCCGCACACAGATAGAGAGACGCGTTGTGTATAGAGACGCGTTTGCGGCAAATCCCGCGTCAACTGTCGTTCGCCTGGAGACCATCCATGCTGTTCATGCGCAAAACCACCGCTCTGCCGAGCGCAGCCGAAGCGCTGCCGGGCCGTGCGAAACCCATACCAACTGCGACCAGCCATTTCGTCAACGGCCACCGGCTCCAGCCGCCCTATCCGCACGGCCTGGAGCAGGCGGTGTTCGGGCTTGGCTGTTTTTGGGGCGCCGAACGTAAATTCTGGGAGCTCGGCGATGCCGTCTATACCACCGCGGTCGGCTATGCCGGCGGCCATACGCCGAACCCGACCTACGAGGAGGTCTGTTCGGGACGTACCGGCCACACCGAAGCGGTGTTGGTCGTGTTCGACCCGAACAAGGTCTCGTACGAGCAGCTCCTGAAGATGTTCTGGGAAAGTCACAACCCGACCCAGGGCATGCGCCAGGGCAACGACGTCGGCACCCAATATCGTTCGGCGATCTACACCTTCAACGATGCGCAACGCAGAGCGGCCGACGCATCAAAAGCGATGTATCAGAAGGCGCTGGCGGCGAAGGGGCTGGGCTCGATCACCACCGAGATCGCGCCAGCCGGCGAATTCTATTTCGCCGAAGACTATCATCAGCAATATCTGGCCAAGAATCCGGCCGGCTATTGTGGGCTTGGCGGCACCGGCGTGTCGTGTCCGATCGGCGCCGGCGTCAACGCCTGATCTTGATACGAGTGCCGGATGACCGGTACCCATATTTCCGGATTATGCTCTGGCGGAAGCCCAGCGGCGTGGGTCTTCCGCAGGACCTCTCAAAAACCGTTTGTTAACCATAAGTGGTGCAAGACTGAAGCCTTATCCTGTCTGAAGGATGGCTCCGGTGCGGCTTGCGCGTGCGTTTCGATTGCCGATCATTGCCACCGCGATCGCGCTTGCTCTGCCGGGCTGCATGCAGACGGCCGGTCCCGTCGCAGTGATGCAGCTCTCGAGCGATCTCGATTATATGGCTTACGGCCGGCCCGACGGCGCGGTCCCTGCAGCCACAGATTCCGGCGGCGGCGGCGCCATCAGTGCGCTTCGCAACAGCTTTGCTTCGGCTTCCCCGCGCTCTTCCTCCGCGCCCGCGCCTGTTGCCTATGCTGCGGGGGCCCCGGCGGCCGTAATCCATGACGCGGCCTACCGGCTCGATGCCGGCGACAAGCTGCGCGTCGTGGTCTTTGGCCAGGAAGGCCTCACCAACACCTATGCCATCGATGCCGGCGGCTCGATCACCATGCCGCTGATCGGTCAAGTCGTCGCGCGCGGCCGCACGCCAACCTCGCTTGCCGCCGAGATATCGGCCAAGCTGCGCCAGGGCTACATCCGCGAGCCCTCGGTGGCGGTCGAGATCGAAGCCTACCGGCCGTTCTTTATCCTGGGCGAGGTCGCGGCTCCCGGCCAGTATCCTTATGTGCCGAACATGACGGTCGAAAGCGCCGTCGCGATCGCCGGCGGCTTCGCGCCGCGCGCGCGGCGCGACGTCGTGACGCTCACGCATACCGACGCATCCGGCCCAAGCCGCGCGGTGGTGCCGCTCGGCACGTCGCTCGGCCCGGGCGATACCGTGCTGGTCGGCGAGCGCTGGTTCTAGATTTCAACTATCCCTGCCTCGCTGCGTGGGGCAGGCCGTCGAGGAACGGCAGCACTGCGTCGATGAATGCTTGCGGCTGGTCGATGTTGACGGCATGACCGGCGGCTGGGATCACTACCTTACGGGCGCCCGGAATCTTTGCCGCCATGTAGTCGGATGCCGCGAGGAACGGCGCATCGTCGGCGCCGACCACGATCAACGCCGGCACCTTGATCTCGGGCAAGACCCCCATCACCCGGGCGTCGCGCTGGGTCAGCATGCCGCGCGCCGCGCGTGCCAGTCCCGACGCGTCGCGATGGCTCACCATGGCGCGTTCGTGGCTCGCCGATTTCAACATAGCAAGGCCCTCGCGTTCGAAGCGTTCAGCGGTATCGAGCGCGCGCTTGTTCCAGGCGTCGCGGGCGTCGTCTTTCCTGAAGCCGGGGCCGGTGTCGATGATGAGCAGCGCCCGCACCCGCTCGGGATGGGCACGATAGAAGGCAAGCGACATGTAGCCGCCAAGCGAAAGCCCGCCGACGATGGCGCGCTCAGTGCCGATCGCGTCGAGCAGCGCGGCGATGTCAGCAATGGTCAGCGCTTCACTGTAGGCCCCGGCGTCCGCGGGGTAATCGGACCGGCCGTGGCCGCGCATGTCCCACAGCACAAGCTTGTGTTGCTTCGCCAGCGCCTCGACCTGGCCTTGCCACATCTCGGATGTGGACGAATAGCCGTGGGTCAGAATGAGGGGCGGTCCGCTGCCGTGGACTTCGTAGTAGATTTGGACGCCGTCGCGATTGATTTTTGGCATTGAAGATTCCCACGGCGCCTTATTGCGGCGTCATTCTAGCGCGATCATTTTGGGGGTGGGAACAGCCGAACGCAGCTTGCAGCCATCCCGATTGACAAGTTCTCGGGAGCAAGGCTGCGCCGGAGCTATCCTTCCCGCGGATTGTTTGCTCCATCGATGGCGTGGGTCGCGTTCGCTAAAATTGTATGGTTTATCTCGACAAACCATTCATCACGCCCATTAAGGCGCGGAGAACACCTTCTGGGATAGGTTTTGCGGTCAGTCATCACCGCAAAGCCGCCTGGGGATTCATGACAGCCGTAGCCACAGAGAACAAACGCCGACTGCTCCTCGCATCGGACCGCAGTGATCAAAGCAGCGAGCTGGCCAATATCCTGCAATCGGTCGGCGAAGTGGAATCGATCACGACAGCGGACATTCCCGAAAGTCCCGCACGCCAGGTTTCCGGCATCGTGGTCGACATCAACCTGCGATCCGCCGAGAGCGTGCAACGGGTCCGCAACAGGCTGCGCGGCGAAGCGTATCGCTCGATGCCGCGGTTGTTCGTTCTGGCCGACGCGCTTCATCACGCCTCGATGCAGGCCTGGGCGCTCGGTGCCACCGACACCATCTCGCGGCCGCTCGATGCCGCGGCCATCCTGCAACGGGTGCGCTCCGCCTTTCCGGACACCACGGGCTATGACGCGACCGATCGCGGCAAGGCCTTGAACCGCGGCATCGAAGCTGCGCACGCGGTGATCGTCAAGATTTTCGAGAAGCTTCCCGCCGGCGAGCCGCTGACATTCGACGATGTCGTGCAGGCCGAAAGCAAGATCCTCAAGGCCATCAAGCATACCTCGCTGCGCGAATGGCTGACGACCGTCGGCTGCCACCATGCCGACACCTATCGCCACTGCCTGTTTGTCACCGGATTTGCGGTGGCGTATGCGCAGAATCTCGGCATGCGGGAGGACGACCAGCGCCGCCTGGCGCGCGCCGCGCTGCTGCACGACGTCGGCAAGGCGTTCATCCCGGTGGCGATCCTGGACAAGCCGGGCGCGCTTAACGAGCAGGAGATGGGTGAAATCCGCGAGCACCCGCGCCGCGGCTATGATGCACTCGCGGCTCAAGGCGGTTTTCCCGCGGAGATGCTGGACGTGGTCCTGCACCACCATGAATTCCTTGACGGCAGTGGATATCCGAACGGTCTTGCCGGCAATCAGATCAGCGATATCGTTCGCCTGACCACGATCGTGGATATCTATGCGGCCCTCGTTGAAAAGCGCGCCTACCGGCTGCCGTATACGCATGCGCGAGCGTTTGCGCTGATGGAAGGGATGGGCGGCAAGCTCGATCAGCAATTGCTCCAGGCATTCCGCCCGGTGGCGTTCGGGGCGTGCTGATCAGGCCGGATGACTTTTCTTCGAATCGTCATCCCGCCCTATCTTGTTGACTGAGCATGATCTCCGCGCAACGCTTTGCGTTTGTCGCCGGGCAAAACTGGTACCCACCCTCGGGTCAAGCCCGAGGGCATGCTTTTCCGGATCATGCACTATCTGTCAGCGCCGGCGGACGCGAGGTTCGCGAACGGCGCATCCGCATAGACGATTTTGCCGCCGACCATGGTCAACACCGACCTGATCCTTCCGATCTCCTTGACCGGCGCGGTCAGGTAGTCGGCGGAGAGCACCGCGAGATCAGCGAATTTACCCGCCTCCAGCGTACCGCGCTTGTCGTCGTCGTTCGCCATGAAGGCCGAATTGCGGGTGTACATCTCCAGCGCCTGACGCCGGCTTGGCGCTTCGGCCGGCCCGCGGCTCTGCACGCCGCCGATAGTGGTGCCGTCGAGATACCATTGCAACGATACGAACGGGTTATAGGACGACACCCGGTGCGCGTCGGTGCCGCCGGCCACCGTCAGCCCCAGCTTCATCGCGCTCGCTATCCGCGGCATCTGTTTTGCCGCCTCGGTGCCGACGTCCTTCTGCAAGCGTTCGCCGCCGAAATAGAGGCCGTCCTGGACGCCCCAGATCAGCCCCAACGATTTCATCCGCTTCAGACTATCCTCGGAGACGTCGTAGAGATGCAGTACGGTCCAGCGTAGCTCGCGCACCGGATAGTCCTTGGCGATGTCCTCGACGACATCGAGCAGAACATGGACGGTGCGGTCGGGGTTCCAGTGCAGCTGGATGGTGTAGCGTTTCGATGCCGCCCAGCGCAGCAATTCCGCAAGCTTCGCTTTGCCGTCGGGCGTGATGTCGCCATCGGTCCAGTCGGCCCAGATCAGGATTTCGCCGGGGCCGTTAAAGTGCAGCATCGAATCGCCAAAGCCCTGCGGCAGCAACTGCGTCAAGCTCTGCAGATCGGCAAGCTCGCTTCCCGGCTTTGGCGCGCAGAGATGATAGGCGACGCGCACGGTAAGCTGCTTGTCGTGCCACAGCTTGAACACCGCCTGATAATTAGCGGGATACATGCTGACCCCGCCGCCGTCGACGATGCCGGTGATGCCGAGGCTGTTCATCTCGCGGAAGAATCGTTTGGAGCCGTCGACCTGCTGCTCCATGGTCGGCTTGGGGAGGCGGTCGAATACCTTGCCGAGCGCGTTGCCGCCGGCGATGACCACCCCGGTCGGCTTGTCGCCGTCTCGTTCCAGTTTACCGCCCGGGGCAACGTCGGCATCTTCTTTGATGTTGAGCGCTTCCATCGCTTTCGGATTCAAGAGCAGCCAGTCATAGAGATGCTGGACGTAGACGGGATTGTCGGGCGCCGCGTCCGTCACCTCCTGCGCCGTCGGGCGGCGCTTCTCGGAAAACTGCTCCTCGGTCCAGCCGCCGGCGACGACGATCCACGATCTCGGCTTCTGGACTTTTGCCGCCTGGCGAATCTTCTCCAGCGCCTCGCTCAGCGTGGGCACGCCAACCCAGTTCACCTCAGTGCCGAAGGTCAGAGCGGCGCGGATACCGTGGATGTGGCCGTCGATCAAGCCGGGGATCACCGTGCGCCCGCCGAGATCGACCATTGTGGCCTTGTCACCGGCAAGCTTTTTCATCGCGCTAGAGGTGCCCGACGCCAGCACCAGGCCGTTCACGATCACGAGCGCCTCTCGAATCGAGAACTCCTTGTCGACGGTGACAATCTTGCCGTTGAACAGGACGGTGCCGGCGGATTGAGCTGAAGCGGCGCTCAAGGAGCAGGCAAGGGCAAGCGCTGCGAACACCGTGCCATATTTTATTGGGCAGAAGCCCGCCACTCCCGGCGCTGCCGACGAATTTGACATCGATCCTCCCGTGCAGCCTTGATGGCTGCCGTCGTTATTCTTGAGAGCCTTTGTGACACCGGATTGCGCCGCCAGCAAATCGCTTTCAGGCGTCACTGCTCATACGACGAAATCTCGATCAGGCTGCCGTCGGGATCCCGGCAATAAACCGACAGCAGCGTGCCGCGGGCGCCCTGTTTTTTGGTCGGGCCTTCTTCAATCGCAACGCCGTTCGCCTCCAGATGCGCGACCACCTCATCCGGCGTGCTCGAGGTCAGAAAGCAGAGGTCGTCGCTGCCGGCCATTTCATGGTCCGCAGTGAACCATTCGACCTTGTCGGCATCGCGCGGCCGCACATTGATTTTCTGATCGCCGAACACCAGCGAGGTCCGTTTCGCTTTGCCGTGGCCGGGATCGAATACCTTGACCTCCATGCCGAGAATCTTTCGGTACCACTCCGCTGTCCGCGCGACATCGGAGACATTGATCACGATATGATCGAGAGCGCTGACCTTTACCTGCATGGACTATCCTCATCGTCGCGGTTTTATGCATACGTCCCGCGCTGGTCGCCTGGAGGGTTGTTTGTTACAACGCGAGCCCACGTCAATTCAACCGCATCGCTTCAACAACAACGAAAATTGGGGAGAAATTCTATGACGTCACGTCGCGCCGCGATCGGACTGGTTGCATTCGGCCTTCCGGCCATGGTCGTGTCCGCAAGGAGCGCGGCGGCGCTGGATTACCCGACGCGCCCGGTGCGCTTCGTGGTCGGATATCCGCCGGGCGGTGCCACCGACATCCTAGCGCGCCTCATCGGCCAGCGGCTGTCAGAGAAACTCGGCCAGCAATTCGTGGTCGAAAACAAACCCGGCGCCGGCAACAACATCGGCACCGAGGCGGTGGTCAACGCCGAGCCCGACGGTTATACCGTGCTGCTCATTAATCCTGCGAACTACATCAACGCCTCGCTCTACGCCAATCTGAAATTCGATTTCGTCCGCGACATTGCACCGGTCGCCTCATTCAACCGCGTGCCGAACGTGATGACGGTTAACAAGGACGTGCCGGCGAAAAACGTCGCCGAGTTCATCGCCTATGTGAAGGCCAATCCCGGCAAGGTGAATATGGCCTCCTCCGGCAACGGCACCTCGGTGCATTTGTCCGGCGAAATGTTCATGGCAATGACCGGCACCAAGATGCAGCACGTACCCTATCGGGGTGCGGCGCCCGCGATCACCGACATGCTCGGCGGCCAAGTGCAGGTGATCTTCGACAATATGCCTTCGATCATCCAGCATATCCGTGCCGGCTCGCTGCGCGCTTTGGGCGTGACCACGACGGAACGCTCTCCGCAGTTGCCCGATGTGCAGGCGATCGCCGAAACCGTCGGCGGATATGAAGCAAGCGCGCTGTTCGGGATGGGCGCGCCGAAGAACACGCCGAACGATATCATCGCCAAGCTAAATTCCGAGATCAACGCGGTCCTGGCCGAACCCGAGATGAAGAAGCGCCTGGTCGAATTGGGCGGCGAGCCGCTGATCCAGTCGCCGCAGGCTTTTGGCGCGCAGATCGGGGCCGAAACCGAGAAATGGAAGAAGGTGGTGGAGTTCGCCGGCCTCAAGGTAGAGTGATGTCCGGAAATTGTGTTTAGATGATATGACTTTTGAACAGAGGGCGACGAGTTCGTCAGCGTGGAGGAGAACATGCGCAAGCTGGTGTTGGCGATGACGGCCTTGATCGCGGCCGGTGCTGCCACGTTGCTCACTTCCGCGCCTGCTGCGGCCTACGATTATCCCTGGTGCCTGCAGGGCAGGAATGAGGGCATTCCCGGCGACTGCTCGTACCAGACTTATGCGCAGTGCCTTGCGTCGGCGTCGGGCAGGTTTGCCTACTGCAACATCAATCCGCGGGTCGCGTTTGGCCGGGTGCCGAACCGGCGGCAGCCATATCCTTATCATTACAACGACTGAAGTTTTGAACTGAAGCTGCCTGGCGGCTTGACTTTCTTTCGGGGGCGCATATACGAAACCATATGGTTAAGTATGGTGATAAGGCTCTGGACCGCACCTTTGCGGCGCTCGCGGATCCGACGCGGCGGGCGCTCTTGGCGCGGCTCGGCGGCCGGGAGAGCGTCTCTGTCAGCGAGCTGGCGCACCCGTTTGCGATGTCGCTGCCAGCGATCATGAAGCATCTCGATGTGCTGTCGGATGCGGGCCTGATCGCGCGCGAAAAGACCGGTCGCACCGTGGCGTGTCGGCTGACAGCCAAGCCGATGGAGCAGGCGATGGACTGGCTGAACCGCTATCAGCGCTTCTGGTCCGACACGCTCGATCGACTTGCCGCTTTTGTGGAGGAAGAACAATGGCAACCAAATCAAGCGCCGCCGCCGACGTCACCAGGCCGAGCCTCAGCTTCACGCGTCGTCTCAAGGCCCCGCCCGCGAAAGTCTACGCCGCGTGGACCGACCCGCAAAAAATAATCCACTGGTTCGGACGCTCCGACGCCAAGCCCAATTCGTTCCGCGCCGAGATCGATGCGCGGATCGGCGGCCGTTTTCGCGTCAGTTTCTCCACCACCGAGGAGTACTACGAAGTCGACGGCGTCTACCGCGAGGTCGTGCCCAACGAAAGGCTGGTGTTCTCCTGGGCGTGGCACTCGACGCCGGAGCGGCAATCGCAGGTGACGGTGGCGCTGAAGCCTGACGGCGATGGCACGCTGCTCACGGTTTTGCACGAGCAGCTGTTCGATCAGGCCGCGCGCGATGGCCATGAGCGCGGTTGGATCGGAGCACTCGACAAGCTGGAAAATTATCTCGCCTGATAGCGGAGAGTTCATCATGCAACAACATTAGATCGTCTTGCGCGAAGAATGGATCGAGGCGCGCAAAACCCATATGGCGCATGAGAAGGAATACACCCGCGCGCGACCGGCTGAGCGCGGAGCGCCGGGCGCTGCCATGGGTCAAGGTCGACAAGAATTATGTGTTCGACGGCCGTGACGGCGTCTCGACAACACGACTTTCGAAGCGTCGAGGGATAGCGTTTTACTACGCATGCTCACTTGTATTTAGCGCTCTTCCGTTGAGCTTCGAGGTCGGCGCGATTTCTCCGTCGAGCCAATCTTGCTCATGGGCGAGCGCGCGCCAGGCGGCCTCCATTCTTTTGTAGCGAAAATATGTCGGTTTATCGGCTGCTTGCTCGGCGAGATGGGCGCAGTTTTCGGCATTCTCCAGAAACCGCTCCGACTGTTTCATAACAGCCTCCTTTGAAGATGGCCCGGTTTAACCTTCCACGGATTCTCAAGGTTCCTATCAAGTCACACTCAAATTGGTGGCAACCAGTCCGGTAGATGAACAGCTGTTCAGGAAACGAAGGACGGCATCGGCGGATCGAGCCCGATCACGGGCCCGAGCGAGCTTCGACAATCCTTTGATCCACGGATGACGGCGCCCCTCGCCAAGGCTGTCGCTTCACTTCTTGGCGTCGGTCTGTTCGGTCGCGGCGCAGGAGATCAACAGCGTATAGGCCCGCGCGTTTCCTGCGATCTCGGCGGTCTTCAGCTCGCCTTTGGGTTCGGCGGTTTGGTAAGGGACCACGCTGTTGTCCAGGAAGTCGCGGATCGCGCCGGTCTTGATGGCGAAGTTGATATTCTCGGGAATGTTGCCGGTCGCCCTGACGAATTTCAGCGCGTTGATTTTGGCGGCGACCATCCCGACGATTTGACCGCTGGTATCGATCAGGGGTCCGCCGCTATTGCCGGGTTGTACTGCCGCGCTGATTTGCAGGAAGCGGGTATCGTTCAACAGCCCGCTGAGCGAACTCACGATGCCGGTCGTGACGGTGAAATCCGAAGTTAGCAGGCCGTGATAGGGATAGCCGATCGCGACCACGGAATCGCCGGAGCGGATCGCGCGGTCGCGTATTTTGGCGAACTCCTTGAACGAGGCTGCCGGTCCCTGCAGCAAGGCCAGGTCATTGGATTCGTCGCTGGAAACCACGCGCAACGTGGTCACCGGCTCGCCGCTCAGATTGCCGTGAATATCGCCGGTGCAGCCGTCGACGACGTGATGATTGGTGATGATGTGGCCGCCGGCGCTGATCACGAAACCAGTGCCGGTTTTGCCGACAGTCCGCGAAGGCTTTGGCGTGGCGGGTGCGGGGCCGGCGGTCGCGCCGTTTGGCGCATCCGACTTGGCCGCGACGGCCTTGGGCGCGGCGAAATCGCCGGCGTTGTTGACACCGTCTGCCTTGACCCTGGTGACGCAATTAGCGAGCGCCGCGATTAGCGGCCCGGTCGAACTGAGGTTGAATTGCATGGGCGTGCCGCGAGCGACCGCCACCATCAGGCTCGACTTCTGAAACGTCCGCGCGACGTTCGGCGGCAGAATGGCCGAAATCAGGATCGTCGAATTGGCGGTCGCAAACAGTTTCGCCTGGGATTGTCCATCGAAGGTGACGTCGATCGGCAGCGTGTCGCCCTTGGTGAAGTGGAAGGCGGTGCTGCCAAAGCCGAGCAGCCACGCATTGCTGGCGGTCTGGCTGACGACCAGCGAAACGCCGCTGGCGTATTCGGACCCCGCCGCGCAGTGCGAGAAGTTGCCCGTATTGTCGTCGGTATAGGCGCCCCCATTCCATGCCCCGACATGGATCGTGCCAAAGGGCCCTGCGGCGTGGGCAATCGAGATATGGGCAATCGAGATCAAGGCTGCTTGAAAGAGGCACGCGACAAAGAAGGATTTCAACATAGCAGCCTCAACGCCATACGACGGCCGCATCTTACGGGTCTGTTGGATCGGAACGCAACCGGCAACGGCGAATGCGTGAAGTACGGCCGGCCCCAGTCGACCGCAGCTCTTGCATTTGAGCTGCGAGCCGGTATACTTTGTAATACAAAGTGAATTGGGTCCTCCGGAATGCGCGATCTCGATAAGGCGCTGGCCGACATCATCGCCATTCGCAGCCAGCTCGCCGCGGGAACCGCGTTTCGCGGCTATGGACCGGCGGCGATCGCCGCGACCGGCGTCGTGGCGCTCGTCACTGCGTTCCTGCAATTCCATTGGCTCGACGATCCCACCCACAATCCGATCGCCTTTTTCGCCGGCTGGGCCGCGGCCGCGATGCTGTCGGCGGTGATGATCTGGGTCGAGATGCGGGCGCGCTTGCGCCGGCACCATTCGGGTCTTGCTGACGCCATGATTTACCAGGCGATCGAGCAGTTCCTGCCGGCCGGCATTGCCGGCGTCCTGCTCGCGGCGATGCTCTGGAAATTTGCGCCGGAGACACTGTGGATGCTGCCGGGGCTGTGGCAGATCCTCGTCAGCCTCGGCGTATTTGCATCCGTCCGCTCGCTGCCGCGCAGCGTCGCCTTCGCGGGCGCCTGGTATTTCGTTGCCGGTTTCGCGGTATTGATACTGGCGAGCCAAAGCCATGCGCTGTCGCCCTGGACCATGGGGTTGCCGTTTGCCGCGGGCCAGTCGCTGATGGCGGCGATCCTGTACTTTGCCTCGGGAGAGGTCGATGGCGAAGACTGACAGCGCACCGTTCTCCTACGACGGTCTCGACCGCGTCATCCACGAGAAGGCGCGGCTTGGGCTCTTGACTTCGCTGATGGCGCATCCGAAAGGATTGGCGTTCGCCGATCTCAAGCTGCTCTGCGGATTGACCGACGGCAATCTCAGCCGTCATCTGCAGGTGTTGCAAGAGGCGGGCCTCGTCGAAGTCACCAAAGGCTACGAAGGCAACCGGCCGCATACGAGTTGCCGCCTGACCAAATCCGGCCGCCGCCGCTTCCTGGAATATCTCGCCGTGCTCGAGCGGCTGGTGCGCGACGCCGCCAAGGCCGCCGGCAAGGAGCACAGGGTGCTGGCGCGGCTCGGCATCCTGCCAACCTGATTACCTTTTTTTGAACAGGAACTTTGCAATGCAAAGTAGTCTCTCGGCCAAACTCCAATCCGCCAAACTTCACATCGGTATCATTATGGACGGCAACGGCCGCTGGGCCACCCGCCGCGGCCTGTCGCGCGTGCGCGGGCACGAGGCCGGCGTCGAGGCGATCCGGCGCATCGTCGAAGCGGCGCCGGAGCAGGGCGTGGGAACGCTGACGCTCTATGCGTTTTCGACCGACAATTGGCGCCGCCCGAAGGCCGAGGTCGCGGCGCTGATGACCCTGTTGCGATTTTACCTCGCCAACGAGGTCGAGAGCCTGGTCCGCAACGGCGTTCGTCTCACCGTGATCGGGCGCCGCGATCGTTTACCTGACGGCATCGCGGCTGCGATCGGACGCGCGGAAAAGGCGACGGCAAGCGGCGACGTACTGCATCTGCGCATCGCGGTAGATTACTCCGCGCGCGACGCCATCCTCAATGCGGCCGCTCGGATCGCGGGAATTGCAAATCTCACCCGCGAGATGTTCGCCGATCTCATCACCGGCGAGAGGGGGCTTCGCGACGTCGATCTCATCATCCGCACCAGCGGCGAGAAGCGTCTGTCCGATTTTCTGCTCTGGGAAGGCGCTTACGCCGAACTGCACTTCACCGAGCGGATGTGGCCCGAATTCGAGGCCGAGGATCTCGCCGAAGCGCTGGCCTCGTTCCATCGGCGCGAGCGTCGTTTCGGCGGCCTGCCGTCGTTGCCCCTTGAGCCCGTTCCGAGCCTGTGAGCGTTTCGGAGCAGCCTCATGCCGAGGCGGCATGCGGCTAGTTCGGCCGCAATGCGACGTTCAGTTCGTGGAACCGCCGCGTCAGTTCGGCAACGCTCTTCCATCCGGTTTTCTCGCGCGTTCGCCGAAGATGCGTATAGACGGTGGTGACGCTGATGCAGCGGCTGCGTGCATAGGCGACCGCGGTCATGCCGGTGCCGAGTGCCTGCACCAGATGGGCCTCGGCATTGGTGAGCCCATAAAGCTCCTGCAGCATGCGGCAGATCGCCGAATTCTTAAGGAGCGGGTCGTGAATCAGCAGCATCGCCACGGCATCAGGGTTATGGGTTTCCTCCATTCGCGCCCGCGTCAACGGCCGCACCGACACTGTATAGGGCGGCAGGCCCTGGTCCCGCGGTACCGCGAAGTCGGTCAGGCCGAATGCAACCGACGGATCCTCGACCCGCTGCACGGCGTTCAAAGCCGCGGCGAAGCGGTTGCGCAGGTCTATTGTCGAAAATTCAACGGCTTTCCGATCAACGCGGAAATCGTTGCCGCGCGCGGCGAGAATCCGTAGCGCCTCATTGGCGTAGACTATTTGGCCATCGCGCCGAAGCAGTGCGACACCGTCGGCCAGCAGATCGAGCGCGTCTTCCAGCGCGTTGGCATGACCGGGGACGGCGGTGAGGCGGGCTCTCATCTGGTATGCTCTTTGAAAATGCGGACACAGGCGCTGCATCAGCTTGATTTCGCGGTCGCCGGCGTGCCCCTGTCGGCGGGTGCGCTGAACGGAGACGGCGGCGATCCGGTCCGGCCTCTGTGCGAGCACGACGGAAATGAAATAGCGCAGATCACTTTTTGGCAGGAATTCGGAATAGAAGGGATCCCGCTTCATGGCGGGCTCATCGAGGAGCTTGTAGTCCCAGCTCACTTCGCCGGGCTTCTGCAAGAGAATAGGCGGGGTGCGCGGACTGAGCGCCGCGAACTGTTCGGAATATTGCGAACATGCAATCGGGGGCAGGCCGGCTGAATGGAATTCGACGGGCCGCTGCGTCGCCTTGTCGATCACTTCAAGCGTTGCGCCGCTCGCGCCGAGTAACTGGCTAGTCGCGGCCAGCGCCTGCGGCGTGAGTTCGCTGTCGAGGCCGCTTGCATAGATCGCTTCGACGGCTTGCACATAAAGATTGGTCGTCAACGTGGCGTCTCCCGCAAGCTGCAAGCCGCGCTTTCGCGCCGCGCGATTTGTAGTTTCATGAACCCCAATCGTATGACGGAATTCCCCGTCATTAGTCGTGGCAGCGCCGCCGAGGTTCAAATAAGCACGACGCCGCGGCAAACTCTGTGTGGCAGGTCACACGTCGTCGCTTTAGCCAGAACGAATGACGGCTGCGTCCAAGCGCGCTCGCGCAAAGTGCGCTACGACCTTGCAAGCAACGTAACGAGCCTTGCAATGTCCAAAATCGATTTGGTTTACGCACCAGCGTCAAGTGTCGGGCGGTGGAGTGGTTTGTGGCTGTTACGCATCGCAGCGCGCGCGTTGTTGATCGCGTTGCGGAATTCCCGCGAACGCGCAGCGCGGAACATCATTCGCGATCATCGCCATTTGCTGGCCGATCAAGCCGGCACGAATTCTTTTCAAGACGGTCGCAAGGGAATAGCAAGAGAATCTCAAGAAGATCTCAAGACAATCTCAAGAGAATAGCATGCAGCACTTGTTGCGGCCGACAGAAATTGTTGCAAGTGCAGCAAGCCCGGTGTGGATACGAACCGCGGCCGTGAGCGACCTCGAAGGACTCTCCGAACATTTCGAGAATCTATCGCAGTCCTCGCGACATAACCGCTTCATGGGTGCGGTCAGCAATGTTTCGAAAATTGCATTCGATTGCCTGAAGCGGAGCTGGAAATCGGACCACTTCACGCTGGTCGCGGAGTGGCGCGCGCAGGGGCGCGATGCCATTATCGGCGAGGCCACTTACGGCTTCGACCGCGAAAAGGGATGCGGCGAGTTCGCGATCTCTGTCGCCGACCGCTGGCAGCATCGCGGGCTCGGCTCGGCCCTGTTGGGCGCTTTGCAGCTTCGCGCCGTCAGCCTCGGTCATTTCGAGTTGTTCGGCGAGGCCCTGAAAACCAATCATGAAATGACGAACCTGGCCCGCAAGGCCGGCTTTGCGTTCACGCGTTCGTTGGACTGGCGCGCGGTGCGATTCGACAAAAGATTGTCGGGCTAGATCGGTTGGGACGACGGCCCGGAGCGCAGGGCCGCCGTTGATGTTAGCCGCTCACTCTGCGACCATCTCTCCCGACCCGCCGAATTCGCTTGGGAAATCCTTCAATTTGGGCAGTCCGTCGCGCATCTGCAGCACCGTCTCCGCGTAGTTGACATGCACGCCCGGCTTGAAAGCAAGATCTGGAATGGTCGCCGCGAACACGTCCACCAGACCGAGCGGGGGATAGTTGGTCATCAGATGGCCGCCGCATTTGGCGCAGTACTGCCGCTGGCTCAATTTCGATTTCTGGAACATCGCGACATGTTCGGCGCCGACGGCGATCTGCACCGCTTCCGGCTTCCAGAGGCTGAAAGCGTTGACGGGGCCGCCGGACCAGGAGCGGCAGGAACTGCAGTGGCAATACCCCATCGCCTCCGGCGATCCCGAAACCTCGATTTCAACCGCGCCGCAAAAGCATTTACCTGTCAATTTCATCTTTGAATCCTGCGCTCTGCAAAAAGGACGGCAGAGAAATCATCGCCGCGGCCTTCCGTCTTGGACTTGTGCGACCAACCGTGGGTGGCGGGCGACATAGCGGGGCTGGACAAGAAGCGCCCGGCCTCCTCTGATCGGGGGATGCCGGACCGCGCATAAAGGCGCTAACAGGTGGCCGGGCGGGAGGAATGCGGTACGCGGGGGCGGAATGGCTTCAATTGATTGGCGTGACGCGCATGACCGATTTAGACAATTGCATTGTTGAGTTTTCTACCAATCATATCCCTGAAAAGGACCGTATTGCCTTCTGGCGCGAACATTATGGCCACGTCATGCTCCGCGTCGACCTTGAGCCGGCGCGAGACGCGGCTTTCGAAGCTCGGATAGCGTCGCTGGCGCTCCCGGGGCTGCAGCTCATGGAAGCTTCATCGTCGCCCGTGAAAATCTCGCGCAACGGCCGCTATCTCGCCGACGGCAACGACGACGTCCTGGTTGCCGTCAACCGGACTGGATCCGTCAATATCGCATCCGGCGGACGTGAGCAGAGCTTGCGCGAGGGCGAGGCGATCGTATTGAGCGGCGGTGAGGCGGCCTCGTTCCACCGCACCAGCGTCGGGCGATCCATCACGCTGCGGGTGCCGCGCGCGATGTTCGAGCAGACGGTTGTCAGCCTCGATGACGCCTTGATGCGTCCGATTCCCGCTGACAGAGGCGCGCTGAGGCTCCTGGTGGATTACGCAGGCTGGCTATTGAACGCGGGTTCGTCGATCGATCAGCAATTGCGCAACGTTTCGGTTCGTCACGTTCAGGACCTCCTGGCGCTAGCCGTCGGCCCGGCGGCGGATTTTGCCGATACCGCGAGGACCCGCGGCTTGCGTGCTGCGCGCCTGAAGCTCGCGAAATCCTACGTCGTCGCGCATAGCAACCGCCGCGACATCTCGGTCGGGACTCTTGCCGCCAGCCTCAACGTCACGCCGCGGTACGTGCAGCGCCTGTTCGAGGCCGACGGCACGACGTTCTCGGAGTTTTTGATCGGCCGACGCCTGGCGCGGGCCCACCGACTGCTGTGCGAGCCGAGCGCGAGCCAAATCGCGATCAGCACCATCGCCTACGATGTCGGATTTGGCGACCTGTCCTACTTCAACCGGCGCTTCCGCCAGCAATACGGGCTCACGCCGCGCGAAGTGCGGGGCGACAGAACGTGATTGAACATGTTCTCTCACGTCCTAGAGGATGTCGTGTCGGGCCAAGACACGCCACCGTCTTCGCATTAGCTCCCACGCAAGTCTGATGGTCATTGTGTGCCGTCAATTTGAATGGAGCTATTCATGAACGATTTCTATCTGGCGACAATTATCGCGGCCGTCGTCACCATCGTGATTGCCTTGCATGTGCTCGTCGCGGGAACGCGTGGGTCTGCCACGCCGGAATTGCTCGCCCCCTTGCGCTCGCGAGGCGCCCGAATTGCCGATCGCGTCAAGCGCGCTCTCGATCATTGGGTCGCTGCGATGCTCGCACGCCGCGAGCGTCAGGCTGTGATGTCCATACTCAACCGTTGCTTCGATCGAGAGCTAAGGGACATCGGTCTCCGTCGCGGCGACATCGCCTATGGCGTCGGTCTTGCCGAAGGGACGTACGGCGCAAGCCGCACGGCCTCGAAGCTGTATTCAGCTGGTTGGAGGCCGTGATGACGTCAAAAAGGATCGTCTTAAGAGCCCTCGACGGAATCTTCGTCACCTTCACCGCGATGCTGATCCTGTGGATCGGAGGTCTTCCGTTCGATTGGCTCTCGGACCTCGTCGACATGTCGCCCGGCGAGTTCCATCTGTTTGCGATGTTCGTCGTGTTTGCCGCGTTGTGGCTCATGCACGCCATCGCGACCTCGGACTCGGCGCCGTAAGACCCGCGCTAGAGCGGGATGACTTTTCTTCGAGTCGTCATCCCGCTCTATGTTTTTGTTTGAGCATGATCTCCGCGCAAACGCGTTACGCGTTTGTCGCGAGGAAAACCGGTGCCCACTTTTCCGGGTCATGCTCTAGTCACCGGAGGCAAGCTGGACGAGCTTGGCGATGGTGTTGATGTTCCGGGCCGTCCCCCTTGCGGCGGCCGGAATCCTCAATTTCGAACGTCCCATGCCGCTGCCATAGGCGACGAAAATCTCGCGCTTGCCGAGCCGTACCTCCTCGTCCTGCTGGCCGCGGATATCATTCAAGGCGTCCAACGGCGGAGGATCGTCCAGAAAGATCGCGACGGTCCAGTTCGGAGGCGATTTGGGAAATGGATTCGATTTCAGGACCGCCGCCATCTCCTGCGCCGTACGGAGAATCACGCCGACCGGCTTGCCGGCATAGGTCCGCAGGCGCTTCTCCAGCGCCGCCTTGACGGTGGCAGTGGATTGATTGGTGCTGAACACCACATTGCCGCTGGCGATGTAGGTTCGCACTTTGGCAAATCCTTGAGCGACGCACATCGCCTTCAGCTCGGTCATCGGCAGCTTGCCGGTGCCGCCAACATTCACCGCACGCAATAATGCAATATAGTTCGGCATGCCGGCTCGCCCACTCCGGTGGCTGGAAACGATCATATGCTTGCATCGGCCCGGACTCCAAGTCGGCCATTTGCACGTCGGTGCGCCCGACGCCAGAGGTCAGGCCTGGTTCGGAAGCGGCTTGCCTAGCAAGCGCAGGCAGCGCGCGAGCGTCTCGGCTGGCGTTCCCGCAGCCTCGATCCGTGGCCAGTCGAGATCGCCTTCAGTCATGGCTTCCTGCGCGATCGCGATCGCCGCGGTCGCATCAGAGGCATCGCTCGTTCGCGCATTAATACGCGCCAATCGCGTCGCCCGGTCGGCTTCCAAAAACAGGCCGATGTGGCGGACCGCCGCCGGCGCCGTTGCGGCAAATGCCGCGCGTTCTTCGCTTCGCAAGAACGCCGCATCGAGCACGACCGAGGAGCCTTGTTGGGCGGCACGGCGTGCAGCTTCCATCAAGATGTCGTAGACCTTCTCGGTGACGGCCGGTTCATACGCTGACGATGATAGGCGCGTCGTTTCCGGAACATCAAAGAGCGCTTTGCGGATCACGTCGGAACGAACAATGCGTGCGCCGGGCGGCGGCCCAAGCAGGGGCGCGATCGCGCGGCCAAGCGCGCTTTTCCCGGTGCCGGACAAGCCCCCTATCGCCACCATGCAAGGCGGCTCGCGCTCGATCAGGCGAATGGCAAGATCGAAATAGCGTTTGGCGTCGCTCTGTGCCGAAGGGTTGCCTTCGCCTTGCTCGCTTTTCATGAAGAGCACATGCGCGCGGATCGCCGCGCGCATCGAAAGAAACAGCGGGAACAGCACCAGCGCGTTGCGGGCGGCTTCGCCGGCCGCGTCCAGATAAGTGTTGAAGAGGGCGTTTGCCGCCGCCCGCTGGTCGAAATGGATCAAATCCATCAGCGGAAACGCCAGATCATAGAGGATGTCAGTCGTGGCAATAATCGGGTCGAATTCGATGGCATCGAACATGACCGGCTTGCCGTCGATGAGGACGATGTTGCCGAGATGGAGATCGCCGTGGCAACGCCTTACGCAGCCTGCGGCCGCCCGTGCCTCGAGGAGGGTGGTCTGCTCGACCAGTGCCGCATGGTTAAAAGCGTCGAGCCGGTCGATCGCTGCGCCAGGCAGTCCGTTCACCGCGCGAAACTTTGCCGTATTCCGGTCGATGATCCCCCCGATCGAGTCCAGCCATGGGCCGCCTGGCGCGGGGGCGGATCGGTCATGGGCGCGACGGATCGTGTCCGCCAGTGCGACGGCGAGGGCCGGCTGCACTTCTGAAGTCGCCGCCACGCGATCCAGGCCCAGCGTTTCATCAAATCTCGCCATCTCGACCGCCCATTCCACCGGCGTCCCGCTGCCATCGACGGCAAGGCCCGCTTCCCCCAGCGTGATCGGGACCACGCGGCGGTAGAGGTCAGGTGCGAACAGCGTATTGACCCTCAGTTCTTCATCGCAGGCCTGCTTGCGTTTTTCGCGGGTCGAGTAATCGAGAAACGGCAGGCGAACCGCGCGTTTGACCTTGAGCACGCGGTCCTTGCCGAGAAAGACGATGGAGGCATGGGTGTCGACCCGCTGCGTATCGGGCTCGACGCGGCCAAGAAAAGAGAGCACCGCCCCCTGGTCCGTCTCATGCGAGGTCGTCGTGGCGCCACGGGTCATGGTTGCAGCACGGCGGCGCCGATCAATGCGCCGCTCCTGAGCGCGGCAAGGGCGGCGTTGGCTTCGCGAAGCGGATACACCGTCGTATGCGTCTTGACCCCCGCCTTGGGTACAATGGCAAGAAACGCCTCGCCATCCGCGCGTGTCAGGTTCGCGACCGAGACGATTTGCCGTTCTTCCCAGAGCAA
>Ga0209473_1000506_pt1 | contig 23513 bp, 18 predicted proteins | sample GraSoiAngelo_133_FD_185890 | JGI IMG/M metagenome (GOLD analysis project Ga0209473, IMG submission 185890) | Grasslands soil microbial communities from the Angelo Coastal Reserve, California, USA - 14_0929_05_20cm (SPAdes) (version 2) | ecosystem: Environmental > Terrestrial > Soil > Grasslands ...
TTTCATGACGGCTAAGTATTTCAGCGATGCACCCGATGGGCCAATACCGTGGCGTCCCTATTACGAGAAGCTAAAGACCGGCAGACGCGTATTTCACATAGTGCATACACCCGAAAGCAACCTGAAGATTTTTAAGGGGCTGCACGAAACGCTGAAACGGGAAGCGGAAACAGGCGCAAGCTATTGGGACGAAGTATAATTCGCGCCGCTATGTTAAGCGCATTGGTATGGATTGTTGTAGCCGCAGCGCTGATCGTCGGTCTTCTAATTTTGCAGCAGCTCTCCCGTATCGCAAACACGCTCGGAGCAATACACGCTGAATTGGCTGACTACTTTGCCCCTCCAGATACTGAGGCTTTATGAAGGGCTCTGAGCGTTATCTTGTTGCACGTTGCAAAAATCAACAATGCCGACAAGTGTTCCAGGTTCAAGACGTACCATTACCGAGCCATGACAGATGGACAACGGCTCTGAATCAGTGGCCCGTGAAACGTCAATGTCCGCATTGCAAATGGGACAATGAATTCTCGGAGTCGGACCTAGCAATCGGTATCCCTGAATAGCCACCACACAAATATTTTCGCTGGATGAATCAAGAGACGAGAACCACAACCTGTAGTGGTGCGGTCAGTCAGCTATATTAGTACCCTAATTTGGACGTGCATGCAGGAAGTGTGTCTCCAAGTGTCTAAGCACCGGAACTAGTTGCTTTCAAGACGCACATGGGAAAGCTGCTGAGCAACTCCCGACATAAGATAGTTCCATTCTTAGCCTGCACTCGTTCGCCAGTGAAGATGTTCTCAAACTCTGCGGGAGCCTGTGCGGGGAGGCTGATTGCTGCGTCTCCCCAGAGCTCCCCGATCGGCGGCTGAATCTTGCCGGCTGTCAGGGTGTACGAGAAACGGGGGGCAGCGACGATGGCAAACTCCGAATTTCCTTCATGCTCCAGCACGCGAGCGAAGGCGCAGACGTGCTGATTGAGACTTGTAGCTTCAAGGGGAATGTAAGTTCCTAGACGGAACAAGTCCGGGTGCTCACGACGGAATTCAAGGCCGCGCATGGTCAGCCAAAGCTTGATTCGACCATCCTCGTAATTGGCCAGCAGCTCTTTGCATAACTCAACAGGATCGACGCTTCTGCGCAGCTCAGAGAGCAGCTTGCGCCGTAGGCCGAAGTCCACTGGGCGACGATTGTCAGGATCCACCAGACTGAAATCCCACAGCTCGGTTCCCTGGTAGATGTCGGGATTGCCCGGAGCCATCAGCTTGAGCGTCGTCTGTGCCAATGAGTTCATTGCGCCGAATAATCCGATAGACTGCACGAGCTCTTCGAGGAAAAAGACGAAGTTTCTGGCGCGTGGCCGCCCTGTGATTATGCGCGACACGAACTTGCGCAGCGCTTCCACGTACTCCGGATTTGGATTTACCCAGCTCAGGTTTACTTTGGCTTCGTGTACCGCTTTGGTCATGTACTCCTGCACGCGCTTCACGATCTCGGCTCGATCTTTTACATCGCGGCTGAAGCCCCATATCCCAACCAGCGTCTGGTACAGCAAATATTCTTCATTTCCATCCGGGACAACGCGGCCATCGCTGATGGTGATTTTCTTGTTGCGGTTCAGGCGGCGAGCTCGCATTACAAAGGCTGACCACAGCTTCGGCATCTCCGAGAGTACGTTGAGCCGCGCGCGAACATCCTCGCTGCGCTTCGTATCGTGCGTGGAAGTGGCCAACATCGAGGTTGGCCAGCGCTCCGCCCGTTTCCTGTTTTCGGAATGGAACGCAGCCAGACTCATGCCAAATTGCTTTGGTGTGCCTCCCACTTCATTCACCGAGACAAACCGGTTGTAAACGTAACAAACGGTATCCTCCAGGCCTTTGGCCATCACCGGTCCGGTGAGTTGCTGGAACTTCAGAGCGAAGTAAAGACGTCGCCGATACATGATTTCGTCGAGCCGCCCTCCCTTCAGCAGGAGGGTGTCGTGCAGGAAATCAAAGACTCGATCCGACATTCCAGGATTCAGACGCTTAGCCTTGCGGATCGCAACCTGCACATATTCCCGGTCGCGCGCAGTGTACTCGCCGCGTTCATCGATGTAAGAGCGGTAAACCGGGAAGCAAGCGATGGTTTCACGGATACTGTCGCGCAGAGTCTTGAGCGTGAAGTCGCGGGCGCGGCGGTCGCTGGAGGAGAGTTCGCCAAGCAGGTGCGTAAGTACGTTCACCTCACTGGCCAGCGCCGTGTGCATGATCAGTTTCTTGCTTTGGTAAATCAGCGTGTCGACATCCGCGATCTGCCCAACGCAGCGCAGGTAAATGCGGGTAAAGGCACGTTCGCTCTCCTGATTGAGGAAGATGCCGTTTACCAGATTGTTGAATTCATATCCGCTGGTGCCGTCGACCGGCCACTCTTTCGCCAGTTCCTCGCCAGGCTCGAGGATTTTCTCGACCACCACATACAGCGGATGCTTTCTTTCCAGCCAGTCGTGTTGTGCGAGGGTTTGCTGTATTTCCAAGGAAATGCCGTTTTCGCCGGCAGGGTCAACCGGCTCTGGGCCGTTTACGCGAGCATCGGAGTAAAGCAGCTGCAGGCGAATCAGATATTGTCGTGGATTCAGCATGCCATCGCAGTGATCCACGCGGACGCCGGTGATCATCTTCTCTGCGAATAATCGGCGGAGCATGCGGTGGGTAGCAGTGAAGACCTGCGGGTTTTCCATGCGCAGCCCGACCAGGTCGTTAATATCAAAGAATCGGCGGTAATTGATCTCCTCGCCTGAGACGCGCCAGTGTGCAAGCCGGTACACCTGAAGTTCAAGCAGCAGATGCAGCAGATCGAAGCTGCGCGGATCCCCGGCCCTGCCGTTGATGTGCTCAAGAGCGCGCCCGGCAAGTTCCTTCACGGTGGGCGATTCCTGGAGAAGTGCTTGCCAGCGTGGGCGTAACTTCTCCCAGGCGCCACTTCGTTCGTTTCGCTGTTCCGGATCGGTACTGCTATGTTGCGGCAGGGTCCGGAGCTGCTCAATGATCCCCGAGAATTTCTGCAGGTCTCCGTTCGCGGAGGCTTCCCCATTCGGGAGTGGCCCAAGTCCTTCGAAGATCAAAGGGAGTGTCTGCGGATCGAGGGGGAATTCGTGGTCGTAATATTTGATCACGAATTCGTCATCTTTGTTGACGACCTGCAAATGACCCTGTTCGAGTTCGTCGCCATACTGACCGCCGAGCACCGGCAGCAGAAGCTTGTTGTGCAGCTCCGGTTTGAGCGGATTCCAATCGATATCGAAGAAGTCCGCATAATTCGAGGTGCGTCCATGCTGGAGCACATCCCGCCACCACGGCGTGCTGGTGCTCACTCCCATGTGATTGGGCACGATATCGAGCACGATCGACATGCCGCGCGCGTTCAGGTCGCGGACCAGCGCGTGCAGTTCTTCTTCTGTGCCGACTTCGGGGTTCAGACGCTCGTGATTGATGATGTCGTAGCCGTGCATGCTGCCGGCGCGCGCCTCGAGAAATGGAGACGAATAGAGGTGTGAGACACCAAGATCGTGCAGGTAGTCGACGAGCTCCCGTGCTTGCTCGAGCTTGAATCCATTGTGGAACTGAATGCGATACGTCGAGAGCGGCCTGGTGCCGATCTCGTTAGCAATCTGTTCGAGCGCTTCGGTGAGACTGTGCGACTCAGGGAAGATAGTACGGTCGGTCACACGCATGCATCCGGTTAGATGCATTTTTCTTGACCAGAACAGGAAGGGCTGTGTGGAAACCGTTTAGAAATGTTGCGGGATCGGAGAACATCCCGATCCCGCATTCAACAGATTAGAAACTGAGCTTGAGGCCCATTCGCATATTGCGCTGCGTCAGCGTGGCGTTGGTCTCCGAGCCATCGCCATTGCTGAAATTCAGGAAGTTCCCCTTGGCTGCGTCGCGAACGATGACGGTGGAGGCTCCTCCGCTGAGGAACGGCGCAAAGTTGAAGTTCTGGTTGTTCAGAAGATTGAAGATCTCGGCCCGATACTCCAGGCCGACCCTCTCGGTGATCTTAAAGTTCTTGAGAATGTTCAAATGCATGGTCACGGAACCGTCGGTGTAGAGGGAGTTCCGGCGGCCAGTACGCGGGCTGTTGGGGTTGTAAGCTGCAACCTGGATCCAGCGCACATCGTTTGTCGTCACACACGCCCCCGTATCAGGATTGATCAGACCCGTGCTGCAAGTGGTGCTGATCTTTGCCCTGGAGTTAAATGGCGCATTCCAATTGCCTACTTCTGGACGATCGCCGGCCAGGGAACCATCAAGATCGCGGTCGGTACCATTGATCACCGTGTACGGCTGACCTGAGGAGACCGGGATGATGGTGGCCAAAGTCCATCCGCCAAAAGCCTGTCCCAGAATTCCGGTCTTTGGCCCCCGTACCTGCCACACGGCCGTTGTCTGCCAAACATGACGGCGGTCGTTGTCTGACGGGCCATAGTCGGCGCGCAAGCCATTCGGGAAGATAAAGGGATTTACCGCCGGGTTCGAGCTGTTCTGATTGTTAGTCACGAAGACTTCGCTGGTCTCGTCCATGTTTCGCGACCAGGTATAGGCGCTGCGGAACTCAAATCCACCCACCAGCGTTGGGATCAGGTGGTTACGGACTTCCAGCTGCATCGCATGATAGTTGGAAGTGGCTTCACTGGCCCTGATGGTGCGCGGCCCGAAAGCCGGATTCAGACGGCTTCCCGTTGAGGTCCTGGTAGCGTTCGGCAGAAAAGGGTTAGTTGAGAAATTGTTGAAGAGATGACGTCCAAGACCGCCGACGTACGAAAGATCAATGACTGTCCCGCCCGCTACTTCTCTTTGAACGCCCAAAGAGAAATGGTTATATCGCGGGTTTGTGATGTTCGGATCAAATTGGTTGGAGCTGCCGGCCAGGGGGTTCAGCGGTCCGACCGTAACCGTGGGCAGCAGAGTCTGGTTCAGTCCAGCCAGCCCGCGAGGAGCCGAGGCACTCTGAGCGCCAATAATGGGTAAGTTCGCCGGGTTATTCGGAGCACCAGCGGCCATGTTCGACAACAGATTGTTGAAGAACGTGTCATAGGTGAGCTGATAACCCCCACGAACGACGGTCTTGCCGGTGCCGCCGTGCCAAGCCAGGGGACCGCTTTGCGGGCTCCAGGCAAATCCCAGCGATGGTCCAAAGTTCTTGTTGGGTGAATGGACCTTGCTCGGCACTGTGAACTTCGCGGGATCGTCTCCCGAGTAGGCCGGGAAGGGGAAGATGTTAGCTGGCTGCCCGAAATTCTCGTAGCGCACTCCAGCATTGAGCGTGAAGGTCGGAGCCAATTGCCAGCTGTCCTGCACGAACAAAGACCAGCGGAACAGGTTTGGACGATAGATCGGGCTGCCGAACTGCTTCGCGATATTGCCTTGATCGCCGGAGAAATCGTCGATGAAGTTCGCGAACGCTTCCACACCGGTGCTTGGGTTGTAGGTCATGATGGACCGGCTATTGATCGGCGCCGACTGCTTCGCCAATTGCCGCAAGAATTCCACTCCGGTACGGATGGAGTGTTTCCCGCGAACCATCCCAATAGTGTCCTGATACTGATAGTTGTTGGAGACGCGTCCCTGGGGGAAGGTGCTCGAGGTGCCGAATGAACTGATTCCAGACACGACGAAGCGTGGCAGCGTCGCGCCTATTCCGGGTTGGATAGGAACGTCGAGGTGAGCGCGTCCGTAGCTGAAGCGGAATTCGTTCGTGGTTTGCGAAGAGATCACATACGTGTCAGTGAAGGCGCCGCTGAGCTGTCGGTTGGTCTGACTGGCGTCGAAGGTCGGAGAGAGTCCAGCGGTTCCGGCCGTTACTCCACCATTGAAATCGATCCAGTACCAGCGGAAGCTCATGAATTGGCGGTCTGACGGGTTGTGGTCAATTCGAATCTGATTGTTGTTCGTGAGCTGAACTGAGGGGAAGGTTCGCGTGACCGGTCCCATGGGTACAGTGAGTCCAGTGCGAGGCGCGCCATTGCAGGACCCAGTCGAGTTGAAAACGGTTGCTGGAAGGGAGATATCGATCGCTCCCGAAGCGGTCGGCGCGGTGAGTCCCTGCAAGGAGTTTAGGTAGAGAGCGACGTTGGGACACTTCGCTGCCAGACCTTGGAGCACCGCGACACCTTGTGCCGTTGGGACATTGCTGAATTGTGCCTGGTCTGCGCCGGCGGAAAAACGATCCCACTGTCCAGCAGCAAAGAAGAACGTCTTATTGCGGCCATCATAAAGATGGGGAATCACCACGGGGCCGCCAATCGTGAATGCTGGAAGATTTTCCTTGAACGGTGGCTTGATTTCGTGGAGTGAAGCTCCCGGACCGGCGCCGGCGCGCTGCGGCAGAGTGGTTGCGTTGAAGACTTCGGAACGATAAACCCACGCCCCCGTCCCGTGCAGAGAATTGGTTCCCGCTTTGGTAATTTGATTTACCACAGCTCCGCCGGCGCGCCCGTACTCTGCGCTGAAATTGGAGGTCTGAATCGAGACTTCCTGAATGGCGTCGTTATTAGTAAGTGTTGCTACCGGCCCAGCCACTGAAATGTCGTTGTTGTCCATCCCATCAACCAGGAAGTTGTTGGAGCGGGGACGCGCACCGTTGATGGATCCGATGCCGCTGTCCAACGATCCTCCCAATTCGGTCTGAACTGCCCCGGGAACGGTGGTGATCAGATTGAGCGAATTCTGCCCAACCAGGGGAACGTCCTTCAGCTCAAGCTGAGAAATTGTCACGGCGCGTCGCTCTTCGGTGCGCTGTAACTCGAGTCCGGCGAGACTCCCTTCAACGTTGACAACCTCCTCCGCTGTACTGGCAAGCTTCATGCCGATCTCGACAGTTGTGGTTTTGTTCGCGGGGACGTCGACGTTTTGCAGCTTGTATGCTGCGAAGCCCTGCATGGTTGCTGTGATTTCGTACGCCCCAAGATCGACGGCGTCGAAGCGGAATGCGCCTTCATTGTTGGTATTCGCCTGACGGACGATACCCGTCGCCAGGCTTTTCAGTGATACTTGCGCGCCCCTGATGACCGCACCGCTAGGGTCGGTGATGGTCCCAGCGACGGTTCCGCGGCTAGTTTGAGCCCACAAGGAGGCTGTGACGAGCAGCGAAAAAATGATGAGCATGGCCGTAGCACGATCCGACCAGTACCTGTTCTTCATGTGAAGGTCTTCTCCTGTTCTCTGGCGAAAAGTTTTTAGTCCGTCGGGAAGAGCCGACGGAATGTGATGGTTTTGCGAGAACAGGTGCAGATGGATTTCCAAATTCGGGACGAATGTTTACGAATGTAATGAATTGTGATGAACAAGGTGCAGTGTGATGCGCGGTCGGGACAAGGTACTACCTTGGGGAATGACGTACGGCTAGTCCAAAGAGTCATTTTTCAGAGGAAATCTAAATGGACGGAGAGGAGCTACCGAAAACCATAGAGAGGTTCTCTACAAAGTATGCAGGCGAGGCTGGGATATGGTGTCTGCCTTCGAGGTCCAATGGCACCGGCGCAGGTGCCACGCATTTTGCTCTAATTCGCGGTTTGGGTTGTTATGTTTTGGGGCCCACGTAGATAACGCTGGCTGCTTTGCCCACCACGTCAATGAGCGGCGTGTTGTTGTTTAAGAGCTCCTGGTTGGTCGTTAGATCGTAAATGCGGACCTCACCGCCCTCGGTTGCATATACGACCTTGCGCGGCGTGATCGCAGTAATTGACGTGACATCGCCCTTAGCCGAATCCACTACTGCCGTGCCAGCACTTGGATCGATGATCGACATGCAGCCCTTGGAGCAGGTGCGCGCGCCAATGATGAGCTTGCTCTGAAACAGAGCGATTACCTGGTGGAATCCATCTCCAATGCCGATTGCTTTTCCCGGGGTTAGCGACGACAGAGGAAGCACGGTGGCGCTGCCGCCATTCGGTCCGGTTCCAGCGATGTACAGATTGTTTGTATCGCTCATGCCGATGGTGGCGGCATCCACGTTCACAGTTTGAGTAATCGTCAGCGCAGACGTGTCGAGGACCGAGACGCTGGCCTGCGTTCCTCCGCATTCGGAGCCGCAATTGAGGATGTAGGCTTTGCTGTCGTCTGCAGAAAAGACTGCATAGCTGGGATGATCAAGACCCGTGCCCGTAACTGTCTTCACAGAGTTATCGGAAGTATTGATGACCTCAAACTGATTCAGGGCTTCATTGAAGACCAACAACTTGGAGTTGTTATGCGATAACACAAGCCGATGCGCGCCGGGCAGGCAGTTGTTGGTTGCGGCACAGTTTGCAGGAGTTGCCGGGATGTTGGTCACAGTGATCGGCGGGCCCGCAGTTAAGGCCACGACTGCAACTTGACTTATCGTCGGAAGGGCCGCGTAGGCGAACTTTCCGTCCGAAGATGCAACGATGCTCTCGGTATCTGCGGACAGAAAGGGAACGCATGTGACGCCAGACTGGCAGCTCGTCTCACTGGTTGCCAGGACTTCCTTGAGGTTGTCTACGATGGAAACGCTGCGGTCACCGGAGCCAAAGACCAGCGTGGTATTGTTCGCTCCCGGAATCATGAGCGAGGGCGCGGAGCCCACGTTGGAAACAGAATTGGCGGAAAGCTGATTCTTGTTTGCATCTGCGATGGGCAGACTCGAGATGCCGGAATTTTGAATGGCTATGAAGACGCGTTCATCAAGACCGCTCGCCGGAGTATTGCTGCTGCCGCCGCCTCCACATCCGGATTGGATTACCAACAAGAGAGCAAAACTCGCGGCCAGGGCAGCGAGGCTAGCGCAACGTCTCAAATGTTTTCCTCAGAGAAGCTGATTTCAGTGCTGAATCCCATTATAAATTGCCGCTGAGGAGAAAGTTGCCACGTACCCAGTGCCCGGCATCCAATACACACGTCATGGCGAAACAGCTTGCGACCTCCGCAGCCGACTTTCTTCCTGAACGCCGAACGCTCCCCAGCTTGCGCGAAGCTGCACAACACTGCAAAGGGTGTGACCTCTGGAAGCGTGGGACTCAGGCGGTATTCGGAGAGGGAAGCCCGGGAGCCGAAGTAATGTTAGTGGGGGAACAGCCGGGTGATCAGGAAGACCTGCAGGGGCGTCCATTTGTTGGGCCGGCGGGGAAGCTGCTGGACCGCGCTCTCGAGGCTGCGGGAATCGATCGCGACGATGTTTACGTAACCAACGTCGTAAAGCACTTCAAGTGGGAGCCTCGCGGCAAGAGGCGCATTCACAAGAAGCCCAGCGGGATGCAAATCGCAGCGTGCCGGCCGTGGTTCGATGAGGAAGTACGAGTCGTCAAACCCAACGTAGTGGTTTGCATGGGGGCAACGGCCGCGCAGGCGCTCTTAGGCCGAACTTTCAAAGTCACTCAGGAGCGGGGAAGAGTGATTTCCGGCCAGGGCGGGCTACGTTTTGTCGCCACGGTCCATCCCTCTTCGATATTGCGCGCACCTGATGATGAGACGCGTCATGCGGAGATGGCAAGGTTCATAGACGATTTGCGGGTTGTGGCCGGGCAGATAACTGGACATCGGAGGGCGGCCTAGCCGCCGATGCTCCTGACATCGAAGATATGGGCGCCAAAGCTCGCTAATTTGATAAACAGCCCCCACCGCTTCAAATCAGCCCCCTGTCTTTCGTAGCTGCGATCGTTGAGCAAGTCATCGAAGCGCAATCCAGTCCCACGGAGAATGTCGTCGCTGAAGTAGATCCGGCCGGTGGAGTTGCTTGCACCCAGATTCACGACCACAAGCTTTTGTCCTGAACTATCCCCCCATGCGTAGGCAATGAGATCGGAGTTCGTGTGATCTCCCGAGTCCTTAACTTCCAACAGTTTCCACGGCCCATTATGAAACTCGGGCGAGTCCGCGATGGTGAGAATCTTTTTGTATATGCGCTGAATTTCAGCTTCGGGACTCTCTTCCTGCGCACGTGAGAGCTGTACGATGAGCTGGTTTTGGAAGCCTTCAAACTGACCGTCATTGAAGAAGTGCATTCCCGGCACGGTTGCCGCTAGTACCGCGACCGCCGGAAGTCTCGACTTACCAAAAACTTTCGCAGCGCGAGCTTCGTCATGATTCTCGAGAAAGCGAATGGAGCGTCGCTGGAACTCCCAATCGGCTTTCAAATGCAGGTACACGTCGCGAACAAAGCCATCGCGCAGGCGATCGTAAAGACGCTTGTCGTAGGTGAAATTAAATCCCAGCTGCTGCAGCGCCCATTCCGAATCGCTGTAGGCCTCCGCGATCCAAATGAAGTTCGGCAATGCCTGGGTAGCTTCGTGCCAGAACTCCTCGCGCGGAGGAGTGGTTGATCCCAGCTGCGATTCCCATGTCTGATGAAAACTGTCATTCAGCATCAACATGGCCATATCGCATCGAGCCCCGTCGCAGATTTCTGCGATCCGCTTGATCTGTTCGATCATCGCCTGACGCAACTCGGGATTGAAATAGTTGAGTTGAGCGGTATCCGTCCACGGAGCGAAGTAGGGATCGCGTCCATAGGCAATCACTTCAGCGCCGCCAGTGGAATTGTCAGCAATAAAAAAATTGCCGGGGTTTTTGCGATACTGCGCTAACGTCCCGCGAATGTAATACTCGGGATGTTCGCTCACCCAATAATGGTCCGGACCAGTATGGTTGGGAATTACATCGAGGATCAGCCGCATGCCGAGGTCATTAAGCTGGCGATGGAGCGCGTCGAAGTCGTCCCAGCTTCCAATGGAGGCGTCAGGTTCGTAAGCCTGAATGGAAAATGGCGAGCCGGGCACATCGTTGAGGGTCCAGCCCGGCAGGCTTTCGTCATATCGTGTGAACAGAGGAATCTGAGTGCGCGAAAGCTTTCGTCCTTCTGGGCTGCGCGTCCACACTCCCATCAAATAAATGAGGTCAATGCCGAGCGCTCTTAGCCGCTCCCACTCAGAGCGCGGCACGTCGGAGATGCCGATTGCGCGGCCGAGCTGTTTGCTCAAACGCAGGAGCCAGGGCAGTGTGCTGATCTCATAGAGCTGAGGATGAGGTCTAAGCGGCGGCAGCATGTCTGCACCCGCTTCGGCAGGAACTGTCGCGGTAAGTCTGTCCAGTTGAGCCAAGCAGGTTCTCGCGTTCGATCTTTGGAAGAACAGCGGAGTGTAGAGCTTCAAGTAACGCCCGGTCAAACCATGCTTGAAAGATTTGGCGTTACCTCCCAGCTGAGGCCGAGTCTGGCACACAAAGATGACATCATCTTCCTCACCGTCTTACACTTAAGAAAATGAAGATTGCTCTCGGCCAAATCAATCCCACGGTGGGGGACTTCTGCGGCAATGCCTCAAAGATTATCGACTATGCCCACAGAGCAAAGGTACAGGGAGCTGATCTCATACTCTTTCCCGAATTGGCGATTTGCGGATATCCACCCCGGGATCTGGTTGAAAAGTCTTCCTTCGTCACGCAAAACGCAGAGACGCTGGAAGACATCGCGAAGCAGACGAACGGTATCGCCGTCATTTGCGGATTAGTCACGCCAGCGGAGAGCGAAACAGGAAAATCGGTCATGAATTCCGCCGCGCTCGTCCGCGACGGGCGCCTCGAGTTCATGCAGTCGAAGATGCTCTTGCCGACGTATGACGTCTTTGATGAAGACCGCTACTTCGCGCCTGCGCGCAAGCAGGACGTTGTGAGCCTCAACGGCTCAAAGCTCGCGCTCACGATTTGCGAAGACGCCTGGAATGACAAACATTTCTGGCATAAACGCCTTTACAGCATCGATCCCGTGGAGGAACTTGTTCGTGCCGGCGGGAATCTAGTATTGAACATCTCCGCTTCGCCATTCACAGTTCAGAAACGTGAGATCCGCAAAAAGATGCTGCAAGCGATTGCCGCCGACTTCCGAGTGCCGGTGATTATGTGCAATCAGGTTGGCGGCAATGACAGCCTGATCTTTGACGGCTCTAGCATCGTTGTCGGCCCGGATGGCCGAGTGTTGGCGCAGGCCAAGTCGTTTGAAGAAGATCTGGTGTTCTTTAACAGCGACACTCTTGAAGGAGATTTACATGAGCAGCCGCGTGATACTGAGTCGGAGGCTTATGCAGCGCTGGTGCTGGGCACCCGAGATTACGTTCGTAAATGCGGGTTCAAAAAGATAATCGTAGGCCTGAGTGGCGGTATCGACAGCGCCTTGACCGCAGCCATCGCAGTCGATGCCCTTGGTAAAGAGAACGTAATGGGAGTTTCGATGCCGGGCCCATATTCGTCGGAGGGCAGTAAGGACGATGCAAAGGCGCTCGCGAATAATCTGGGCATTCGCTATGACATCATTCCGATCTCGCCGGTCTTTGAAGAATTCCGCAAAGCGCTTTCCCCAACATTCCGCGGCTTTCCCGAAGACTTCACCGAAGAGAACATGCAGTCACGCGTTCGCGGCTCTACCTTGATGGCTTTGGCGAACAAGTTCGGTGCCCTGGTGCTCACCACGGGAAATAAGTCGGAGATGGCGGTTGGCTATTGCACGCTCTATGGCGATATGTGCGGAGGCCTGGCGGTGATCGCTGACGTTCCAAAGACCATGGTATATCGGCTTACTGCGTACCGAAATGGGATTTCACCCGTCATCCCGGAAGCGACCATCAAGAAAGTCCCATCAGCCGAGCTGCGTCCGAATCAGACCGATCAAGATTCGCTGCCACCGTATGAAGTTCTCGACTGCATCCTCGAAGACTATGTCGAGGACTACAAAACCGCCGAGCAGATTTGTAGCGAACGCGGATACGACTGCAAGCTCGTCAAGTCCGTTATCCGCATGATTGAGCGAAGCGAATACAAACGCCAGCAGGCAGCTCCAATCCTGAAAATCAGTCAGAAGGCATTTGGCCTGGGCCGGCGCTTTCCCATCGCCGCAAAGTACGAGGCTCAGTGCTGATTGCAGCATTTTTCTGTTCACCTTTAAATCGAGGAAATACTTTGAAGAAGAGTCTCGCCCTCATGATCGCTGTTCTGTCCGTCACCGTTACGCTTGCGCAGTCAGCGCCCGCTCCCGCGAAGAAACCCGCCGCTCCAGCTAAGCCAAAGTCGGCGCCTGCCACGAGCGAACGACAGCCGAGCACGGAACAGCTCAGCGGCTTCATGCATTACATGTTTGGCTACGATCCGACAGTCAAGTGGAAGATCGAAAGTGTGAAACCATCGGAGGTTCCGGGTGTGACCGAAGTCGTCATAACGTTCGGCGATCCCGTACAGCAGCGAACACCATTTTATGTAGCCAGTGATCTGCAACATGCTTTCATAGGCGAGATTATTCCCTTTGGCGCTGACCCCTTCGGGCCTGCTCGTCGCAAACTGGCAGAAGAAGCTAAGGGCCCGGTGAAGGGCGCTGCGGATGCCCCGGTTCAGATCGTCGAGTTCAGCGATTTTCAGTGTCCGCACTGCAAGCGGGCGTGGCCGAAGGTTGAGCAGTTGATGAGTCAATCTCCCAACGCCCGGCTCGTGTTCGAGAATTTCCCGCTTTCGAACATTCATAAGTGGTCAGATCGCGCGGCTGGTTACGCGGATTGCATCAGCCGTAAGAACCCTGATCAGTTCTGGAAATTCGCACAGGAACTCTTCGATCAGCAGGAACAGATCAACGATCAAAATGCTGTCGAGAAGCTGAATGCTATTGCTACCGATGCAGGCGCAGATGCAGCGGCAAGCGCGGCCTGTGCCGACTCCTCTGAGACGAAAGTTCGGGTCAACCAGCAATACCAGCTCGGAGTCTCATTGGGCGTGACCGGAACGCCGACCCTGTTTCTGAACGGGCGCAAGATTGGGAATGTGAATGACACACCCATCGAAATCATGAAGCAGATGGTGGATTTCGAAGCTCAGGAGAGCGCGAAGAAGTAAACATCACTGAGCAGGAGCGGATACAAACGCCGTCCCTGCCTCGGGATCGTGAATTGCCTCGCGTACTAAATGCGGCCGGATGGTGACGATCAGTTCAGCGTCATCAATTTGCTTGTTGCGAAGGGATGTTGCCGCGCCGAAGATCGGCAACTTCGAAATCCCCGGAAGTCCCTGCAAGCTGAGTTGTTCGGATTTCGACAGCATGCCGGCTAATATCGCGGTTTCGCCTATGGGGATACCAATCGTTCCGTTGTACTCGCGGTTGGTAATCACCGGAACGCCGTTTAACTGCGTTGCTCCCAATCCGCGCAATTGAAACTCAAGCTTCAGAGAGACATCCCTTGATCCGTGAATGGTTGGCGTAGCCTTCAATGTCAATCCGAGATCTTCATAACTGAACGAGGGGAATGGAGCCCGGAAGCTCTGGTTGCCGAGCACCTGAGAGATCTGAGCGGTGTTGAAAATCGGAGCAAAGCTCGCGTTGAGGATGGGATAACGCGTTCCGTTTCTTATAGTGGCTGCGTCCCCCTGCGCAGCCCGCAGCATCAGGTGTTCGATAGAACGAAAAGATGACTCATTCAATGAGGCGTGGACACTCAGCGGGGGAATGATCACTCCACTCTTGGTTAGCCCGCCACCAAATGTCGCGATTGGTTGGTTAAGAATTGAGCCTTGTCCGGCCGCCAAAGCGCCGAGCAGTGCGGCAATCGACGAGCTGTTCGCCTGGTTGATTGCGCCTGACGAGATAAGCTGATTAATCAGGTCCTGATTGGCGCCGCTCAGCAGTTTTCGAGCTTCCGTGCTGACGTTAAACAGCGTGAACTGCAGGGGAAGCGCAATGCCCAAGTCGCGCGCCAACGTTTGCTCAACCTGATAAATATTGACGTCGAGCAATACTTGAGGTTTTCCGGAATAGAGGTCGGTAAGGATTCTGGTCGCAGCGTCGAGCAAGGCAACCGGGGCACGCACCGTGACCTGGTTGGAGGTAGCGGCGGGAGTCACATACTTGAAGTCAAAGACAGTTCGGAGAAGAGTTACGACGTCATTGATCTCCCCTTGCGAGGTGGCATCGCTGATGTAGAACGTTCGCAGAGCGAGCCGTTCAAAGTTTTTTTTATTCTCCGGGTTGTCGGAGACGATGAGGGCCTGGGTTGCCGATATGGGTACGTAGAAGGTCTTGGTAACTTTGGAGGCGATCTCTGTCGCCGTGGCGAAGTCGGCTCCCTCGACGTCAAATCGCAATTGTTTGCTGACGACAGAATTGTCGATCAATGGATGGATGTTGTAGGCATTCCAGAGTTGCTGCAACAGGCCGCGGCTGTCGCCTTTGTAATGGAAATCGTGCTTGGCGTCACTTGGATAGAGCTGAATATCATCCGCGTCTCGATAGCGGATTTCTGGTTTCGTGTCGCGGGCAGGCGTGGTTTGTGCCAGGGCAGAACGGAGACCTTCCTGCGCAGCCGCATTGGATGCATCGAGAGTCAGCGCCCGGCGAAAGCCGTCGATAGCCTTTTCGGGATGATTGGCCGCGAGCTCCTGATTGGCTTGGGAAAGTCTTTCCTGAATGTCCTCCTGCCGTATCAGCTCGCGTGCCGTTAGCGCGCCCAGGTTGCGAGGATCGAGCTGCAGTGAGTCATCCAGCAGGGCTCGCGCCTTCAGCGTATTGCCCCCGCGAATCAGCTCCAACGCTTCCAGGTATTCCTTTTGTGCGCGCTTCTGATTACGCCGTTCTGCTTTGCTTAACCCGCTCTCAGCCACGGCCGGAGTGAGCAGACAAACAGCGGCGATCAAGGCGAGAAGACTGCGCATAGGTAATGATTCTAATTCGACTCTGAAAGAACGAGTAGCGGGAACGATCTTGCGGGTCAGATTCTCAGCAGGTCCTCGCAGCACTGCACACACATCTCAGGGTCGCAGGCGACAAGTTCCTCAGTCCCGTAGATCCCGGTAGCAATCGCTATTGCAGGCGCGTCATTGGCATGCGCCGACCGAATATCGGCCGGAGTGTCGCCGATGACGCAGACTGTTGTATCTGAGCCTTGCAACCTGCGCGCCTGTTCGATTCCGTGGGCGATGATGTCATCTCGTTTTTCCAGTTCGCCGGAGAAGCCTCCGAAGGAAAAGTATCGGCGCAGTCCACAGGCCTTAAGCTTTGCCCATCCCACACGCTCGAGATTTCCGGAAGCAACGCCCAGCAACTTGCCCGTATCCGAGAGCCTCTGAAGAACGTCAGGAATGCCGCGACAGACCTCCGGACAAAGATCCTCCGCGTTGCGTTCGACTTCTGCGCTCATGAATTCGAGCGCCTGCGGCAAGCGAGAGCGCCATTCCGCAGCGGGCAGGCCGGCTTGCTCAAAGTAGGCACGCAGAATTCCCACATCCGTATTGCCGTGCACGGGAACCCCATCGAGCCGGAATTCGAGTCCGAACACAGTTGCTACAGCACGATGAAACGCATGGTAATGAACCGCGTCGCGGCTGTTGAGCAGAGTGCCATCGATGTCGAAGAGGTAGCAATGCGACGCGGTCCAGTCGAATCCAGGCTGGATGTATGTGAAGGATGCTGGTCCTAAGCCAGTGCGGTCGGCGCTGACCCATCCCATCTTTAACGCGGAAGGCGAGGCTTGCCCTTGAGGGTCACTGAGTTGCCGATCGCTGGTTGCCTTGCTGGCCTTTTCGCGCAGCGTCATTCAATCATCGTACAGCTTTCTTCTCCAGCAGCTCAGGTTCAGGCCGGGCACTTCGGGGCGGGCGGCGGAAGCTGTTACGCAGCTCGCCGAGGTCGAGATTGAGCTCTGAGATCGTCCGGCTCAGAGTATTGCGATGCATTCCAAGTTCGCGAGCGGCTTTGCTCTGGTTTCCATGATTACGATCAAGCACATTCATGATGAAGCGCTTCTTGAATTCGCGAACTGCCTCCGAATAGAGAATGCCGGACTCGTGCATTTGAGCAACGAGCGCCTCAAGCTGGTTCTTCACAGAGCCTCCAAAATCACACAGAAATCGAGTCAACTACGCACAGCCACCAGGGCCGCAGGATATGAAAGGGGCGATGACTACTTAGCTGTTCCTGCCGGAGAGGTCTTCTTCTCCGAGTCGGCGCGTAAATCGGCATTCGCCTGCAAGTTGCTGATCGCCTGTGCCCCGGAGCGCACGCGAGCTCGCAATTCATAAGGCGCAACCCAGGTCGCAGTGCGGGCGGCAACAAGAAAGTAGCCTCCCATACTGGAACGGGCCAGCGCCTGATTGTCAGGAGAGAATGCCGCAATGGCCAGCACGCCAACTGTGACGATAGCGACGCCTCGGACAAGCCCGAAGGCTCCTCCGAGAAGACGGTCAATCGAGCTCAAGCCAACTCCCTTCATTGCCCACCGGGCAATGCGCCCGATAATGCCCGCAACAATGAGCACGGCGAAGAAGATCGTCAGGAAAGCTGCGATATCCGCATATTGGGTTGCGTTTACGTAGGGGCGATAGACGTCTGAGAGGCGATGGTATCCCCAAATCGCGCTCAAGTAACCGAGAACGACTCCGGCCAGTGAGAAGATCTCGTAGAAGAATCCCTGTGCTGCGGACATCAAGATTGAGAGAACAACCACGCCGACAATACCCCAGTCAAGGATCGTCACAGTTCGAGTTCCTTTCCCGAAAGTTGACGAAAAGCCTGGATGTATTTCTCTCGCGTCTTGCGAACAACATCCTCGGGCAACGCGGGAGCAGGCGGGTTCTTATCCCAATGGATAGCTTCCAGGTAATCACGAACAAATTGCTTGTCGTAAGAAGCTTGTCGTCCACCCGGGCGATAACTCTCGGCCGGCCAGAAGCGCGATGAGTCCGGGGTCAGTACTTCGTCAGCGAGAACAATTTCGCCGTTCACCAATCCAAATTCGAATTTCGTATCCGCAACGATGATTCCGCGATTGTTCGCGTGCTCAACCGCAATGCCATAAATGCGAAGTGAGAGCTCGCGAAGCCTGTCCGCGGTCGCGTTGCCAACCAGCCGTGCCATTTCACCGAATGGGATGTTTATGTCATGGCCAGCGTTGGACTTAGTAGCCGGCGTAAAAATCGGCTGCGGCAGCCGGTCCGATTCCCGAAGTCCTGCCGGCAGGGAAATGCCGCAGATCGCCTGCGTTTGTTTGTAATCCTTCCATCCAGAGCCGGAGAGGTACCCTCTAACCACGCATTCCACGGGGAACATCTTCGCCCGACGTACCAGCATCGATCGGCCGCGTAATTGATCCCGGAAGTACCGCAAAGGTTCGGGATATTGTTCTACCTGAGCGGCAATTACGTGATTCGAAATGACGTTCCGTAGATAGTCGAACCAAAACAGAGAAAGTTGCGTGAGAACCTTTCCCTTATCGGGAATCTCCGTAGCAAGAATATGATCAAAAGCCGAAATCCGATCGGAGGCCAGGAACAGCAGATCGTCTCCCGCCTCATAAATATCCCTTACCTTGCCCCTGGCGTGCAGCGTCAACGCAGATAGGTCGGATTGGGTCAACAGTGAGCTCAAGGTCGGATATTTCTACTCAAGAAGTGTAAGGAAGCATTCGTATTCTAACCCTCACAGAAGTTTTGTCAACGAGTGTGAGGGTGACTTCGTAAACATCAGCAGTGAATCCAGCGCACGCCGGAAAAAAAATTCATTGCTTCACCAAAAAAATTCGCTCCACCACTTTTCTTTCAGAGAATCTGCAAGAAGATGTTGCAGTTTCCCTTGAAGAAAAATCCGCGGCTGTTTCTTTTTTGATGCCGCAATCCTCCGGCCAAGCTTCCACAGAATCAACAGGACTGGAAGAAATGCCGGAGAGGAAATTGCCCATTTTTATTGGACACCGGAGAAGCTGTGAGTTTTCCAGAGATGTTTGCTCAGCGCTCGAGAGAGTTGTGGCTTACAGAAGCTGATGAAGAATCATGACTTGTCTCGCATCAGCTCCTCCATAGCGCGTGCGACCGATATCCGAGTTGCGTCGAGATGCTCTGAGTCACGATATTTTTGTCGCGGCCAGAAAAATCCTTTCAGTCCGTCTCCCTTGGTTCGTGGTACCACATGCACGTGAAGGTGAGGCACACTCTGACTCACACGATTGTTGATTGCCACGAACGCGCCCTGCGCACCCAAGCCTGTTTCCATCGCAATAGCTAGCAAGCGGGCGTTTGCCGAGAGCCTCTCCAGGAGAGGCGAGGCAATCTCGTTCAGCGTCTCTACATGTTCCTTGGGTATGAGGAGGCAGTGACCGGGAAAGAGTGGTCGGTGATCCAGAAAAGCGAGCGTTAGTTGATCTTGAAAGACAATCGCGGCCGGAACTGCTTGGCTGACTATCTGACAAAAAGCGCAAGCTGGCATCGTATCGGGAGAATAGATTAGATGAACGTTTGTCGCACCGTAGAGACGCAGCATGCTGCGTCTCTACCAATGAAGTCCGCACCTACTGCTGGACGAGGTCATCCTCTGCAGCAACCGCGGACGCCGGGCTGGGGCAAGCGATCCCTAAGACGGCGCAAACAGTCTTCAACGTATTTTCGTGCTTGTAGAAGTTTGCTGACTGCGCTGCTGGCTTGGCTTTGGGGCCGAAGGCAATCAGAGGCACGCGCCCACCTCCATTGCGGATGTCCGCAATATAAGACTCGTCGAAGGTAATCAAGAGCACGCCGCTCGATTGGAATCGGGGAGTGGAAAGCAACGCACTAACATTCGATTTGAGCCACTGATCTGCTCGCCCTAAGAGATCGTTGTCGCTGCAGATTGTTCCCGAGGGGCACGAATGCGCGTCGTCGATGGCATTAGGCAAGATAAAGATGAAATCGGGCAGAGTGCCGGCACTCACGTCGCTCGCTAGTTGCGCGAAAGGCACGATCTTCGCCGCTTCGGCGGAATTATTCACAACATCGCTGAAATAAGCGAAGGGATTGTGATGCTTTTCGTAATTGCCTACTGTACCTCCCAAATATCCAGGCGATGGGAGATCTTCTGCATACACCTTCCACATCTTTCCGGCGGCTGAGAGTTCACGCGCGAGATTGTCAGCCGAGAGTGGTCCGGGAAAGTTGTTGTCGTTAGTCTGCATTGCGCCGGTTGTGAGTGCGAAATAGTTTCCGATGGAAGGATGTGTATTCGCGTAGTACTGTGTGGCCAAGGCTCCCTGCTGCGCCAGGCTGTTCAAATAAGGCATTGCAGAGTTGCCAATCACTTGTTCATAGGAATGGTTCTCCTCCGCGATCATTACGACTATGCTGTGCTGCGCAGTAGACTGCGCGGGAGTTGGTTGCGCACTCGATGCGGGTGAGCCGGCGCCTGTGCCTCCACACGCGGTGAGAAGAACAAGAGCGGAGTACAACGGCCACAACAGTACGACGGTTCTCGCCTGCTGATTCATAAGCTTGAAAACTGCTCTTAATGCAAGAGGCAGAGAGCAGGTATCGGGTTGGTACCAACAGGCAAATCTTTGTTCAGGATTTCAATTACCGGAACGGCAACTCAGAAATTAGTAACTTGGTGGATGTGACCGCCCTCAAACACTCGCCCGAGAGAATTGTGGTAGCAGATCGAGCGTCTCGATCATGTGCTGCTGATCGAGTACGCGGCTCTTCCCGGCACGGGCAGCTCAGGAGCGCAACCCTTCCCGCGTGGAGTCGCTTCTGAGTTCCTGCTCGCTCGAGCGGATCACCTGCTCTGCGAGATTCAGGTAGCGGCGCGCTTCACCCGGCATATCCCGCTGGAACTTGCGAGAGAATGCGTCTTCGATATTGCGAAAGAATTCCTGGAGCTCAGTGTCGTCGATGCGGGATTGCTGTCGTCTTTCCATTCGCCCTCGATTGATGCAGGTTGGTGGCTGCGGCTTATGTCTTCTCGTGCTCAGATTCAGCACTGATCTTATTATGGTTTGCCCGGCGCGACTGAACTTCTGAGGAGGAGCAGGTGACGATAGATGTTGGTCTAGTCGGTTTCGGCTTCGCCGGCCGAGTCTTCCACGCTCCCATCATCTCCGCCGTTCCGGGGCTTCGCCTCCGAGCCATTGTCCAGCGGAGCGCCGGTGACGCCGCAGTACTCTATCCTCAGACGACGGTCGTGCAGTCCGTTGAGGAATTACTCGCCATCGACGAGATCAGATTAGTGGTCATTGCGACGCCGAATACTTCCCATTATGGTCTTGCGAAGCAATCCCTTCTCGCAGACAGGGACGTGGTAGTCGACAAGCCTTTTACTACAACCTATCAAGAAGCATCCGAACTCATCGGAATGGCGAAACAACATGGTCGGTTGCTCACGGTCTATCAGAATCTACGCAGCAATGGCGACTTCCGCACCATCCGCAACCTGGTGGAAGGACAAAGACTGGGGCGAATCGCCCTTTACGAGGCACATTTCGATCGCTATCGGCTGCAGACTCGTCCGGGAGCCTGGCGGGAGAAAGTTGAGCCGGGGAGCGGGGTATTCTTCGATCTCGGCGTCCACCTGATTGATCAGGCCATGCAGCTTTTCGGACCGCCTGCCACCATCAGTGCCGACATAAGAATTGAACGCGAAGCGGCGGTAGTAGACGATGCCTTCGACGTCGTCTTGCATTATCCGCGCATGCGGGCGCTGCTTCGGGCCAGCATGGTCGCCATAGCTCCGGACCTACGCTTCGTAATTCGGGGCGAAAAGGCAGCATTCGTCAAATATGGAATCGATCCGCAGGAAGAGGCTTTGAAGCGAGGCGAGATTCCGCGCGATGATAGCTGGGGCAGAGAAGCCAGAGAGAAGTGGGGAACATTGTATTGCTCCCAGGATGCAGCCGTGACTGCTGAAACCATCGAGACGCTGCCCGGAGATTACCGGCTCTTCTATGCGAACGTGCGCGACGCGATCCTTGGCAGTGCCAGCGTGGATGTCACTCATGAACAGATGCTCGATGTAATGCATGCGCTTGAGTTGGCTCGAGAGAGCAGTGGGAGGCAGTGCACGCTCAATTGGCGCAGTCTTTAACAACTGAAACTGGATCTGTTGCTCCTGAGAACCCTTACATGAAAGGCTTGTTAATCTGAACTTATGAAATACACCGCCTGGAAAGACGTAGAACTTGAGCAGTTGAATCCTCTCCTCGACCGGCAAATGATCACCGGCGACAAGGTCATGCTGGCCCGTGTTCTCCTCAAGAAAGGTTGCGTGGTCCCCGAGCACAGTCACGAAAACGAACAGGTGACTTACGTCCTGGAAGGCGCGTTGAAATTCTGGATTGAAGATAAAGAAATCGTCGTGCGAGCTGGGGAAGTGCTGTGCATCCCCTCGAAGGTTCCGCATAAGGCGGAAGCGGTGGAGGACACGGTGGATCTTGACGTTTTCTACCCTCCACGCCAGGACTGGATTAACAAAACCGACGGCTATCTCCGCGGAACGGCCGCTATTAAAAAATAAGACACAGACGAGGAGCGTGGCGCGATGAAAGCCATTCGTGTTCACCAGTTCGGCGGACCGGAAGTGCTGAAGCTCGATGAGGTTCCAGACCTGCATCCGGGAGAGGGTCAGGCAGTAGTAAAGATTCACGCTGTTGGCGTGAATCCCTTCGATACGTACATGCGCACAGGAACGTACGCTATAAAGCCGCAACTCCCATATACGCCCGGAGCGGATGCTGCCGGCGTGGTGGCCGAAGCAGGCTCAGGCATAAGGAGATTCAAGTCAGGCGATCGCGTTTATGTTGCCGGCACGCTGAGTGGAGCCTATGCCGAACTTGCGTTATGTCAGGAGTCGCAACTTCATCCGCTTCCAAAGAGCGTTACGTTTCAGCAAGGTGCTGCTGTTGGCGTCCCATATGGGACTGCGTATCGCGCGCTGTTTGATAAAGCCCAGAGCTTACCGGGCGAGACTGTGCTCATCCACGGCGCGAGTGGCGGTGTTGGATTAGCAGCCGTACAGTTGGCACGAGCTCATGGCATGACGGTTATCGGCACAGCGGGTACCGAAAAGGGAAAAGGTGTTGTAAAGGAGCAAGGGGCGCACCACGTTCTGGACCACACTCAGGCGGATGTTCCCGCGCAAGTAAAGAAGCTCACCGGGGATCATGGCGCAGACGTCATCATCGAGATGCTGGCAAACAAGAACCTCGCGCAGGATCTCTCGATGCTTGCTCTCCGCGGACGGGTCGTAGTGGTGGGGAATCGCGGGACGATAGAGATCAATCCGCGTGATGCCATGAGCCGCGACGCAGCGATCCTGTCGATGACGCTGTTCAATCTGTCTGATGCAGATCGAGCTCGCATCTATGCGGCGCTGGATGCTGCCCTGGAGAGTGGTGTGGCGCGTCCTGTCATCGGAAAGGAATTTCCGCTTGCCGAAGCGGCCAAGGCACATGAAGAAGTGATGAAGCCGGGCAGCTACGGCAAAATTGTGCTCATTCTCTAATCGCTTTTCCCACGCAGCATTGGAACGCCGGGCAAGGGTGCCGGGCGCTCCGTTTTATGACTTAGCGCGAACTATATCGGTGGGCCTGCAGGCGCGCCTGAAGGCTTCAGCTTCGGCACATTCTGCTTAGGATCACGCATGAAGGCCTCGATGCGGCGCGCGATATTGCCGGCAGCTCCTGCGCGCGTGGTCTTGATACTGCCATAGATCTTGTTAACGGCCGTCCAGGCATGCGAACGCACTTCTGCTGTGGC
>Ga0209473_1000509_pt1 | contig 23462 bp, 22 predicted proteins | sample GraSoiAngelo_133_FD_185890 | JGI IMG/M metagenome (GOLD analysis project Ga0209473, IMG submission 185890) | Grasslands soil microbial communities from the Angelo Coastal Reserve, California, USA - 14_0929_05_20cm (SPAdes) (version 2) | ecosystem: Environmental > Terrestrial > Soil > Grasslands ...
AACCGAACGTCTTGAACCCCATTGATTCCAGCGCAACGTTGCCAGCGAGGATCATCAGGTCGGCCCACGAGAGCTTGCGGCCATACTTCTGCTTGATCGGCCACAACAGGCGGCGCGCCTTGTCGAGGTTCGCGTTGTCCGGCCAGCTATTGAGGGGCGCGAAACGCTGCTGGCCGGCACCGGCGCCGCCGCGCCCGTCGGTAATGCGGTAAGTGCCCGCGCTATGCCACGCCATGCGGATCATGAGCCCACCGTAATGACCGAAGTCGGCCGGCCACCAACCCTGCGAGTCCTTCATCAGGGCATGCAGGTCCTTGACCACGGCGTTCAGGTCGAGGCTCTTGAATTCCTTCGCGTAGTCGAACCCCTTACCCATCGGGTCGGACAGATTTGACTGCTGGTGGAGGATGCCGACATCGAGCTGGTTCGGCCACCAGTCACGGTTCTTGTGCGCGCGGCCCGGGAACGGGCATTTGGTAACATCATCCATTGTTTTTCTCCTTTGGTGGTACGCGCCATAGCCGCATTATCTATAGTCAATCTACGCAACGCATTTCATCAGGTAAAGTTGACTTTAATGATCGCTGCAATAGGATTTTCTGATGATAAACGTCACGCTTCGGCAACTGCGCTATTTCGATGCGCTGGCCCGGCATGGCCACTTCGGGCGCGCGGCGGAAGCATGTGCGATCTCGCAGCCGGCCTTGTCGATGCAGATCAAGGGACTCGAGGACGCGCTCGGCGGCGTGCTCCTGGAGCGAAGCGCGCGGCAGGTCGCGCTGACGCGGTTCGGGGAAGACCTCGCCCGGCGCGTCCGCGACATCCTGCGCTCGGTCGATGAACTCGGAGACTTCGCGCGCGCGTCGCGGGACCGGCTTGCGGGTCGTCTGCGCATCGGCATGATCCCAACGGTCGCGCCCTATCTGCTGCCCAAGATCATCGGAAATCTCACACAGGCGCATCCCGAACTCGACATTCAGGTGCGTGAGGGGCTGACGCCGAAGCTGATCCAGGAACTCGCGGAAGGTCGGCTCGATACCGCCATTGTTGCCCTGCCGGTGTCGGAGACTTCGCTGAAGGAAGTGGCCTTGTTCACCGAGAATTTTCTGCTGGTCCGCCCCCGCAAGGATGAGGGATCGCCGGTTCCCAGCCGGGAAATGCTGCGCGAGATGAGGCTGCTCTTGCTGGAAGAGGGCCACTGCTTCCGCGGCCAGGCCCTCTCGTTCTGCAAGATGAAGTCATCGCCGCCAAGGGAGATGCTGGACGCCAACTCCCTGTCCACACTTGTTCAGATGGTGAGCGCCGGAATCGGTGTGACCCTGATTCCGGAAATGGCGGTGGCGGTGGAAACACGCTCGGCTTCCGTGTCGGTGGCGCGCTTTGAGAATCCGCAACCTTCGCGCACCATCGGTATGGTCTGGCGCAAGACCAGTCCGCTGGCGAGACAGCTCCTGCAAATTTCTGAAGTGGTGTGCCTGTCAGCCGGCAAGGTGCGCGGGCGGAACACGAATGGACCGTGGTCACGCCCACCGCGGGCCTGAACGGCGCTCCCTGCGGAGGATTACCCTCGATGTCAGCCCCCATCATCCGTCCCGCCCGCACTGACGAATATGACGAGGTCGCCCGCGTCTGGATGGACAGCTGGGTCTCGACGGGGCTCGAGGACGCGAGCAACTATCTGCTGGCGAATTTGCGGGCACGCCTGCGGCGTGAGGTCGAGAACGGTTGGAGCCTGTTCGTAGCCGACGATCGCCGCACGATCGCCGCGATGCTGGCTTTACGTTTGTCCGACGGTTGCCTTGGTCAGTTGTTCGTGGCGCCGGATTATCAAGGAAAGGGGCTTGGTGAGCGGCTGCTCGCCTTTGCGCGGGAGTGCATGCCGAATGAAATCTGGTTGCGGTGCGTGCGCGAGAACGAAAAGGCGTGGCGCTGGTACGAGCGCGAAGGCTTTGTCTTCGAGAAGGAGGAAGTTAAACCGGAGACGGGCTTCATGATGAAAACCTATCGATGGAAAAAACAGGGAGACGTCCAATGATGCAGCTCTACTGGTCGCCGCGTTCGCGCTCGTTCACCGCGCTGTGGCTGATGGAGGAAACCGGGCAGCCCTACGAACGCGTGCTGACCGACATTTCCAAGGGCGAGCAGAGGAAGGCTGAATATCTTGCCATCAATCCAATGGGCAAGGTACCGGCCTTGAAGGACGGCGAGGTGACGCTGGCCGAAGCCGCAGCGATCTGCGCCTATGTCGCCGAGCGCCACCCGGAAGCCAAGCTGGCGCCTCCGCTCGGCGACCCCATGCGCGCGAAATTTCTCTACTGGCTGTTTTTTGCGCCCGGCTGCATCGAGCCCGCAATGGTGCAGATCGCGACCAAGATCGAGATGAATTCGGTGGCCGCGGGCTGGGGCGATGCGCAACGGGTGTTCGATGTGCTTGACGCGGCGCTGGCAAAAGGAGGGTGGATCCTCGGCGAGCATTTCTCGGCGGCCGATATCGTGATCGGCTCGGCGCTGAATTTCTCGGTCCGGCTGTTCAAGATGGTGCCGTCGCGGCCCTCGTTCGACGCCTATATCGCGCGCTGCGTGGCGCGCCCGGCGTTCCAGCGCGCGGAGAAGCTAGCGGCGGGCTAGCTAATTGCCATTACCCTTCAGCTCTTCCGGCCGCGGCATCGAGATGACGTTGTAGCCGGAATCGACATAATGGATTTCGCCGGTGACGCCGCCGGACAGCTCGGACAATAGATACAGCGCCGAGCCACCGAGCTCATCGAGCGTCACGCCGCGGCCGAGCGGCGAGTGCTTTTGCTGGAAGGCGAACATGGCGCGGGCATCGCCGATGCCGGAGCCGGCTAGGGTGCGCACCGGGCCTGCCGAGATCGCGTTGACACGGATGCCGCGCGGGCCAAAATCAGCGGCGAGATAGCGGGTCGAGGCTTCCAGCGCGGCTTTGGCGACGCCCATGACATTGTAGTTCGGCATCACGCGCATCGAGCCGCCAAAGGTCAGCGTGATCATGGCGCCGCCGGCTGGCGGCATCAATTCGGCCGCGCGCTTGGCAAGCTCGGTGAAGGAGAAGCAGGAGATCAGCATGGTGCGGGCAAAATTCTCGCGCGTAGTGTCGGCGTAGCGTCCCTTCAGCTCATTCTTGTCGGAGTACGCGATGGCATGGACCAGAAAATCCAAATGGCCCCATTTGGCGCGCAAGGTCTCGAACACGGAATCGACGCTGTCGAGATTTTCGACGTCGCAGGGCAGCACCAATTCGACATTGAGCGATTGCGCCAACGGCTTGACCCGCTTGCCCAACGCCTCGCCCTGAAAGGTGAAGGCCAATTCGGCGCCCCGTGCGGCGAGCGTTTTGGCAATGCCCCACGCGATCGAATGATCGTTGGCCACCCCCATGATCAGCCCGCGCTTGCCCTTCATCAGCTCTTGCATTGTTGCCCCGCTCCCGTCGTTTTCCGTTCGTCATCACCCGCGAAAGCGGGTGATCAAGTATTCCAGAGGCGCTAGCGATCGAATTGAGAGGCACGGCGTACTGGATGCCCCGCCTTCGCGGGGCATGACAAGAACCCCAGATTACGCATCCAGCCGCTTGAAAACCAGCGTGGCGTTGGTGCCGCCGAAGCCAAACGAATTCGACAGCACCGTGCCGAGCTTGGCGTTGTCGATGCGCTTGCGCACGATCGGCATGTCGGAGAATGCCGGATCGAGCTCGGTGATGTGGGCGCTCTCGCAGACGAAGCCGTTGTTCATCATCAAAAGCGAATAGATCGCCTCCTGCACGCCCGTGGCGCCAAGCGAATGGCCGGTCAGCGCTTTGGTCGCGGAAATCGGCGGGCACTTGTCGCCGGTGCCGAACACCTTGCGGATCGCCTCGATTTCCGGCGGATCACCGGCCGGCGTCGAGGTGGCGTGCGGGTTGATGTAGTCGATCTTGGAGTTCACGCTCGACAGCGCCATCCGCATGCAGCGTTCGGCGCCTTCACCCGACGGCGCGACCATGTCGTAGCCATCGGAGGTGGCACCGTAGCCGACGATTTCGCCGTAGATGCGGGCGCCGCGCGCCTTGGCTCGTTCGAGCTCTTCCAGCACCACGACGCCGGCGCCGCCCGCGATTACGAAGCCATCGCGGCCGACGTCGTACGGACGCGAGGCGGTCGCTGGCGTATCATTATATTTCGATGACATCGCGCCCATCGCATCGAACAGCACCGACAGGGTCCAGTCGAGCTCCTCGCAGCCGCCGGCGAAGATCACATCCTGCTTGCCGATCTGGATCGTCTCGTAGGCATTGCCGATGCAGTGGTTCGAAGTGGCGCAGGCTGACGAGATTGAATAATTGACGCCCTTGATCTTGAACCAGGTCGCCAAGGTCGCGGAGGCCGTCGACGACATTCCCTTGGGAACAGCGAACGGACCAACCCGCTTCGGACCCTTGGTCCGTGTAATATCGGCCGCTTCGACCAGGGTCCGCGTCGAGGGTCCGCCAGAACCCATGATAATCCCGGTGCGCTCGTTCGACACTTCATTCGGTTCGAGGCCCGAATCACGGATCGCCTGCTCCATCGCGACATGATTCCACGCCGCGCCATCAGCAAGGAACCGCATCGCGCGACGGTCGATGACCTCGGCGGGATTGAGCGTTGGCGCGCCCTGCACCTGCGAACGGAAGCCGAGCTCGGCATATTTCTCCGCGCGCGTGATGCCGGACTTCGCCTCACGGAGGCTCGCAAGCACTTCCTGGGTGTTGTTTCCGATGGATGAGACGATGCCCATCCCCGTGATGACAACCCGCCTCATGTTTGTCTCGTCCTGTCGTTAGGTTCTTGCGCTTCCTCGCTCAAGCCGGCGCCGTGCCCTGCTTGAACAGGCCGACCTTCAAGTCCTTCGCGCGATAGATAATCTCACCGTCGGCCGAAAGCCAGCCATCGGCGATACCTAACCAGAGCTTCATGCGGATCACCCGCTTGATGTCGACGTTGTACACAATCTTGCTCACGTTCGGCATCACCTGCCCGGCAAGCTTCAATTCGCCGAGGCCTAGCGCCCGGCCGCGGCCCTCGCCGCCGGTCCAGCCGAGATAAAAGCCGACCATCTGCCAGAGCGCATCGAGCCCGAGGCAGCCCGGCATCACGGGATCGCCCTTGAAATGGCAGCCGAAGAACCAGAGGTCCGGCTTGACGTCGAGCTCGGCGCGGACGATGCCCTTGCCGTATTCCCCGCCGGTCTCGCTGATCTCGCTGATGCGGTCGAACATCAGCATCGGCGGCAACGGCAATTGTGCATTGCCCGGGCCGAACATCTCGCTACGCCCGCAGGCCAGCAAATCTTCATATTCGTAACCGCCGCGACGATTCAGCATCAAAAGCAGCCTTTTTGAAAATCCCGATGGAGTGTTTTGGAACGAAACGGACCCATTTTGCGTTGCAAGCGCATCAATTTTCCTGGGTCGACGCGACTACCACAGATCAAGATGCGGCCCTTGGCAACCGGCGCTCGCCTGTGCCGGTTAAGGGCTCAGCGGGTCCGCGGGACCTCTACCATAGGCCCCCTCAGACGGCAAAGCGCCCGCTCGGGTAAATCGCCGCATCCAGCTTCGGGTTCCCCGGAGGTCGGCGCTAGTTGCGAAAAACTTGCATCTAACGTATTTCCTTCTTATATTCCACTGCGATAGTGCGCGATAGCCAGCGTGGTGCCCGACGTGGACATGAGCGACGACGGTTCGACTGTGAATGATGACACTGCCCTTTCTGCGTCCCCTCATGGCGGACGGCAACCGGCGTTGACCGGTTGTCCCTGGCACGATGTCAACGAAATGCTGCAGTCGGCCGGCCTGCGCCCGACCCGTCAGCGCATGGCGCTCGGGTGGCTTTTGTTCGGCAAGGGAGCTCGCCACCTCACCGCGGAAATGCTTTACGAGGAAGCCACTCTCGCCAAGGTTCCGGTGTCGCTCGCGACCGTCTACAACACGCTCAATCAATTGACCGATGCGGGCCTGTTGCGCCAGGTCAGCGTCGACGGCACCAAGACCTATTTCGATACCAACGTGTCGGCGCATCACCACTTCTATCTCGAAAACAACCACGAGCTGGTCGACATTCCCGACCCGCATCTCGTGCTCTCGAAGATGCCCGAAGTGCCGGAAGGTTACGAGATCGCCCGCGTCGACATGGTCGTTCGCCTGCGCAAGAAGCGCTGATTTCTTCGAGCCGTTCGTTAGATCGTCATGGCCGGGCCTAGCCGTCCGAAGGACGCGTCGCTTCCGCTCGCCTGTGCCTGGCCATCCACTTTTGGCGCTGCAAACAAAGTCGTGGATGCCCGCGACAAGCGCGGGCGTGACGATGATACGGGTATCGTCACGCAAAACAGGCGCTCACTCCACCTTCTCATCGGCGTAAACGCCCCACAACCGCTGTTGCTGGATCCAGCCGTCGAAACCGTTGCCGGCAACGTGGCACCACCCTGTCGTGCACTTCTTCACCTGCGCCACGACGCCGGCTTGCAAGCGGGCGCTGACCGCGCTCGTTTCGTCGGCGCGATCATAAAGCGGCGCGAGCTCGTCCTTGCTCTTCATGGTGACGACGGCGGTGCGGCGGCCCGACAGCAGCGAATGATAGACCCAGCCTTCAGCGCCTTCCGAATCGCGCACCCGGCGCCAGTTTTCGAATTCGGCCGTGATTTCAACCGGCAGGCCGGAGCGGGTGTAGACCCACGCCACGTCATTGTCCTTGGTCGGACCGGCCCTGACATTCACATGGTCGGATTTGAGGCTGACGTAACGCGGCACCGGCAAGCCGCTGGTGGTAAGGGCGGAATCCTTGGTCGAAAATGCTGTCGTCACCGACGCACCGAGCAAGCCGCCTGCGAGCACGACTGCCGAACAAAACCGCCCCCACGCCATCAACTCGTCTCCCGCCGAGAGGCCTTAAGCTCAAATTCTTCGAGCTGAACTGCCCAACACCCTCAAATCCCCTGTGCCTCGTCCCCGAACGCCCATGGCTTGTCGTTCCCGGGGGCTCCTCGCGGTGGTTCTTGTCTTGGCCCGGCCTTCTGCTAGAGAGGACGGCACACTTTCAGAGCCAGCACGATCCCGCATTTGCCGTGAGGAAATGGCGGGGGAACCCAAGGAAACGCCGGGACTACGCGGCAACCGCAGTGTCGAACAACCGGGTTAACGAGGTCTGAATAGCGCGGGCATGCCGAGCCGGCGCCCATGAGAGCAGGACATGTCGGTTAAGAAAAAGCCTCTTGTTGTCGTCACGCGCAAGCTGCCGGACTCGATCGAGACCCGCATGCGCGAACTGTTCGACGCCAGGCTCAATCTCGACGATACGCCGATGACGGAAGAGCAGATCGCAGAAGCGATCCGCACCGCAGATGTGCTCGTCCCGACCGTCACCGACGAGATTACCGAAGATCTGCTCAAGCAGCCCGACTGCAAATTGAAAATGATCGCCAATTTCGGCAACGGCGTCGATAATATCGACGTGACAGCGGCGCAGGCCCGCGGCATCACCGTGACCAACACCCCAAAGGTTTTGACCGAGGACACCGCCGACATGACCATGGCGCTGATCCTCGCGGTGCCGCGCCGGCTGATCGAGGGCGCCTCCATCCTCACCGAGGGCAAGAACTGGCCGGGCTGGTCACCGACCTGGATGCTCGGCCATCGCATCGGCGGCAAGCGGCTTGGCATCATCGGCATGGGTCGCATCGGGCAGGCGGTGGCGCGCCGCGCACGCGCGTTCGGCCTGCAGATCCACTACCACAACCGCCGCCCGGTGGCGCCGCGCATCGCCGACGAACTCGCTGCGACCTATTGGGAGAGCCTCGACCAGATGCTGGCGCGGATGGACATCATTTCGGTGAACTGTCCGCACACGCCTGCGACCTTTCACCTGGTGTCGGCGCGGCGGCTGAAACTGATCCGCAAGGAGGCCTATATCGTCAATACCGCGCGCGGCGAGGTGATCGACGAGGAGACGCTGATCAAGCTGATCGAGGCGGGAGAGATCGGCGGCGCCGGCCTCGACGTCTACGAGCACGAGCCGGCGGTTAACCCGAAACTGGTGCGGCTCGCTAAGACCGGCAAGGTAACGCTTTTGCCGCATATGGGTTCGGCGACGATCGAGGGCCGGGTCGAGATGGGCGAGAAGGTGATCATCAACATCAGAACCTTCCTCGATAATCACAAGCCGCCGGATCGCGTGCTGCCCAGCATGCTGTGAGCGCTACGCGTCTTTTTGCTTGAGCATGACGTTTTCGGTCAACCGGCACCCACTTTTCCGGATCATGCTCTGGGCTTTCGCCGTTCGCGCTTTCGCCATTCCGCGACAAAAGCCACGAAGGCCGCGAGCGCCGGCGGCAGCTGACGACGGCTCGGGTAATACAGAAACGGTCCGGGGAACGGCGCGCACCAATCGTCGAGCACACTGACCAGCGCGCCGGATTTGATCGCCTCGCGCACATAGCCCTCGAAGGTCAGCCAAAAGCCAAATCCGTCATACGCGGCGCGTTGCACGAGACCAGGATAGTTCGCGATCAATCTTGGTGGAGGTGATATGTTCACCACCTGTCCCGCCTTCTCGAACTCCCAGTCCAACAGCGCGCCTCTACCGAAGCGGATGCGGATGCAGCGGTGATCGAGCAAGTCCTTAGGGTGCCTTGGCTTGCCATGCCGCGCGACGTAGTCGGGCGAGGCCACCACCGCGTAGCGCTGCGGCGGAGCCAGCGAGACCGCGATCATATCCTGCGCCAAATGCTCGCCGTAACGAACGCCGGCGTCGAACCCCTGCGCAACGATGTCGACGAACGAGCTGTCCCCGATAATCTCGAGGTCGATCTGCGGATAAGCTTCCATGAACGGAGCGACCATCGGCGCCAATACCAGATCGATCGCCGGCGGCGGCGCATTGATCCGCAGTCGCCCTGACGGCACGTCCCGCAAGCCCCGCACGCGATCGAGCGCCTCGCTGACGTCGTGCATCGCAGGCCCCACGCGGGCGAGCAACAATTCGCCGGCTTCGGTGAGCGCGAAGCTGCGGGTGGTGCGGTTCATCAGGCGGACGCCGAGCCGCTCTTCCATATCGCGCAGCCGCTGACTAAGGCTCGAGACCGAGACATGCTGCTCGAGCGCCGCCCGGCGAAAATTTCGGGTGCGGGCGACGGCCACGAAGGCGTCGAGGTCGCGGAGGTCGAGTTCCTTCATTGTTCGATATAGTGAACAATCTATTCACAACTGTCCAGCTTATCGTCGCAATGAGAAAGGCTCATATCAGTCGCATCGTCTAACGGCGCGGAAGCCCGCCGCCCTTTTCAAGGAGAGTAATCGTGGACCAGCGCAAACTCGGTTCAACCGGACCCGCCGTCTCCGCCATCGGCCTCGGCTGCATGGGCATGTCGGATTTCTACGGTCCGACCGACCGCAGCGAGAGCATCGCGACCATCCATGCCGCGCTGGATGCCGGGATCACGCTGCTCGACACCGGCGACTTCTACGGCATGGGCCACAATGAAATGCTGATCCGCGAGGCGGTTTCGGGCCGCGTCCGCGACAATTTCCAGATCAGCGTAAAGTTCGGCGCGCTGCGCGATCCGGCCAAAGCGTGGCTCGGCTACGATAGCCGGCCTGCAGCAGTGCGCAATTTTCTCTCCTATTCGCTGCAGCGGCTTGGCGTCAACCACATCGATATCTATCGGCCGGCGCGGCTTGATCCTTCTGTGCCGATCGAAGAGACGGTTGGCTCGCTGGCCGACATGGTGAAGGCTGGCTGGATCAAGCATGTCGGCCTTTCCGAAGTCGGCTCCGACACCATCCGTCGCGCCCATAAGGTGCATCCGATTTCCGATCTGCAGATCGAATATTCGCTGATCTCGCGCGGCATCGAGAGCGACATTTTGAAGACCTGCCGCGAGCTTGGGATCGGCATCACCGCTTACGGCGTGCTATCGCGCGGATCGATCAGCGGACACTGGTCCAAGGATCGTTCCGCCGGGCAGGATTTCCGCCGCGGCAGTCCGCGCTTCCAGGGCGATAATCTCGACAACAACCTCGCGCTCGTCGAAAGGCTGCGCGCGATCGCCAGCGAGATCGACGCTTCTCCGGCGCAGGTCGCGATCGCCTGGGTGGCGGCGCAGGGTGGCGACATCGTGCCGCTGGTCGGCGCAAGGCGGCGTGACCGCTTGACCGAGGCGCTCGGTGCGCTGCAAGTGAAATTGACCCCAGCGCATCTGGCGGCGCTTGCGAAGGCGTTTCCACCTTGCGCTGCTGCCGGTGCGCGCTATCCGGAGGCGCAGCTTGCGCATATGGACAGCGAGAGACCGCTGAAAGCGTCCTGACCTTCAGCGATGCCCGCTGAGATCGGTGATGGTGAGCGCATCGCCGTTCAAGATGTTGAGGGGATCGCGCGCATAGCGCAGGGTCTCGAACCGCATCGTGCGCGCGTCCACCATCAACAGCCGCCCGACCAGGCCCTCGCCGAAGCCGACGATTTCGCGGATCGCCTCGAGCGCCATCATCGAGCCCAGGACGCCTGCAAGCGCGCCCATCACACCGGCCTCGGCGCAAGGAGGCACCGTGCCGGGCGGCGGCGGCTCCGGAAACAGGCAGCGATAGGTCGGGTTGAATTCGCCTTCGGCATTTCGCTCATGGGCGCGGATCGTGGTCAGCGATCCATCGAACATGCCGAGCGCGGCTGTGATCAGCGGCCGGCCGGCGAGAAAGCATGCGTCCGAAACCAGATAGCGGGTCTCGAAATTGTCGGAGCCGTCGAGCACGAGGTCGTAACCGCCAATCAGCGACATCGCATTATCGGCATCGAGTCGCGTGGCATGGGCAGCGAAGGCCACGTGCGGATTGAGCGCCTGAATCTGGTCGGCGGCGCTGTCGACCTTTAGCCTGCCGATATCGGGCGTGGTGTGGATGACCTGGCGCTGCAGATTGGACAGCGAGACAACGTCGTCATCGACCACGCCGAGCTGGCCTACGCCGGCGGCAGCGAGATACATCAGCGCTGGCGCGCCCAGGCCGCCGGCGCCGACCACCAGCACGGAGGCCTCTTTCAGCGCGGCCTGGCCGGGTCCGCCGACTTCGCGCAGCACGATATGGCGGGCATAGCGTTCGACCTCGTCGGCGCTCAGCATCGTCTCACTGGTTTCTCCGGCTCATTCCTCGAACCCCGGCGCGGTTGTTGCCGACTAAGCAGATGTGCTTAGTTACCGGCTCCGCAATACTCCCTGGGATTTGTCATGAGATCGATGCTGACCGCAACATTGATATTCGTGGCCTTGGTTTTGGGGGCACCCGCGCGTGCGCAGCCGACGGCGCCCTCCACGGCCGGCAGCAAGCCGAAGACGGTCGCGACCGTTCCGATCCGCCCGCCGGGACTCCAGAGCCCCGCCGATACCGCGGGCGCGATGGCGCAGGCGGAACGGCTGGCGCTGCAATCGGACCTCGCCTGGGTCGGCCAATATAACGGGGCGATATCGGGTGAAGTCAGCGACCGCATGGTCGCCGCCATCAAGGAATTTCAGAAGGCGCACGGCAGCAAGCCGACCGGCGTGCTCAATCCGCAGGAACGCAGCGTGCTGGCCGAGACCGCGCGGCGGCGGCAGGACAATGTCGGTTGGAGGATCGCGACCGATCCCGGCACCGGTGTGCGGCTCGGTATCCCGATAAAACTGGTGCCGCAGCAATCGAGCGACGCCAATGGCGCCAAATGGAGTTCGCCGACCGGCACCGTTCAGGTGGTGCTGACGCGCCGCAAGGAGGCCAACCCCACCACGGCAAAGCTCGCCGAACGCGAGAAGAAAGAGCCCGCCGGACGCAATATCGACTATACCGTGGTCAAGCCGGATTTCTTCGTGCTGTCGGGCTTGCAAGGCCTGAAGAAGTTTTATCTGCGCGGCATGTTCAAGGGCGACGAGGTACGCATCCTTACCATCCTGTACGACCAGGCTCTGGAAAACACCGTCGAGCCGGTGGTGATCGCGATGTCGAGCGCGTTCAACCCGTTTCCGTCCGGAGCGCAGATCGGCGGTCCGCCGCCGCGCAAAACTGTCGAGTACGGCACCGGCGTCGTCGTCAGCGAGGACGGCGCGATCCTCGCCGATCGCGAGATCACCGATGGCTGCCTCGCCATTGCGATTCCCGGCTATGGTCATGCCGACCGCGTTGCCGAGGACAAGGACCACGGCCTCGCTCTGTTGCGCCTCTACGGCGTGCGTGGATTGCAGCCGCTCGATCTCGCGGGCAACGTTGCGAAATCCGCCGTCGAACTGACGGGCATTGCCGATCCGCAAAACCAGGGCGGCGGGTCAGCCGTGAGCAGCGTGAAGGCGCAGGTGACGCAAGTCGGCAGCGGCGGCGATCTCGCGCTGTCGCCATCGCCGGCCTTGGGATTTTCTGGCGCAGCCGCGCTCGATGACGGCAAATTCGCCGGCGTCGCGCTGTTGAAGCCTGCGGTCGTCGCGGGCCCGGCCAATACGACGCCGGCGGCGCAGGCGGTGTTGGTGTCGCCGGACAGCGTGCAGGAATTTTTAACGGCGAACGGCATCCATGCGTCGGCTGGTTCGTCGGACGCAAAAGCGTCCGTGCTGCGCGTGATCTGCGTGCGGAAATAATATCGACCCAACCCTCTCCCGCATCCGCCTTCGCCCGAAGCTGGGATTCGGCGGACAAGAAAACGGGCCGAGGGAGTGCCCCGTTATCTCGCTATAGGGTCAAGCGGCCTTGATGTTGCTGAGGAAGGATTCGACCTGCCCTCGCATCGTCTCGGATTGCCTCGACAGCTCATTCGATGCCTCAAGCACCTGATGGGCGGCGGCGCCGGTATCGCCGGCGGCCTGCTGAACGCCGGTAACGTTGGATGAAATTTCTCCGGTACCGAGAGCCGCTTGCTGCACATTGCGTGCAATCTCCTGCGTCGCCGAGCCCTGCTCTTCCACGGCGCTGGCAATCATGGAGGCGATCTCGTTCATTTGATTGATCGTCCCGGAAATTCCCCTGATGGCACTAACGGCATCGCTGGATGAAGTCTGGATCGATGAAACCTGCGCACTGATTTGATCCGTCGCCTTCGCCGTTTGCTCGGCAAGACTCTTGACCTCGGCTGCGACCACCGCGAAGCCCCGGCCGGCCTCGCCGGCGCGCGCCGCTTCGATCGTGGCATTGAGCGCGAGAAGATTGGTCTGGCCGGCGATTTCGCTGATCAGCTTGACCACATCGCCGATACCGGCTGCGTCATTGAACAGTCCTTGCACCGTCGCATTGGTGCGATCGGCCTCCATGACGGCTTTCTGCGCTATCGCCGCCGATTGCGCGACCTGACGGCTGATTTCGTTGACGGAACTCGCCAGTTCCTCCGACGCTGCCGCAACGGTTTGCACGTTCGTTGAAGCCTCCTCCGTCGCGGCGGCGACGGCGGTTGCCTGGTTGCTGGTTTCCTCGGCCGTCGCCGTCATCGACGATGCTGTGGCCTGTAGTTCGGTCGAGGCCGACGCCACCGACTTCAGCACCGAGGATATGTCGCTATCAAACGCCTCGGTCAGCTCGTTCACCCGCGCCGCGCGGGCAATGCGGTCCTTGATCGCTTCGGCTTCCTTGGCGGCAAGCTCCCGGGCCTTGATCATGTTCTCCTTGAATATCAGCACCGCCTTGGCCATCTGGCCGATCTCGTCCTTCTTGTCCGTTGCCGGAATCTCGACCGAGTGGTCGCCGGCGGCAAGCTGGCCCATGGCCCCGACCATCTTGAGGATGGGCGGCACGATCGAACGATTGGTCATATAGACGACTGTCGCGGCGACGCCGATGCCTGCGCCCAACAGCACCCAAAGCAGCGTGGTCAGGAAATTGGTTTCGGCAAGAACCGCCGCACCGTCGGCCCGCAGATTGTCCTGCTGCCGCGAAACCATGCCTCCCATGCGCGAGCCCACGGAGTTCTTCGTTCCTGCGAAGATATCGAGCAGCTTGTTGGCGCGCGGAGCGGCTTCATTGGTCAGGAACCATTGCGCCATGTTCCAGCGATCGGAGGCCCGGATCTCGAACATCTTCTGCGGCAGCGGTGAAAATTTGGCACGGGCCGCGACGAGCGCGTCGAAGGCTGCCTGCTGATCGGCCGTCATCTCCGGCCGCCGCTCGGACAGCGCGTCGAACTTCTTCTGATTGAGCGCCCAGAGTTCCTCGAACTCCTTTTTGAAAGCGACGTCCGCGGTCAGCAGATAGGCGCGGATCGCCCCGATCGCCATTGCCATGCTGCCGCGCATGTCGGCGAAGCCGATCAACAGGCTCTTGCGCTGATCGGTCGAGGGGATCATGCCTTCTTCGTTGATGATCGAGGTCGCCTTCTGCAGCATCAGTTTGGCGAGTGGCGCGGCCTCGGTCGCAAGAATTTTTGCCGCGGGCTGCTCGTCGATGGTGTGCGCGATGGCTTCGGCTCTGTCTTGCGCGTTGCGCAATTCGTCGAGCAGCGGCTTGGCCTGCTTCCAGTCCAGCTTGTTTTGCTCGACCGTCCAATGGCCGGAGAGGCGATCCATCTCCGAGCCGTGCTCCTCAATACCTTTCCAAAGCCCGGCGCGTTCGGTCTTGAATGCCTCGTTGCCGGTGATCAGCCAGCCACGCAACGACGCCAGCGAGGCATAAACCCCCGCCACCAGATCATTCGCGGTCATGGCCGTCGGAACCCGCAGGTTGATCGTCCGCTCGGTCGAATCCCTGACCGTGGCAACCTTGATGATTGTTGTGCCGACGACGGCGGCCAACAGAACGCAGAGCACGCTGAAGCCGAGAATCAAGCGCCCCCGGATGTTCAATTGCAGAAAAGCCACGATGAATTCCCCCGGATGTGAGCCGCCGATAGTCAAGTTCCGAGGTAGGCTGTCCGTTAACCCTAAAGAATGGAATAATGACGGCTCGTACTAATACGGGCCTTTCGGCAAAAAAAACGGAATTTGAGAGCCGCTACGCCCAGTATCTCTAGCAACGCGAGCGTGCTCCTACTCACATGTTATAGAGCGCGAGGTTTTAATTTTGCGCAAGAACGTGACCGTCTCATGGGAAAAAACCAGCACGGCAATTCGGATCGGATGACTGCCTCTCAACTCCGTCAGTCCGGTATTCGTACGGAATAGATACGATCGTCACAATCGGCCATGATCGCAGCCGTACGTGACTAGGACCACGTGAGAGCCATGCGGCGCGTTTCCCTGGGTGGGGGAGGAAGCGCGCCGCGTGGCTTTTTTTGATCGAGCGCCTGAGTTGTCGCCTTCGAACGCGCGCCTGCTATTCCGGCACGAGCTGGCCGGAGCCGCCGAGCTCGGCTGGAAAATCCTTCATCTTGGGTAGTCCGTCCTTCATGGGCAGCACTGTTTCGGCGTAATTGACGTGAACGCCAGGACGAAACGTGAGCGTGGGGATCGTCGCGGCGAACACGTCGATCAGTCCAGCAGGCTTGTGGCCGGTCATCAGATGTCCGCCGCAGACGCTGCAATACATCCGCTGGCTGAAGGCCGTCTTCTCGAACGTCGCGATATGTTCGGCCCCCGTCTTGACCTGCACGGCCTCCGCCTTCCAGAGACTGAAGGCATTGACCGGGCCGCCCGACCAGGAACGGCAGGAACCGCAATGACAATAACCCATGGCTTCCGGCGAACCGGAAACCTCAAGCGTGACGGCGCCGCAGAAGCAGCTTCCAACATGGCTCATGATTTTTCTCCCTGAATGGACAATCGAACAGAGCTGTTATCGGAGTTCTGCAATTGCAGTCCAGTTCACCAACTGTACCGCGTCACGCAATGCCGGTTGCGCTTGCGGGACGAGCCATCGACGATTCAGCTCGCGAGCTTGCGTTCCTTCGCGAACGGACTGAGACCAAGCCACGTCTGCATGGACGCCGTGAGCTGCCGGTCACCCGTCAGCACCATCCGCTGGCTTGCGACCGCGGCGCGTACGGTGTCCAGTCCCAGCCAGATCGCCGTCATGCTGCGCAGGTCTGCGGTAACATAAAGATCGACGTCAAATCCAGGATCGATCTTGCACAGATCGACTCCACTTTCGGGATCGACGACCAACCAAAAGCGACGGTGCGTGGCCGGCAACTTCGGATAGACGAACTCCACCACGCTGCGGCGAGCCGGCATCGGCGTGATGTTCAGGTTCCGCCGCATATCCCACATCAGGAGATCGACATCGAGATGTTGCAACGACAAATTCGATTCGATCCGCCGCTGGCCCCAGATTCCGAATGCCTCCACGAGCGGCCCGAGATCGCGTCCGGATTCCGTCAAATGATATTCAAAGATGCCGGGGTCGGAGGCTGACGCCTCGCGCGCAACGATGCCGGCGGCTTCCAGCTCTTTCAGGCGCAGCGATAGCAGCGCCGGCGACATCCTGGGAACGCCGCGGCGTAGTTCATTGAACCGCGTCGAGCCGGCAAACATCTCGCGCAACACGACGACGGTCCACCGCGGGCAGAGTATCTCCGCTGCCATCGCAACCGGGCAAAACTGCTGATAGCTCGCTGTCGTCATGGTTTCCTCCGCAGAAGAAGACATCGCCGCGAAAGCTACCGCCGGCGTTTGGCCGTTGCTAGTTCGGATTCTGTATCGGGCCTGATTCATTTCCAGAACTGGAGACGCCGCCCCACCAGGCCGCATTTACCACGATCACGAGCGTCGGCCGTCATCCGTTTCGAAGGCACGGCGCGAAGCGGCCGCGTATTTCTTCAAGTTGTTAGGATATGCCTATGAGCAGGTGCGAAAAAAATATGAGTCTACTGATCCAGATCGCCGCGCTTGGCGCGATCGTGGTTCTCGGCTTTTGCGTCGCGCCTGGTTTAGCTGCGACAATACCGCGCAGCTCGGATATCGAGGCCTCGCTCGCGGCGATCTGGTCGCTGATGGGACCATCCGATGCCGCCAGAAAATGGCTCGCGCCGCTTGATATGCGCGCAACGTCTCACGCGGCTCTGACGGATTCGGAGGAAAGCCACCTTGACCATCGTCCATAATGCTTCGTCCAGCGTTGCGGGGCACCTCCTCGCGCTCACACTCTTGTTCGGCGGGATCGGATTCGTGTCGGGATTTCTGCTGTCGCTCGTCGCCGCGGCGTACAGTCTCTACAGCTGCACCGCGATGTTTTGAACGGCGCGCCCATCGCTGGCGTCAAGAGAACGCGCCAGAGCAAAAGGCAGAGCCGTCACTTTTGGCACTTCGGGCACCAGAAGGTCGAGCGGCCGTTCTGGGTAAAGCGGCGCACGATGCCGCCACAGCCTTTGGTCTGGCACTTCTCACCTTCGCGGTCGTAGACCTGGAACGAGTGCTGGAAATAACCGAGTTCGCCGTTGGTCTGGCGGTGATCGCGCAGCGACGAGCCGCCGGCGTTGATCGCCTGATTGAGCACCGCGTGGATCGCCGCGACCAGCCGTCTGGCGTGATCGGTCGGCTCTCCCTTTTTTGTCGCGAGTGTCGCTGCTAGCCGTCGCGGCGAAAGCTGCGCGCGATAGAGCGCCTCGCAGACATAGATGTTGCCGAGACCGGCGACAACGCGCTGATCGAGCAACGCCGCCTTCAGGCTCGTCTTCCTGTTGGCGCAGGATCGCGCCAGCATGGCTGCATCGAATTCGTTGCCGAGCGGCTCGGGGCCGAGACCTTTCAGCAGCGGCTCATCTTCGAGCGCGTTCCGGGCGATGATCTTCATGTAACCAAAGCGTCTGGGATCGTTGAAGATCACATCCGCGCCCGACGACATCCTGAACATCACGTGGTCGTGCAGGCGATCCTCATTGCGCGGATGGTGGAATTGACCTGACGTCTTCACGCTGTCACCCTCGACGACGCGGAACGACCCGGACATGCCCAGATGCATCAATAGCACGTCACCCGAGGCAAGATCGGCCATCAGATATTTGGCGCGGCGGCCGAGCCCGGTTACGATCTGGCCTTCGAGGCGCGCCACAAAATCTTTTTGAAAGGGAAACCGCAGATCTTTGCGGCGGGCTTCGGCTTTGACGATTCTGGAGCCTTCCATGGCGCCCTGCAGGCCGCGGCGGACGATCTCGACTTCGGGTAATTCGGGCATACTTGATCGTTCACCTTATGAAGGTGACGTGATAGCGCCATTGCGGCGGCCGCGCTATGGTCCCGCGATGCGAGTATGAGGGCGTAAAGTCATGGATCGGCCGGGCGAAACCACGCATTTTGGCTTCAGGGACGTGCCGTTAGGCGACAAACAGACACTGGTGAACTCCGTGTTTCACAGCGTGGCGCCGCGTTACGACTTGATGAACGATCTGATGTCGGCGGGCCTGCACCGGGTCTGGAAAAACATCATGATCAACGCGCTCAACCCGCCGAAAAGCGATACGCCGTTCGCACTGCTCGACGTTGCCGGCGGCACCGGTGACATCGCGTTCCGCGCGGCGGACGCAGCCGGCGCGAGCTTCCGCGCCACCGTCTGCGACATCAATCCGGACATGCTCCGCGTGGGGCGCGAGCGCGCCGCGGCGGGGCATCTCGACGATCGCGTGTCATTCGTCGAAGGCAACGCGGAGCGGCTGGCGTTCGCCGATCGCGCCTTCGATGCCTATGCGATCGCGTTCGGCATCCGCAACGTGCCCCGGATCGATCTTGCCTTGAACGAGGCGTTTCGGGTGCTCAAGCCCGGCGGCAGATTCCTTTGCCTGGAATTTTCTGTCGTCGACGTGCCTGGGCTCGACCGTCTCTATGAGCTGTTCTCGTTCAAGGTGATTCCGCCGCTCGGCCGCGCTGTCACCGGCGATGCCGAATCCTATCAATACCTGGTCGAGTCCATCCGCAAATTCGCAAGGCCGAACGCGTTTGCGGAGATGATCCGCTCCGCCGGCTTTGCGCGCGTCAACTGGCAAACCCTCTCCGGCGGCATCGTGGCGTTGCATTCGGGCTGGCGTTTGTGATCTCGGCTACCACCCACATCGCGCGGCTGGCCCGCGCCGGCTTCGTGTTCGCGCGCGAGGGCGTATTCGGCGCCGTCGATCCGAGCCTGGTGCCGCCGCCCGGGCAGCTCGCGCTCAAGATTGCGCGGCTGATCGAACGGCGCGGCGCCAAATCCGGCCAGCGCTTGACCCGCGCGCTGACCCGGATGGGACCGGCCTATCTCAAGCTCGGGCAGTTTCTCGCCACCCGTCCCGACGTGGTCGGCGTCTTCATGGCGCGCGACCTGGAAAGCCTGCAGGACAGGCTGCCACCATTTCCGCAAGTGGAGGCCGAGGCGGTGATCGCGGCATCGCTGGAACGCCCACTGGCACAGGCGTTTGCGAGCTTTGGGCCCGCGGTCGCCGCGGCCTCGATCGCCCAGGTGCATCGCGGCGAAGTCGAGCGCGACGGCGTGCGCCGCGCGGTCGCGGTGAAAGTGCTTCGGCCCAATGTGGCCGCGCGTTTCCGCCGCGACCTCGCCGACTTCTTCTTTGTCGCACACCAGGCAGAGACCTACTCCGCGGAAGCGCGGCGGCTGCGACTGATCGAAGTCATCAATACGATGTCGCGATCGGTCGCGATCGAAATGGACCTGCGGCTGGAGGCGGCCGCGCTTTCCGAGATGGCCGAGAATACGAGGGGCGATCCGGATTTCCGCGTGCCCGCAGTCGACTGGGACCGTACCACCCATAATGTGCTGACGATGGAATGGATCGACGGCATCGCGCTCAGCGACCACGCTCGGCTGGAGCAGGCGCGGATTGATCTGCCCGATCTCGGGCGCAAGGTGATCCAGAGTTTTCTGCGCCATGCGCTGCGCGACGGCTTCTTTCACGCCGACATGCATCCCGGCAACCTGTTCCTCGACGAGGAAGGCCGGCTGGTCGCGGTCGATTTCGGCATCATGGGCCGGCTCGGCCTGAAGGAGCGCCGCTTCCTCGCCGAGATTTTGCTGGGCTTCATCACGCGCGACTACCGCCGCGTCGCGGAGGTGCATTTCGAAGCCGGCTACGTGCCACAGCACCACTCGGTTGAGAATTTTGCGCAAGCCATCCGCGCCATCGGCGAGCCGATCCATAACCGCACCGCCGAAGAAATCTCGATGGCAAAATTGCTGACGCTGCTGCTCGAGGTCACCGGCCTGTTCGACATGCGCACGCGGCCCGAACTGATCCTGCTGCAAAAGACCATGGTGGTGGTCGAGGGCGTGGCGCGCGGCTTCGATCCGAAACTCGACATCTGGAAAATCGCCGATCCCGTGGTGCGCGAATGGATCGAGCGTAATCTCGGGCCGATCGGACGCATTGAGAGCGCATTGGGTGGCGCCGGCGACCTCGGCCGTGTGCTCGCAGGGCTGCCCGATGTTGCGGGACGCGCGGTCGCCGTGATCGAGCAACTGGAGGTCATGACGCGGGAGGGGCTGACCCTGTCGCCGGAGACGATCGCCGCGATGGGGCGCACCGAAGGCCGCAGGAGCCGCTGGTGGACACTGGCGCTCTGGATCATCGCCGGGACGTTCATCGCGATATTGGTCGCCATCCGCCAGCTGTGATTGCAATGCGATCATATTTTCGATAGCATTGCTAGCACAACAGGCGGAGGCGCAACGTGGCCAATCTGACGATCCGCAAGCTCGACGATGCCATCCGCGACGAGCTGCGGCTGCGCGCCGCCCGCAACGGCCGCTCCGTCGAGGACGAGGTGCGGGTGATCCTGCGCGACGCCGCGCAGCAGCAGCCCCATGGGCCCCAAACGGTCTCCCAGACCGCTCTACCAATGTTGGCAAGGTCGGCACAACCGGCCGGCGAGCCCGCTCATGGCCTGCCGCGTGTCACCCTGATCATCGGCGGCGGTATCGCCGCCTACAAGGCACTAGACCTGATCCGCCGGCTCAAGGAGCGCCATATCGAAGTGCGCTGCGTGCTGACCAAGGCCGCGCAGCAATTCGTCACGGCGCTGGCGGCCAGCTCGCTGTCGCATCAGCGGGTCCATACCGACCTGTTCGACCCCGAGAGCGAATTCGATGCCGGCCATATCCGGCTGGCGCGCGAGGCCGATCTGATCGTGGTGGCGCCGGCGACCGCCGATTTGATGGCGAAGATGGCCCAGGGCCACGCCGACGATCTCGCCAGCGCCATCCTGCTTGCGGCCAACAGACCGATCCTGCTCGCGCCGGCGATGAACCCCTTGATGTGGAACAATGCGGCGACCCGCCGCAATGTCATGCAGCTCCGGCGCGATGGTGTTGCCATGGTCGGACCCAATGCCGGCGAGATGGCCGAAGCGGCCGAAGCCGGCGTCGGACGGATGGCGGAGCCTACGGAAATCGCCGCGGCCGCCGAGCATCTGTTGCGTCCACCACGGTCGCGTCCGCTGAAGGGAAAGCGCGTGCTGATCACCGCGGGTCCGACGCACGAGGCGATCGATCCGGTGCGCTATATCGCCAACCGTTCGTCCGGCAAGCAGGGTTTTGCCATTGCCGCGGCAGCGCAGGCGGCGGGCGCGGATGTGCTGTTGATTTCGGGGCCGGTCGATCTGGCCGCGCCCGCCGGCGTCTCGGTGACGCATGTAGAATCCGCGCGCCAGATGCTGCAACGGGCGGAAGCTGCACTTCCGGTCGATGTCGCGATCTTCGCGGCGGCCGTCGCCGACTGGCGCGTGGCGCATGAAGGGGAGCAGAAGCTGAAGAAGACGGCCGCGGGCATGCCGCGGCTCGAGCTTGTCGAAAACCCTGATATCCTCGCCACCATTTCGAAATTGCGAGACAAGCGCCCGGGCCTCGTGATCGGATTCGCCGCGGAGACCGAAAACCTGATCGAAAACGCCAAAGCCAAACTCGCGCACAAGGGTTGCGACTGGATCCTCGCCAACGACGTTTCGCCCGCGCTAGGGGTGATGGGCGGCGATCGCAATACGGTGCATCTCTTGACGCGCAATGACGCGGAAATCGCGGTCGATTCGTGGGCCGCGATGACCAAAGAGCAGGTCGCGGCCCAACTGATCGCACACATCGCCAAAGCCGCGGAGAAGGCCTCGTGAGCGCCATGGTCAAGGTCGAGATCAGGCAACTGCCACATGCCGAGGGGCTCGCACTGCCGGCCTATCAGAGCGCGGATGCGGCCGGGCTCGATCTTTTGGCCGCGGTTGCCGACAATGCACCCTTGGTTCTAGCGCCTGGAAAACACGCGACGGTACCGACTGGGCTCGCGGTTGCGCTGCCGCCGGGCTTTGAGGCCCAGGTGCGGCCGCGCTCGGGCCTCGCCGCCCGACATGGCGTGACCGTGCTCAATTCGCCCGGCACGATCGATGCGGACTATCGTGGCGAGATCAGCGTGATCCTGATCAATCACGGCGATGCGCCGTTTATGATCCGCCGCGGCGAGCGGATCGCGCAGATGGTGATCGCGCCGGTGGTTCGTGCGGAACTCGCCGTTGCCGCATCGCTGTCCGCCACCGACCGCGGCAGCGGCGGCTTTGGGTCGACCGGACGGTAAAAACACGAATTCATTTTCGCAAAATTGCGCCAATCCATGCATTTTCATGTGCCGGGTCCAGCGTTCACGATCTGGACTCTTACCGGTCGACTCCCGTTGAGGATATTGTGTTTCGATTCGCGAACGGCGCGCCAATCTGGTCCGCGCCGGGCGCGTAGATTTGTGCGGTCTTGGGGCAACCATGTCGGGCGTAATCGTGGCGATGCGTCGGACGCTGCTGTCGTGCACATCGCTGGCGCGCAACGGCCTGATCGGGCTTGCCGCATTGGCGCTGCCCGCTGGACCGGCGGCGGCCGGGGACCTGAACGTCCTTGGCGCGCTATCAGCTTTTTATGACCTCAACCGCCAGGAAATCGCGGCCATAACCACCGCGCTGGCGCTGCTTGGATTCTCCGTAGTGGCCGCGATCCTCTCGATGCATACCCGCGTCCGTGCGGCAAAGAACGAGGCACGGCTGCGCGCCGATATCGGGCAACTTCAGGTCCAGGCCGACCGTTACCGCGCGCTGTTGTTCGCCGAGCCGCAGATTCTGATCGCATGGGCCGCCGGCGATAACCGCCCGCAAATCAGCGGCGACGTCTCGCTATTGGTGCCGCAGGAACTCCCGCAGCGTATTCTTGCGTTCGGAACCTGGCTGCCGCCGGAACCGGCGCTGCGGATGGATCACGCCGTGGATGCGTTGCGTGAGGCCGGCGAGGGCTTTGTGCTGCATTTGACAACAGCGAACGGACATTCCATCGAGGCGATGGGCCGCGCCATCGGCGGCGAGGCCATTGTGCGGATTCGCGAGCTGAGTGGCCTGCGCCGGGAACTGGCGGAAACCACTTTGCGTCACAAGGCGCTTCTGGAAGAAACCGAAATGCTGCGCGGCTTTGCCGCCGCCTCGCCATGGCCGATCTGGGCCAAAGGCACCAAAGGCAGCCTCGCCTATGCCAATGCGGCCTACGCGCGCGCCACCGAGGCCGCAAGCGTCACCGATGCGGCCGAGCGCAACCTCGAACTGCTCGACAGCGACGACCGCGC
>Ga0209473_1000512_pt1 | contig 23270 bp, 26 predicted proteins | sample GraSoiAngelo_133_FD_185890 | JGI IMG/M metagenome (GOLD analysis project Ga0209473, IMG submission 185890) | Grasslands soil microbial communities from the Angelo Coastal Reserve, California, USA - 14_0929_05_20cm (SPAdes) (version 2) | ecosystem: Environmental > Terrestrial > Soil > Grasslands ...
TGGCGATCGCGGATCGGGCCTATGTCATCGAGACGGGGCGGATTCTGCTCAGCGGGAGCGGGGACGAGCTGCTGCACAACCCGGCGGTGCGGAGGGCCTACCTGGGAGGCTGAAACCCCGGATAGTCCGGACTTTGCGGCCCTAGCCCTGGTCCAATCCCCGGTTAGTCCGGACTATCCGATGTGCCACCGGGAAAAGAGAAAGGCCCGAGCCTTGCGGCTCGGGCCTTCTGGTTGTCGGAGCTTTAGGCTACGCGGACGCTCTTGGCGCGCGGGCCCTTCGGGCTCGACTCGATTTCGAACTGAACCTTCTCGCCACCCTGGAGGCCGTCGAAGTCACCTTCGGTGCCACTGCGGTGGAAGAAGTATTCCTGTCCGTCCTCGGCCTTGATAAATCCAAAGCCACGATCCGAAACCAGCTTTTTGATGGTGCCAGTCGGCATTTCCCATCTCCTATCTCTCGAACGGCGGGGCCAACTCATCTAGCGGGCCCGTTCGAGAAGATAGAAGCCTGCGGTGAGCGCCGACGCTTCGCCGGCTGCATGGAGTATACCCCGATTCGGCGAGGCCTAACGTCGGGCCCCTTCGGCCACCCGGCGGGCCCGGGACTGGTCGACCTCGGTCAGGTGCCGCTTGCGCAGCCGCAGGTGCTTCGGCGTCACCTCGAGGAGCTCGTCGTCGGCCAGGAAGTCCAGCGACTGCTCGAGGCTCAAGCGGGAGGCAGGCGTCAATCGCACCGAGATGTCCGAGGTCGACGAGCGCACGTTGGACTGCTTCTTCTCGCGGCAGACGTTGACGCGGATGTCGCCCGGCCGCTTCTGGATGCCGACGATCATGCCCTCGTAGACCTCTTCGCCCGGCTCGATGAAAGTTGTGCCGCGCTCCTGCGCGGCGGCCAGCCCGTAGGTGAGCGATGTGCCCGGTGAGGAGGCGGTAAGCGCGCCGTTGCGCTGCTCGCGAAACTCGCCCACGTAGGGCCGGTAGCCGATGCCGATCGAGCCCATCAACCCCGTGCCCGCGGTCAGCGTGAGGAACGTATTGCGAAACCCGATGAGGCCGCGGGTCGGGATCAGGTACTCGAGACGAACCCCGCCCTTCTTGTCGTAGTTGATCTCGATCATCTCCGCCCGTCGTTTGCCGAGCGCCTCGGTCACGCCCCCGACATGGTCTTCGCGCACGTCGACGGTCAGGTGCTCCAGCGGCTCCATGCGCTGGCCATTGATCAGCTTGACGATCGCCTCTGGTCGCGAGACCTCGAACTCGTAGCCCTCGCGCCGCATCGTCTCGATGAGGACCGCCAGGTGCAGCTCGCCGCGGCCGCTGATCAGGAACCGCTCGGCGACGTCCGTGTCCTCGACGTGCAGGCCGAGGTTCGTGTCGAGCTCCTTGTAGAGCCGCGCGCGGATCTGGCGTGTGGTCGAGAACTTGCCCTCGCGCCCGGCGAACGGCGACGTGTTGACACCGAAGGTCATTCGCACCGTCGGTTCCTCGATCTCGATCCGCGGCAGGGCGTCGGGTGACTCGGGGTCGGCCAGCGTGTCGCCGATCGCCACCTCCTCGAGACCCGTCAAGAGAACGATGTCTCCCGCGGAGGCCCTGGGGACGGCAACCCGATCGAGACCTCGGTAGACCAGAACCTGGACAACCTTGACCCGACGCGGTTCGCCTTCTCCGCTCAGGACGGCGACGGCATCTCCGGCGGCGATGCTGCCGCGCGAGATGCGCCCGATCGCCATCGTGCCCGTGTAGTCGTCGTAGGCGCGGTTGGCCACCAGCATCTGGAACCCACCCTGCTCGACGACCGGCGCCGGCACGTGCTCGATGATCGTCTTGAACAGAGGCTCCAGGTCCGCGCCGAGGTTGTCCGCCTCGAGACCCGCACGGCCTTCCTTGGCGATCGAATAGATCACCGGCGCCTCGAGCTGGTCGGCGTCTTCGGCAAGCTCGAGGAAGAGGTCGTGGACGCGACTCAGCGTCTGCCGCGGATCCGCATTGGCGCGGTCGACCTTGTTGATCACGATGATGATTCGCAGGCCAACCTCGAACGCCTTGCGCAGCACGAACCGGGTCTGCGCCATCGGGCCTTCGGCCGCGTCGACGAGCAGGAGGCAGCCGTCGGCCATGTTGAGCACGCGCTCGACCTCGCCGCCGAAGTCGGCATGCCCCGGCGTGTCGATGATGTTGATCGTCACGTCGCCGTGGCGGATGGAGGTGTTCTTGGCCAGGATCGTGATGCCTTTCTCACGCTCCAGGTCGTTGCTGTCCATGATCAGCGTGCCGACGTCCTGGTTGTCGCGGAAGGTGTGGCTCTGCTTCAGCAGCGCGTCGACCAGGGTCGTCTTGCCATGGTCGACGTGGGCGATGATCGCCACGTTGCGGATGTCGTGCCGGAGATTGGTCAATGTCATGGACGGCACGAGGCAATATACGGACTGCCGATGAGAGTTCGAGCCGCCAGGCTGGCAATCGCCGCGTTCGCCTCCTCGCTCGTGATCGCGATCTCAGGTGGAAGCGCGAGCGCCGACGAGGCGTGGGTCATCAACTCGTTCCAGTCCACGATCCGCGTCAATACGAACTCGACGATCGCCGTGGTCGAGGACATCCGGGTCGACTTCGGCGGCGTGCAGAAGCACGGGATCTTTCGCACCATCCCGGTGCGTTATGTGTACGACAACCGGCAGGACCGCTACTACAACCTGAACATCAACTCGGTGACCGACGGCACCTCGCCGCTGCAGTACGACGCGTACACCAGCGGGCCGGACGAGGTGATCAAGATCGGCGACCCCAACCGAACGGTCAGCGGCGCCCAGCGCTACGTCATCAGCTACACGGTGCAGGGGGCGCTGAACAGATTCAGCGACCGCGACGAGCTGTTCTGGAACGTCGACGGCGACATGTGGCCGGTGCCGAAGCAATCCGTCACCGCAAGCGTCGAGCTGCCCGCGGGATCGTTTGTCGAGGCGGCGTGCTACCAGGGGCCGCGGGGCTCACGCGAGGGTTGCAAGGTGGCCGGCCTCAACAACTTCTTTACGTACACCGCTACACGCCCGCTCGCTTCAGGCGAGCAGATGTCGATTGCGGTCAGCCTCGTCAAGGGAGCCGTCAATGTGCCACCGCCGCTGCTCACCGCCCGCGATCGCGAGTTCCCCCAGGACGCGTTCGACGTCAACCCGGTGACGGTCGGGCTGAGTCTCTTGATCCTCCTGGGTGGGATCGCCGCCATCGCATGGAGCTGGTGGCAGCGCGGCCGCGACCGCGCCTACCTCGGGCACTACTACCAGGCTCCGGCAACGGCGCCCGAGCAGCCGGAACCCCTCTTCCAGCACGAACCCGTGGTGGTGGAGTTCGAGCCGCCCGAGAACCTGAAGCCTGCCCAGCTGGGCCTGATCCTGGACGAGAGCGCCGACCCCAAGGACGTGACCGCTACGATCGTCGACCTCGCCGTCCGTGGCTACCTCACGATCACGGACATTCCCCACATATTCGGGTTCCACGACTGGCTGCTGACCCAGAAGCAAGGTGACGTCACCAAGCTGCTGCCGTATGAGTCAACGCTCCTGAACGGGCTGTTCGCCGGGCGCGAGCAGGTCAAGGTCTCGGAGCTCAAGGGCAAGTTCGGGTCCACGCTGCAGGCGGCGGAAGGCCAGATCGTGTCCGACGCCATGTCGCGCCGGTTCTTCACCGTCAAGCCAGAGTACGCGCGCCTCTTCTGGGGAGGACTCGGCTGGGCGGCCATCATCGCCGGCGGCTTTGCCACGTACCAGCTGGGGATCCATTTCGGCTGGGGATTGATTGGCGCCGCGATCCTGCTGCTCGGTCTGGTGCTGATCGTCACCGCAAGGGTCATGCCGCAGCGCACGGCAAGAGGCCGCGCCGTCCTGCAGAAAACGCTGGGCTTTCGCCTCTACATGAACACCGCCGAGAAATACCGCCAGCAGTTCGCGGAGAAGGCGGAGATCTTCACCCAGCTCCTTCCCTACGCGATCGTGTTCGGGGTCGTCGACCGCTGGGCCAAGGCATTCGAGGGCATCGACACCAGCGGCGCGTCGAACGGCTGGTACGTCGGCAATGCGCCATTTCAGGCGGCGCTGCTCTCGAGCAGCCTGCAGTCGTTGAACAACAACATCTCGAGCGCGATCTCAGCCTCGCCGCCAAGCTCAGGCAGCGGGAGCGGATTCGGCGGCGGCGGTTCCTCAGGCGGCGGTGGAGGCGGGGGCGGCGGAGGGTCTTGGTGAACTTGCAAACCTGACCCGATAGGTCTTGAATTAGTCTCGGCTTCGGTCGGCGTCTTTAGGGGGGAGATAGATGAACGTCTTTTTGGCGTTCCATCAGACCTACGAGCCCGTTCTGGGCAGCATTTTCCTGTCGGCGATCGTCGCAGGCGTTCCGCTCTACGTCTTGTTCGTCATGCTGGCCGTCCTGCGTCTGCCGGCGTGGATGTGCGCCGTGGCGTCCATGCTCACGGCCGCGGTCCTGGGCTGGATCGTGTGGGGCATGCCCCTCGGCGTGACGCTCGGGGCGGCCACGGAGGGCATGGCTTTCGGCCTCTGGCCCATCAGCTGGATCGTTCTCAATGCTGTCTTCTTCCATAACCTGACGGTCGCGAGCGGCGACTTCGACGTCATCAAGCGCGCGCTCTCCCGGCTGACCGTCGACCGCCGGCTGCAGGCGCTGCTGGTCGCATTCAGCTTCGGGGCGCTGATCGAGGGCATCGCAGGCTTCGGTGCGCCGGTCGCGATCTCGGCCTCGATCCTGGCCAGCCTCGGTTTCGAGCCGGTCACCGCCGCGGTCCTCGCCCTGCTGGCGAACACCGCTCCGGTGGCGTTCGGCTCGATCGGCATCCCGGTGGTCACGCTCGGCCGGTTGGTGGCGCCGGTGCTCGGCCATGCCGACCCGACGTCGACCACCCTCGCCCTCTCGGCCATGGTCGGGCGGCAGCTGCCGGTTTTTTCGATCATCATCCCGGCCTACCTGATCGTCGTCCTGGCCGGCTGGCGCCGGATGCGGGAAGTCCTCCCCGCGGTTCTGGTCACGGGCGTGTCGTTCGCGATCGTCCAGTTCCTGATCTCGAACTTTGTGGGCCCGGAGCTGACCGACATCATCGCGGCGCTCGTTTCGATGGGCTGCCTCGCGGCGCTCCTCCGCTTCTGGAAGCCCCGCGAGGTGTGGCAGTTCGCTCACGAAGCGCCTGCACCGGTCAGCGGCCTTCAACCGCGTCGCGTGATGGGAGGCTCCGATCTGCCCGCACGCGCGGTGGCTTCGGGCCGATCCGTCGACGCGGCCGATCCCCCGTCGCGCATCGTTCGCGCCTTCTCCATGTACCTGGTTCTGGTGGTCGTGATCCTGATCGGCCAGATGGGCAACCTGCCTTGGTGGTCGGGCCACCCGGTAGGAGACGTCAAGACGGCGCTCGCGGCGCCGGCCAACATCACCGCCGACTTCAAATGCGGCAACCCTGGGTTCAAGCTGTGCCCGCTGCCGTGGATCGGACCCGACCCGGCCAAAAACCGCCAGGCCTTCAAGTTCCCGTACTGGAGCTTCTACTGGCCGGGAACTTATGAGCTGGACAAGAAGGGTCAGCCCGTGTCGGTCGTGTTCAACGAGAAACCCATCGTGGCCAAGTCGGCGCCTTACAACAACCCGTTCAACTGGGACTTTCTCGCCGCCGCCGGCACCCTGGTCTTGCTCGCCACGATCGTCGCCTATGCGCTGATGTGGATCTCGGGCGCCCGCTTCAACTACTTCGCCGTGTACGCGCGCACGCTGCGGCAGCTCGCGCTTCCGGTTGTGACCATCGCGTTCATCCTCGGGATCGCCTACCTGATGAACTTCTCGGGCATGACGTCCAGCCTGGCCATCGCCTTCTCGAAGACGGGGTTCGTGTTCCCGTTCGTCGCCGCATTCCTGGGATGGCTGGGCGTATTCCTCACCGGCAGCGACACGTCGTCGAACACGCTGTTCGGCCCGCTCCAGGCGCAGACCGCCCAGCAGCTGCACAACGTCAGCCCGATCCTGACCGCCGCCACGAACTCGTCCGGCGGCGTGATGGGCAAGATGATCAGCCCGCAGAACCTGTCGGTCGGGGCCGCCGGAGTGAACAAGGTTGGAGCCGAGGGCGACATCTTCCGTCGCGTGATCGGCTACAGCCTGATCCTCACCAGCGCGATGGGCCTCCTGGCGATGCTCGAGGCGTACGTGCTGCCGGGAATCGTCCCCTCGCCGTAACCCCTCCAGCCGCAGCGACCGTTCTACCCGCCGTGGTGCCGAGAGCGGGAGTCGAACCCGCACGTCCTTGCGGACATCGGTTTTTGAGACCGACGCGTCTGCCTGTTCCGCCACCTCGGCGCACTCCAGAGGGGTCTCGACCATACCATTGGCCGGTGCGAGCCGGACTGGCGCTGCTGGTGATCTCGATTCTGACCGCCTGCGGGCCGCAGCTCGCCCAGACCGCGTCGGTCACCCCAGGCGCAACCGGCGCCGCCAACGCCTCGGGCCCCCGCATCTCTCAACCACCCGTCGCGCCGCCGACCCCTCCTGGGACCAACCTTCCCGACTTCGCCTGCACCGACTTCTCAGGCGGCAAGACGGGTGTCGCCAACACCATCACCGCGCGCGTGGGCGAGCTGGCGACCTACGACCGGTTCGTCCTCCAGTTCGAGTCGATCGTACCCACCTACAGCGTCACGCGACAGGACAAGCCCGTCTTCCCCCTCGGCGCGAGCGGCCAGACCGTGACGCTCAGCGGAACCGCCGGCGTGCTGGTTCGTGTGCACTCGGCGACCGGCGCGACGACCTTCACCGGCTCGACCGACCTGATCCATCCCGAGTTCCAGGTCTTGAAAGAGGCCCGCCAGACCGAGGACTTCGAGGGCTACGTGTCCTGGGGGCTCGGCGTGAGCAAGCCGACCTGCATTCGAGCGTTCGCGCTCAACGATCCGGCGCGCTTGGTCGTCGATTTGCGCATACCCACCAGCTAATCTCCCGGGCGATGGCGATCCAGCCGCCGCCCGCGCCAGCCGTCCCTCAGCAAGCCGCACCTCCTCCTTCGGCGCGGAGGTCTGGCTGTTTCGGTCGCGGGTGCGGCTTTGGTTGCAGCGGATGCCTCGTCGCCGTGATCCTTGCGGTGCTGCTCATCGTGGGCGGCGGATGGTGGTTCTTCGTGGTCCAGGCATCAGCCGCGGTGACGGCGCCCGCGACGCTCATCGTCTACAACCAGACGGTGACGGTCAACGGCAGCGGCGGCACGGCGGGCCAGGCGCTCAACGCCAACGACGACGTCAAGACCCAAACCGGCCACGCCGCAATCCAGTTCCCCGACGGCTCTTACGTTCGGATGTCGCCCAACACCGAGGTCCAGATCACGAAGGTCCAGCTCCAGAAGGCCGGCAACCTGGACGCGGTCGAGGTGGCGCAGAAAGCGGGCCGGACCCTGGTGAACGTCCAGCACCTCGCCAGCGGTTCGTCGTTCAAGATCGACGGTCACTCCGTCAGCGCCGAGGTGCGCGGGACTCAGTTCGAGGTGCTGGTTCGGCAGAACAACACCAACCTCTTCAAGGTGTTCGCCGGCTCGATAAGCGTGAGCGGCACGACGAGGCAGGCCGTCAACGCCGGGCAGGAGGTCGACGTCAGCGCCGGCGGTGTGCTCGGGCCGGTGCGGCCCATCCAGCGCGACCCGCAGGACCCGTACGCACTCACGGCCCAGTGCGCCAATGCGGTGGCGGCGGGCACGACGCAGGGCACGCTGCAGGTCTCGACGGGCGACCCGATCTCGACCGGTCAGACGGCGGAGTTCGGCTATGACTCCTCGGGAGGCGCGCTCACATTCGCGCTCTGCTACCCCGGCAGCTTCATGACGCTCTCGGTTTTCAGCCCCGATGGCGTCGAGCACGCCTCACGCAATGGAACCTCAGGCGTGGCCAACCACATCGAGGGCAAGGCGGGTCACTGGCGGGCCGTTGTTCACGCCGTCACGGTTGCGCCCGCCGAGGCCTTCGTCGTGGCGTTCGCCGGCAACGCGCCGTGCTCCGCGGCGAATGTCGACGATGGGACGATCGTGCGGCAGACGCTCAGCAACTCGCAGATCTCCAAGGCGCTCGCGGATTCGGGCGCCGGCGGCGTGACGATCGCCGTGCAGGGCACGTCGCCCACATCGGCGCACGTCGTCTATCACTCGGACATCGGCGGGATCGAGATCTCCTGGATCATCGACTTCTACGCCGCGACGCCCAACCTCGGCGCGGTCATCACGCAGGTGACCGTGCGCGGGATCAACGTCACGACTCAGGTCATCAAGAACCTGAGCTCTTTCGGCGGTAAGTCGATCAGCTCGATCCCCTCAGGATTCACCGTCGACCGCGTCTACTCATGCGCGGTCGGGGGCGGCGACAACATGATGGTGGTCGAGGGCCACAGGTAAGGAGCCTAAGCGGGGGGAGTTAGCCGTGCTTTGAGCTATCTTTCCTCGGCAGCATGGCAACCGTAGCCGCCAAGGCGCCACCCAGACGTCGCGGCGGACGCCGCCTGCTGATCCTGTTTTTGATCCTCATCGTCGCCGTCGTGGGCGTGGTCGTCTGGCTGAACGTGGCCGCATCGGCGCAGGTCAACGCGTCGGCGACCCTCACCGTTTATCAGCCCGCCGCCTCGACCTCGAGCAACGGCAGTGACTTTCTTACGGCCACGACCGGGGCGGTGGTCCACGCCGGCGCCTCGGTGAAGACGGACGCCAAGGGACGCGCCGCGATAACGCTGCCCGACGGCACCCTGACCCGGCTCGCCAGCGATACCACCCTCAAATTCGACTCCGCCCATTTCACCAAGAGCGGCAGCCTCCATGACGTGACCCTCAGCCAGAAGATCGGCCGGACGTTCACCAACGTGCAGCACCTCGCCTCAGGCGCAACCTTCGACGTCAACGGCGCGTCCGCGACAGCCAGCGTGCGCGGCACGAAGTTCGAGATCTACATCCTCGCCGACGGCACCATGACGGTCAAAGTCTTCGTCGGAACCGTGCGCCTGCACAACGCAACCGCCTCCGTTCAGATCAACGCCGGCCAGCAGGCGACCGCGAATCCAAACGGGACGATCAGCCAACCGATCCCCATCGTCCCGGACTCCACCGATCCCTTCGGACCCGCCCTCGCGGCGTCCGACGCGGTCGCGATAGGCACGACGCCCGGAACGGAGCAGGACTTTATCGGCGCGCCGCTCCACAACGGCGAACAGCAGCAGTACACCTACAGCTACGCGGGCGGCAGCCTTGTCAAAGCCTCGCTTGGTTATCCGGGCAGCGCGATGAAGCTGACCGTCCAGGCCCCTGACAACCAGAAGTACGTGGCTACTGGAACTCTGCCGACGGTCGAGGTGCACAACGCTCCGCCCGGCGTCTACAAGATCATCGTCGACGGCGTGAGCGGACTCGGCACCGCCGGTGAGGAACCCTTTATCGCCGTCGCATCGCTGGAGTCCTGCGCCAGCGCGGATGTCCAGCAGAACGGTGCGGTGCACCGCGGTTACACCTCCCAGGACCTGATCGACGCCGTTCAGTCGGGCCAGGTATCAGGCATCTCGAACCTCAAGCTGAGGATCAACGACGACTCTGCCGCCGGCGCGATCATCACCGGCGGCGGCACCTATAACGGGGTCGGCTGGAGCGGTTCGGTGGTGCTGGTCGCGCACAACGGCGTGCTCGACATCATGCCGACAGGGGGCAGCGTGTTCGGCATGAACGTGCCGGCACAGCAGGTCGTGCAGCAGATCGCCGCCGCGATCGGACAGGATCCCTCGAACCTGAGCCCTGGATTCATGGTCGACCGGCTCTTCACCTGCAAGTCGGTGATGATCGTCGACGGCCGGGTCCGCTAGCCCGCTCCGAACACCTTCAGAAGCAGTTTTAGTCCCGAGCCCTCGAAGAGCCATACGGCTTCCGCGACGCCGATGACCACGACCAGCACGGCACCGACGCCGACGCCTCTCACCCGGATCGCAGGCTTCGTCATCCGCGTTCCGGATTCGGCTTTGCCGTTGGGCGAAGTGATCGCTGATTCCAGCCTGTCGAGCAGCTCGCTCGCGCTCGCGGGACGCCGGCTGGGGTCGCGGTCCATCGCCTGCTGCAGGATGATCGCGAAAGCGGCAGGCAGGTCCGGCACGACCTCGCGCACGTTCGGCGGCGGCTCGTAAAGACGCCGGCTCAGCGTCTCGATCCAGCTCTTGGACGAGAAGGGCCTGCGGCCGGTCGTCGCCTGGAAGATGACGGCGGCCAGCGAGTAGACGTCGGCCCGTCCGTCGACCTCGCGGCCGACGAGCCGCTCCGGCGCGACATAGTCGGGTGCCACCGCCCCGCTTGCGCCGGGGCCCGTGTTGAAAGACGCCACGGTGCCGAGGCCAAACCCTGTCAGCAAGGTCCGACCGTCGTGCGCGAGCAGGATGTTCGCCGGCTTGACGTCGCGGTGGATGGTCGCGCGCGAATGCGCGTAGTCGAGCGCGCTCGCGATTGGACGCAGCAGCGAGACGATGCCCAACGGTTCGTACCGCTGACCGTCGCCCATCGATTTGTCGAGGGTGTCACCCGCGACCAGCTCGGTCACCAGGTAGGGCGACTCGCCGTCATACGCCAGCTCGTAGACACGCGGAATCGCCTCGTGCTCGAGCGCCGTATACGAGCGCAGCTCCAGCATGAAGCGGCGCGAAAAGCTCACATCACGCGCGACGCCGGTGCCGATGGTGCGCACCGCCACCCGGCGGTGCAGGCGCGGATGCTCAGCCTCGTAGACGGAGCCGAGGCTGTCGGTGTCCAGCTCGCGCACCAGGCGATATCCGCCGACGTGCTGGTGACCGTTGCTTTCGGGCTTCCCGTCGCTTTTTGGCTGCGTTCCGTTCTCGTGCGGGCCTTCCTGTCCCACGAATCCTGAACTTTAGGCCACCTGGCCGAATTCAGGCGCCGCCATCCGAACACAGATTCGTGTCGGCGAGAGGATTTGAACCTCCACGCCCTTTCGGGCACCAGCTCCTAAGGCTGGCGCGTCTGCCATTCCGCCACGCCGACGCAGTCAAACAATACCCGCGCCTCAGCGGTTCTCGATCCTCACCGGCTCGATGTCGTCCGCCGGCTCGAAGCCGAAGACCTGGGCCAGGAAGCTCAGCTCTCCCTCGAACGCGCGGCGGATGTTCTTGTCCTGCCGGAACCCATGCTGCTCCCCCTGGAAAAGGACGTAGGCGTAGGGCAGGTGGTTTCTCCTGCACGCCTCGACGAAGCTCTCCGCCTGGTCGGGCGGCACGATCATGTCCTCGTCGCCCTGGAAGAGGATGACGGGGCACCTCATCTGGTCCGCGAAGTGGATCGCGGAGCGTTCTCGATAGACATCCGCGCGCTCGGGATATGGACCGACCAGGGTCTCGCCGTAGTGCGATTCGAACTTGTGCGTCTCCTTGACGAAAAGCTCGAGGTCGCCGATCCCGTAGTGGCTCGCGCCCGCGTTGTAGAAGTCGCGCCTGGTGAGCGACAGCAGAGCGGTGAAACCGCCGGCCGAGCCGCCCGTGATCGAGACCCGGCCCGGGTCGGCGAGACCCTGGTCGACCAGATGGCGCGCAGCGTTGATGCAATCGTCGACGTCGACGACGCCCCAGTTCCCGTTGAGTCGCTGCCTGTAGGCGCGTCCGTAGCCAGTCGAGCCGCCGTAGTTGACGTCGACCAGCGCCAGGCCGCGGCTGGTCCAGTACTGGTACTCGAAGGGATACGTAGGGCCCGCCGATCCGGTCGGCCCACCGTGGCAATGCACGACCAGGGGCGGCTTCTCTCCCGCCGGTGGCTCGTGGTCCTGGTTCCGCGGCGGGTAGTAGATGGCGTGCGCGGTCAGGCCGTGCTCGGTTGGAAACTCAATCGGCTTCGGAAGGCTGAAGAAGCCCGATTCGATGTGCGCCGGGTTCGCCACCTTGACGACCTCTTGCGCGAACGTGTCGAGGTCGAGGACGAGCACGCGCTCGGCGAGGGTCGACGAGCCCGCGAACATCGCAGCTGTCTTGCCCGACACCTGGACGCTGCCAAGGGTCGAGTAGAACAGCTCGATGTGGTGCAGCTTGCCGGTGTGGAGGTCGATCCTGCCGAGCTTTGCGCCACCCGGGTCGGAGTAGATGCAGACGATCTCGTCTGGGCCGGAGAACGCATAGAAGCGCTGTCCGAAAACCCACTGCGGCGCGCCGAACTCGGCGTCACGGCGGCACACGGGCTCGTCGCCCTCACCGCGCGCGCGATAGAGGTTCCACCAATCGTTGCGGTCGGAGACGAAGTACAGCTCGCCCGACGGCGACCATTCCGGCTGCAGCACCGATTCGTTGTGACCGCCGGCAACCTTGCGCGATGAGACGACGTTGCCGTCGCGGTCGAGCTCGCCGACCCAGATCTCGCTTCCGTCCCACGGCATGTTCGGGTGATTCCACGTCTGCCACGCGATGCGCTTGCCGTCGGGGCTGAGCTTCGGTGACGAGTAGAAGTCGTTGCCGGATGCGATGGTGATCGGCTCGCGCTGGCCGTGCGCGTCGAGCGCCACGATGGTGTTGACCGCCTCGGGCGTCCCGGCCGTGTGGTCCTCGCGGACGGCGATGACGCGGTCGCGATCGACGTCGATGACCATGTCGGCGTGGCGGATGTCATCCTCCGGAGTGATGGCCCTCGGCGCGCCATCCCGTTCCTGCCGGTAGAGACGCTGGTCCTTGAAGTTGGTGAAGAAAACGGTGCCGCCTGTCACCGCGTAGTGCCCGCCGCCGTATTCGTGGACGCGGCTGCGCGCGTTGAAGCCGGTCGGCGTCACGTCGGCGATCTTGCCGTCCGCTCCACGGCGGCACACGACGATGCGGCCTCCCTCGTACGGCCGAAGCTCGGACCAGTACAGGTCGTCGCCGTCCCAACGGATCATCTGGTTGCGCATGTGGACGGTGCCCTTGAGAAGAAGGTCCGGCGTGATGGGGGACGCCCACGCCCCGTATCGAGCGGTCTTTTTTTCGCCCATCACCGCGGACGGCGGACGATCAGCGCGTCGCCCTGTCCGCCACCGCCGCACAGCGCCGCCGCGCCGGTGCTCAGGCCGCGCCGCTTGAGCTCGTTCGCGAGCGTCAGCACGAGGCGTGCGCCGCTCGCGCCGATCGGGTGTCCCAGCGCGACGGCGCCGCCGTTGACGTTCACCCGGTCCTCGTCGATCGCGAGCATCCGCGTCGCGTTCAGCGCCACGGCGGCGAACGCCTCGTTGACCTCGACCAGGTCGAGATCGTCGACTTCGAGCCCGGCTTTCTTGAGGGCATTGCTCAGCGCGAGGGCCGGCACCGTGTGCAGCCATGCGTAGCGGTCGGCGCTCATGCCGTGCGCGACGATCTCGACCAGCGGCTCCGCGCCCATCTTTTTTGCTCGTTCCTTCGACATGACGACCACAGCGGCCGCGCCATCTGAGATCTGCGATGCGTTGCCGGCTGTGATCGTGCCTTCCTTCTTGAAAGCGGGCGCAAGCTTGCTCAGCGTTTCTACAGTCGTGTCGGGCCGAATGCCTTCATCGCGGTCGAGCTTGAGAACGGGTACGACCTCGTCCTTCAGCACACCACCGTTCGACCAGGCCCTGGCGGCCCTTTGATGGGACCGAGCCGCCCAGGCATCCTGGTCCTCGCGGCTGATCTCCAGCTCGGCGTTCACCTCATCAGAGCTCTCGCCCATATGCTGCTCCAGGAAGGTCGACCACAACCCGTCGTGGACCATCGAGTCGACGATCTCCGTGTTGCCCATTCGCGCGCCAAATCGCGCCTTCGGAAACAGATACGGAGCCTCGGACATCGACTCCATGCCGCCGGCGACCACGACCTCGACCTCGCCGGCGCGGATCAGCTGGTCGGCCAGCGCGATCGCATTCAGGCCGGAGAGGCAGACCTTGTTGATGGTGATCGCCGGCACTTCCTGCGGGATGCCGGCTTCGATGGCGGCCTGGCGAGAGGTGATCTGGCCCGCGCCCGCCTGCAGGACCTGGCCCATGATCACGTAGTCGACGTCCTTGCCCTCGACGCCGGAGCGCTCGAGCGCGGCCCGGATCGCATGCGCTCCGAGGCTCTTGGCGGGGACGTCTTTGAAAGCGCCGCCGAACTTGCCAAACGGGGTTCGCGCGCCCGCTACTATCACGGAGGCCATAACGGCCAGTGTAAGCATGAGAAACGCGCTGCTCGTGGTTGACGTCCAGGTGGATTTCGTCGAGGGGGGAAGCCTCGGCGTGCAGGGTGGGCTCTCGGTCGCGGCGATGATCGCTCGCCACGTTCGTCACTTCAGGAACGAATACCAGTTCATCGTCGCGTCGCGCGACTATCACGAGAGCGCGCCAGACCACATCTCAGACCACCCCGACTTCGTCAACACATGGCCGCCGCACTGCATGGTCGGCACGCCGGGCGCCGCGTTCGTCCCCACGATCCAGAACCTGGTGCGCGAGAAGTACATCCACGCCGTCGTGACGAAGGGTCGTACCGCCGCCGCCTATTCCGCCTTTGACGGTTACGACCCGCGCGGCCACAAGCTGCTCGATGTGTTGAAGGAAAACGGCATCGACCACATCGACGTGTGCGGCATCGCCACCGATTACTGCGTGCGCGCGAGCGCGCTGGACGCGCGCACCAACCAGTTCCAGGTGCGCGTCCTGGTGAACCTGTGCGCGGCGGTCAAAGAGGAGACCGGCCTGCAGGCCCTCGAGGAGATGAAAGCCGCCGGGGTCCAGCTACAGGCCGCGACCGCTCCCTAGCGCTTCTTCGGAGCGGCCCTCCGGGTCGGGCTTGCTTCCGGGACGTACTTGAACGACACGTTCAGCTTCACCCGATAGCTCGTGACCTTGCCGTTCTCGATGGTCAGGTCCTGCTCCACCACCTCGGCCACACGGAGGTCGCGCAGCGTCTTGGCCGCGGTCTGCACGGCGGTCCGGGCCGCCGACTCCCAGGATTGGCTGCTGGTCCCTATGAGCTCTGTGACGCGATAAACGCTGTCGGGCACCTCGACCTCCTTGATGAACTGACGGCGACATGAACTATTGTCGCGCCGCCAGCACCTTCGCGAGTCGCACCAGCTCGCCCTCTCTACCCATGACCGCCAGCTTCGTCCAGTGGTCGTCGTGCATCGATTCGAAGGTCAGGACCATTCGCACGGCGTCGCCTACTTGTTCGAGGTGGATCACGGTTTCGACCTCGTAGGTCTCGACGTCGGGGATGAAGTCGACCTTCTCCATGTAGGTGAGGCGCCGCGGAGGATCGACCTCCGTGAACCTGATGCTGTGCTCGTTCGAAACCGGCATGCCGGCCTTCCGCATGTAGTCGATCATCTCGGGCGCAACCGCGCTCATCGTGTAGGCGAGGCCGTGGCCGGGACGGAGATCCAGCTCGCGCACGACGACGCTGAATCCCTCCGGGCCCCACCACGATTCGATTCCCTCTTTCGTCGTCCAGAGCTCCCAGACCTCGTCGATCGAAGCCTGGAACGTGCGCTCGAGGGTGAGCTTGGGCCGGACCTTCACGCGACGGCGCTGCCCCGGTACGCCTTCTCCAGCTCCGCGATGTCCAGCTTCTTCATCTTGAGCATCGCCTGCATGGCCGCTTCGGAGTTGCCCGACTTCGAGTCGCTCAGCATCTGGCCCAGCACCTCGGGCACGATCTGCCACGACACACCGAACCGATCCTTCAGCCATCCGCACGGCCCTTCCTCGCCGCCGCCTTCTGTGAGCTTGGTCCAGTACCTGTCCACTTCCTGCTGCGTCTTGCACATCACCATCAGCGACATACCTTCCGAGAAGGTGAATGTCGGGCCGCCGTCGAAGGCGACGTACTCACGGCCGTCCAGCTCGAACGTGGCGTTGAGCACCTTGCCCTTGGGGATCGGCCCTCCGTCGCTCTCCACGCGCTGCATGCTCACGATCTTCGAGTTTGGAAAGACGGAGACGTAGAGCTTCACCGCTTCCTCGGCACGATCGACGAACGTCAAACACGGTCTGATCATTTGCGCTTCTCCTTGTTGTTCTTACGCCGCCGGTCGAGCTCGGCGGCAAACCTGTCGAGTCGCCCCTCCCAGATGGTCCGGTACGCGGTCACGAACTGCGAGAGCTCGCGAAACGGCTCCGGGCGGAGCGAGTACAGCCGTCTCCGGCTCCGGCCCTCGGGCCGCACGATCACGAAGTCGGCGCCTTCCAGGATCGCCAGCTGCCGCGAGACACCCGGCTGGCCGATGTCAACCATCTCTACCAGCTCGTTGACCGAGCGTTCTCCCTCGCGGAGGGCGTCGATCAGACGGCGCCGGGTCGGGTCGGCCAGGATCTGGAACACGTCGGGCATGACGACATATTACTAGAGCGAGATATAACGTGTCAACAATATGTCGTTATGAGGCGACGCGCTGCAGGCGCCGAAGCTCGGGCAGGGCCTCGGCGATCTTCTCCGCCAGCCCTACGGGGTCGTCACCACGCAAGTAGACGACCTGCTCCGTGACGCCGAGCTCCAACAACTTTCCAGACAGGTCGACTAGCTCGTTTCGGTCCTTGCCATCCCAACCGAACTGGAGCGAGCGGCGGACCTCGGCGGGGTTGCGGCCCACCGCAGCGCAGGCATCGTCGAATTTCTTGATGACCTCCGCCACGAACTCGGGATCGCCACCCGAGATGTTCCAAACATCCGCGTGGCGAGCGGTCAACCGGAGCGTGGTCTCGCCCTGGGCGCCGATCCAGATCGGCGGGTGGGGCTTCTGGATGGGCTTGGGATTCGCGATCGCGTCCGTGAAGCGGTAGTAACGACCCTCGAAGTTCGTGCGCTCCTGTGTGAAGAGCGACTTGATGATCTGCAGCGATTCGCTGAGCCGCCCGACGCGGTGGTCGAGGCCCTCGATCCCGTACATCTGGTGCTCGATCTCGGCCCAGGCGGCGCCGATGCCGAACTCGAGCCGGCCACCCGACAGGTGGTCGACCGTGACGGCGAGCTTGGCGAGCACGACGGGGTGACGGTACGTGTTGCCCGTGACCAGGCATCCGATGCGCACGCGTTTGGTCGCCTCGGCCATCGCGGCCTGGAGGGCCCAGCCCTCGTAGATCGGCCGGTCGGGACCGCCGGGACCGATGGACGCCAGGTGGTCGAAGTCCCAAACGTGGTCGAATCCGCTCTCGTCGGCGAGGCGCCAGACAGCGCGCAGGTCCTCGATGGAGATGGCCTGACCCGATGCCTTCAGCCCGAAACGAAGCGGATGCGCCATCAGTGGAACCGCAGCTTCCGCACCCGGATCGGATATCTGTAATTCGCGGCGAAGTCCTCGACCGACATGCCGAGGTTGAGGATCTGGCTTCGATACTTGCGCAGGTAAGCGCGGTCCCTGCTGGCCGGCGGCTGCGACTTGGGGATGGTTGCGTTGCCCGAAACCCGAACGACGTCCTCCCCCGCCTCGTCGGTATTCAGGTGGAGCTCGACGTTCGGGTTTTCCCGTACGTGCCTCACCTTGATCCCGGGCTGCGCATAGATAAGGAAGGAGGTGCCGTCCCATAGGTACCAGACGGGCACGGCTTGCGGTTGGAGATCGCGCCCAGCTGTCACCAGCCAGATCGCGTTCTCTCGCTTGAGCCGAGCCTGGGTGTGCCTGTCCACCTCTACCTATTAGTTTGCCGCTTCCCCAAACGTGGCAGATTAGAGGCGATGAAGAAGAGCGAAGTCCAGAAGAGCGCAGACGAGTGGAAGCGAGACCTGACCCCGACCCAGTACCACGTGCTGCGTGAGAAGGGCACCGAGCGGCCCTTCACCGGCGAGTACTGGGACACCAAGACGCCTGGCTCCTACCTGTGCGCGGGCTGCGGCGCGAAGCTGTTCGAGTCCGAGACCAAGTTCGACGCCCACTGCGGGTGGCCGAGCTTTTATGCCCCGGCCGAGGGCGCGCCCATCGAGGAGACGACGGATGACTCGCACTTTATGATCCGGACCGAGGTCACGTGCGCGAACTGCGGTGGGCACCTGGGCCACGTCTTCGACGACGGACCCCAGCCGACCGGGCTGCGCTACTGCATCAATTCCGCCTCGATCAAGCTAGACCCGAAGTAGCGTCGTCGAGTAACCCCTCCCCACGAAGTGGGGAGGTGGCGGCGCAGCCGCCGGAGGCGCCGGTAGGTTGGCCCTGCGACAAGTCCTCCCCACTTTTATGGGGAGGTGGCCGGCGCAGCCGGCCGGGGGGGCCGCTAGGTAGGTTGGCCCGGATCCTGTCCATCACCTGGCTGAGGTCGTGGCCTATATCCGAGACGGGGATTGTCAGTACTCGATAGCCCTCGGCTTCAAGCCATGCTTTCCGGCGAGCGTCGTATGCCCACCTCGTTTCGCGGTCGTGAACAGGCCCGTCGACTTCGATTACGAGCCAGGCGGCAGGGCAGTAGAAGTCAACGAAGTACGGACCAATTGGTTTCTGGCGCCGGAACCTCCATCCATCAAGTTTTCCGCCCCGCAGTCGGGTCCAGATGAGCGCTTCGGTTCCGCTCATCGTCGTCCTGAGGCGTCGCGAGATCCGCGTTCGGCGTGCCGGCATCTCGTCACGATGCCCGGACGGGCGGCACACGCCAACTCAGGCTGTTAATTGGCTAACAGTTGGTCGGCCCCTCCGTCCGGCTTCGCCGGCCACCTCCCCACTTCGTGGGGAGGAGTGAAGTTAGTCGGCGCCCCACGTCGTGGGGAGGAGTTTTCCTGGACTGGTTAGACGCCGATTGGTTCGCGGACCAGGATGATCGTTGTCCGGCCGGGCATGAAGTCCTCATCCAGGATCAGCGTGCGCGTGATCTTTGTCCCCACGCCCATCGTTTCCCGCAGCCGCGCGTCCTCATATGGAAAGACGTGCTCGCGGATCCGGCGAAACGCCGTGTCCAGGTCCGGGACGATCTTCTGGCTGCCGATGACGAGGATCAGCTGCCCGGCGCCTGAGGCGATCGGCCCGATCTGGCTGCCGCTGGCCGAGGTGACAACGATCTGACCTTCCTCGGTCACGGCGTGCGCGCTGTTGACCATGATGTCCGGCGCGGCACCGGCCCGGCGTATGTCGTCACGCTGCGTCTTCTGGTCCATCTTCATCGTCCGCCGGCGGACGAAGTCGTACTTCTCGTTGCCCATGAACTCTTTGAACAGGCCCGCGTCCTCGAGCGTCTTCGACTTGCCCGAGTGGACCTGCGCACCCTCCGGGATCCGCTTCAGCACCTCGGCCTTCGCCTCGGCCCCGTCATTCACGATCACGACCTCGAAGTTCCGGGCGCGCAGCTTCTCCGCCAGCGCCTCCAACTGGGATTCCGATGCCGGCTCAGCGAACTCAACAGCAGCCATCGCCATAAGTCTTCTCCTTACAATATTTGCTAGAGCAACTATATAAGGAACAAGATTGCGCCCTCAACCTATTCCAGATAGCGTGAGCGACGTGACGGTGAAGGTCCGGGCGGCGAACCGAGACCAGGTCACGACCTGGATCAACCTGCACCAGACCGCGCGCGTCATCCAGGCCAAGATCGAGGAGCGGCTGCGAGCGACCACCGACCTCTCCTGGCCCGAGTTCGAGCTGTTGATGCGTCTCCAGGTCCGGTCCGCCCACCCGCTGCAGATGAGCGAGATCGCGGCTCAGCTGGTGGGCAGCCCGAGCGGGACGACCCGCATCGCCGACCGGCTGGAGAAGGACGGCCTCATCGTCCGCGAGACTCCTCGCGAGAACCGAAGGATCGTGCGCGTCCAGCTCACCGATCGCGGCCGCGCCGTGCTCGCCGAGGCCGACGAGACCTTCCGCGTCATCCTCCAGGAGACCTTCGGCGACCATCTGGCAGAGGGCGAGGTGTCGGAGCTACGCCAATCCCTGCGCAAGCTGCTGGAGAAGAACGGCGCCTGGCAGGAGGCTAGGTGCGACCCTGGGCTCGCGACTCCAGAAGCTTCCTGACGATCGGGCTTGGCTCTTTCGGCTGCCACGCCTTGTAGGCCTCGCGAAGCGGCACCGGCCACTCCTGATCGAAGTCGACCCGGGCCCCGCTCGATGACGCGCCCGCGAGCACGCGCAGCGCAAGCTCGAGCACTCGCCGCTGCATGGCCTTGTCGTTCGGCACGCCGAACGCGTGGCCGAACGGGAACTCCACCCCGACGATTCGCGGCGCCCTCCGCTCCTCAGCGACCGCCGGCATCATCGTCACGACCACCGTCGGGATTCCCGCCGCCTCGATCCATCGCGCCAGCACGGGCACGTTCGAGCAGCAGTCGGGTCAAGCCGGCGCAAGGATGAGACCGCCCGCGCCCTGCTCCCTTAGATGCTCCACGATCTCGGGCGCGGTCTTGCGACGCCACTCCTCCAGGCCGCGATCCTGATAGCCCATCACAGCGACGTGATTTGCCACGGCTCCGCCGACGATTCCTTGCTCTGCGAGCTCGGCGAGTCCGCGCATGGGAAGCGCGATCTCGGGATCGGCGAGCACGTCCTCGTCATTTATATGTAGGTGAGCGACGGCGATGTCGTCGGAACCTGCGGTTGCCGGTATCGAGCGCCAGGTCGAGTCGCCCCACTCCGGATTCGCCTGCTCGCGATCGAGGTCGAAGGTCGACTGGCTCGCCTTCATGTAGATCCCGGCTGAGGTCAGCAGCGCGATGCGCGAGTCGGCGAGCCTGTTCTCGAACGGCGCCCAGACAGGTGATTCCTCGCCCGGGAACGCTCCGCGTCCCTCATATAAAGGACGGAAGCTGCGCGGCAGGAACCTGTAGCTGTCGACCAGCACTAAGAAAATTCAGCGAGCGTGCCGCTGACCACGGGCATCACGGAGCCGCCGACCTCGATTCGCTCGGGGATGTCCTTCGACTCGCCGTACGCGAGCTCGATGTGGACGAAGCTCTGCCGCCCCATCTTCGTGCCCTGCTCGCTGACGATCTCGACCTTCGGCGCCCGCTCGATGAGGCCGTACTTGACCGCGTAGGCGCCGAGCGGCCCGCTGGCCGATCCCGTTGCGGGATCCTCGGACGTGTCGAGCGCGAACGCACGGCTGTAGAGCCGATTTGGCCCGTTCGCCGCGGTCAGAAAGACCGCGTCCGTGAGCCGTCGCGGCAAGAGCTTCTCCAGCCGGGATCGGTCAGACGTCGCCTGATCCACGGCGCTCGGGTCTCGCAGCGCCACGAACAGAAACGGAAGGCCGGTGCTTGCAATCTGCGCAGGCGCGCTGGGCACGACATCCGCCACGTCAACCCCGATCGCGGCCGCAACCTGGGCGTGCGGAAAAACCTGGCCGAACGTGACTGTCGGATGCGTCATCCAGAACATCAGCCGCTGCGCCTCCTGGGTGCATCTCACCTTCACTGGCCCCACGTTTTCCTCGAGGACGAACTCAGCCGCGCCTTCCGGGACCGCACCTTCAGTCGCGAGCACCCACGCGGTCCCGATCGTGGGATGGCCCGCGAACGGCACTTCCTTGTGAGGAGTGAAGATCCGGACCCTGGCGGCGTTGGCGGGATCCTTTGGCGGGAGCACGAAGGTGGTCTCGGAGAAGTTCATCTCACGCGCGATTCGCTGCATGAGCTTTATCGGCATGCCCTTGGCGTCGAGGACGACGGCAAGCTGGTTGCCCGAGAGCGGTTTGTCGGTGAAGACGTCGACGATCCGGACGTGTCGCGTCATTGCGCCGGAACGATTAGACATGTCGTTGTCCCATGCGCCAGAAGCTTGCCGGTGCTCACCGCGACCAGCTTGCCCTCGGCCGTCGCGATGGTGCCGCCGCGATGGATCACGATGCCTTCGCACCGGACCCGGCCCGTATCGAGCGTGATGGGTCGAACAAAGTTCGCTTTGACCTCGAGCGTGGTGTATCGCTCGCCCACCCCGAGCGTCGAGTGAACGGCGCAGCCCATCGCCGAATCGAGCAGGGTCATCGCAAACCCGCCGTGGACCACGCCGATCGGGTTGTACAGGTGCTCGCCGGGTTCGCCCTCGAAAACGGCCTTGCCCTCCTCGACGTGCACCCCTGTGAAGCCCATCGTCTCGGCGATCGGCGGCGGCGGCAACCTGCCCTCGAACACTTCTTTGAGGATTTCGAGGCCGGTGCGACCCGGCGCTGCCTGGAGCAGGAGGAACGGGTCCTCCCAGCTGACCGTGCGCGAGCGCTTCATCCCCGTCTCCATCACAAACCTGAAAAGGCCGATATCACGGCCAAAATTCCGAGCCCCGCGATGGCCGCGCCGCTGAAGACGCTGATCCCGCGCACAACCGCCGGTGTCAGCCGGGCCCTCAGCAGGGAGGCCGCGAGCACCAGGATGCACCACCAGGCGGCCGAGCCGAGCAGCACGCCGGCGACCACCAGCGCAGGCCCGCTGAACGAGCGGCCGGTGGCGAAGCCCAGGGTCGCCGCGAGCGCCGCGAACGAGAGGATCGTCGCAGGGTTGGTGATCGTCAGGCCGAGCGTCGACGCGTAGGCCCAGGCGAGACCGCGCCCTGTCGGGCCGCCCGCCGCTTCAACGTTTCGTCCTCGTTCGAGCAGGATGCGGAGCCCGAAACCCAGCAGGATGGCTCCGCCGACAACGGCCAGCGGCCGCCGCCCCGCGGCGAACGCAGCCGTCAGCGCGGCGACGCCGAACGTCGCGATGGCGGCGTAGAAGGCGTCCGCGGTCGCGACTCCCAAGCCCGAGAACAGGCCGGCGAGCCGGCCTTGCAGGAGCGTGCGCCTAACGCACAGGAAGAAGATCGGCCCGGGCGACGCGGCGATGGCCAGGCCCAGGACGAAGCCCCTGAGCAGCAGGCTGAACACCGCATCCCTTCATGGCCGGGCAATTGTAGAAGTCGGAAGCCCCACCGGCCGCAGCCCCTCCGGCGGCAGCGGGTTACCGACCTCCCAGGGCCCGGTACTGCGCTGCGTCGTAGAGCAGCTTGATCGACTTGATCCGATCCTCGCCGATCTCAAAGAACTCGGCGAAGCGCATCGTTCCCTCGGGAATGTCCGCGTCGTAAAGGACCGCTGCCCGGTGGCCGGCGTCAACCTGTTGAAGGACGTGGATCGGCGCTTGCAGGCCCTCGACAAAGCGCTTGAGGCCTCCGACGAAGCCGGCTGCGCCTCGGCGCTTTCCGGCGATCGGTCCCTCGAAGTCGAGATCGTCGTCGAGGACCCCTCGTACGCGGGTCTCATCGAATGACGCGATCCCGTCCCTCCAGCTGCCGTAGTAGTTCTCGATCAGCTCAGCCGTCTTCGTGTTGGCGATGCCCATGTCTTGTCTCCTTATCCAGGCGAGATTCCGCTTGCCACCGGGATCCAGTTG
>Ga0209473_1000515_pt1 | contig 23096 bp, 17 predicted proteins | sample GraSoiAngelo_133_FD_185890 | JGI IMG/M metagenome (GOLD analysis project Ga0209473, IMG submission 185890) | Grasslands soil microbial communities from the Angelo Coastal Reserve, California, USA - 14_0929_05_20cm (SPAdes) (version 2) | ecosystem: Environmental > Terrestrial > Soil > Grasslands ...
CTCGCGTGATTTTCGCGAGGGTGGGATTAGATGAATGTTGACCAGTCCCGGTTTTGGTTCTCTTCTTTGAATCGTTTCCGAATTCCGCTTATTCTGTGCCCATGAACTTTGCGTTTCTTGCCCTCGTGTGTTTCCCGAAGAAGACAAAGTCAAAAGCGGAGTTGCACACAACTGGCCGCGAGATCTCCCGACAGCCTCTGGTATTGAGGCCGTGGCCGGTGTTGCTGAACCACCTGCGGTAGCGGGTGGTGCCCTTGGGTCTTGGGTTGCTGTTGTCGCAGTTGATTGCTTAACGACAACGCCAACTGCGGCTAGCAACTCTAACACCAATTGCAACACCAATTGCAACACACCAACATCAACTGCACCACCCGCTACCGCAGCTGGTTCTGTACACTCGCGCGATGCGGGTGCCCCGCCGTTGTTTTGCTTTCCCTAAATGAAACATCATTTGGCTGCCCTACCCTCCGCGATTTTCGGAAGGTGGGCTGCGAAGCAACACAATAACCACAGCCGAATTAGATTCCCGAAAGAGCACATGGAAGAATCGCGAGAACAAGAAACCACCCCAAGGCTGATCACGTTCATGGCCAAGTCGTGATCCCATACTGGGCCTCGCCGTGACGCCGGAGGTTCCGTTTTTAGGCTGCGTCAGCGGTGCCGGGCCAGGATTTTTCCACGGCTTGGCGGTCCCAATTGGCGAGCTTGGCCGCGGCTTCGTAGGTGCTTTGGCAGAATTCTAGTAGCGCCCTGCTGGGCGACGGTGCGCGGCGTACGTCCTCGTACATCAAAAGGAATTCGCCGAGTTTCGGATTGTAGTGAGCCGCTGCCGGCTGCACCGTGTACTCGCGGAATCCTGAAGGCTCTGGAGCGGAGTAGGAATAGAACGCTGCGTCTTTCACCTCGCCGCTGCCGGGCCAAAAACCGACGCTGCTCACTTCGTGCGAATAAGCCTCGCGGGTGATGACATCGGCTCCCGGACGTTCCGGAGCGCGGCGTCCGGAAAAGCGCGTGACCGCAAGATCGAAGCTGCCCCAGAAGAAATGTACAGGACTGGTCTTTCCGATGAAGCGGGAGCGGAATTCGGTGAACACCCGGTCTACCGACGCAAGAATTCGCCAGAACCTGTGAGCGTATTCCGGCTGATAGGTGGCGTGTACGCGGTCCTGATCGAACGGGATCGGGTCGGGTATTTCCACCGGCATCTTCCAGATCTTCACCTCGATCTGGGCGTTAGCCAGAAGCTCCATGAACTCCCGGTAGAACTCCGCTACCGAACGCGAGACAAGCGGCAGACTCCTGACCGCGCCATCGCTGGTTAACAGCGCGAGTTTGTGATCGATGAAGTCGAATTGCAGCTCGAACGCGCGCTTATCGTAAGGAATGGAAGAAGTAGTGAAACCGCGGGCATTGACGTAGAGCGGCACGTTCCACCAATGGTTGATGAGCGGCGTGAGCTCCAGGCGCACCTTGCCGACGATCTGCGTCCACATGTGCAGCGTGGCGTAGGTCTCTTTCCACGCCTCGAGCGGCAGAGCGGGCCAGCATTCCGGCGAGTCGAGAAGACTGTTGTTAGATTCATCCGTCATCGCTTCTACCTCCGAGAGCTCACACCAGCAATCAACCTGAAACAGGAGGACGAGTTGCTACTCCGCTGACTGGTACGTGAAATCGTAGTCGGTCCAGGGTCTCAAACCGTGGCGGAATTTCGCAAGCGATGAGTCTTTCGCTTGGAGCGCTTATTACTCTGTCTGAAGGCCGCATTCGAATTCCCTTACGGTTGTTCCGCGGCGAATCGGACGACCGACGGGTACTCGTGTAGGACTTTCAAGCGGGGTGTGTTGCCATCGGTATCCATCGGCTTGAGAAAGGCAATGAGGTTACCGGTGTTTTTCTCGCGGAGAATGAAAGTGAACTCGCCGTCGCTCATGCGCGGCTGACTGGCCAAGTCGGGGAGTTTGATCTCGAAAGTTCCGTCCGCATCGGGCACGACCTTGCCGATATGAAATGTAGTAAGGGGGCCATCATAAATACCGAAAAATCCGTGCGACCAGTAGGCGACATATGCCGCTTCGACCTCCGCTGGGCGATCATTTACTATCGCCACGGGAAATATCTGTGCTTTGAAATCAAAAGATGAAAGCGCCTTACAGCCTAGCTGGCGCTCCGCGCTAGCGTGCTCAATTGCAAGCTCGAGAGTGATGATCTCGCAACCGGGAAGCCACGCGATTACTTTGAGATTCCGAGCCGGACGTGCTTCGACCGATGCATCGATCTCGTAAGCAGCCCGATTCTTTTCTGGTTTTACCCACATGCCGTAACCGCCGAATGGTCCTGTCATGTAGTAGTTGATCTGCATCGTCTCCGAACTGGTTCCTGCAGGCAGGATGAGCGACACTCTCGGGTGCTCGGGCGGTAGTGGTGTCTCCTGACCCACAAACGCCTGACCTAGTTCTATGAGCAATCCAAAGATAAGGACGAGTTGTCGCATGACCCTGCTGAAAAGTGTAGCTTCAAAAGCCTGAGAACAGACAAGAACGTTCTCTTGCTGCCGGAATCAGTGAAGAAGTTAGCGGTTGGCGGCACGATTGGCTGAGGAGCGCTCAGGCATGAACGCCCTCGCGGCATAAGCTAGTACACACCCCCAGGCAAAGGCGCGGATCAGTCAGAGCTATGAAGCTCCCGTCTTAAGTCCTGAAGCCGCCGAACCAGTGCGGGTAACTCGGCTAGAGAATCGATCACGAAGTCTGGGCTAACGGTCCCCAGAGTGTCTTCGGGGCTGCGGTACGCTTCGCTGGAAAGCCAAACAGTTTGAATTCCGCATTGCACTCCGCCGCATATGTCGGTGTTTAGTTGGTTGCCGACAAAGAGGACCTCGCCTTCGGAGATACCGCACTCCTGTAAAGCAAATTGAAAGAAGCCGGGGTGAGGCTTGCGATATCCGGCGTCGATGGAAGTAACCACCCAGGTGAAGAACTGACCTATGTCAGCTGCCGCCAACAATTTTCTGACTTCGGCCTCGTGGGCGGATTTGGTATTGGACCAGGCCGCCATCGGCAAACGGATTTGCGGCAGAACCTCCCTGACGCCGGGCATGAGTAGAACTGGCGGAACGAACGTGGAGGCGTCGATACTTTCGTCAATCAAGGTGTGGCCGACGTCGAATGCAACCAGCTTCAAAGGCGATTTATTCACGGAACATTCTGGCAAAACTAATTGCGCGGTTTCTCTCCGCTGGGTCTCTCAAAGCGCTGCCACAAAGGCAAAGTCTGTCGCAGGTTTTCGGTCGCAATCATTCCTTACGCAGCGCGATCATTGCATCTGCATGCAAGCAGCGCCAAAACCGGCGATGCCACTGCCAAGACGATGATTGGCCATACAACCACGATCACTCCGGCATAACTGACAACATCGGTGCTCTTCGGGTCAAAGAGCATGGTGCGCAACAGTCATCCTGCTGTTAGTGAAGCAGTATGCCGGCTATCACGCCGTGTGCCGCATCCCGGTGCGGCACCGGGTGGTACACCCTGAAGTTCGAGTCTTACTCGTAGCGCAACGCGACGATCGGGTTTACTCGCATGGCGCGGCGCGCGGGAATCAAGCAGGCGAAGAGCGCCACGGCGCAGAGCAGAATCGCTACGCTTGCAAAGGTTAGCGTATCGGTACTGTTCACACCCAGCAGCATGCCACGCAAGAAGCGCGTCAGCGCAAATGAGGCTGCCAGGCCCAGGATCACCCCCGCGAGCGTCAAGCGAAAGCCGTAGCCAAAGACCAAACGCAGAATATCCTCTTTGCTTGCCCCCAGCGCCACGCGAATGCCGAATTCGTGGGTGCGCTGCCGCGTGGTATAGGCGGTGACACCGTAAATTCCCACCGCCGCCAGGACCAACGCCAGCAGCCCGAATGCGCCCACGAATGTCCCTGCGATACGCTGCCCGATGCTGGCGATTTGCGCGCGCATTTCGAGAGTGGTCACTTCGAACATCACCAATTCGGGATTCAAGTCATGGATGGATTTCTCGACTGTCTTGCCGAAGGCCAGCGGATCACCTGTGACCCGCGCGGTGACGATCACGTTGGCCCGATAAAGCTGATACAGCGGCAGATACAGGAATGGCGTCGGCTTTTCGTTTAATCCGTTCACTTTGCTGTCGCGCGCCACGCCGACGACGGTGAACCACTCGTGCGTGTAGTCTGAGTTGAATTGCTTGCCGATCGCTTCCTGATTCGGCCAGTAGCGCTCCGCAAAAGTTTGGTTGACGATGGCCACGCGCTGCGATTTCTCCGCATCCTGCAGCGTGAAGTCGCGGCCTTTCAGCAGCGGAATCTGCAATGTTTGCAAATAATTCGGCGTGACAACGGCCGCCTGCGTTTCCATGGATTCGTTCGGCCGCAGTACGTAGCCCTCCGGCTTCACGCTCGTCGAGCCGCCGCCGCCAAATCCCAGCGGCACACGGCTCGAGAGAGCTATCGATTCAATGCCCGGCTGCGCTGCCAGCTTCGCGACGAGCTGGCGATCGAAAGCAGCTCCCCTCTCCTGCGAATATCCCGCCGTAAATAGATCGTAGGAAGCGATCAGCACGTTATGCGGGTTAAATCCGGGATCAATAGTCTGCGCACTCCTGAAGCTGCGGATGAACAGACCGGCGCAGACCAGTAGAAGTAGTGAGAGGGAAATTTGCGCCACCACCAGCCCGCTCGCGAGCCGCGCCTTCCGCAGTCCTCCAGATGCGCTCCCTGTATCCTCTTTCAACACCCCAGCCGGTGCTTCGCTCGAAGACCGCAGGGCAGGCAAGATGCCGAAAATCACGCCCGTGAGTACTGAGATCACCATGGTGGCAAGCAACACGGCGCGGTCTGCCCGGACGCTGAGCGCGATCGGGAAATCGGTCGTCGGCAGGAATTTCATGAATGTTCCGGCGGTCCAGAATGTCATCAGAAACGCGACCGTCCCGCCCGCCAGTGCCAGCACCAGACTTTCCACGAGCAGTTGCCGCACCAGTCGCCAGCGGCTTGCACCCAGCGACATGCGAACCGCAATCTCGCGGCGCCGCGCCACTGAGCGCACCAGCATCAGATTGGCTACGTTCGCACAAGCCAGCAGAAGCACCAGTCCCGCGATTGTCATCAGCATCGGAAGCAGCTTCGAGAGAAATTGATTGGCGCCAAACGGGCTGCGCCACAGCGGATACACTGTGACAGCGTCGTGTCCCCGGTGCTCTTCCGGATAATTTCTTACCTCCTGCTGCAGCCGCAGCGTCATCTCCTCCTGTGCCTGCTGGGCCATGACACCAGGCTTCAAGCGCGCGAAGACGAACAGCCAGAAGTAGTGGTGATCGTGAAGCAAGTCGCCCTGCGGCGACAATTGCGGAGACATCATGATCGGAATCCAGATTTCCGAGCGCAGCCCCGTCTGGCTCCCCTGAAACACCGCCGGTGTTACGCCCACGATCGTGTACGGGTGCTGATTGAGTTCAATCGTCTGGCCCACTATCTCCGGATTGCCGGCGAAATGCGTTTGCCACAGCCGATAGCTGATCACCGCGACCGGCGCGCCTCCCGGCGTGCGGTCTTCGGCCGGCAGAAATCCGCGCCCCAGGATGGGCTTCACGCCCAGCACATCGAAGTAATTGGCTGATGCCAACACACTCCAAACGCGCTCCGGCTTGCCTTTGCCCGTCAGGCTTATTGGAATCACATTGCACGAGGTAATGCCGGCAAAACTCTGCTGTCCGTAGCGCATGGCCTCGACATCAGGATAGGTGAACGGAAAGGGGTTCTCGCCGCTCCGGCTGAGCGACAGCGAGACCACCTCATGCGGCGTCGCCAGCCCGGGAATGGGATTCAGCAATGTCGAGTTGATCCAACTGAAGATCGTGGTATTCGCGCCGATGCCCAGGGCAAGCGTCAGAATGGCGATCACCGCATATCCCGGCGATTTGGCGATCATCCGCAGGCTGTACCGCACGTCTTGCCACAAGGTAGTCATCCCGTACCTCTTAAGTCTGTGAGAGCCTGGTCTGGTAGAACAAGAGATTTGTAAGAACATTAGAGCATCTTCGCGGCCATCCGAAACGCCCCGCTAAGCGAATGCTGGCACGCTACTTAGCGGGATTGCCTGTTTCCGATCGCCGCGCTGCTGTCCGATTCTGGGACGCGCCGGAGCGAGACCGAACATTCGGGCCAAACGGCCGGTCTGCGAGGACGCATCAGTTGCGTCGTTCGAGTGAGTTCCGTTTCGGGAAGACCGAAGGGAAGGGCACGACTTCAGTCGTGCCGTCACAGCGCAAGCGTCTTTAGTTTGCGCTTTAGCGCCTGAGGTCTCATCTTCACTCTGAAACGAAACCTTTACCTCAGCGGCTAAAGCTGAAAAGAACGAATCTGGGACGGCACGGCTGAAGCCGTGCCCTTCCCTGAATCGCAGGACGGTTAAAGCCGAAGAGAAAAGAACAATTCCCATAGCGGCACGGATAAATCCGTGCTCTCCCTGAATCGCAGACGGAACGTCAAGAGCCGCTGCCCTTCCCTAAGGGGCGCCACCCGCCCAGAAACATAAGAAGGATGTGGCACACTCCGTGAGGTTAGTCAGGGCATCACCGGCAAAATAATGTGAGATGGCATCCGGGACGAGCAGTAGATGCGCTGCGTGACGGAAACAAAATCGGTCGCCTTCGCCTCATAGATACTGGGCACAAATTTCTGCGGATTGCGATCGATCAGCGGAAACCATGACGATTGGATCTGCACCATCATGCGGTGTCGTTTCAGGAACACGTGATCGTGGTCCCGCAGTGGAATCGCGAACTCCATTGGCTGGTTCGGCGCGAGCGGTTTTGGATCGCTATAGCTCTTGTTAAATCGTCCACGGCGAACCTCCATAGCAATGGGCAATTCGTAGCCGTCAAGTGACTTCACGTAGTCGCCCCGTTTCGGTCCAGCCTCCGAGGTCCAAGCGTTTTTCTGAGCGTCTTGCGGATACACATCGATCAATTTCACAACAAAGTCGCTATCAGTGCCCGAGGTCGAAGCAAAGATATCGGCGGACAAAGCTCCAGTGACAGTGATTTCATGATCCAGAGGAGCGCTGACGAACGTGGCGACATCGGGACGATGATCCACAAATCGCTGATCTTCGACCTCCCAAGTCGGCCAATCGCCGCCTGGATACGTAGGTGAGATGGGGCGATGCCGATATGGAACAGGATTATTAGAATCCGACACGTACTCCACATACTTGCCGCCGGATTGTCCAGCCGAAGGAGCATCGAAGGTGAGACTGCCATCAGAACGCAGGTACAGATTCGTGGACTTCGCGTCCTGAGGCGGCCATGAACCGTAGGTGCGCCAGGTATTGGAGCCGGTTTGGAACATCGATGCTTTCCATGGAAGTTTGCTTCCCTTGCCATGCAAGTAATAGCGGAAGAAGGGAGCTTCAATATTCTGGCGGAACTCAAGCGAGGTTTTGTGATCGCCGAAAGTTATCAGTCCGAGGTTGCCTCCTTCTGCATCTCGCCAACCTCCATGATTCCAAGGCCCTGCAACCATAAAGCTGCTGCTCTCCGGATCGCTCTCCTCAGCGTTACGCCAGATCTGCCACGGTCCCCATGGATCTTCCTGGTCCCAGAAGCCGGCAACGTTCAAATTGGGAATAGGCGAGTTGTGTAACTGCTTCACCCAGGCTTCTTTCTGCCAGAATGAATCGTAATTCGGATGTTGAACAATCTCGTTCCAGAACGGAATCGAACCGTGCAAATGCTTCGCGTTGATGTTCGTTAACGGCCCAAGATCCAGATACCACAGGTAACTGTCATAGTTGTCGGGCGTGAAGGGCGCATTCTTGTTCTTGTCTGATTGCACAAAAAATGAATATTCGACCGCGTAGCTCTCACGCAAAGCGCCATACCGGTGCATGTCGTCATTCATCCATTGATCAACGGGAGCAGCCTGCGCACTTACGGCCTTTAGTGCCGGGTGCGGGTGCAGCAAGGTAATGCCCGCCGTCATTCCAGGGTACGAGACTCCCCAAATTCCCACTTTACCGTTGTTCCGCGGTACGTTCCTAACCAGCCAGTCTATGGTGTCGTAAGCGTCGGTAGTTTCGTTTGTCAATTTGGGATCGTCGAGATCTACTCGCGAAGAAACCAGGAACGTCCCTTCTGATTTAAAACGTCCGCGCAAGTTCTGATACACAAAAATATAGCCGTCTTTGTCCCATTCGCGCAGATGAGGAGGGAGTGGATCGGCAATCTTAGCCGGCACGCCATACGGCGTACGGATCAGCAGGATAGGCAGCGGTTCCGATTGCCTTACCGGAGTGACAAGCATCGTTTGCAGATGCACGCCATCGCGCATCGGCACCATGACCTCTTTAAGTCTGAAAGCAGGATTGGACGGCTTTTCTTTGGGAGCGCGTCCGCATGCGGCTGCGAAAAAGGCAATGAATACAACTAAACTTCCTGCCGCAAGCCACTTTCCCGCTAATTTAGGCATGTGGATTCTCCGAAGACTGCCGCCGCGAACACTCTCCAACAAAAACTGCATTATAGGACTAAGAGGGACGGCCTGGATGTCCCCTTTTGATCCTCTTTTGATCTGTCCCTTTTGACCTGTCCCCTTTTGATCGGTAAGAAGAATTGGTTTATCGAAGGGCACGACTTCAGTCGTGCCGTCACAGTGCAAGCGTCTTTAGTTTTGCGCTTTAGCGCCTGAGGTCTCATCTTCACTCTGAAAGGAAACCTTTACCTCAGCGGGCTAAAGCCGAAAAGAACGAATTTGAGACGGCACGGCAACCCGTGTCCCGCTGCAATAGGCGTACAATCGTCGCACTCTTTGAATCGACAAGGAGACTCCGGCTCTACGGTTATGTTCCGCGGCTTCACTTGACGGTAGTTCCTGCCTGAAGGGCCGGTCCGGTCGTTTCCGTCACCATCCATTGAGGAGCCGCGAGCCATGCGCAAGACTATCCTTTATATTGCTGTGTTGTTGCTGTCGCTGCCGGTATGCGCGCAGCAGGAACGCCACTTTACCTTCCACTACCGATTCACGGTGCGCAACATTGCACCTGGACAGAAACTCCAGGTCTGGTTCCCGCAGGCGCAAAGCGATCCGTTCCAGGACGTGAAGATCCTCTCCATGAAGGGTGACCTGCCGGTGAAGAAGACGCATGAACCCAGGTACGGCGACGCCATCCTCTATGCGGTCGCCTCCAAGGCAGAAAGATCCGAGTACAGCTTTGACGTGGAGTACGACGTGGTACGTCGTGAGCGCATCGCTCTGCCGCGCGAAGGCGGGCAGCCCCGGTTGCTCCACCCCACGAACGCCAACATCGGGCCTTCGCGCGGACCCCGGTTGCTGAGGGTATCGGCGAAAGAGTCGCGTGAGTATCTGGGCCCGGACAAGCTGGTGCCGGTCACCGGCAGGCTGGCGGGCATCGCGGCGGAGCAGGTTCAGGGCAAGACCGGCACCATGGAAAAGGCGCGCGCGCTCTACCAGTATGTCTTCAGCACGATGCGCTACGACAAGACGGGCACGGGATGGGGACGTGGCGACGCCGAGTGGGCTTGCGACTCCAGGCGCGGCAACTGCACAGACTTCCATTCCGTCTTCATTTCCATGGCACGCTCACAGCACATTCCGGCGCGCTTCTCCATCGGCTTCCCGCTGCCGGCAAACAAAAACTCCGGCGAGATAGCCGGCTATCACTGCTGGGCCGACTTCTACGATGCGCAGTACGGCTGGGTGCCGGTGGACATCTCCGAAGCGTGGAAGGACAAGTCGAAGAAAGACTATTTCTTCGGAGCGCACGATGTGAACCGCGTGCAATTCTCCACCGGCCGCGATCTCGAACTCACACCCCGGCAGGCAGGCGAGCCACTCAACTATTTCGTTTATCCCTACGTCGAGGTGGAAGGCAAGAAGTTCGAGAACGTCTCGAATGAGTTCTCGTTCGCGGACATCGGCATTGGGAAGCCCCGGGGCTAAAGCCCAAAATTATTTACGCGAGCGCTTCTTTGCAACGCTGAAGCATTGTTCCCTCGCATGAATTCGGAGGCTCCCACCTGCAACCTGAATTCGGGGGCTCCCGCTCTTGCCTTTTGGGTGGGAGCCCACGCATTTATGCGTGGGAGAGGCTTTCAAGCCTCGCAAACGCGCGCATCCTTCTTTTCCTCCGGCTTTAGCCGTAGGGTTTCAGATCGGGAAGGGTGGAGGGTGGGTCGATCATGTCAAGATTCCCGCCGCAAATGTGTCCTCGCGCATACGCACCCGCAGGACGAACTCGCGACCATCATCGAAGGACCTGGTATGTGGGCGAGGGAACGAAATTCAAATCCACAAAGCTGAAAGGGTACCCCGCGGGCAGTTTCATTCTCATTCCGGCCGGCGTACCTCATTTTGTTGCGGCGAAGGACGGTACGGTGATCGTTCAGCTCAACGGCAATGGCAAATTTCATACGGATTATGTTGAGAAATAGGAATTGCCAGGCGGAGTGATGTTTTATACGGCGATCCTTCGTAAGGCATATTGATCATCGGCTTTGCGTATTGCCGATTTTGCTTTTTTCTTGCGCGAGAGATGCCAATCCCATGCTGTTGTCAGGACGGTTTGCAGATCGGAGAACTTGGGATGCCATTCGAGTATTTCGGGAGCCTTGCGTACCTGCGCGACCAGCACTGCCGGATCACCGGCACGTCGAGCACAGTTATGTGTACTGATCACTCGGCCAGTTACTTGTTCCGCTGTCGCTATGACTTGGCGAACGGAATGTCCGCAGCCGGTACCTAAGTTGATGGCAGTGCTCGTTCCGCCGACTTCCAGATATTGCAGTGCGGCCGTATGTGCCGCAGCAAGGTCGGAGACATGAACGTAATCCCGGATCGCAGTACCATCGGGCGTTGGATAGTCGGTACCATAGATCTCTACCGAAGGACGATTGCTTAGCGCGGTATCAAGAACCAAGGGGATGAGATGGGTCTCCGGCGTATGGACCTCGCCCAGGTCGCCGTCGGGATCGGCGCCCGCCGCATTGAAATAGCGTAAAGTGACCCATTTCAGCCCATACGCCTCGCCGTACCATTTCAGCGCTCGCTCGATAAATAGCTTCGACTCACCGTAGGGATTCACCGGCCGTTGTGCATGTTCTTCAGTGATAGGTACACATTCGGGAATTCCATATGTCGCGCAGGTGGAAGAGAAGACGATGCGCCGAACGTCCGCCCTGAGCATGGCGTCGAAAAGAGTAAGCGTATTGACAATGTTGTTGTGGAAATATTTGCGAGGATCGGTCATCGAGTCGCCGACGTAAGCGTTCGCAGCGAAGTGAATTACCGCGCCGATACGATGTTCAAGCAGCACGCGCCGGAGCAGCACTGGGTCGCCGACATTTCCTTCCGCAACCGGTCCCCATTGCACAGCCCAGCGATGTCCGGTGCTGAAGTCATCCAGGACAATCGGTTCATAGCCGCACTTCGCCAGTGCCTTGGCCGTATGACTGCCGATGTAACCTGCTCCTCCAGTTAACAGAACGCGCACAATGCCTCCGTGAAATCTAAAGTTAGCTTGGGATCTTTACAACCCCATGACCTGAGTTCTTTCGCGCACGCAAGCTGTCTCTGCGCCTCGTGCAGGTGTCGTCGTAGCGAGAGCGATGTTCAGTAGGATTTCCATGTTTCGCTTCGCATCAAAGTAAGTTTCTGCAATCTGCCGTGCTGCCCGGCAATGGCGTTCGTAATCAGCATTAATCGCAGCCAAACCGTCGGCCGCTTCTGCTGCAGTTGAAAAACGAAACATGCCTTCGCCATTGGGCAGGAAGGAGCTTGATCCGGTGTTCTGCACTACTACAGGTTTGCCGCTCGCCAGATAACAGATAGTCCGATCGCTGATCCAGGCATTCTGGAGCTTCACATAAGATCGTTTGGCGCAACTGAACTCACCACGCGAGCCTTGAATGTAAGCCTGATATTTTTCCGGCGTCGTGGCAATGTCGCGGGAATCACGGATGTGCCAGCCACGCCGTTCCAGGTCTTTCCATTCCGCCATGTCACGTTCCGTGCGCATAAACAGCGCCAGCTCCAGTGGCTGGCTGGTCAATCGCGGCAAATCGGCGAATTCCAGGAAGGCAACACGTTTGGTATTTTCGTAAGCTTCCTCTCCATCCACGACCCAATCTGAAGAATCCCAATTTGATACAGTCGTGAAGGCATAGCTGCCGGGGTTAAACACGTAGGGCCAATGCTCAAGAGATACTGGAGGACAAAAATGAATCCACGGTAAATCGCTCTCGCGAGGTCCGGCAGCCGGTGCGCCGACCGTTTCCCCGATGGTGAAATAGAAATCGTGACGGGGCACGCTGAGCTGTGCGCGACTCATCCAAAACTGCAGCAGTCCGGGATCGATATCCAGCAGTGCCGTGCGCCGGAATTGGGCCAACAGCCCCGGGCTGATGGCGTAGTGGAAATTCAACAAGAGGTCTGCTTTAGCAAAAATCGCTTCCGCGTTCGCTCGCGATATATTGAGGTACTCTGTTGGCGCTTCGGGCGACGGTTCTTTATCTCGCGTGAGATAAAGGATGCACTTCCCCTCCAAGCCATACTGTTGCATCCGCGCGCGAAAGATGGACAGCGCGGCGGCTTCTCGCTCCGCTCGACCTTTGGTGCGAGAAGCCTCCAGCCAATACACGTCGTGGCCCAAGAGTCGCAGCCCAAGGACATATTGCAGATAGACCCAGAAGTGTCCGCCTCCTTCCGGATAATTCACAACGTCGTATGCGGAAATGACAATTGTCGCCATTAGCAGACTCTCAGATCAGGCCCAATCGCTTGGCTGCTGTGTGCAGATGATCGAATCGCGATAAATTTTTTTCACGAATTGTCCAATCGGGCTGCTCACCAAGCCAGCGAAAATGCAGATAAATTCGTGCAGCCGCGAACGTGCGCTGAAAGTTGGAGGGCGCACCTTCAGGCCAGCGTGCGAGCAGGTAAGCATTCTCGCAACTGCTGACAATATTGGCGGGCCAGTGCTTACCTTCCGTCAGCGCGGCTAAATCTATTTCCCCGGCCGCCACCGCAGCCGATTCCCAGTCCACCATAAAGATGCGATGGTTTCGGAGGAGGACGGTTTTGGCGTAGAACTCGCCATGAATAATAGTAGGTCGCTCTTGCAAGAGAGGAGCAAACCACTCATCACTGCTGCTTAGTTCGATCAACCAGGGAAAGCGTCCATGCAGGGGACGAGCGAACTCGCACGTGCGGCGCGCCCAGCCACGGTAGTAATCCTCGTCATACCGTTTCAGGAAAGTGAGTGAAGGATCATTGATGCGGCCTTCATGCGCAGCATGGAATTTCGCGATCCAGCGGGCTGCATCGGTCATCGCTTCGGGTTGACGTATTGCCCGTTTCCAAACGATGTCGCTCACCCGAACACTGCGATATACATATTCGAGAAACAAGGCAAAGTCGCCGGTGCGAGGGTCAGCGTGTGCGCCCAGACACCTTGGTCTAAAGCCTGGCAACGTCTGAAGCAGGTGTTGATAGACTTCGATCTCGTAGGGAATATCGCCGCGGTGTCCGTAAGAATCATGGCCTTGCCCAACCTGATATTTGATAAACACGCGCCTGTTGCGGCCCTCAGGTGACTGAAAGGTGACAATCTCGTTGGGAAAGGTACTCATGAATGGCGGCAGACTTCTTCTGACGATTCTTAGTGGACGCTGTTCATGCCGGCCGCGACTGAGCGCGGCCGTAAGACGGCTTGCCAAAGTCTCCAAGTCGGGCAACATTGAAGTCGGCGTTTTCAGGAGGTTGCGACCTGCATCTTGTTTTCGCACGATAGCACCGGTTCAAGATCTTCAAACCATTGGTCCACTTCGGCCAAAGCTTCCCAGCCCCATGACGCTTGATCCTGCACCAGGGCAATGGCTGGCCAGATAATGCGATTGGCCAAGCGCGCATACTCAGCAGTTTCGAAAAGGGAATTTAGGTCATCGCTTGATGGCAGGCTCCACCCCCCGCGCGACATTTCTTCGCGATACAATTTCAAAACCCAGGGGCGATCCTCAAGGGGCAAACGCATGAGAAAAGTCGAAAGATCGTAGCTCGCAGGTCCGACGGCGACATGGTCCCAGTCGATCAGGCGCGCAAGAAGACCTTTTGCCGTAGGGATGACGAAAACGTTGATGGCCCATAGATCTCCATGCAGCAAAGTCTCCGGGCAGCCGCATTTGTCGAGCATCTGCGCACGCTGCGGAATTTCCCGCCTCAGGTCATAGAGCCGGTGCAGCAGGCGCTTGTGCAATTGAACATTCTGCGGCGCAGGTTCACAGACCTCGAGCGCGTACATGGCATCGCGCACGTTGGCTTGGTAAAAGTGAATGCCCAGGTCGCCGCCGTGCAATCGGACTTCTCCAAGCAGCGGATGACAGGCGAACTGTGTGTGCAGGCGGGCGATCATTTTGATTGCTGCACTGACGCACTCGCGATTGACTTGCTTCTGATTTAGTTCGTAGCAACCCAGGTCATCATAGACATGCCAGACACAATTCCCGTCTGGGTCTGCGACACTGCCCAATAACGCTGGACCGTGGTCGCTCATGCCAACGGCAGGCAGCCAGCGTCTATCAATCAGTTCAGTGCGTTGTGCGATCTCGGGCCTCAGGCGCTTAACTATGAGCTGGCGAGTTTGACCTTTGACAACAAAGCAGAGCCGGAACACGCGCGAACCACGCGGCTGCAAGGTTTGCTGCTCGATGAAGTGCCCGTCTGCCTCGCGACCGAGCAGCTTCTCCAGCAATCCCCGCAATTCGGTCAGGCCAGGCTGATCATGACCTTCAAGCACTCTCTCCAAACCCTCAATCACGTTAACTCCAACGCAAAGCGGTTAGCGCTTTCGGCATAGCGGGTTCGTAAAATCGCAGTGTGGGTATCGCCTTCAGCAGTTGGGCGGGAAGCGCAAACTCCAGCCCGGCTGTTGCCCAGCTCATTTGATTAATGAGGCGGAGAAGATTGCCACAAGCTGCGACGGCTTCAATGTCGTGTAAATCCAAATGTGGATGCCCACGATTTAAGACGGAGCAGTAAATGCTAAGGTCAGGACTTGCTGCGCGATCGATGGATTGAGCTAGATCAGCGGCCGGCAGGCCCCAGCCAGCGAATTCCCAGTCGAACGCCAGCAGTGCAGGGCCATTATCAGTTTCGCGAATACGCAGATTCTTAATGACGAAATCGCCATGCACGAGCGCCGGCGGCATCAGCTCAGATATTTTTTCAAGCTCACTCCAATGCGATTCCAAAACATCAAGATGAATGGCGATCTTGCGAAACAGCGCCGTATCCTCGGCCGATAGTGGAGTGCCGTAAAGGGAATGCACTATCGCCTGGCAATTGCGCAGTAATTGCAGGTAATAGTCGAGTTCGCGATTGGGAAGTAAGGATTTGAAGTCAGCCGCCGCGGTAGTTAACTGTATTTCCGCCAGCCAATAACCTGCCAACGCGCGGTGATCGGGAAGTTGGGGAGAATAAAAACATCCGGCGGCATCTTCGAGGAAAAGCCAGCAGAAGTCCCCATCCGGGTCTTCGAGCAGACCATAGCAAGCAAGCACGGGCATCCCCGTGCGAGGTAGGAGTTCCCCAAGGATGAATCGTTCGAGACGCGCCCTTGCTGTCCGGCATCTCTTGGCGATAACCCCCATGCGATGCTGCGTGGCGTGGTTGAGCCGATAAACGGTGCTGTATCGTCTCCGCTGCAGAACTTCGAGACTTCCTGGCTCCCAGGAATCCGATTGGAGTTGCAGCCAAGCCTGGACAGCTCGATGCTCTCCCACGCCTTCGGTCAAGACTTCCAGAATCTTATGTCTAGGCATTGGCATGGGTCCCCGCGACAGCCATGTGACTGCTTTGCGGCGCCAGTTCTCCCCGTGCAGCACGCTCGGCGGCGGCATAGAAGTACTGCGCTAACAAGTGCGGTGCATCCGGAACACCCTTGAAACCCGGAATGCTGCACATATCTACGACATACGGTATTCCTCCACTCTCGATAACATCCACACCGTATAAGTCGAGACCGAATGCGCGACCGCAGCGCAGGGCAATTTCACGTAACTCGGGCGAGAGCACGAAGGGTTCTCCCCGTTTTTCGTCTTCAGTCCGGCGGGGAAAAATCTTCTTTACTCCATAGAGTCGGCCGCCAATCGCGTAGATCTTCCGATCAACGCCATCGTTGGCATGAAAGCGCTGGGCAAACGCGGGCTCGCGGCCGCAATTCACCTGGGAAAGCTCAGCTGGGGATCGAATGATACGAACGTGATGGCCGCCTGTCCCCTGATACGGCTTGATGATGAGCGGCCCTGAGTCGAGCAGCGGAAGCAATTGAACAGGTTGCGATGCAACGTAGGTGGCAGGTGTAGGGATGCCCGAAGCCTGCAGGATTCGCGAAACGATGATCTTGTCGCGCAGGATCGCGGAAGTCGGGTACGGATTCACGATGACGGCACCCAACTCATGGAGCGCTCCCGACAAGCTGAGCGAGAGCCCGCTCGTGTGCCGCAGAACGTACAGGTCGTGTTCGACGCGGACTTGCGAGAGATCGAGCATCCCATGAACCGGATGGATGATGTCAGTAATTGCGCCGTATTCTGCCAGCAACTGCACCACGGCGGGCATGAAGCTCCGGCTCTTCTCGGAGTAATGTGGCAACAGGAACCCAATGCGCAATTTCTTCATAATCACGCTTTCACACCTGCAACACGGCCCGCGTACCTGGCTCAACCCCAACAAGCCTGCCCTTTTCGATCCTTACAACCACGTCGCACTGCTGCAATGCACTGGGCCGGTGAGTGATGACAAACGTTGTCCGTCCGCGAGCGAGCCGTTCCAACGCGTCCAAAATGGCAGCTTCGGTTTTCATGTCAACGGAACTGGTTGGCTCATCCAGAATCAGAATGGGCGCGTCCTTCAGGAACGCCCGCGCAATCGAAATGCGCTGGCGTTCGCCGCCGGAAAGGCGCATGCCGCGTTCGCCAACAACTGTTTCATAACTGCGTGGCAGGCCGAGAATGAAATCGTGCGCATTGGCAGCCTGGGCCGCAGCCATGATCTCCGCTTGGCTAGCGTTGGAACGGGCATACGCAATATTCTCGGCGATGCTGGTTGAAAATAGCACCGGCTCCTGAAGAACAATTGCGAACTGATTGCGCAAATCGGAAACCTTATAATCGCGAAGGTCCACACCATCGAGCAGGATTTCTCCCTGGCTGGGATCGTAGAAGCGAGTCAGCAAATTCACTAGTGTGGTTTTTCCTGCGCCGGTGGTTCCGATAATCCCGATGCAGCTGCCGGGGTATGCCTCAAACGATATGTCTTCAAGCACCAGTCGATCGTCATAAGCGAACGATACGTGACGAAATGTCATCGCACCTGAAGTTCGTACTAGTGGCCGTGCGAAGGGGCGCTCGAGCACATCGGGCGCTTCGTCCAGAAGCGCGAATGCGCGCTCGGCGCCAACAAAGTAGGTCTGCATGCTGGCCATTTTCTTGCCGATTGTCCGCAAAGGGCCGTAGACCTGACTCAAATAGCCCATCACTAATAGCAGACTGCCCAGCGTCAATTCTCCCGCTTTGATATCGTGCACGCCGATGTACAGCACAGTGGCCATGCCCATTGCTGTTAGGAATGCAAGCACAATCCCATAACTGCCCTGCAGTTTTTCCTGGTAAAGGCGCTCTCGCATTCCTTCGTTCGATCTATGCATAAAGCGGTCATGCTCACGCTGCTCTTGTCCAAATGCCCTCACCACTCGAACCGAACCCAACACTTCTTGCACCACAGATAAGGCAGAACTCTCGATGTTCCTGACTTTTCGCGATTGTCTCCGCATTCTTCGCCGGTAGAAGCTCGAAGCCACTAACACTAGTGGTGAAATTGCCAACCCAACTAGCGCAAATTTCCAACTGATGCGCGCTGTGACGTAAATCATGGCAATCAGCGTGATAGCTGACGAGAAAAACGGCACAATTCCGATGACGACGATATTTTGTAAGGCCGTGGCGTCGTACTGAATCCGGTAAAGGGAATCGGCAGTACCCTGAGTATCGTGATATGACAACGACAGTCGCTGCACGTGACGGAAGAGCTTGGCGCGAAACTGCCGAAGAATTTTTTCTCCTGTATAAGCTGTAAGAAACGAGGCGCCGAACTCCCGAAGCTGGTTCGCTAAGGCAACCGTCACCAAGAGGACGATGGCCAAAAACAGCAAAGAGTGCGCCGAACCTTTTACGGACGAGGGCAGCAGCGCCGTGAGGAAATGCGGCAGGGGACGCGAGCCAATCACATTGTCGACTGCAATCTTCAGGGGCAGGGGGACCAGCAGCGCCAGTGGAGCTCCGAGCAAACTCACTAAAAACAGAACCGCCAAATGACCGGAGTAGGGCCGCATCTCAAGCCACAGGCGCCAAATATTGGAAGACACGCGATTGGTTCTGACGAACTGCGCCGGTTTTCCGGCGGATGGTCGATATGTGCGCTCCTCTGGACTCATTAGAAACTCGAAACCGATAGCCGGTTGGACTATCGCCGAAAAATGTATCTAACCGACAACTGAATGGTCCTCGCTTCCAGTGCCGAATTGGCGCGGCCGAAGAAAGGCGAGCTCAACACTCCCACAATGCCGTTGATGTTGGTGTGGTTGATCGCGTTAAATGCATCCACACTGAATTCAAGGCTGTTCCGTTTGAGCTTTGCACGCTGCTCGCCCCACAGCAGCGGAACACTGAAACTCTTGGTAAAACGCAGATCAAGTTGTGTGCTTCCGGGTCCGCGTCCGGTGTTGCGAGTCACGCCAGCTGGACGATCATTCGCCACCGTATCGCCGTTATTGTCAAATCCCGTTGTGATGTTGAATGGCGCGGCACTCATCGCCGAAAGTACTAATCCAAGCCGGCACGCCCACGGCAGCGTTACTGCTCCCATGAGGTTGAAGCGATGCCTCCAATCGAAATCTGCTGGTCCGATTTCCGGTCGCAAGTCGTAGCTGTTGGCTGGCAATGAAAAAATCCCGTCGGTGTTGTTCGTGGTGTTAGAGAAGACATACTGAGCGTAGGGTTCAAAGAACTTTCCCAATCGTCCGCGGAAGGTGACGGTCAGGGAGTGGCTGCGCTCGAAAGCGCTCGACTCGACCTGATTGATATTCAGAAAGTTCGGGTCTGGGCGCACTTCTGTCTGCGGGAACGGCGCGTTAATGTTGCGCGAACGAAAAAGATGCGTTCCATGGAGGAAGGAGTATTCCACGGTGAGCGAGTTCTTATGCCAGAGCTCTTGCTCAACACCAACACTTGTCTGCGACAGGTAAGGAGCCTGTAGATCCGGCGCAAGACGGATGATACTCGGTGCTGGCGTAATTGTTTCACCTGTCAAAAATGGGTTCGGGAACGAGGGATTCGAGATCACTAGTTCACGCAGTCGAGCGCCGTCATAGAGCAGCGACTGCTCAGTGGCCGACCCCGGTAAGTTATCGTAGAAAATTCCCGCTCCGCCACGAATAACGGTCTTCTTACTCTTTCCTGGACTGAAAGCGAACGCAAATCGGGGAGCAAAATTATTGCGGTTGTCGATCGTAGATTGCCAGTCATAGCGCAGTCCAAAGGTAAGCGTAAGTTGGGGTGTTGCTTGTACTTCATCCTGAACAAACCCGTTAGCCACAAGCACGCTGAATCCGATATTCGGATCGCCTCGAACAATATGGAACAGAAAAGGATTGCCAGCCGCATACTCTCCAAGGCTAGCGAACTCGAAGCTTCCTCCGAAGTTCGATGCATCAAATGCATCGATGAGATTTGTCCGAAGTCTCGCACCGAATGTAGCTACGTGTTTGCCGTGACCGTAGTAAACGGTGTCCTGAAGATCGAAGTTGCGCCTGTCATCGTGGGTAAATACTTGAGACGGTCCCGCGGTAAACGCGTCATTGACGATGACGGCGGGATTAGCAGCCGCATTCCCAATCTGGTCATTGTCATGCGTGAAACTGAACCGGAGATCGTTGCGCAAGTTCGCCGGAATCATCGCGCTGTAATCCAGGGTTACGCTATGTTTCTGGCGTCCGTCATGTACTCCCTGTTCAGGTAAATTAAAACCTCCGACAGTCTTGTTGTGATACGTATGATCTGTAAAAGTGTAGGTAGCGTAAAGAGTGTGAAGCGGGCTAACCCACCATTGCATGCGGGCGAAAATGTTGTCTCGATGCTGAGTCGTGGGAACATTCGCAACGAGTGGACCCGCAAGTGTTACGGCATTGACAATCGCGTCCTGGTCCAACATCGAGCGCTCAGCAGAGATATAGAAGGAGGAAGATTTCCCGAGGAGCGGCCCACCAAGATTGGCCTGTACGAGTCTGCGATCCAAATCCGGGGCAAATTTCGCAAAGGCATTCCGCGCGTCGAAAAGAGAGTTCCTGTCATACATGGCCAGACCGCCGTCGTAACGCTTTCTGTGTCCATGTTCGGTAGTGACTTCGACCTTCGCTTTTCCAGGATGCTGGAACAGAGCGGAGTAAGGATTACGGTCAATCCTAATTTTTCTGATCGCCGAGGCCGGCAGATCGATCGAGTTCCCTTCTACTCCATCGATGATGATGGAGAGCCCCTCAGTTCCCTGCGCGGGCGGCGACGCGAATTTCTCAATCAGTGGCAGAACGTCGTCGGAGAGTGTTGGGAGCTTACGAAGCAAATCATCATCCACTCTCGTCGTAGCCGCATCGCTGTCAGATGTCGAGAGTTCATCCGCGCTGTCGGCATTGACGTTGACTTGTTCTTTTGCTGCTTCGATTTTTAGAGTTATCTTCAGCGGCTTCCACGTTTGGGAGCCGACTGAAACGGACTTTTGATAAGCCTCGAAACCCTTCATCTCCACTTTCAAGACGTAGTCGCCCTGAGAGACGTCGTTGAGACTGAAGGTTCCATCCTCTCCGGAAGTACTCTTTTTTATCTCATTGGTGTCTTGTCGGATTAGGCTCACCTTCGCGCCCGCAATAGTGGCCCCGCTGCCATCTTCGATGACGCCGGTAATAGTCAGACTCGCTTGGCCGACGACAATCTTGGAAAAGATCAGCATCGCAGCTAAAACGCCCACGCATGAATGGAAACGGAACATGGTGTTACCCTGCCCCTTGGCGAAGCGATTTCTTCGCCGCGGCTGTTTCACCAGGAACAGTTGTTGCAGGCCTGACTCGAAGCTTGCCGGTTGCCGGCACTATTTCTGCGAGTTTCAGGTTGGGAACCGCCGCAGCTCTCGCCGCCCGCTCTTCAGCCACAACTGGGCTCAAGAGGGCCCCGATTGCAGCCGCACACTCTTGAAGTCCTCGTGCGGCAACAATCATTGCCATTGCGGCGAGGATGGCCGCACCTGCCCACGCTCGATGCAATGCCGCGCCCGTGGAAAAACCGCAAAATAAAACAACGAGCGCAATTGCTCCGGCCGAAGGCTTGGGCCATACACGAAATCTGACCAATTGCCGTCCCATTCCGTGTTCTTCCACCGCCATCCGTAAGCGGGCCGCGCCGAGGAGATTTGGCCGTACTTCGAGGTCCCAGCGGTCGAAGTCACCACCTGGGAGTACGCACGCTCCATCTGCCCGCAGACCTGATTTGATGGATTGCAGTCTTTCGTTGGGAGCGCGCCAATGCTCGTTCCAAATTCGGAAATTGCGCGGCCACGGAAATGCCATGACGGATGGACCACGCCTTCGCCATAAAGTCAGTCCGCAACCAAGCCGTCCATAGAGGCGGGCCGCCGGCTGGAGCACGTGCAGAAAAGTAATCAACACACGGAGTCTCATCTGAGGAATTCCAGGTCGAGCGGCGCGCGTGATCTTAGTCCGTGCCGCGCTCAAATACGACTGGAGTACCGGTATAGCAACTGCGAGGGCAAGAAAAGGCAGCGCGAACAGCAGAGGGTTCCAGAGTTTACCGATACCAGATAATGCAGCAAAACCTGGAATCAGCAAATACCACTCGGGCATTAGCGGCAGCGCTGAAAGCGTGCCGTGTGCCGGCTGGTAAATGGATTGAAATGGCGCGCTGCCCCACACGCCCTGATAAATTCGTGTTCTTCGCAAGAGCCCGTGTACATGGCCGTTACCATAGACTCGCCCACTCCAGCTCACGTGTCCGGCTGTGTTGTATTTATCCGGCCACTTGGCTTCCAGCAACGCTTCGGCTTTCCCATATCCTCGCTGCTGTTTCCAATATGCGCGCACTGAGCCGCGTCGGTGATGCCACACCATGGCTGCTGGACAGAATCCCAGTTTTCGGCCGCTTTGCTTCAAACGCCAGCACACATCGACGTCATCGCCGGCAACTCTGAACTGGGAATCGAATCCGCCAATTGCCACCAACTCGGACTTGCGGAATGCCATGTTGCATCCGGGAATGTGTTCTGCCTCACTGTCGGAAATAAGGACATGCACCGGACCTCCAGGCGCATTGGCAATGCACTCCGCGATTAACCGAGTGCCAGTTGGCGCGATGTTTGGTCCTCCGACAGCCGCGAAATCGGTGGACATGAAAGTGCGCGCAAGGTATGAGAGCCACTGAGGATCTGGATAAGCATCGTCATCGAGATAGGCGACAATTTCCCCGCGGGCCGCTTGCAACCCGGTATTTCGCGCACTGCTCAGCCCGCGATTCGGAGTGCTGATCACGCGAAAGCCATACTCGCGAGCCAGGGCTGCCGAATCATCCACCGAGCCGTCATCTACGACGATCACTTCAAAGTTTGGATAATCGACCCTCCTTAAACCTTCACAGCACTCCCGGATGGTGCGCGACCCGTTGTAAGTACAGACCACTACTGATATGTGAGGCAAGGATACGTCTGGCGAAAATGGACTTTGAGAGAACGCTTCGCGCACAGCCGCTAAAGCGGGCTTCGGCGACCTGTCACGGCCGGTGAGACCGAACTCCCAATCCTCAGCTTCGGCACCGCCTCTAAACCATTCATCCGTCCAGGAGTAAACGAAGACGCCAGCGCAGCCGGCTTCGAAGGCTGTACGAATTTCCCAATCGAGTACGCGTGCTTGGGTCTCTTTGCCATTGCGAAAGCTATCCAAGCCAATC
>Ga0209473_1000520_pt1 | contig 22876 bp, 17 predicted proteins | sample GraSoiAngelo_133_FD_185890 | JGI IMG/M metagenome (GOLD analysis project Ga0209473, IMG submission 185890) | Grasslands soil microbial communities from the Angelo Coastal Reserve, California, USA - 14_0929_05_20cm (SPAdes) (version 2) | ecosystem: Environmental > Terrestrial > Soil > Grasslands ...
GGTCCGCTTGGCACTTACAATTTCGCTGGCGATGTCGGCAAGGCTGCAATTCCGAGCGGGGCGTCGCTTTTACTGGTCTTGATGTCCTGGCACCAAATGGTGTGGTTTCTCTCCGCGCTCGGCGCCGTTGTGGCGGTGGCCGTGGCGATCTTTTTTCCGACCAAGCTGCGGCCGGTTTCCCCGGGTAAAAAAGCCGAACACCAGTTCTCCGGCACGCACCAAGGATTCACGCTGCTCCTGACCATCGGAATCCTCGATTCCAGCGTGCGCATGGGATTTCTGACGTTCCTGCCCTTCTTGCTGAAGGAGCAAGGCGCATCCTTATCGACGATCGGCTCGGCGCTTGCCTTGGTGTTCATTGGCGGGGCTGCCGGGAAGTTTGCGTGCGGCTGGCTGGGGGCACGGTTCGGCGTACTCGCGACGGTGCTTCTGACCGAGGCGGGCACGGCCGCCGCAATCCTTTCCGTCCTGGTGTTACCGCTCGTCCCGGTGCTGGTGCTTTTGCCCATTGTCGGCCTCATGCTCAACGGCACCTCCTCGGTTCTCTACGGCACCGTTCCGGAACTGGCGCCATCCGGTCGCACAGAGTGGGCGTTCGCAATCTTCTATACCGGCACGATCGGTGCCGGTGCGACAGCGCCGATTCTTTTCGGGCTGTTGGGCGATGCGGTAGGGTCACACGCGGCCATGATGGCGGCGGCAATCACGGCCGCTGCAATTTTGCCGCTCGCGATCGCTTTGGCGCCGCGACTCTCGGCGAGAACATCGGCTCAGCGCGACTGACGCCAGCCTATCGCGGACCGCGGCAACGAAGCCAGGAACAGCACCGCACAGACGCCGAGCAAGACAATATCCTTGAATATGAACTCGCCCGTCAAATTCCACGCCATCGGATCAGTCGACAGGCTCCATTTCACCACACCCGGCGTCGTAAAGAAGAATGACCACGTAATGGCAAACGTGATCACGCCCATTAGTGAGCCCGCGGCTGACAAGATCGGACTGAATGCGCCCGCCGCAAGGAGCGTCGCGATAAGAAGCTCGGCGACACCGAGGAAATATGCTTCGCCCCGCAAGCCGAATACCGACAGCCAGGAAATAAACGGGCTGTTGCTGATGAATTGGACGATGCCCTGTGCCGACTGCAACGTGAATTTCTGAATGCCAAACGACACGAAGATGACAACCATGACCCAGCGGAGGATCGCCAGCAGGCGATAAGGTCCGTCGCCTTTTTCGGCGACATTGAAAGCTGTTTTCAAGTGGACCGCTTCTTTCCTTTCGAGATTGATGGCAACTGGCGCGTTGAAGTTGCTCAGACGACTACGCAGCGGCAGCGCCGCCGTTACGTGCTTCTGCAGTTCCTTAACTTCACAATGATGTGCATGTGGGACGGGACCGGCTTGCGTGATGTCTGCAACTCCCGGCGTGTCTGACGGCTCGCGGTGGTGACCGGACCAACATCACAGGTGCCGTCCGGGGCGAGCCGCGGCAACTGACAGACGGTATCATCTTTGCATTATCATCTTTGCATCTGCATAATCTGATCCATCGGCATCATATTGTGATTGAGGTTGGCCATGATCCAGACCGATCCGCCGATCACGAGCAGGACGATCAGGACTCCGAACGCGAGCGCCAGCACGTTGTTGGTGTTGTCGGGACCGGTGGTGATGTGCAGGAAGAACACCAGGTGCACGCCCATCTGCGCGATCGCCAGCACGATAAGCGCGACCGGAATGCTCGGCTGCCAGACCAGATCGGTGCCCGCGACGAAGAAAGAGGTCGCCGTCAGCAGGATTGCAAGTGCGAGCCCCGTGAGATAACCGAGTACCCGTAAGCCGACACCACCCTCAACGTGCTCGTCGCCTGGCGCCAGATCGATGCTGTTTTCGGTGTCGTGACCGTTGCTCATGCGGCGCTTCCGATCAAATACACGACGGTGAACACGGCGATCCAGATGATGTCGAGTGCGTGCCAGAACAGCGCGAAGCACAGGATGCGGCGCAGAATGTCTGGCCTGAACCCCTTGGCGAAAACTTGTGCCATCATCGTCAGCAGCCACAAGATGCCGGCCGAGACGTGCAGGCCGTGGCAACCGACGAGGGTGAAGAACGCCGACAGGAACGCGCTGCGCGTCGGTCCGGCGCCGCGGGCGACGAGGCTGGCGAATTCCCTGCCTTCAATCGTGAGAAAGCCGAGGCCGAAGACGCAGGTGACGGCCAAGCCCAATTGAAACCAGATCGTGCTGCGCGTGTCGGCGGCGATGCTGGCGAGGCCGCAGGTAAAGCTCGATGCCAGCAAGAACGCGGTCTCGATTGCGACATTGCGCAGGTCGAACAGCTCCCGTCCGCTCGGCCCGCCCGCGGTCTGCCCGAGCAGCACGGCGTAAGTCGCGAAGAAGGCCGAGAACATCACCATGTCGCTGAGGATGAAGATCCAGAAACCGTAGCCGGTGGCGATCCTCTTCCATCCCACGCAGATGATGCGGGTCGCTATGCGGATATGCGATCGTCGCGTCGACCATCACGGGCTCCCTGCAAGGCCGAGCAGGGCGCGCCGCTCGGCGATGATGGCGCGGTCGATCCGAGCAACTTCCGCCGCCGGGATGACGTATTCGTCGTGATCGCGCCAGGCGAACGCGACAAAGGTCGCGAACGCACCGACCCCGCCCACGGCGACCATCCACCAGATATGCCAGATCAGCGCAAAGCCCATGACGGTCGCGAAGAAGGCGCAGACGAATCCGGTCGGCGAGTTACGCGGCATTTCGATGTCCGCGTAATCCGGCTCACGCTTTTCCAGATCCTGCTGCTTGGCGTGCGCCTTGATCGCCCAGTACGCGTCCACTCCGGTCACATTGGGCGAAATCGCGAAATTGAACGCCGGCGGAGGCGACGCCGTGGCCCATTCCAGCGAACGCCCATCCCAGGGATCGCCGGTGCGGTCGCGCAATTCCGCACGGCGGCGGATGCTGACGACGAGCTGCGCGACCTGGAAAATGATGCCGATCAGGATCAGGATGGCGCCGAAGGCAGCCGCGATCAGCCAGGGACGCCACTGCGCGACGTCGTAGTGCTGCATGCGCCGGGTCATCCCGAGGAAGCCCAAGGCGTAAAGCGGCATGAACGCGAAATAGAACCCGCTGAGCCAGAACCAGAACGCCGCCTTTCCCAGCCCCTCATGCAAGCGGAAGCCGAACGCCTTCGGGAACCAGTAATTGTAGCCGGCAAACGCCCCGAACAGCACGCCGCCGATGATCACGTTGTGAAAATGCGCGACCAGAAACAGGCTGTTGTGCAGCAGGAAATCTGCGGGCGGCACGGCGACCAGAACGCCGGTCAACCCGCCGATGATAAAGGTGACCATGAATCCGATCGACCACATCATCGGCGTCGCAAAGCGAATGCGCCCGCCATACATCGTGAACAGCCAGTTGTAGATCTTCACGCCGGTAGGCACCGCGATGATCATGCTGGCGATGCCGAAGATGGCGTTGACGTCGGGGCCGGCGCCCATGGTGAAGAAGTGGTGCAGCCACACCATGAAAGATATGAGGCAGATCGCCATGGTGGCTAATACCATTGAGCGGTAGCCGAACAGGGGCTTGCAGGAAAATGTCGAAACCACTTCCGAGAAAATCCCGAACGCCGGCAGGACCAGGATGTAGACCTCCGGATGACCCCACGCCCAGATCAGGTTCATAAACATCATGACGTTGCCGCCGGCTTCGTTGGTGAAGAAATGGAAGCCGAAATTGCGGTCGAGGATCAGCATGGCGAGCGTTGCGGTCAGAATCGGGAATGCCGCGACGATCAGGAGATTTGATGCAAGCGTCGTCCAGCAGAACATCGGCATGCGCAGGTAGGTCATGCCCTTGGTACGCAGCTTCAGCACGGTGGTGACAAGATTGATCCCGGCAACCAGCGTGCCGACGCCGGAGATTTCGAGAGACCACAAATAGTAGTCGACGCCGACGCCGGGCGAATAGGTCAGCTCCGACAGCGGCGGGTAAGGCAGCCAGCCGGTGCGCGCGAATTCGCCGACCACGAGCGAGATATTGACCAGAAGCGCGCCGGTAGCGGTGAGCCAGAATCCCACGGAATTCAGGGTCGGAAACGCCACGTCGCGAACGCCGAGTTGCAGCGGCACCACCAGGTTCATCAGTCCGATCACGAACGGCATCCCGACAAAAAAGATCATGATGGTGCCGTGGGCAGAAAATATCTGGTTGAAATGTTCGGGCGGCAGATAGCCGTTGGAGTGATAAGCGATCGCCTGCTGCGCCCGCATCATGATGGCGTCGGAAAATCCGCGCAGCAGCATCACCATTGCGAGCAGCGTGTACATCACGCCGATCCGCTTATGATCGACGCTGGTGATCCATTCGCGCCAGAGATACGGAAAGTGGCCAGCGACAATCACCCAGGCGATAACGCCCAGGATGACGACCAGCACCACGGCCCCGACGAAGAGCGGGATCGGTTGATCGAACGGGATGACTGACCAGCCGAGCTTACCTAGCATTGCCAACTCCGGCAGCCGGCTTTGCCGGGTTGCTGGCTCGCGATCTTGCCAAACAGTTCGGGGTCCTCGAGCCGATAGCTTGTCTTGGTCGCCTCGATCGATTGTTGCGCGAGCTTGTTGTAGCTGTCCCTGTTCAGGGCCTGACCGCTGCGCGCCGTATTCGCGACCCAATCGGGAAAGGCGAGCGGCGAAATCACGTGAACGTCGAACAGCATGTCGGGGAATCCGTCGCCGCTAAAATGCGCCGACAGCCCCTGATAATTGCCCTCTTGATCGGCACGCAGGTTCAGCGGCGTGATCATGCCATTCATCGTGTAGATCATGCTGCCGAGCTGCGGGACGAAGAAAACATTCATCACGCTTGCGGACGTGAGTTCGAGCGTCAGCGGCGCCCCCACCGGGACGGTCAGGGCGTTAATGGTCGCAATCCGCTGGTCCGGATAGATGAAGAGCCATTTCCAATCGAGCGAAACGACCTGGACCCTCACCGGGCTTCCCGTTCCCTCGACACGAGTCGCCGGATCGAGCTGATGCGAACCGATCCATGCGACACCGCCGAGCAGGATGATCGTGAGCGCCGGGATCGACCAGACCACCAGCTCGATGCGGCCGGAATAGGCCCAATCGGGACGGTAGACGGCGCGGGGATTTGACTGACGAAACCAGAATGCGAACGCGAAAATGGCAACGATCGTCGGCAGGACGATCGCCAGCATGATGGCGATAGAGTCGATCAGGATGGTCTTATCGGCGGCGGCTATGGGACCTTGCGGATCGAAGATATTCATCGGTACGGCAATTCCGATTTCCCACACGCCCGAACCCAAACGCGCTGCCGTGCGAGCGGTTCCAAAGACATCGGCGGGGCATGCCAACGGCAATGGTGGCGCGAAACGCGGCCAAATCGGTGAATGCGGTCGCAAGCCATGCGGTGTGCGCCCGGCAATATGCAATTTCGCCTGACGCTATCAGGATCGCCGGCGCATTGCCGGCCTTCTCCCCTGCCGATGGCGTTGCTATCGTGCGCCCAACAAGAAGGAAGAAACGCGATGCAGGGACCCGAGGATGATGCCGGCCTTTGGCCCTGCACCCTGGTGCGCCCATCTTGTTGAGCGAGTAGGCGAAATGACGTCATTCTAAAAGCACCGCCGAGGCGAACCCGCCGGCGTTGATGTAGATGAGATTTCGTTGGGCTTGCTCCCCGTCTTCGTCGACTGCTCATGGCACGTTTGAGACATGCTGACTGCATAGCGCGCCATGTTCGCGCTTGAGGGAAAACGGAAAACATGTGCTCTTATTGAGTTCTTTTCGAATTGATCCTCAACGAGAGCGTAGTAATGTTCCGGGATTGCAGGTTCGACCGATCGGTAGCAGTCTTCTCCCAGGCAGAGGCCCAATGAATTTGCGAATGATTTTTTCCGCATGCACCTTGGCGGCTGTTGGATTGTCCATGATCACATTCGACGCGCTCGGCCAGCAGCAGCCGCTAAAAGAGCAACTGGTTGGGACTTGGACGCTGCTCTCGTGGGAGCAGAAGAAAGGCAATGGCACCAAGGTCGAGCGCTACGGGACGGCCCCGAAGGGCATCGCCTTCTTTGATGCGGGTGGGCGATACATTATCACGGTGATGCGATCAGATCGGGCCAAATACGCGAGCAATGCCCTATGGCAGGGGACTCCAGAGGAAAACAAGGAAACGGCCGACGGCACCATAACCTACTTCGGAACATATTCGATAATCGACGCAGATAGCAGCGTCACAGTTCACGTCGAAGGCAGTTCCTTTCCAAACTGGAATGGCACGGATCAGAAGCGCTATGTCGCGATAGCGGAAGACCAGCTTACGCTGACCGTTCGTCTTCCGGCTGGAGACGTAGTCGATGTGATTTGGAAGCGAGCGAACTGATCGAGCCCGTCAAGCCAACTTCTGCCACTTTTGAGACATGCCGACGGAATCTACGAATGCCTGTTCATCGGAGTACACCGGAAGTCGCCGGCCTCACGCTCTAGATGTGGTGCCCACCCCGCTGTCCAAGTGCGGGGCAGGCTTTTCCGGATCATGCGCTAACCGGCGCGAACGTAGCCGTAGCGGAGGTTCGAGGGTTGGCTCGCAGCTTGGGCGTACTCGTTCTTGAGCGCCGCGAGGCGGTCCTCGGAAAAGGTCGGCATCCTGGTGTTGTCGGCCGCCTTCAGCTTGATCTTGTAGAACCTGGTTGCATTGCCCGAGAAGATCGCTTGCTTGGTGGCACTGGTGGCGTCGCCGAGCGGTGCAAAGCCGTACTTCTTCTGCATGTCCTCAGGGATTTCGAGCCGGCGCAGCGCCTCGATCTGCCACTGCGGTGAGCCGTACCAGACGGAGTCAGTGCCCCACATGACGTGGTCGACCCCCATGCCCTTGATTAGCGTGCCGACCAGTGCGGCGCAGAATTTCGGATGAGCCACCGCTGAGTTGGCAAAGGACGTGCCCAGCTCGGCATAGACATTGGTGACGCCGAACTTCTGCGGGATTTCCGCGAGGTCCGTGGCCCACGGGATGCGGCCGGTCTGCTCGAACTCGCCCCACGCCTTGTCGGGCAATTCGAGGAACGGCCGCAGCGCCGAGTGATAGATCACGAAGTTCATCTGCGGCCAATCCTTCGCGGCCTTTCCAATGTCCCACGCCGTTGCGTATTCCCACACGCCGGCGAAGGACTTCTCGTAATCGGGCGGCAGCAGCCCCTTGTGGATACACAGCGTGTTGATGCCTGCCTTGACCGCTTTCTCATAGAACGGATACATCACCGGCTCGTCATCAAGCCGCCATGGGAACTTCGAGGGCGCCAGCGGGTCGCCGATCGTGTAGGACTTCCATGAATCAGGCTTGTAGACTTCGATAGCCTTGTCGACCTCATCCATCCAGCCGGGTTGCTTTGGGGTGATGACGCTGTGCGCCAACAGGCGACGCGAGCCGGCGAAGTCGTTGATCAGCTCCCGCGCCTTGACGATTTGTTCGTTGGACAGAAGCCACCAGCTCGGGTCATCGAACGGCGCGCCGCTCAAGAGCGCGATGTTGGTGTCGCTGTCGTAGTAGACCTCCTTCACATAATTCTGGAATTTGTAGCGGGCAAGCGAGGAGACGCCTTCCTCCTTCATCCTCGGGTTCCAGTGCTGGCTCGCAAAGTCCGCAAGCCCAAGCAGCTCCTTGTGATCGAAGTCGTCACGCACGAAATGGGTCTGGACATCGAAGATGAACTGATCAGCGAGGCTTTGGGCGCGCGCCAGCATCAGTTCGGGCTCGCGGGCCTCGGCGGGCGCGACCTGGAAAACATTGCCGTAGATGTCATTCATGGCGAGGAACGCCGCCGCCATGCCGCAGCTTGTGTGCAGGAACTGCCTGCGGCTCAAGCCGAGGTGCTTGCCGTTCACGTCCGCGAGCTCGTTGATCCGTGCCTCGACCTTCTTTTGCGTCGCGCTCTGCGGGGGCGGAAGATACTCGCCGTTGGAAACAATCTGGGTCGGTATAGGCGTTGCCGCCGATGCCGCCTCCGCGCCTGCGACGAGACGCTGCTCTCGCTCACTAAGCCAAGTACCCATGGTTCTCCTCCCTTTTTGTTGGCCATCGACAGTGCAGTCGGTGCTCGTGTGGGCCTTGCGCGTTTGGTCACTCCCGATCAGTCAAGGTGTAGACCGACGAGGCGTGCCTTCCCCCGTTCGGTTAAGCCTGAAGCCATCGCATTCCTTTCATCTCCAGGCGAGACAACTCGTGGCTTCAGCCCACGAGACGGCAGGCACACTCGGAAAAACTACCTGCGGTAGTGTCACATCAGTCCCGAATTCAATGCTCAAAGTCCCATTGGCGCAAGCGATGTAATCCGACAGTCACACTGTCCAAAGACCGCGCCGCTACGACTGGCAGGGTTTGCCGGAACAAGCGAGACGCGCTCCCGTGTGGTCGGCCAAAGGCGCAATGATGTCGCTTGTTGGTATCACTTTCTTGCGGGGTGCTGGCGGTAATAGAAGGAGCCCTTGGCGCCGTTAGGTCGACTTCCGCTAATGTGATCCAGCGTCGGTTTATGCGATGCAGCGGTATGTCCGGTGTCGGGTGAAGACCGCAAGTGAGCGCCATGCAATCAAAACGGCTCATCGCGGTCTTCAAAACAATCGTGGTTGCCGCCTGGGTTTGACGGCGATCAAGTTCAGCAGCGCTGCGGCCGCGATCATAGCCGCGATGCCACCGACACTCAGAGCTATCTGCATCGCAATCCCGTTCGAGATGTCGAGCAGCGCCATGTGGCTAATGAACGCCAGCAGAACGCCAAGGCAATAGATTGGCAGCGAGTTTTCGCCACAGCGGATCGCGCCGCGCATCACCGGCGTCGTCAGTCCTCGCCAATTGCGAGGCACCAACCATGCCGCCAGAATCGCCATGGCCAAGAAATGCAGCAGTCTCAACGGATCAAGATTCGATTTGTCCAATGGGTAAAACAGCTTCGCCAGCGCTTGCGGGATCCTTTCTTCCAGCGGTTTGATGTGCCAGCTCAATGCGATGACCAAGCTGAAGAGCAAAAACAGAACGGCCAGTACAAGCGCCGTGCGCGATGTCACCCAGGGCTGGATCCGCTTGCCCTCGATCATCCACCAGGCGCCAAGCACGACCAGCAACTGCCAGGCTATCGGATTGAAGGCCCAGTGGCTGTTCGGCCACGCGTGAGACCAATTGCCGCTGGCATTGATGTCGCCGGCGTTGACTATTCAGCGCTTTGGGCGAAAGCGTTTCGATCGCAAACTGAGCCCTGCGCGTCCGGGTCGATACTTATCGAATATTCGTTACCGTCCTGACAGCTAATGTTCCAGCTATCGGCCCCAGCTTCAGCGCCGCCTTGATACATGGTCCGAACAACAACATCACAAGCCTGCTTTTTATTTTTCAGAACGAAGGTCCAGAAAGCGAGATGCGACGCCTGATCCAGTGCAAGTATCCTCCTCGTTGTTGGGTTAGCGGCGTGGGTCGTATTGAAAGGCTCGGGAGCCACGGCCTTGGATGGCATGGGGGGTGATGTAGTGGCATCCGCCTTTTTCAAATGCAGATCAGCACCCAGAACAAACCAGACCACTAGCGGTGTGACGACGGAGCTCGCGGCACCCGCTAAGAAAAAAATAAATGATCGCTTCATTATGTCTCTCCCTTCCGGAGTCGAGACATTGGCGGCCACGCGAGACCGCAAATACCTGAGGAATTAAAGTACTTCGCGAACAACGCCGGCAGGTGCAATTGCCTGCGTGCTGGGCCCAAACGATGAGTAACTCATCGCGGCTGTCGCACAAGCGGCAGCGGATTCGGGCGGCGGCACTGACGTGTCGTGGATAAGGTGGGGCTGACTAATACGTCTTGGAACCGCGTCAGCTCGGCTCGAACCGTTGCGTGTCGTTGGGTTGCGGCGCCGAGTAGCGTAGCGCCGAGATGCGTAACGTGGCATCATCCATCGGCTGGATGTCAAATTCAGTCACACGCGACGTGATCGACGGACGCAGCTTGGTCCGATCAGCAGTAAATTCAATTCACGAATTATCAACGCGTTGAGGTTTAACACAACCGCTGGAGCTACTAAGGTGCAGACTTCGTTGTCGGCGTCGCTGATCTCGATCCATCGGGATTATCAGTGATTCAGCGCGCGCTCGTTAGCGTCGCACAAGGAAATCATATCAGATCGCATGGGGCCGCCATCGTATTCCGTTTCCGCCGAACGTAATTATACATTTCCACCAGATATTCGTCCGCGTTGGTAGCTTAGTCGCGTGCTACGGTGCACGATTAGTACGCATTCGAGCATGTCTGCTTGTGTGACTTTTCGGACTTCACGCGATGTCCGGCCTGCGTCAGGAATGCGCACCAGAGCGGATGTCCGCCACTCTGAATCTACGGGTTCACGATCTACGGGTTCACGCCTTGGCATCGTTGGATGCTTCAGGTCATTTCAACTCTCAGCGCGGAACAGGCAGCACGTATTGGATCGTGCCGATCGATCGACAACTGATTTTGTCCGACACAGGCAATCAGTTCGATTTTCCCTGCGTCATCTCGCTCACGAAGGCTTTTAAATTTGCAAAATGGAGTGATCCACGAGGCGACGGTGGCAAAACAGCCCGGTCGCCGGCCGGTCGCCGGGGAGAGCACGGAATAAGCCGTAAACCATTGCGCAGGAAAGTCGGATTGTTTCGGCGAACCTGTGGTGACTACGCTCGTGTGCTTTTTTCTGCACGCGAGGCTACGGGTGCGGCGGGCACCCGGCTTTCCCTGCCCCCTCTATCTTCGAGGGATCACGGCTAAAGCAAACCTCGGGCAGATCATGCCGCGAGAACGCAAAGCTGTATCCAGGGCAATATGCAATGTCAGGCAAAGATCGCATGACTGGCGCGAAGCAGCCGCCCTTCTCTCGACCCGAGAGCGTTGCTATCATCACCTCAACAAGAAGGAAGAAACGCGATGCAGGGAGTGGAAGACGATGCCGGCCTTGCCGGCAAGGTCGCGCTGATTAGTGGCGGCGGCGCGGCCGGCGATGGCATCGGCAACGGCCGGGCGGCCGCGATCCTGCTGGCCCGTGCCGGCACCAAGGTGATGGTGGCCGATCACGAACTCAGGCTTGCTCAACGCACGGTCGAGATGATTGTCGCCGAAGGCGGCACGGCGGTCGCGCTCGGCTGTGACGTCACGCGCGAAGCCGACTGCAAAGCACTGGTTGAGGCGTGCATCGACGGCTTCGGCCGGCTCGACTTGCTCGACAACAATGTCGGAATCGGCAGTCGAGGCAGCGTCGTCGAGGAGAAGCCGGAGGAATACCGGCGCGTCATGCAGATCAATGTCGAGAGCATGTTCCTGCTCTCGAAATACGCTATCCCCGCCATGATCAAGACCGCCCAGGGCGGTGCCATCGTCAATATCTCCTCGATCTCGGCGCTGCGGCCGCGCGGGCTCACCACCTACACCACATCGAAGGCCGCGGTGATCGGATTGACGCGGGCGATGGCGGTCGATCACGGAGCTGACAACATCCGCGTCAACTGCATCTGCCCGGGTCCGATGTACACGCCGATGGTCTATGCCCGCGGCATGAGCGAGGCCGCGCGCGCCCAGCGCGCCAAGGCCTCGGTGCTGAAATTGGAAGGCACCGGCTGGGACATCGGCCACGCCGTCAAGTTCCTGCTCAGCAACTATGCGCGCTACATCACCGGCCAGGTGCTGGTGGTCGACGGCGGCGTGACCTTGCAGGCGCCGGAACGAGAATCCCAGGATCACTAGCAAACGAGGAACCAGCAAGATGGCCCGCCTGCCCTATCTCGAGGCCGACGAGGTCGCGGTGGAATATCGCGACATGCTCAAGCGCAATACCAACCTGCACAAGCTGCTCGTGAACTCGCCCGACATGGCGCGCGCCTTCAACGGTGTCGGCGGCTACATCCGCTTCAAAAGCAAGCTCGATCCGCGTTTGCGCGAACTTGCGATCCTGCAGGTCGGCTGGCTGGAGAAGTCGGAATACGAGTTCACCCATCACGTGAAGATCGGCAAGGAATTCGGCGTCACCGGCGAGGATATCGCGGGCTTGATGGCCGAGACCGAGGGCAAGCCGTCGAAGCTCGAGCCGTTGGCGAAAGCGATCCTGAGAGGGGCGCGCGAGATGGTGCGCGATCTTGCGATGTCGGAGGCGACGTTTGCCGAGATCAAGCGCGAACTTTCCAACGAGCACATGGTCGATCTCGTGCTCACCATCGCCTTCTACTGCGCGGTGGTGCGGGTGCTGGCGACGATGAAGATCGACAATGAGCCTTATTATAAAGAGGTACTTGAGCAGTACCCGATACCCGGAGTGAAATGACATGCGCCTGAAAGATCGCGTCGCCATCGTCGTTGGGGCCGGGCAAAGTCCCGGCGAAGGCATCGGCAACGGCCGGGCCACGGCGCTCACGTTCGCCCGCGAGGCGCCAAGGTGCTGTGCGTCGATCATCATCTTGCATCGGCGCAGGAAACGGTCGACATGATCGCCGGCAAGCAGGGCACCGCGGTCGCCTTCAAGGCCGACGTGACCAAAAATGCCGAGATCAAGACGATGGTCCAGGATGCCCATGACCGCTGGGGCCGCATCGACATCCTGCACAACAATGTCGGCGTCAGCCTTGCCGGTGGCGATGCCGAGCTGCTCGCTATCACCGAGGAGGCGTTCGACCGCTGCGTGGCGATCAACCTCAAGAGCTGCATTCTCGCTGCCAAGCACGTGATCCCGATCATGCGGCGGCAAGCAAGCGGCGTCATCATCAACATCTCGTCGATGGCGGTGATCACGACCTATCCTTACGTCGCCTACAAGGCGACGAAGTCGGCGATGGTCGCCTTCACCGAACAACTTGCCTATCAGAACGCGTCTTACGGCATCCGCGCCAATGTCATCCTGCCTGGCCTGATGAATACGCCGATGGCGGTCGACACCCGGGCGCGCGAGTTCAAGAAGACCCGCGCGGAGGTCGAGGCCGAACGCGACAGCCAGGTGCCTTTGCGGAGGAAGATGGGCACCGGCTGGGACGTTGCCAATGCCGCGCTGTTCCTCGCCTCGGACGAAGCGAGCTTCATCACCGGCGTCACCCTGCCGGTCGACGGCGGCGCCAGTGTAAGACGGGGTTAGCCGGCTGCTCGCGCAAGGCGGCTGTGCTTCGCGCCGTAGGCGAAATAGATCGCAAGCCCGATCGCAAGCCATACCGCCAGCCGCAGCCAGGTATCGACCGGCAGGCCCAGCATCAGAAAGATCGAGGTCGCAGCGCCCGCCGGCGCCACGATCCAGATCAAGGGCGCGCGGAACGGACGCTGCAAGGCCGGATCGGCGATCCGCAACACCAGCGTTCCGACCGAGACGGCCGCGAACGCGAACAGCGTTCCGATGCTGACGAGTTCTCCGACAAGGCCGATCGGCAACAGGCCCGCAAGGACGGCGACGATAGCCCCGGAGCCGATCGTCGAAACATGCGGGGTGTGGAAGCGCGGATGGATTTTCGCCGCGGCCGGCGGCAGCAAGCCGTCATGTGCCATGGCGCGGAAGATACGGGGCTGGGCGAGCAGCATCACCAGGATGACCGACGTCAGGCCGAGCACGATCCCAAGCTTGATCAGCGGAGCGAGCCAGCCGATGCCGGCAGCATCGATCCCGACCGCAATCGGGTCAGGCACGTTCAATCGATCGTAGGGAACGATGCCCGTCAGGACGAAGGCGACGGCGACGTAAAGCATCGTGCAAATGACGAGCGAGCCGAGGATGCCGATCGGCATGTCCCGGTTCGGTGTGTTCGCTTCCTGCGCGGCCGTCGAGACCGCATCGAAGCCGATATAGGCGAAGAACACCACGGCGGCACCGCGGATCACGCCCGACCAGCCATAGACGCCAGTGCCGGCATTCGGCGGAATGAACCGCCCGTCAGGATTGGCCGCTGTCACCCAGTTCGCCGTGCTGAACGCGTGCGCGGCGAAAATGATGAAGAGGAAAATGACCGTCAATTTGACGGCAACGATGAAATCGTTGAAACGCGCCGATTCCCTGATGCCGATCACCAGCAGGGTTGTGATCACGACTATGACCGCAACCGCCGGGACATTCAAGATGGCACCGGTTGCGGACCATGCGTGCTGCGCGGGGTCGTAAGCCAGCGGCGCAGAGACAAACTGCGCCGGCGGATTCAGGCCGAAGTCTTTTGCCAAGCTCACGGCATAGCCGGACCAGCCGATCGCAACCGTGATGGCGCCGACCGCATATTCGAGGATCAGATCCCACCCGATGATCCACGCCATCAATTCGCCGAGCGTCGCGTAGGCATAGGTATAGGCGCTCCCGCTGATCGGGACGGTCGAGGCCATTTCGGCGTAGCAAAGTCCGGCGAATCCGCAAGCCACCGCCCCCAGTGCAAACGACAGCGTCACTGCGGGGCCTGCATTGGCGGCGGCCGCGTGCCCGGTGAGCACAAAGATGCCAGCGCCGATGACGCCGCCAACTCCCAGCGTGACGAGATTGAGCGCCGAAAGCGTACGTCGCAAGGGCCGCACTTCCGCGTCGACACCGGCGTGGGCTGCTTCCGCTACCAGCTCGACGATCGATTTTCTGGCCCAGACATCGGTCAAAACCATGCCTCCGGAACGCGTCCACTCGCACGATCAACCGTCAACAGCAGCTCCACAAGACAATTAGTGGCTGATCCGCCAGATAGTTCCATTGCCGTCTTCCGAAACCAGCAATGCGCCGTCGTGCGCGATTGCGACGCCGACCGGACGGCCCCATACCTCGGTGCCGTTGACCACGAAGCCGGTAACAAAGTCCTCGTATTCGCCGGTCGGCACACCGTCTTTCAGACGGATGCGGACGATCTTGTAGCCGGTTCGCCTCGACCTGTTCCAGGAGCCATGCTCGGCCGCGAAGGCGTCACCACGATATTCCGAAGGGAAATTGGTACCCTCGTAAAATATCAGTCCCATTGATGCCGAATGAGCCTGGATCAGCACGTCGGGGATGGTGACCTTGCCCTTGAGATCGGGCCGCTCGCCCGCATGCCGGGGGTCTTCATTGCCGCCGATATAAAACCACGGCCATCCATAGAACGCATTTTCGCTGATCCGGGTCACGTAGTCGGGCACCAAATTGTCGCCGAAGCCGTCGCGCTCGTTGGTGGAGCACCACGGCGTGCCGCTCTGAGGCTGGATGGCGAGGCCGACGCAATTGCGGATGCCGCTTGCGAATATCTTTTGGTCTTTGCCATCGGGATCAAAGGACAACACTGCCGCGCGATCGGCTTCGTAACTCCAGGCGGCGCCGAGCGCATGGCGGCTGGTCCATGACTTAAGCCCGCCAGGAGGCGCGCCCAGCTCCTCGCCATCATTGCCGGCAGATCCCACCGAGACCAGCATCCGCTTGCCATCTGCCGTAAAGACAATATCGCGGGTCGAATGACCGGATCCATGTGGGAGATTTGCAACGACGGTCTTGGGCGGACCAGACGCCTTCAGATCGCCTGCGCGATAGGCAAAGCGCACGACACTGTCGGTGTTGGCGACATATACCCATTGCGGATTATCGCCGCGCGGGAAGAACGCAATTCCAAACGGGCTGTGCAGCCCGCTCGCAAAGATCTCGTTCCCGACCGGCTTGGCCGTGCCGTCCGGGAGGCGAAGAACACGAATACGGCCAGCGTGTGTTTCGGCAACAAAGATGTCTGCATTTGGCGCGACCCTGACGATGCGAGGTCCGCGCAATCCTTCCGCAAGCAATTCGACCTTGAAGCCGGGCGGCACTTGCGGCGCCGCGCCAGGGGGTCGCGCGACGATCTGGGAGACATTGGCCGCCGAAGGGGTCGCGCCAGGTTTCGGCAGGTCCTCGGGCCTGATCAGGCGGATCGTGCCGGGCTTGTCGCGTTGCCAATCGCCGAATGCCTCCTTGCCGTGCAGTGATTGAGCCGTCGCCATGCCACCAAGGGTCGCAAACCATGACAGTGCGGACACAGCCGTCAGCATCGAACTTTTTTGCATCTTCTTTCCTCGCAGGCTGTGCACGCGCAGATAACGATTATCTTCTCTAAACGTTCATGTTGATCACTTTGCCCTGATCACAGGGTTGGCTGTGCATGCCCCACGCCGTAGCGCCCAAGATGATTTTCTGGCACAAAGCCCGTTCGACCGGACTGCACGGAGGTCAAGCGGATGCGCACCAAGGGATCTGATGTTCTGGTCGCCGCGCTGGAAAACGAAGGTGTCCAGCGAATTTTTGCACTCCCGGGCGAAGAGAATCTTGATGTCATCGAGTCCTTGCGGAAGTCGCGAATTGAACTTGTTCTGACACGCCACGAACAGGCGGCCTCGTTCATGGCAGCGACACAGGGGCGCCTGACGGGGGCGCCCGGCGTCTGTCTCTCCACACTGGGACCCGGAGCACTGAATTTCACGACGGGTGCGGCCTACGCGTATCTCGGCGCTATGCCGATGATCATGATCACGGGGCAGAAGCCGATCAAGAGCGCGGGCCAGGCGCGGTTTCAACTGGTCGACATCGTCGGCACGATGCGGCCGCTGACCAAGATGACGCGGCAGATCGTGTCCGCCGATTCCATTCCATCGCTGGTCCGCGAGGCGTTCCGGGTCGCCACCGAAGAACGGCCGGGACCGGTCCATCTCGAGTTGCCTGAGGACATTGCCGCGGAAGCCAGCACAGCTTCGGTGATCCCGCCGCATCAGATCGACAGGCCCGTGGCTTCGCCCGCGGCGCTGAAACGCGTCGTCGATCTGATTCTGGGCGCCAGGCGTCCGCTGGTCATGATCGGCGCTGCGGGCAACCGGCCGCGGCTTGTCGAAGCGCTTTCCGATTTTGTCCGCAGAACGCAAATTCCGTTCTTCAATACCCAAATGGGAAAAGGCGCAGTCACAGGCAATTCCGAATTGTATCTCGGCACTGCGGCGCTCTCGGAGCGAGACTACGTCCACGACGCCATCGAACGCGCCGATCTCATTATTACGATCGGTCACGACACCGTCGAGAAGCCACCGTTCCTCATGGGCGACCGCGGACCGAAAGTCGCCTATGTCGGATATGTGTCGGCGACCGTGGAGGAGGTTTTCCATCCCGACGCAGAATTGATTGGCGATATCGGAACAAGCGTGAGCGCGCTTGCGGATGCGCTGCACCAACGCATGAAGCCCGATCCGGAATTTCTCAGGCTGCGGGACGATATTCACGCGCACATCAACGAAAGAGCCGACGACAACCGCTTTCCAGTCATTCCTCAGCGTCTCGTGCATGACGTTCGCAGCGTCATCCCGGAAGACGGCATCGTCTGCCTCGACAATGGCATGTACAAGATCTGGTTTGCGCGCAATTATCGTACTACCGTCGCCAACACGTTGTTGCTCGACAACGCGCTGGCAACCATGGGCGCCGGCCTTCCTTCCGCCATTGCAGCCAAGTGCCTCAATCCGCAAAAGCGCGTGCTGGCCGTATGCGGCGACGGCGGCTTCATGATGAACAGCCAGGAACTGGAAACCGCAGTTCGCCTGAAACTCGATCTCGTCGTTCTCGTGATCGAGGATTCCGCCTACGGGATGATCCGCTGGAAGCAGGCGGTCGACGGATTTCCCGATTTCGGGATGACATTCGGCAATCCGGATTTCGTTGCCTACGCGGCATCCTATGGCGCGCGCGGGCACCGGATTGCCGCCACCTCGGAGCTGGTCCCGACGTTGCAGGACGCATTCAAGCAAGGCGGCATCCATCTGCTGGTTGTTCCGGTCGACTACAGCGAAAACATGCGCGTGCTGGTCGAGGAACTCGCAGGGCGCTAGGCCGGCTCAATGCCCTTTCGCCGGTGCCCGTAGGTCGATCGTCTTGATGGCGAACGCCAAGGGGATCATGACGAGGCCAACCATGGCAAGCGACCAGAATGCGTCCATATAAGCCAGCAGGTTGATCTGTTGCTGCAGCGACTGCCCGACCCAGGCGATCGCCTGCGACGCCGCATCGGATGCGTTCGACCCCCGGGCCTGGAAAAACCGTGTCATCGCATCGATCGTCTGCTGATAGCCGACATCTGAGGGCACGATGTGCTCGACCAGGCGGCTCTGATGGAATTGCTGGCGCTGCTGCCAAACCGTTTGCACCATCGCCACGCCCATCGATCCACCGAGGTTGCGCGCGACATTGATGAGCGCCGAGGCTTGATTGGTCTTGTCCGGCGGAATGCCCTGATACGATGCGGTCGTCACGGGCAGGAACAGGAGAGGAAGACCGAATGCGAGATAAACGCGCGAAAGCGCGGCGTAGCCATAACTGATGTCGCCGGTGAGGCCCGTGAGATGCCACATCGAAAGGGCCGCGATGGATGCACCGGCGATGAGCAGATATCTCGGCTGCACGAAACCGATCAGCCTTCCCGTGATCGGCATCATGATCATGGTCACGACGCCGCCCGGTGAGAGCACCAGCCCCGCCAGCATCGCGGTGTAGCCGAGCTCAGTCTGCACGAATTGCGGCAGAATCTGCGTGGTAGCGATCACGATGGCGCCGGTACCGAGCATGAGCAGAAAGCACGTGCCAAAATGCCGGTGCCCCAACAGGCGAATGTCGACGATCGGATCGTCGCGCAGCAATTCCCAGAGCACCAGGGCGACCAGGCAAAATGCCGAGGTGAGCGCAAAACTTAAGATCAAATTCGAACCGAACCAATCATTGCGCTGACCCTCGTCAAGCACGAATTCCAGCGAGCCAAGGCCGATCGCGACCAGGATGAAGCCGATATAGTCGACGCGAAGGCCATTCTTCAGCAGTTCTCTTCGTTCTTCCTCCGCACTGGAAGGCTCGTTGACGAGTGTCCCGACCAGCACCAGCGAGAGCAGTCCCATCGGGACGTTGATGAGGAAGACCCAGTGCCAGGAATAGGTATCACTGATCCAGCCGCCGAGGGTCGGGCCGATCACCGGCGCGACCACCACCGCGATGCCGTAGATCGCGAATGCCTGACCCCGCTTGTGGGGCGGGAAGGAGTCGGCGAGGATCGCCTGCTCGCTCGTCGCCATTCCTCCGCCGCCCAGCCCCTGGAGAATGCGGAACACGACCAGGGCTTGCAGGCTCCATGCCATTCCGCACAAGAGCGAAGCAACGGCGAACGTCGCGACACATAACATGTAAAAGCGCTTGCGGCCGATCACCGTCGACAGCCAGCCGGAGATCGACAGCACGATCGCGTTCGACACAAGATAGCTGGTGACGATGTAGGTGCTCTGGTCGATGCCGACCGCGAGTCCGCCGGCAATATAGCGCAGCGCGACGTTGGCGATCGTCGTATCGAGCACCTCCATGAAGGTCGCGATCGAAACGACGAAAGCGATGAGATACGGATTGTGGCCGCCGGCCGCGGAGCGTTCCGGCGACCAGCTTCCCGAAGTGCCTCCGCCCTGCGCGATGTCGGTCATCGTACCCTGGTCCAGGGCACGACCGACATGCCTGGCCCGACCGGCACGTCGGGCGGCCATTTGTCGACCGTGATCTTGACCGGCACGCGCTGCACCACTTTCACAAAATTGCCGGTGGCGTTCTCCGCCGGCAGCAGGCTGAAGGCCGTGCCCGAGCCGGGCTGCACCGAATCCACGCGACCGGTCAGCTTGCGGTCTGGATAGGCGTCGATGCTGAATTCGACCGGCTGGCCCGGACGCATGTCGGTGAGCTGCGTTTCCTTATAGTTCGCGACGATCCAGACTTCGTCCGGAACGAACATCGTCAGGCTCTGACCGGCGGTGACGAAGGTGCCTACCGCGCCGGTCAGCTTGACGACGCGGCCGGACTGAGCCGCTGTCACGCTGGTATATCCGAGGTTCAGCTTCGCTTGGTCGAGTTGCGCCTGCGCCTGCTGCAGCGAGGCGCGCGCGCTTTCAAGCTGGGCTTCCAGCGTCTTGATTCCCAGCTCCGCGGCGACCAGGGCGGCTTTGGCGCGAGCGGTATTGGCTTGCTGAGCCTGCAGATCGGAGCGCGTTTGCTGCTCGCGTTGAACGGTGCCGGCGCCTTTGTCGACCAGGTCCTTGGCGCGATCCTCTTCTTGCTGCGCGAACTTCAGTTGCGCTTGTGCTTGATCGAGCTGCGCTTTCGCCTGGTTGATCTGCTCGTGTTGGCTGTCGATCTGGGCTTGGATGTTGTCGATGTTGGCCTGCGCCACGGAAACCTGGCCCTGCGCCTGATCGACTGCGATCTTGTAGTCGCGATCGTCGATCCGCGCCAATAGGTCGCCCGCGTTGACGTGCTGGTTGTCGGTGACCGGCACCTCGGTGACATAGCCGCCTACCTTCGGCGCGACCGAAAAGCTCCGCGCCGCAATGAAGGCATCGTCGGTGGATTCGTAGTGACGGACGCTGAGCCAGTAAACCAGTCCGCCGATCAGTGCGATGAGCAGCAGACAGAGACTGGCCGTCGCAACAATCCAGTGCTCGCGCAACCGGCCGCGCAGCGAGGGCGGCTTGCGCACTGCCTGCGATTGATCACTGGCCTCGCGGGCCTGCTCCGGCGCGGATTTTTGCGCGGGATCGCGCTCGGGCGGCTGTTTCTTTTCAGCAAATGTCCCGCGCTCTCTGGTCTGGGCATCCAATGATGGCACCTCGAGCAAGGAAAACGCACGGCCAAGCCGTCGGTCGAGGTGGTAACCGCCCGGCTAGAGCTTCGTTCCCGGTGTCTCCCGGGCCGAGTGCTGGGGCGGTTCACGAACCACGGAAGTGGGAACTAGGTGCGTGTGATCGGATGCGCGATCGACGACGATGTCGCCGTGTGTACTTGCCTGATCGTGGTAGCCGTCGCAAATGCAACCGCAACACCGAAAGCAACCATGAATGCCGTCAAGGCGAATTTCGGGCCCATGATGCGGCCTCCTATCTTAGTCTCCTCCACCCCCCGCGCCCGCATATGGGCAGCCGGTGCAACGATTCAAATCCATGCGGGAACCTGACCCGCCAACAGGAGCGCCTTGCGTTCGCGATTCCCTGGTGCGGTCTTGAGGTGCCGTCCCCAAAAGGACCCCGGTTCCAAATTGGGACGGCGCCATGCACGCGAGCACGGCCTCGCCGCGCAGAAACAGTTCGACGAAAGATTTATTGAACCGGCCGGAACCCGCATCGACGGGCGGAGTTGTTCCACTTCTGCCAAATCGAGCGGGTTCCAATTTCTCACTGCTATTTATCTTATTGCTTGATTTGGCATTTTTATGAAGCTTCTATGCCGAACGTTGCAGCGCAGATTCAGATCGGCGATGCATTTTGCGGGGGGAATGTCATGAGCGATCTTGATCCCGGAGCAACCGCGCCGCCCGCCCGTCCCATCCCGATGCGAAAACCAAACGGCGACGCGGCCCCGGATTCGCGGCAAGATCTATTGCACGCGCTGCAGGCGATGCGCAGCGGCGACTTCTCGGTACGAATGTCGGGCGATCAACTCGGGATCGACGGCAAGATCGCCGATACTTTCAACGAGATCATCGCAGCCAATCAACGCATGGCGCAGCAGCTCGAGCGCGTCGGCCAGGTTGTCGGCCGCGAAGGCAAGACGCGGCAGCGCGTCAGATTTGGCCTTGCCTCCGGCTCATGGGCCGACATGGAAAGCTCCGTCAATACGCTGATCGACGATCTCTTGTGGCCGACCCGCGAAGTGACGCGCGCGGTCGCCGCTGTCGCGCAAGGCGACCTCCTGCAAACCGTGGAGCTTGACGTCGACGGCCGCCCGCTGGGCGGCGAATTCTTGCAGTCGGCCAACATCGTCAACACGATGATCAAGCAACTCAGCGTGTTCACCTCGGAAGTGACCCGTGTGGCGCGCGAAGTCGGCACCGAAGGCAAGCTCGGCGGCCAGGCCCAAGTGCCGGAAGTGACCGGCGTGTGGAAGGACCTGACCGAGAGCGTCAACTCGATGGCCAACAATTTGACCGGCCAGGTTCGCAACATCGCCGAGGTGACGATCGCGGTCGCCAATGGCGACCTCTCCAAGAAGATCACGGTGGACGTCCGCGGCGAGATCCTGCAGCTGAAGGAAGCCATCAACACGATGGTGGACCAGCTTCGCTCCTTCGCCTCTGAAGTCACCCGCGTCGCGCGCGAAGTCGGCACCGACGGCAAACTTGGCGGCCAGGCGATCGTGCCCGGCGTCGCCGGCACCTGGAAAGACCTGACCGACTCCGTGAACGCAATGTGCGGCAATCTCACCGCGCAGGTGCGCAACATCGCCAACGTCACCACGGCGGTTGCCCGCGGCGACCTCTCGCGCAAGATCACGGTGGATGTGCGCGGCGAAATCCTGGAATTGAAAGACACCATCAACACGATGGTCGACCAGCTCAACTCCTTCGCATCGGAAGTGACCCGCGTCGCGCGCGAAGTCGGCACCGAAGGCAAGCTCGGCGGTCAGGCCCAGGTGCCGGGTGTGGCCGGAACCTGGAAGGACCTCACCGATAACGTCAACTTCATGGCGAGCAATTTGACGGCGCAGGTGCGCAACATCGCCGACGTCGCCACCGCGATCGCCGGCGGCGACCTATCCAAGAAGATCACCGTGAACGTCTCGGGCGAAATCCTGCAATTGAAGGAAACGCTCAATACCATGGTCGACCAGCTCAACGCCTTTGCCGGCGAGGTGACGCGCGTGGCGCGCGAGGTCGGCACTGACGGGCGATTGGGCGGCCAGGCCAACGTGCTCGGCGTCGCCGGCACCTGGAAGGACCTCACCGAGAGCGTCAACTCGATGGCGAGCAATCTGACGGCGCAGGTCCGCAACATCGCCGAAGTCGCCACCGCAATCGCCGGCGGCGACCTGTCGCGCAAGATCACCGTCGA
>Ga0209473_1000523_pt1 | contig 22848 bp, 13 predicted proteins | sample GraSoiAngelo_133_FD_185890 | JGI IMG/M metagenome (GOLD analysis project Ga0209473, IMG submission 185890) | Grasslands soil microbial communities from the Angelo Coastal Reserve, California, USA - 14_0929_05_20cm (SPAdes) (version 2) | ecosystem: Environmental > Terrestrial > Soil > Grasslands ...
CCGCATAGTTTCAAGGAGTTACCAATAGAAATTGTACTGTCACTGCAGCGGTCTAACAGGTTGCGCGAATCAGTACCGCTAAACGCCCTCTGTATTAACTGGTCTGGCCACCTTCCAGGTGGTCGGCTACCCGGAGGTAATCGTCGGCACGATTTGACAAGTTGGTGCGCCGCCGCAGATCAAGCGCCGGCGGGGAGAAAGAACTCACGCCGTCACCTTGCACCCTTACATGACACTATGATTTCTGGAAGCAAAACGTGGGACTTTGATTTCAGAAATGCTTGAATGCACAGGCTTTGACTTCCCGGGCTAGATTCGAACTAGGAACCCTTCGGTTGCGAGCCGAATGGTTGGTTTGATCGCGATTCGCCGCGATTGATCTGACAAAACGCAGAGACACCTGTCGCAGTTGATTTTTGTTCGTCTTTATTGATCACGATTGATCGTGCTTCGCGCGCTCGACATCGCATCGTCGAATGGCCGAATTTCCTGAACATGTCCGCAACTCATTGAATGACAAAGGAGTTGGCTCCCCGGGCTAGATTCGAACTAGCAACCCTTCGGTTAACAGCCAGCAGAGGGTTTTAATCAAATCTTGCCGGACGACGGGCTAACCGAAGGAAAACCATCAGGTTCTGATGGAACGTGGCAAGCCGACTTCTCTTCTTTTGTTCACCTTCATTCTTTGACGCTTTTGAGAAATTACCATAGCTCGCTCGCCGAAAGTGATCCACCGACGTTCTGAAATTCTCCAAGAGGGTGGCCTTCTCTTTTTGATCGCGTAGCCCTCTCTGATTTCTCTTGCTCCCTCGCCGGGTTTCGATTCTCCTCATGTTAGTGGCGGATTGAGAGTGGTCCACTTTGGCGGTCCAGTGTAGGCCGGACCACCAGTAGTCGGTGGCGGTAAGTGGAGGGGAAGAGTTGCGAGCCAAGCGATCGTGTCCCTGCCCAGGAGTGAGTTGAGGTAGAGTGTGTTTGCGCCGCGTGGACTTCTGATTCACGGCCGGTGAACGAAGTGCTGCGCCCCTGAGAGGAATTAGCAGTTCCCCTCCGAGGCATAAGCTTCCGGGAGCAGTACCTCCCATGGGCCTTCCTGAACGTCCTACAGACGTTCCCCAAAATCAAGAGGCAAGCAGATGCGCGCTTCTCGCACGCCAGCCGCGAACGCGGATGTGTTTGCTGAAAGGATGTGAGCAGCCCTTCCATCCTCAACAAGCCGCGGAGCGCTACTGTAGTGCTCGATGTCGAGAGAAGGCGCGCCACAACCGCAGGGACGGGGAATTTGGCGAGTTTGGGAATGAGGAAATAGCAGGGCACTTCCACATCCGGAGTAGCCCAGAAGTTCAACCGCTCGCGTACGTAGTCGCCTCTGTCCATGCGCTCGAGGATCCGAGGTCGAAGACTTTAGTTCGTGCTTTAGCCTTCCAAGCTTCGAGATCCTTTGGCCGGCGATGGAGAACAGCAAGGCTCTGGTGCGTCTTTCCTGTTGATGATTAACAAATGGATACAGATTTCCAAGCGCCAAGCCCTTCCAGCGCTTGCTTCGTCAGCCGTAGATCCGGCTTGCGATAGTGGAAAAAAGGCTGAAGGCTGTGCCTCTGCGGGTCGCCCCGCTTCGACGGCCAACCCGCTCAAGCCCCACAAAAGCTCGAGTCGAGTAGGTGTTTGCCGCACGGCACAGCTCCTTTATCGACGTGGTGGATTCAGTCGTCAATCTAGCGCAGTTGCTCGGCAGAAAGATTGTCGGTCTGTATCTATCCGGCAGCCAGTCGTTCGGAGTCCACTGACGGAAGATGAACTCAGATCGGTTGAACAGTTGTACAGAGAGATAGGGTGACGCTGTCCCGAATGGGCAGACCGGATTGAGTGCTCCTGCGTTCCTCTCGAACTCCCTTGTCCGCTCTCAAATCCAACCTATGCAGCCCACCGTTCTTCCGCTTCGCATCTTTTTTGTGCCGCACTGGAAGTTGTCGACAACACTCGAATTTTCCACATGTGCCCGCCGGTTACACCAGCGCCATGTTCACTCATCCGCCCAGCCCCACCGTCTTCATCGACGCCGACCACTACATCAACGACGAACCCCTCGGCTTTTGGCTCGCCCCGACACTTGGTAACCAACAGTCCCAGGACGCCGAAAAAGCCGCCAGCCATTCCGCGACCGTCTCAAATAAGCCTCAAATCCCGGCACACTCCGAAGCGACACCGAATCGGAATCAATTCTCAGCTTCACCACAGGAATTTCGCGCCGAGCTGAAGCTGGCGCGGCATGCCGCTGTTCACTGTACTTATTCTTCCCGGAAACAAGCTGCCGAAGTTGGGGTCGAAGGGATTTGTGTTGAAGCGCTCGAGAGGAAAGGCATAGTGGTTCAACACGTTGAAGGCTTCCAGGCGCAACTGGAGTCTGGCGCGCTCGCTGAAAGGAAACGTCTTGTCCAGCGAAGCGTCCATGGTCAGGGTGTGATACATGCGAATTTGGCCGCTGCGATAGGGGGTTTCGCGAGGCGCATAAGGCGGAAGAATCAGGAAGTTATAAGTGGAAGGATCCGTACCACAGCCATAATTTATGCTGTAAGCTTCCGGTGAGACAGCTCCCGTATTCGGATCCATTTGCAACACGCAAGGACGCCAGCCTTGGACCTTCGGGGCATGCCAGTCGGGTATGGGGAGTTTCGGGTCGCGCAGGATGCGCACGTTACCCGGCAAATCGGCTGGTTCGCCGGACTGCGCAGTTAGGAAGGTGGTCGTTTCCCAGCCTCCAATCAACTGATTGAGGAATCCATGGACATTGCCGCCGATCCAGTGGCCCCTGCCGAACGGAAGGTCGTAAACAGTGGTCGTCTTCAGCATATGAGGCCGGTCGTTATAATAAAGTCCTTCCTGCACGATGCCACGGTAAGGATCGTTGTATCCCCAGCGCTCGACCAGCTTTGAGAAGGTATAATCGGCCAGGAGATTCAAGCCCTTGCGCAACCGAACGTTGTAATCCACTTGCAGTGAGTTATACCAGGTTGCACTGGTATTCAAACCCTGCTCCTTCAGGTCTCCGCTAAACTGGGGAAACGGCCGCGAGAGCTGAAAGCGGGAAAGAGTCGGCGAAGTATAGAAAGAAGTCCCTAGGAACGCTGGCTGCTGATAGAACGGATTCGGCAGTTTAGCGTCGCAATACGAATGATTGCCACCTTCCAGGAGGTTGCACTGACGCCGGAGGTCCAGGCTGGGAATATTGTAGGCGCGTTCGGTTTGGATGTTGTGTCCGCGGCTACCCACATAGGAGGCTTCGAGCATGGATGAGGGCGAGAACTCGACCTGGAAACCGAAAGAGAACTCATCCGCCGAAGGCGTTTTGAAGTCTGGATTGAACCAGGAAAAATCACGGCCCACGAAGGTGGCTGCGCCCCGGCCCGAGCCAGTTGGCGTCAGGATACCATTTGGAAAGGGATTCGATAGAAGATCAGGGATAGGCGTCCGCCCGCCGTCGTTACTCGAGACCAACGGCGTGCTGGTGCTGAATCCCGTTGTCTTTTGCCAGTCGTTGCTGGGATTGGCGAAGTAGCGCCCCCAGCCGCCTCGCAGCACCAAGTGACGCCTCAACTGGTAGGCAGCACCGATTCTCGGTTGAACGTTCCAGTAATTCGTGTTTGCCGCTTTGCTCGGGGTACCGCCAACACCGGCAAAGGTCAGGCCTCCCTTGTAATTGGCGAGTGCAGGAAACTGGGAAGGATCGGCTTGCGCGTTGGGATCGAAGCGGTAGTCCAACCTGCCATATTTCTCGTCCGGAGCAAGGGTAAAGTCCCAGCGCAATCCAAGATTCAAGGTGAGCCGTGAAGTAACTTTCCAATCGTCCTGAACAAAGGGTGCGTAATACCATTGCCGGAAGAAGGGGAAGAGGGGGTAGTCTGACCTTCCAGGCCCTGCACTGGGGCAAAGTGAAGGAATGCATCCTGGGACACCGAGGAGAAAACTCGCGATGGCATTTCCGCTAAGGGGATCCGACTGGTTCCAAGTCTGCTGCGTGTAGTCCTTCCGACTGTTGAAATACCAGATGTTGCCCGTACTGTTCAGGATGTAGTAGATACGCCGAAAGTCCAGGCCGGTGTGAAACGAGTGCGATTTCCAGATTTTGGTGATATTGGGACTGATTCCGTAATTGTTGGTGATATTCACGTCGCGATAGCGGCCCAGGTAGCTGTACCCGTCGAATTCATAGCGGCCAAAGAACTTGCCTCCGGGCAATTGGCTGATCGTGGAGGCCGGGAAGCCCAGCGTTGTGAGGTCGAAGCCCACGTCTCCCGCACCAAAACCCTGTTCAATGAAACGGTTAAAGGAAACCCGCACGTTGCCGACGAAGGTTCGAGAGAATGTCCCCACCCAATCCACTGTGGCGGCCCAATTCAAGCGCTGGAAAGGCTGCTGGCCTCCCTGCCCAGGGCCGCTGAAAACACCATTGTCGTTGCGATCTTCGGTGCGGCTGTTCTGAGCGTAGCGTCCAAAGACGCGGTGCTTCTGGCCAATGATTTCATCGACCCTGGCGATGTAGTTATAAAACTTGTCTTTTGCGAAGTAGCCCGGTATGGAGAGGTTGTTCTGGCTGTAGGCCGAATTGGGGGTGGTGGTGTTCGGCTTAGGGAAGTAGCTCAGGATTTTCTGCGCGATGGGGTTAATCATGCTGGCTGGGATCTGATTATTGGGAAAAGGAGAACGAGTGGGGTTGCCTTGGGCGTCAAACGTAGTCGTAAACGGGTTGAAGATGGTGATGGGCTTGCCGTTGGCGTCCACAAGTTTGCTGAAGTCACCATTCAGAAATTCCGGCGCAGGGACCGACAGGAGCAGCGGAGAGGGCGTACCTTCCCTGTAATTCTCAATGCTGAAAAGAAAGAAGGTCTTGTCGTGCCCGTTGTAGAGCTTGGGGAAAAGGACGGGACCTTCGATTTGCCCTCCGTATTGATCCAAATAATGAATGGCCCGCGGCGCACCTTTGGAGTTGTTCTGGAAAGTGTTGGCATCGAGCCATGTGCGACGCATGAACTCCCAAGCCGATCCGTGAAACTTGTTGCCGCCGCTTTTCAGGACCACGTTCATGATGCCGCCGGCGGTGTGGCCATACTGGGAGTCATAGGTGTTGCTCTGCATCTTGAACTCTTGAACGGCATCCACAATAGGCACATAGGCAACATTGTTGCCTCCAGCCTGACCATTGTTGGGGGCGCCGTCCAATAGGAACTCATTCTGGCGCTGGCGGCTGCCGTTGATGGACCATTCGGCGATAGCGCCGTTGTCAAAAGGCCGCTGCCAAATGGCGGAGCCGCGAAAAGTCACGCCGGACATCATGGCGCCGAGCATGAAGGGATTGCGCGCATTCAAGGGCAATTCGGAAACTCGCTGCGTGTCAACCACGCCGCCTCGATCAGCGGTGGCAGTTTCCAGCAAAGGGGCCTCGGCCGTAACGATCACCGACTCCGTCTCAGCCCCGAGATGCAGTTGAATGGGAAGGAAAGCGATTTGCGCGACTTCTAGCGTAACACCTTGCTGAGTGAACTGCAGGAAACCGGTGTGCAGGACAGTTACGGTGTACGTGCCCGGGCGAAGAAAGGGAATCGAAAAGTTTCCGTGTGAGTCTGTGTTTGCGGATGAAACCTCGCCCGTGCTCACGTTACGAACTTGAACGGTTGCTTCTGCGATGGTCAGATTCTGCGGATCGGTTACCCGCCCTGTGAGAGTTGCGCGAAATTCCTGCGCACCAGTAATGGCCGTAACGAGGAAAAAAGCGCATACGGCACAGCATGCTCGCCACAACATAATCACCTCCTGTCGAAGGCAGGGGTTCAGGAAGTTGGTGAGTCCTGGGTGGTTCTCTATGAGAAAAAACGGTGAGCTGACATCCCCCGAGTACAGGCGTAGCTGGACCGCTTTCCACAGGGACCGAGCAAACGTTAGTGATATAGGGGTTTTCCCGCAATCGGGAGGTTCCTGGATTTTGCGTAGGGTTTTACCCGCAAGCCACGCCCTTTGGGTCACATTTGCCGTTTCGCACGGAGATCAGGACAACGCGATTAACTACATCTATACGTACAAAAGACAATACCGAGCAGAAAGGCAACGCATTAACCAAAAGACAGTCCGCTCACACCTTTTCCCTTCGGATCGCCTTTACCCTCCGCTGACGTGCGCCATGGGCCTGGAACAATGCGCGTGGACGGAAGCAACGTCAATCACGAAAAGGTAAGTAAACCCCCATTTGCTTCCGCCAAGCCCCGCAACTCGGCGAAAACGGGGTGTGAGGATCATTCTTAACCCGACGGCGAATGCATGGTTTGACCGGATTGCGCACCTGCTATCCCTCCGTTTAATCCCGTCCCAGCGACGCGAGTGGTGGCGCACCTACGGGGGAACTGTTTGTGTGTGCAAGTACGAGTGACAAACATTGCGAGTTGTCGCGAGTGGCCGCAGACGTGTCTCGAAGGAGGTTCCAAAGATGAGATACGGGTACTCAATTCGATGGTGGATGGCCGTGTCCTTTCTGGCGGCGGCCGTCATGCCCTCGTTTGCACAGGTGGATATTGGCAGCATTTCTGGAACGGTTGTGGACACGACCGATTCAGTCGTTCCCGGTGCAAAGATCACTGTGCAGAACGAAGGCAACCGCACGACTCAGGAGACCACCACGAACAGTTCTGGATACTACATCTTTCCAAGCTTGATGGTCGGAGATTACACGGTTATCGCCGAAATGAAGGGCTTCCGCAGATTTGTTCAAAGCGGCGTCCATCTCAATGCGGCGGACCATCTGAGCGTTCCTGTCCGGTTGTCATTAGGCGAGGTCACCGAGGCCGTAGAAGTCATCGGAGCGCCTCCGGTGCTCGCCTTGGAACCCTCTACGGGCGGCACCGTCACTGCATCCCAGACGCAGCAGCTTGAGGTTAATGGGCGGAATCCTGTCTATCTGGCAGGGCTTGAGCCGGGAGTTACGGGAACAAACATCGGTACGTTCGATCCGGACAGCGTCAGCAGTGGCGCGTTCAGCATAAACGGAGGTCGGACCGATGCCTACACTGTTTACGTGGATGGCGCGGTCGCAACCCGGACAAGATCATCGGGGTCCATGCTCGGCGCTCAAGACATGAGTTCGGTTCAGGAGTTGCAGGTCCTTACTGGCTATTTCGATGCTGAATACGGTCGCTCCAACGGAGGCCAGATACGCTTCGTCACCAAAAGCGGCACAAGCACGTATCATGGTGAACTGTATGAGGTCGTGCGGAATGCTGTGTTCGATGCCAACACATGGTCGCGCAATGCCAGTCCGTTAGTCCAACAAAACTCAAAGCCTCCCAAGCAGAACTACAACGACTTTGGCTTCACGTTCGGTGGCCCCGTCTATATTCCGAACAAATTCAACGCGGACAAAAGCAAGCTGTTCTTCTTCTTGGCCGAGGAGTGGGTTAAACGTCGGTATGACACTGAGGCGACAGGAACGGTTCCCACAGCCGCTATGCGCACGGGGGATCTGAGTGAGCTATTATCCCCTACCAATCCCTTCTTCGGAAAGGCCCGAGTTGCCAAGGACCCGAACACGGGCCAACCCTTTCCTAACAACGTCATCTATGCTGACCGCCTGAGCAGCCTCGGTGTTGCCTTATTGAACGAATACCCCCTGCCCACACCGGGATTTCAGCGCGGTAGCGCAAACTGGATTCAGACATTCGCAGTTTCATCCAACCTCAATAAGACGACGTTCAAGGTCGATTATCTACCGAACAGCAAGAACCACTTGTACGTTCGGGGCACACTTATTCCGTGGACGTTCAACGGCCCTCTTGAAGGCACGTTCGGCGTTTTTCAATCGCTTTGGTCTCGGCCCAATCGAACTGCCACGGTCGATCTGAGCACGACGTTCTCGCCTACCTTAGTGAATGATTTCTCGATTTCGGGGAATTCTGACGGCAAAGGCACCATCGCTCCGGATTCCCGCTGTGGCGCGTACTGTGATCGCAGCGCCTACGGCATCAATTATCCGTACCTCTATCCGGGAACGAAATTGCTCACTTCCAAGTTGCCAACTCTCGCGGTTACTGGCCTTACCACGATAGATAACGGACCGTATCCCGGTTCGTGGGCAGGCTTCGTCTACGATCTGGCCGACAATGTGACAAAAGTTTTGGGCAATCACACCATCAAATTCGGCGGGGTCGTGGAACGTGCAGGCCAGAACGATCATATTCAACTGACAACGGCAAGTGCGCCGCAAACAACAAATCAGAACGGCCAATTCCGTTTTCTCGACACTGGCGGGGCTCGCACGAGCGGACTGGGGATCGCCAACGTGCTACTCGGTAATTTCAACGACTATTCCGAGTTTGGAGCTAAACCGCAAACACCGTGGATCGCGAATTCGTTTGAAGTCTTTGCCCAGGACATCTGGCAAGCGAGGCGCAAGCTCACAATCCATTATGGACTGCGCTACTCGCTGTGGCCTGCATGGTACACAACTAATGGCACTATCGCGCAGTTTGAACCCGCTTTCTATGATCCAACGCAAGCCGCAACAATCGATCGAAAAACTGGCTACATTACCAGCGGCTCCCCGTACAACGGCATTGTACTGCCGGGTAGCGGACCATCAGCGAGTGCGTTAAGGCAGTTTCCTTTCCTCAGCCAGCCGCAAAACCAAGCGATGTATCACAACTTGCCAGGTGGTTTCGCTCCAACACAGTGGGATTTGTTCCAGCCGCGCGTGGGCATCGCTTACCAGATCACTCGCAACACGGTGCTCCGGGCTGGCGGAGGATATTTTGCGGACCGCACTGCGATCAACCGGGATACGGCATTAGGAGGCAATCCGCCATTCATGGCGCAGAGCACATTGATAAACGGCAATGTTGCTGATCTGTCTGGCGCGGCGTCGGCAGTTCTGCCCTTCACCATGACCATCCAGAGTCCTACCAACATTTGGCCTGCAACTTGGCAGTACAACACCATTGTCGAGCGGGAATTTGCCAGAGGCGTGGCGGTTTCTGCGGGTTACGTCGGAAATCGTGGTTTGCACCTGCAGCGAAAACGGAATATCAATCAAATCCTGGCGCCGGGAACGACCTACGCCAATCCTTCGGTGAACCCCAACGCGCTGCGGCCTTATCTCGGAGCGGGAATTATCGACATCTCAGAAAACTCCGGTCTGTCGAAGTATGATTCGTTCCAAGCAACGGTGCGGAAGATCATCGGGGCGCTGACGTTCGGTGTGTCTTACACTTACTCCCGTTCTCTAGACAATACATCGTCGCTTACCGATGTGCTGCCCAATTCGTACAACGATGCGAATTATTGGGGGCCGTCTGATTACACCGTGCCGCAGGCACTGACTGTGAGCTACACCTACAACCTGCCGATGCGTGGTCGGGGAGCATTGACGAAAATGATGATCGGTGGATGGGCAATTTCCGGAATAAATCAGTTTGACTCCGGTGTACCCTTCTCGGTGCGCACGAACATCGACTATGCGGGAATTGGGCCGGGGAGCGGAAACCAGTTCTGGATCGTGTCCGGCAATCCAAACGGCTGCTCTACGCCGTTTGAGGGAGTCGGGGCGACAGTTTACTGCAAGAGCGCATTCACCGCGCCTGCGCAAGGCGCTTTTGCGGCGGGCGATACAAGAAATATGTTCAACAATCCGGGATTCTGGCAATGGAATTTTGCGGCGTACAAATCATTTCCACTGAAGGAAGCCTTGCACCTTCAATTTCGCGCCGAGGCGTTTAATTTAATAAATCATCCGAATTGGGGAACGGTCAACTCCAATCCCCTTAGCTCGACGTTCATGATGGTTACATCTAAATTGGGCAGCCGGAATCTACAGTTTGAACTGCGGCTCGCCTTCTGAGGACTTCCAAATGAACAGACGCGAGTTCATGCAGACCGCTCTCGGTGCAGCCGTTCTCACGGTGGACACTGCCAGGGCGGCGGACACACCACAACGACAACGCCCTGCTCCCATGATCGGCATTCAAGTAGGAGCGACCTCTTTCGTCGATGAAGGTATTGATCCAGTTTTGGATCGCTTTCAACGGGATGCGCACATCAATGGCCTATTCATTGCAACCTTCTCCTACGGACGCGGAATCGCCGGGAGGCAAGTTCCCGGACAGCCCTTACCGGACCACGGCAAACAGGAATACGACACGGCTTTTCACGGCGGCAATTTTGCAACCACGCATGAAGGCTTCTACGCGCGTACTTCACTCAAAAAAATTCAGTCACCGGATCATCCGGGGTTCGACGTACTCGCAAGCGTTCTGCCGAAGGCTCAGTCACGAAATATGAAAACTTTCTGCTGGTATGAAGACGTCTTTCGTCGTGATCTTGAGGGCATCGACCGCTTGCAGGAAGTAACGCTGTCTGGCAAAAAAGCAGGCACGCTCTGTTTCCACAACCCCGAGGTACAGGCGTTTTGGCAGGCGCTAACCGAGGATTATGTTCGCAGCTACCCCATTGACGGGGTGATGTGGGGCAGCGAGCGTCAGGGACCTTTCAACAATGCGCTCGGGTCATCTCATGGCGGCGCAGGGGCGAATCCCTCGGAAGTCACCTGTTTTTGCGAATTCTGCAAACGGGAAGCCAAGGCACGCGGCATCGACCTACAACGAGCCGTTGACGGCTACACGAAACTCGCATCGTTGGTCCGCGAGTCCCGAGCGGGTTCACGTCCAACTGACGGCTATTTCGTTTCCTACTGGCGTCTGCTCGTCCAGTATCCGGAAATTCTTGCCTGGGAAAAGCTGTGGAACGACGGCCAGCACGGCACATATGCGAGGATCTATCAATTCGCCAAATCCATTCGTCCGACACTCATGGTCGGCTGGCACATCTGGCATAACAATTCCTTCAGCCCGTTTTACCGTGCCGAGCAGGACTATGCTGAGTTTCGGAAGTATTCCGATTTCCTGAAAGTGGTGATGTACAACAACTGCGGGGGACCTCGGCTTGCTTCCTACGTGAACAGCGTGAGCCGCACAATCTTTGGCGATTTCTCGCCCGAAGAAGTGCTCGGCTCTGCGTATAAAGAGCTGGATTACAAGGAAGCGAATCTCGCGGAGCTTCCCCGCAAAGGTCTGTCGGCGGATTACGTAGAAAGGGAAACCCGACGCGCGATCAATGGCGTTTCATCTCACGCTGAATCAAACGGCGCGGCGAGAATCTGGCCCGGTATTGATGTCGATATTCCTACGGGCCAGAACGAGAAAGAGACCGAACCACAAGATGTGCGCGAAGCCGTGCGAGCCGCTTTTCGTGCCGGCGCGGACGGTGTGATCCTCTCGCGCAAGTATTCTGAAATGCGTTTGGCGAACCTCCGAGCGGCGGGGGAGGGCTTGCAATATGAATAGGCGCTCATTTCTCTTGCTTACCGCAACGTCAGTCGCAGCAACTCCCGCCGACCTTGTCGGCGCTTTCGCCAATGCACCATCCCGGAGTTCCGCAAGCCCGGCTTACACAAGTGCGTGGTACGCGACGATGCGGCGGTGCGGACAGATCAACTACAACGAACGCGATCCGCTGACGATGGATACCGAAGCGTGGGGCGATTATTGGGCGTCACTGAAGGTCGATGCCGTGCTGCTGAACGGCGGCGGCATTCTCGCTTTTTATCCCACGGAAGTGCCTTATCACCGTCGCAGTCAGTTCCTCGGCACGCGAGACCTGTTTGGTGAGCTAGTCGCAGCGATGAAACGGCGTAACATTCGCGCCGTCGCGCGTATGGATTGCAACCTCGCCTATGAAGATGCCTTGAAAGCTCATCCGGAATGGTTCGAGCGCAATCAGGATGGAGCGCCAAGACCTCATGCCGAGTCGCCGTGGCTATTTGCAACATGCATGTTCAGCACGTATTTCACCGAGCAGATGACTGCAATCTATCGCGAAATCAACCAACGGTATTCAATCGACGGATTCTTTACAAATGGCTGGCCCTCCACAGGCCCGCTGCGTGTTTGCTACTGCGAAAACTGCCGAAACCTGTTTGCAAAACTAGGCGGAGAGCCGCCTGCCGAGACCGACATCTCCAATCCGCTTTATCGCAACTACTATCAAGCGTACATGGATCGCATACAGGAGATTTGGCGTCTGTGGGACAACATTGCGCGAGAGAAGAACTCGCAATCGGTGTACGTGGGAAACCTTGGCGGCGGCTTCGATACGGTGAAAGATCTGAAGCAGCTCGGCAGCGTTGCCGCCTGGTTCAATGCCGACCATCAGGGGCGTGCTGGCGAGACGCCGATATGGAGTTGTGCACAGCAGGGCCGCCTAGCCTATTCCGTTATGCAGGGCCGCACGATCACGAATGTTTCAGGGGCTTACAGCAATGCGCAACCCGTCTGGCGGCACGTCTCAAAATCCCCGGCAGAGCTAACCCTTTGGATGGCCCAAACCACAGCCAGTGGCATGGTGCCGTGGTTTCACTGGCTTGGCGGCTCTCCCGAGGATAACCGGTGGCGCGAAGTGGGCCGTTCGGTTTTTGACTGGCTGGCGGCAAACGAAGTGCACTTCCGCAACCGCCGCACGATTGCTGATGTGGCCGTTCTCTATCCTCAGCGCACGGTAGCATTCTACTCGCGGCCAGAGTCAAAGCGGCCACGTTATCGCGGTGGTCCCATCGATTATTTGCAAGGACTTTACTACGCGTTGCTCGAAGGCCGTTTCTTCTTCGATTTGGTACACGAAGGAAATCTCGACGCGGCGAATCTTAAAAAATATCGCGTCTTACTTTTGCCTAACGCTGCGTATCTGAGCGAAGCTCAGTGTGAAGCCATCCGGCAGTATGTGCAGGATGGCGGTTCGCTTCTCGCCACTTTTGAAAGTTCACGCTATTCGGAGTGGGGAGAACCCCGAAATGATTTCCAACTGGCTGATCTCTTTGACGCGCATGTGACGGGCGACGTCATCGGTCCACATGGAAACAGTTACGCACGCATAGAGGCTCGCCATCCGGTCCTCGAAGGCTTCAATGGCACTGCTCTGCTTCCCGGAGCCGAGAATCGCGTACCGATCAGTACGGCGGTTCCGCTAACGTTGAGCGTGGTTCCCGCGTACCCGGCCTTCCCGCCGGAAATGGTTTATCCCCGGACGCCACGGACGACCGAGCCGGCCGCAGTTTTCCAGGAAAAAGGAAAATCACGCATCGTCTATTTCGCCGGAGACGTCGAGCGTACTTGTTGGCGGTCCGGAAACAGGGACATCAGTCAGCTTTTACAGAACGCGATCAGGTGGGTGCGCGGGCCAGAGCCCCGTGTTTCGATCACTGGCGAGGGGCTTATTGAGGCATTTGCGTGGGAGACTGAACCCGGATACGCGCTGCATCTGCTGAACTACACGAATCCCAATATGACGCATGGAGCCATCCGTCATACGTATACACTCGGAGCGCAGCACGTGCGTTTTCGGGTCGGCAGCGATCGGGTAGTCAAGAATGTTCGCGCCCTGCGTTCGGCAGCCACACTAAAGTTTCAGCAACAAGCCGAGACCGTTAGCTTCGATCTTCCAAACCTTGCCGATTACGAGGTCGTCGCCCTCTCGTAATTCGCGAAAGGGGGCTTTGTTCTGCGGCTCCCTCGAATCCTTTTGTGCAAATGCAAGGAACAGCGAAGTGGTTCAATAGCTTGACAGGTAGAATCAGCAAGCCGCCTCTCTCCGCGGGGGTGCAAAAGCCTTTATCCCGATGCGAGTACAACGGTCCAGAAAGCCGTTATTTTTCACCCCGACACTCTTGACTGTCGTGACTTCCTGTTTGCCCGTTACTCAGCGACACATTGAATCTCGATAGCCTATTTTTTTGGCTAGAGCGTCGGGGAAACGCGATGGTGCCCGACGCCGGACCGATTGCGGGCAGGCTACTTGCGGAGGCTGGATTTGATTGCGCGCTTCCGTGAGAATCGACAGAAGAAGCGTGCATTGTGCACGTGCCGGGTACAGGATTATTGGGGTCGGGGCACTGTGTGGTAATGGCGGGATTGACCTTCGTCTTCCAGGCCTCGGGAACAAAACCAAAGAGCTTGATTAACTGCTGGCCTAGAGCGATGCCGCAAAGTTCACCGGGCCTTCCGCCATTCGGGCAGGGCATGGCGTCCGCTGGATTCTGGTCATTGTCGACGGAGAACATAGGAACGAACACGTAGAGATGCGCGGTGTGCTTGATACTGCCGCCCGTGGGATCAGCGGAAGGTTCGGTGACCACCTGACATATCGGAGTCTGCAATTCATTGGGATCGGATTGCGCCTTTACGCCGTTGAAATCGAGGTCCATGGTGGGTTCTTCGACACAATCAAAGTTCTGCAGATAGGTGAAGGTTACGAGCGGGCCGTTGCCGAAACCATGAGTCTGATTTGGCGCAAGCTGCTGCGCTGGGGCACTGCTTACAGCAAATGACAGGAGCACGCCACATGCGAAAGCTAACAAAAGATAGCGCGCCGTGCTTTTGGGCCTGGGGGTTTTCGAGCGGAATTGACAGCGGAACATGCCGTTCTCCTTTTCAAAGGGAATGTTGCCTATCGCACGAAAGCGATTTGAAACGCGTCCCGTTTGCTACTGCTCATTCGAGCCGGAAGACATTTGGCCTGAATGAGGCGTGGAATTCTTGGGTCCGAACGTCAGGCTCAGCAAATACTGAATCAGGTCGCTTTTCTCGGACGCCGTAAGGCCGAGAGACATGCAAGCGTTGTAGTGATTGACGACATCGTTTAGCGTGGCGAAACGCCCATCGTGGTAGAAGCCTCCTTTGAAGTGAGTGAAGAGGTCGCCAATGGGCGACGTCCGGTAACGTTGGTCAGGGGCGCGATTGGCTTGGAAATCGTCGATGCAGATTTCCGAGGCGGTGTGCAAATTCCAACCCGCGTCAGTCCAGAGGGGCTCGACATGGCAATTGTTGCATTTGGCTTTGCCGCTGAACAGAGCGTCGCCGCGACTTGCTGCCGCGGCATCGAAGCTACCGGCGGGCGATTGCGGAGAAGGGATTGCGAGTTGGTAGAACTGAAGGGCTTGCAGCTTGGAAGTGATGAGGTCGCTATCAGGGTCAATGTGCGGCAAATCTCCAAAGCCATTGGCGGCCGCAATCGGGAATTGCGCTGCGTTGTTCAGTCGGGGATCCCAGAATCTGCCCTTTCCATGCATTTCCAGATTCGCAACGAAGGCATTCCAGTGGGGAACGGATCCCCAGCCGCTCCAGGTGTGGAGGTTGACTCCGCCAAGTCCAAACGCTGGCGGGATCAACGAAGCACCAGGAATGTTTGTGCCGGTTACCACGCCGTCAGTCATTTGCTGGGGATTGAAAGCCTTGCCGTCGAGAAGTAACTCGGCGTCAAATTTTCCCGGGCCCCAGGTACCCAGAACGGTTCTCACGGTGGCTTGGTCAGTGCCTAAAAGGCTTGCAAGAACGCTGAGGTCAGGGGCGAGAGAAACGATTGCACCCACGTTCAAATCCCGATTCGACCAACCATCCAAGCGATGACCGATGCAGCCCGTGCCAGGGTTAGGCTGAATAGCGCCTGCGCAAAACTGAGGCATGGAATTGTCGACGGTGGAGTGACACAAAGCGCATTGAATCCCAACAGACTGAAGGGTTCCAGATGAATTGAAGAAGCCGGTGACCCCGACGACCGCGTTCAATTTCAGAAGAGCCAGCGTCGTTGCGGGATCATCGAGATTTACCTTGCCCTGATTAAGGGCGGCAAGGAGATTCGCGGGGAGGGTGTCCACATCGACCTTGAGCCCAACGGCGAGCGCGGTTTTGGGGCTCACGCCAGGCCCGACGCCGCCTAACTTGGCACCCTCAATCGCCCGGTGGAGCATGAGCGTGCCGCCCCAGAAAGATTCGTCGCCAAACGTATCGAAGCGAAAAGTCTGACGGCCCTGGTTGACCAACTGAATTGCGCTCACTTGAACGGGATCTAGGAACCATCGGGATTGGCTGCCCGACGCCCCTGATTGGGAAATTGCGCGGTTTGCCATAGCGTGGCTAGAGAGAGGCCGGATTGTCTGGCCCTGCAGGACAAGTGCAAACGCGGCAAGGATAAGAAACACCGCAAGGAAGGAAATTCTTCTGGACGACACGGGACACCTCTTTCGCGGAGACCTTCGGGTTGGGCAGCGGCTGTAACATTACTTATCGGGGAGGGGTCCCGTCTGTTATGCAGATAACGCCCTTGTGGGGGGAATACCTGAGTTCCTTATCGGAAATTTCACGGAGTGTCAAAGGAGATCTAGCTCTTCGCGCTGTAATCGCGGAGCGCCGCGGGATCCACAAGCAAATGGCCGTGGGGCGTGTATTCGATCATGCCGTAACGGCGTAAGAGACCTAATCCGAGGGAAATTCTTTCTCGTCGCGCGCCCACCATTTGGGCGAGTTCTTCCTGGGTAAAGTGAGCGGTAATTTCCACGCGATTACCGATGGTGCGTCCGAGCTGCCCGGCCAGGTCAAGGAGGGTTTTCGTGAGCCTGTGCATGGTGTCGCGAAAGGCGAGGGAGGTCACTTGTTCGTGAGCGTTCAAGAGCGAATCGCAAAACAACTGGATTAACTCGCGCAAGAGTGGTTGATTCTTTTGAATGGTCTCGAGGATTTCTTCGTAAGAAACGGGGACGGCCTCCGTGAATTCGAGGGCCACGGCCCGGTCGGTGCGAGGCGATGCGGAGGCAGAAAGTTCGCCAACCACCTCGCCTGCCTTGCGGACGTCAAAAATGACTTCCTGGCCGCTCTCGGTGATCGTTCCAACTTTCACTACGCCGCTGCGAATGAAAAAAAAGGACCCTTCTTTGCGGCCGATATCGTAGAGAATCTCGCCTTTTTCATACTTTTGCACGTTGCGGTTTTGCAGAAGAATCCGGCAGAATCTCCCGCGGAAGATCGCGCTCAGAGCGGAGGAGAGAACGCATTCCCTGTCTTGCTGAGAATGAGATGCGGGTTCCAGGGCGCTGGCGTTTGCTGACATGGCCACTCCAGACGCAGCGCCCGGCGCTTGAACCTCACATTGCATTGGCCGGATCACTGGAAGGCCTGGCAATGTAGGCTCCAAGAGCCGTTTCTACTTGCGGCGCTTCACGCCCCACTCATTCGATGCCAGTCGGAGAGAAGAAGCTGCATCAACTTCAAAACGGCTGATACCGCTCGGCTTATTGGGGTGCGATCCATTGGAGGATCATGCCACTCTCGCAGATAGCGCTCGAGATGCAATCGCTAGCGACGAACTGCGTCCGATTATTCTTTGCACCGTGGCTCTGTGAGATTCTGGGCACATTGTCGGCAACCCTTACCTAATCGTGTTACGTCAGAGTTGCCCGTCATCCGCCCGCGATCAACGCCATGCGCTCAGTGGAGTTTTCAAGGCGATATAAGAGAGGCCGCAAATACGCCCTTAAGCCGCCTCGAGGACTGCCTCCGCGTCGATGGTGATTTCGACGAAGTCGCCAACAGCCATCCCACCGCGGTCCAGCGGTGCATTCCAGCTCGCGCCGAAGTCGTGGCGGTTTATCATGGTAGTCGCCATGAAGCCCGCGCGAGTCTTGGGGCCCTTGTCCACGCCATTCTCCCACCAAGGCGTTTGCCACTGCCCAAGATAGGTAACGCGAAGTTTGCAGGGGCGAGGCACGCCGCGGATGGTCAAATCCCCAAGGACCGAGTAATCGTGGTCGCCGAGCAACGTCACTTCGCGGCTGCGAAAGGTGATGGTGGGGAAGTGCTCGACATCGAGGAAATCAGCGCTGCGCAAATGCGCGTCGCGATCCGGCTCTCCCGTCCACAGCCCGCGGGCGTCAATCTCGATCTCAACCGTGGAGCGCTTCGGGTTTGCGGGATCGAAGTTGAGCTGACCGTGGATGTTTTTGAAGTGCCCGCGGACATACGTAACCATCATGTGGCGCGCGCAGAATTCTGCGGCCGTATGCCCAGGTTCGAGGAACCATCGCGCCAAGGGAGTCCGCGCTCCTTTTGGGTGATTTTAGGATTAGCAGAGTACAGGCATATCTCGTCTCTTGCAAACCACGCCTGGTGAGAGAATCGATCATTCCATTTGGAAGGCGGCGTTCGCGGCGGCGGCATTGTCCCAGGGAGCAGCGCCGCTCTTCAGCTAAGCTCGCTCAATAAGGCTTGCCAGGTTTCGCGCTCGCGGGCCGGACTTACCAGTGGGTGCAACCTTGCGACCCATTGTTGGAGGTCGCGATAAAACCCGTCGTCGGATTCCGCCCGCTGCAACTGCTCCCGAAGCGCAGCGCTGTCGCCGACGGGAAAGTATCCTGGATAGTCCTCTCCCAAGATACCCACCGAGCCTGGTATGAGCGACGAAATGACCGGTGTGCCAACGGCGATCGCCTCGCTGACAACATTGGCCCCACCCTCGAGGTGCGACGTGAGCACCAGCATTTGGGAGCCGGCCAACAATTCCAAGGCATATTCATGTGAGAGAGGTCCGAGCCATTGGTAACGCGGGTTCGTGCGCTGTTCGGTTTCGACCTGTGCGGCAAACTCCGGGTCGAGCATGGCGCCAGCGTGCTTCACCTGGATCCTGGAAGAAGCTGGCAACTCACGTAGTGCGTACGCCGCTCGCATAGGATCCTTGACCTTTCGCAGGTGCGCCAGTACGCAAACCTGGAAACAGCTCTCCTCGCGCCGTGGGAGCGGGGAGGCGTGCTCCGCAGATTGGTAGATGACGCGCACTTTTCGCCGCGCGCTTTCAGGGACGGCCTCGACGCCCAAATCTTGCAAGACCACGATCCTGGATGCCAGCTCGAGCGAGCAAATCGCTTCCGCACTGTTCTCCAAGCCCCCATAGAGATCGGTGCCAGTCAGAGCGACAATGAGCGGGGCGTGTGGGCGCTCTTGCCGAAAACGCTGAATGGCGGGAAAGCTGCGCCTTGCGTGGAGCGCGATGAGCAGGTCGCATTCTTCTCCGTTCCAGTCTTTCCGAATGTTCACGTGGTGTCCAAGTTCGCTAAGGAGCCGCGCCCATCGATCCGCGGTGGTCCGGTTCCCTGTATGGACCTGAGCGGGGGCAGGGGTAATTAGTGCGATCTTCACTCGTTGATGTTACGCCGGCAGGTGCGGAATCCTGCCCAGACGTCGCGGCGATCCGGAGTGTAGAAGTTCCGCCAGGTATTGCGGAGCAGGCGCGGCTGGGTTGGCCAGGCGCCACCGCGCAGCACCTTGTGGGTGCCAAACCAGGGCTGCGAGTACTCCCGATAGGGATCGACCTCGAATCCGGGGTATGGGCCGAAGTCGCTAGCAGTCCATTCCCAGACGTTGCCGATCATCTGGCGGCAGCCGAAGGCGCTGTCGCCAGCCGACAGTGCGCCGACGTCCACCGTGCCCATGGCTCGCCACCCCAAGTTGGCGCGCTCCGGCACCGGTGGGTCGTCGCCCCAAGGAAAGCGGCGCTTCCCCTCCGCGAGTTCTTTGCCCAAGTGCGATGGGTCCGCGGACGCGGCCACCTCCCATTCGACCTCGGTGGGCAATCGGCGCCCTGCCCAGTTGCAGTAAGCTTCCGCTTCCCACCAGTTGACATGCAGCACAGGACGATACGGCTCCAGCGGCACCCAATGATCAAAATTACGTCGCAACCAGCGCCCCGCAGCTTCGAGCTTCCAGTACACAGGATGCTCTGCGCCTGCGCTCTCGCGCCAGCACCACCCGGACTCACTCCAGCATTCCCGCCGGCTGTATCCCTTTGCCTCGACGAACTCCAGAAATTCCGCTTGCGTCACGGCCGCGCGCGCGATAGCGAAAGGACGGACCTCGACCGGGTGCGCCCACTTTTCGTTGTCGAAAACAAATGGCTCTTCGTGAAGCGCTCCCAGGAGAAAACGTCCGCCGGGAATTTGCGCATCTCCGCGGAGAGGGTCCGTCTCGCCGGACTTGGTCGGTCCCAAGCCGGGGAAAAAGGGTGCACGCCATCCATAAGTCTGCCGAGTGTACGTGAAGGCTTCCGTGTGCATGTCCTCGTGGAAAACGCCCAACGTGATGAAATAGCGTTCCTGTTCGCTGAGTTTTCCCTGCTCGATACGCTCCAACACCCGGTCGCGTACCGTCGTCATGTAGGCCACGGTGTCTTCGCGCGAAGGCAGCCGCAGGCTCCAACGTGTATCGTGCGGGATGGCTGCCGAATCGTAGAGCGCGTCCCCGTGTGCACGGATCGGCGCCTCGCCGCCGGCGTGCCGTAGTGCCCATTTTTCCTGGAACCAGGTAACGTGCCCGATTTCCCACAATAAAGGATTCACGATCCTTAGTTGCGGACCCATGAGCTGCTCGTCGGACAGATCGGCCACTAACTCCAGTGTCCTCGAGCGAGCCTCTCTCACCCATCCCGCAAGCACAGCGTCACTGTTCCCATGGATGTTGACCGGTGATTGTCGAAAAGTCGCCACACTTCACCTTCCGACGAAAAAAGCAGACAGATACTAGCCAATCAAAAGTCCGGCGGCAAGGGCGGTGGTCCACACGGCCGCCGCCACTAACAGCGCAACCTTCCAGTGACTTTGTCGCGCAATCACCAGCAACGACGCGAGGTTAATCGCCGGGCCTGCTATCAACACCGCCAGAGCCGCTCCAGCGGAAGCGCCGGTGGCCAGCAACGACAAGGCCAGCGGTATCTCGAAAAAGGAGGGCATGGTCAGCAGCAGCGCTCCCGTCGCCGCCACCAGCAGAATCAGCACCTTCGATCCCCCAGAAGTCAGCGCCTCGATCGGGATGCGGTTCGCGATCATCATGGAAACCCAAATGCCGAGCAAGATCCAGGGCACCGTCCTTACGGTGATGTGCGCGAGCGAGCGGAAGTAGGTCCGTAGGATGTCACCCACGGCGTCTCCCGTTTCTGCGAATTCCTCTACGGCGGCCGTCCGCACCTGTACGCCTCCGGCAATGCGCGCGACCACCGCTGAAACGATCACCACCAAAAACACGGCCGTGACCAAGCGCGTCCCGGCAACTGCCAGAGGAAAGATCATGAACGTCAGAGCAAGGGTAGCGGGATTCAAAGATGGCGCTGCCAGCGTGAATGCCAGCGACGGTCCCAGGCGCTGGCTCCGGCGGTAGACGGCGGGAAACATCGGCGCTACGCAACAAGAGCACAACATGAGGGGAGCACCGACCGCTGCAGCTGTGAGCTGCGGCTTCAGATTGCCTTGTCCAAAAAGCATGGCTAAGCGTCGCGGCGAAATCGTGGCGTGAACCGCCGCGCTGACGAGCAGTCCGAACAGCAACGCCGGCCAAATGATCTTCAGGTACGCCAGGGTTTGGGCGCTGCTGGCGATCAGTTCCGTTCCGGGGGGACGATGAAGGGCTTCCGGATGCAAACCGAGCGAACCTGTGGCTTGCAATTTGCTGATTCGCGTAAGTCCACCATGCGCTTTGTAACCGATTAACCCAGCCACGAGTCCCGCAAGTAACACGATCGAAATGATCGTTCGAGGACTGAAGCGGCGCCGACCGTGAAAGCTGGTTGCAGGAAGATTCTTGGCCATGAACAGCCCCCCATACTGAAGAAACAAGAAGGATACAACAGTTCGAGTAGAGGACAAGCGATCCAAAATTTGAAAAGCCCATAACCCGTCGGTTGCGAGCAGCGGAAGACGAGTTATGAGCGAGTCGTCGGCTACTCTTACCTAACCCGGTTATGGAAGAGCTCTTCGTGACTCAGCCGTACTGTACTGGCAATGTGGCGAAGTCAAAGACGTGGCCAAGTCGTTTTAAGCCTTTGACCCCAATCGATGTCGTCGAGTTGGAGGCGTCGAACCTCGCCCGAGCGCAACCCGTAGACAACGAGCAGAAGCAAAATGGCGCGGTCACGTAGCTGAAAAGGTTTATCTTCCGATGAGTCAGGAATGATGCCTTTGATCTGTTCCCACGTCGGTCCTAAGGGGACTCCCTCGTATCGGTAGATCCGGGGAACCAGAATGGAATCGGCCAAACCCGGCCGGGTTCTTCCCCTCATCTCGCAATAACGAAACCATGCGCGTAAGACGCTCGCAGTCGTTCTCAGGGAAACACGGCTCCACGTTTGGCCGAGGTGCTTGAGATATGCGTCGAGGTGATCGGGAGTTAGGCCTTCGAGAAAATGACTCTGTTGATGCAGATAGGAGAGGCACTGCTGGATGTGCCAGTGATGCTTGTTGCGCGTCGCCGACGCCAACCCACGTCCTTCGCACTCTACCTTAAGGAAATCTTCAACCAACGCATCATATGGACCTGGCGGTGGATCTGGGTCGTGGGCCAAGCGGCCAAGCCGTTCTAAAAAGCTGTGGGCAACGGAACAGAAGTTCTCCTTCGGCCAACGAGGAGTGTCCGCCCATCCTTGTTTCACTCGTCGCGCTGCCCAAGAAGCGGCGATGGCCTCGAGCTCGGTAGCTTTGAAGCAATAGTCCCGGGGATATTGCTGGATCTCCCGAGCGATGGATAAGCAGTAGCGAGCCTCTCTGATCACAGTGCCCGTGGCGGCACCACGATCCTTCAGGTGTTGCAGATATTCCTGTCGCTCTGAGGCGAGTGGTCCTTCGCGATGACGTCGCAGAGCAGTGGGACGTGAGAAGATCTCTTCAAACATGGTGTGCACCTCCTAGGGGGAGGATGACACACCATGTGCAGGCGCCGAATTATGTGGCCAAGTTGAGAGTCAATGTGTTGAGGGCTAAAGGCTTAAAAAGACTTGGCCACATCTTGCACTTCGCCACATTGTACTGGGGTAAACCCACCGTACGGAATGATAGGGCAGAGGTCCTACTTACCACTACTGATGGCAAGATGGTGTACCACGGTCGCGCAGACGACCTTCTCGTTCGCAAAGATAGCAATCTGCAGCCAGTTAGCTTCAACATCGGCCTGCGCCGGC
>Ga0209473_1000530_pt1 | contig 22719 bp, 25 predicted proteins | sample GraSoiAngelo_133_FD_185890 | JGI IMG/M metagenome (GOLD analysis project Ga0209473, IMG submission 185890) | Grasslands soil microbial communities from the Angelo Coastal Reserve, California, USA - 14_0929_05_20cm (SPAdes) (version 2) | ecosystem: Environmental > Terrestrial > Soil > Grasslands ...
CTGGAGTATGATTCTGACCGTGGCCCTGTACCCGCCGTACAGCTGGCTATCGCTACAGCTTGGCGATCGGCCGAAGCTGGCGGCTATGATCATCACGGCTGTCAGTCTCGCGATCATCATCGGACCGGTGACGTGGCTCGGAGTGGGCTTGATCGATGGATTGCAAGGCTTCGCGGGCCAGCTCGGCGCAGGCAACTTGGCTATTCCGTCGCCGCCAGACGGCGTCAAAGACTGGCCGATCATCGGTCCGCGGGTTTACGGCCTCTGGGACCAGGCTGCTACAAATCTTGGGGCTGTGTTGCGTCAGGTAGCTCCGCACCTGAAGCCACTGGCCGGTCCGGTACTCGCCTTTGCCGGCAGTGCGGGCATGGGTACGCTCAAGTTTGTTCTGTCAGTGGCGTTGTCCGGTTTCCTGTTTGTCCACGGCCCGCACCTCGTTGCGGCGACAAGAAGAATGCAGTCGCGTCTCATGGCGCAGCGAAGCGATGATTTTGTTGCGCTGGCAGGGCTGACAATACGCACGGTGTCCCAGGGAGTAATCGGCGTTGCCGTCCTCCAGTCGCTGCTAGCCGGAATCGGATTGAAACTTGCGGGCGTGCCTCACGCGGGCGCGTTGGCGTTCGCCGTGCTGATCCTTGCAATCCTGCAGATCGGGTCGGCGATCGTCCTCATTCCCGTCATCATATGGATTTGGGCGACCAAGGAGTTTGCGGTGGCTCTCCCGCTAACAATCTATCTGCTGATCGTGGGGCTGGCTGACAACATCTTGAAGCCCATGCTGATGGGACGCGGACTGAGCACGCCGATGCTTGTCATCTTCATCGGCGTCTTGGGCGGCATGCTGGCGCATGGCATCGTCGGCCTTTTTATCGGGCCCATCATCCTGGCGGTAGCCTGGGAACTGATGACGGCATGGATCCGCGAGGATCAGGCTGGCGCTGTCTCGCCTGTTGCGGCGCAGGACGGAGAAAAACTCGTCGCGGAGGGTTAGCATTCTGACCCCGACCGGTGGTGGCTATTTTCCCTCGCTTGCAAACCGCGGCAGCAATGTAACGACGTGTTAAGCGAGCGGCGGGCTCCCTTGACCTATATCAAAGGTCTCCTCCGCCCAAGCGCAATCCTGACGCATGGGCTGCTGCAGGGAGTGAGAGATTTGAGCATGACAACCAACGAGCCGGCAGTTTCGGGCGCCGCGCTGCCCGGGATTTTCGCACCTGCCTTCGAGTATCTGGTGGACACCGGGCAACGCAGCGTCCTGTTTCTGGATGTCATGCGCCAGCGCGGTCTTCAATATTGCGAGCATCTGGCCCAAACCGCGCCCCATGTCCTCGACTATGAGGTCGAGTTAATCGTCGACGGAAGGAACCTCAAGCGGCCGGTGAATTATGGACTCGTGCGTATCGTTCCTCCGGCTGGAGTGGAAATCGATTTGAAGCGCCGTCCATTCGTCGTGGTCGATCCCCGCGCGGGGCACGGACCCGGAATCGGCGGCTTTAAATCCGACAGCGAAATCGGCGTTGCAATGAAGGCCGGCCATCCCTGCTATTTCATTGGCTTCCTGCCCGACCCAATGCCCGGCCAAACGATCGGGGACGTTGCACGGGCCGAAGCGGTTTTCATCGACAAGGTCATCGCTCTGCATCCGGATGCCGACGGCAAGCCGTGCGTGATCGGCAATTGCCAGGCCGGTTGGGCCGTCATGATCCTGGCTTCGCTGAGGCCGGAATTGTTTGGCCCGATCATCATCGCCGGTGCGCCGTTATCCTACTGGGCCGGTGTCCACGGCAAGAACCCGATGCGCTATTCGGGCGGTTTGCTGGGCGGAAGCTGGTTGACCGCCCTCACCAGCGACCTCGGTGGCGGCAAGTTCGACGGCGCCTGGCTGGTCCAGAACTTCGAGAACATGAATCCATCGAACACGCTGTGGACCAAGCAGTACAACGTCTATTCAAAGATCGATACCGAGGCGGATCGCTATCTCGATTTCGAGCGCTGGTGGGGTGGACATGTCAACCTCAATGCCGAGGAGATTCAGTTCATCGTCGATGAGTTGTTCGTTGGCAACAAGCTCGCCGCGGGGCGCATCAAGACATCTGACGGCAGGGTTGTTGACCTGCGGAATATCCGTTCACCGATCGTCGTATTCTGTTCAAAGGGCGACAACATCACACCGCCGCAGCAGGCGCTTCACTGGATTCTCGATCTCTACAGCGACGTCGAAGAGATCCGATCCTACGGGCAGACCATTGTCTACACCGTTCACGAAACGGTCGGGCATCTCGGAATATTCGTATCCGGCGGCGTTGCCAAAAAAGAGCATAGCGAATTTTCAAGCAATATCGACCTGATCGATGTGCTCCCGCCGGGGCTTTACGAGGCAACCTTCGAAGCCAAATCCGCTGATACCGCCAATGCAGAGCTTGCGGGCGGGAAGTGGATCATGCGTTGCGAGCAGCGTACCCTCGATGATGTTCGGGCCATGGGCGGCAATACGGCCGAGGATGAACGGCGGTTTGCGACAGCCGCACGGGTGTCCGAGATCAACCTCGCCAACTACCGAAATTTCGTGCAGCCATGGCTTCGCGCCGCAGTTACTCCCCAACTGGCGGAGTGGATGCGCAAATGGCATCCGCTCCGCTTTTCGTACGAAGCCTTCGGCAGCGATAATGCGGCCATGAGGGTAGTCGCCGAAGCGGCTGACAATGTTCGCGAACACCGCAAGCCGGCGACGGAGGATAATCCATTTCTTGCTTTCCAGGAGACCGTCTCGAAGAACATCATCAATGTTCTCGATTATTGGCGCGACACGCAGGAATCTGTCAGCGAGTCGCTTTTTCTGGGCATCTATGGATCGCCCGCGCTGCAGGCTGCGGTTGGAATCAAGCCGGATGCGGATGTGTCGCCCAAGCCCGAGATGTCGCCTGAACATCGCAAGCTTCTGGAGACGCGCATCGCGGAGCTGAAGTCGCAGATCGCCAGTGGCGGTCTCAAGGAATGCGTCATTCGCGGCCTGCTCTATGTCGGCATGGCCCGCGGAATGGTTGACGAGCGGAGCCTGGAGGCGCTGCGGCGGGCCCGCGCGAGCGTGGCCGGTTCACGCCTGACGCTTGCGCAATTCAAGACAATCGTGCGCGAGCAGTTCTTCATGCTGCTCCTCGAGCCTGAGGCGAGCCTCGCCGCCATCCCAAAACTGCTGCCGCCGAGCGAGGCCGAACGTCGCGCTGGCCTGGACGTCATCCGTGAGGTGCTGTCCGCAAGTCGAGATAAAATCTCAGGCGAGACCGCAAGGCGGTTCGATCGTGTGACTGAGCTGTTTGGGCTGACCGCGGAACCGCAGGCGAAAGCGTCATAGGTCTTTGTGAGGCGATTGGGAGTTGGACATGAGCATTTCATCTCTTGAAGCGGGCGAAGCCAGGCCCGGCGCAAAATACGATCGTCTCATAGTAGCGGCGAAAGCGATCCCGTCGGCAGCGACAATCGTCGTGCATCCATGCGACGAAAGCTCGCTGCGCGGTGCAGCTGACGCTGCCGAAGCTGGCATCATCAAGCCGATACTGGTGGGGCCTGCGGCGAAGATCAAGGGCGCCGCTTCCAAGCACAACATCGACATCAGCGGGTTTGAGCTGATCGACACCCCACATAGCGAAGCCGCCGCGGCGAAGGCCGTCGAGCTGATTCATGCGGCCAGGGGCGAAATGCTGATGAAAGGAAGCCTGCACACCGACGAGCTCATGCGAAGTGTCACGGCAAAAGTCGGTGGCCTGCGCACGGAGCGGCGCGTCAGTCATGTGTTTGTGATGGACGTCCCCGCTTACAGCGAGACGGTGTTTATCACCGACGCCGCGATCAATATATTTCCGGACCTCGATGCCAAGCGCGACATCGTGCAGAACGCTATCGATCTATACACGCAAGCGGGCTTCGGCACCTTGCCCAGGGTCGCCATCCTATCGGCGGTCGAGACCGTTACATCCAAGATACCTTCGACAATCGAGGCGGCGGCGCTCTGCAAGATGGCGGACCGTGGGCAGATCACCGGGGGCCTGCTTGACGGGCCACTTGCGTTCGACAATGCGATCGACAAGGAAGCGGCAAGGATCAAGGGGATCAAATCGGAGGTCGCGGGCCGCGCCCAGATTCTGCTGGTGCCGGATCTTGAATCCGGCAACATGCTTGCGAAAAATCTCACGTATTTCGCCAAGGCAGACGGAGCCGGCATCGTTCTCGGTGCGCGCGTTCCAGTCGTGCTGACTTCTCGAGCGGATACACCGAGATCTCGCATGGCGTCCTGCGCGGTTGCTACTCTTTATGCCAACGCGCGCCGCACTCGCGCGCAGACAGCCGCCGCGTGACCGCCATGGATGCAATCCTGGTCGTCAATGCCGGCTCCTCAAGCGTCAAGTTCCAGGTGTTCGCACTCGATGGGGAGGGCAGGCTGCGAAGAGAGATCAAGGGCCAGATGGACGGCATCGGAAGCCGTCCCCGGTTGCGCGCCACAGGAACGACCGGCGATACGCTGGCAGACCGCGCCTATCCGATTGAGAGTATTCCGGACGTTCCGGCTGCACTGCTGGTCGCGGCCGCTTGGCTGCGCGACGAACTCCAACTCAGTCCACTCGCTGTCGGGCATCGGGTCGTCCACGGCGGTCCCGATTACGATCGGCCCGTATTGATCGACCATGGCGTGGTTGCGCGTCTAGAGCGCTTGACGACGCTTGCGCCACTTCATCAACCCCATAACCTGGCGCCAATCCGTTCCCTTCTTGCCAAATTCCCCTCACTGCCTCAGGTCGCTTGCTTCGACACGGCGTTTCACCGCGACCATGACGAGCTGGCGGATCATTACGCCATACCCCGAAGGCTGCACGATGAAGGTGTACGGCGTTATGGGTTCCATGGACTTTCCTACGAGTACATCGCGAAAAGCTTGCCGAACATCGCACCTGAGATCGCGCAAGGGCGCGTTATCGTCGCGCATCTGGGCAGCGGCGCTTCGATGTGCGCCATTCACGGAGGCCGCAGCGTGGAAAGCACGATGGGCTTCACCGCTCTCGACGGACTTCCCATGGGAACGCGGACCGGCCAGATCGATCCTGGCGTCGTGCTGTATCTCATGTCGGCAAAGGGCATGTCGCCGGCCGAGGCGCAGGATTTTCTGTACCGCGATTGCGGGCTAAAGGGGCTTTCCGGCGTCAGCAACGATATGCGGGAGCTTCAGAACAGCAGCGATCCCTGGGCGGCATTTGCGATCGACCATTTTGTTTACAGGGTCGCGCTCCATGCCGGAATGCTGGCGGCAGCCTTGCAAGGACTAGATGCCTTTGTCTTTACCGCGGGCATCGGCGAAAACTCCGTCGGCATTCGCGCAAGAATTGCGGAGCGGCTCGAATGGCTCGGTGTGTCGCTTGATCCAGCGGAGAATGCCCGGCACGCGCCGCGGATATCTCGCGCAGGTAGCCGCATCCCCGTTTACATCGTGCCAACCAATGAAGAGTTGATGATTGCGCAGCACACATTGTCACTGCTGTGTGATCGGCATTCGTCTTCGATCCCAAAACAGGTGAGAGCCTCATGACAATTCCGGTATTTCCCGAAACCAAGGTTGCGCTGAGAGGACGAAAGGGACTCGTGGTCGGCATCGCCAACGATCAGTCGATCGCGTGGGGATGCGCCAAGGCGTTTCGGGCGCTGGGCGCGGAATTGGCGGTCACTTATCTGAACGACCGGGCAAAGAAACATGTCGAACCGCTGGCGAAGGAGCTTGAGGCGCCGATCCTCATGCCGCTCGACGTGACTGCTGAAGGACAAATGGAACAGGCGTTCGAGCGCATCAAGAAGGAGTGGGGCAGACTCGATTTTCTGCTTCACTCGATCGCGTTCTCCCCGAAGGAGGCGCTGCACGGACGGGTGGTCGACGTTCAGCGCGACGGTTTCCTCAAGACGATGGACGTTTCCTGCTGGTCATTCATGCGGATGGCGCATCTGGCGGAGCCGCTGATGAAGAACGGCGGTACGCTCTTCACCATGACCTACTATGGCAGCCAGATGGTGGTGCAGAACTATAACGTCATGGGAGTTGCGAAGGCGGCGCTGGAGGCCGCCGTTCGCTACATGGCAGCTGAGCTCGGCCCCAAAGGTATCCGGGTGCACGCGATTTCACCGGGGCCGCTGGCGACGCGCGCGGCTTCAGGGATTCCCGATTTCGACGAGTTGATGGACAAGGCGCAGGCCAAGGCTCCCGCGCGAAGTCTCGTAAGCATCGATGATGTCGGTGCGGCGACCGCTTTTCTAGCGCTCGACGGCGCGAAACTTATCACCGGCGACGTCATGTACATAGACGGTGGATATCACATCATCGATTAGGGCATTGACTGGCCAGAGAATACAAATCGATAGCCGACATTCCTCGCCTGGAAGAAACAGCCCCATCGCCGGAGGCACAGCCATGTTGCGTCAATATCTCGTGGGCGCAGCTGCCAGTGTCTGCAACATTGCGATCCATGCTTTGGTGATGACGGCCGTCATAAAGGTAACGCGCATTGCGGACGAGTTGGCAACGTCACGTCAAACGCTTCGATTGATCGCAGTCATGATTGCCGCCGTGACGGTCTTGATGTTCGCGCACCTGGCGGAGGTGCTGGTCTGGTCATTGATTTACGCGATTACCAATACCGCGCCGGCAGATACTGATCTCATCTATTTCGCCTTTGTAAACTACACGACGCTCGGCTACGGCGACGTGACGCCGGTCGTCCGCTGGCATTTGCTTGGACCAATGACCGCAATGAACGGCGTGCTGCTGTTTGGCTGGTCGACGGCCGTGATTTTCGAGGTGTTGCGGATGACGCTGACGGCAGGCGGCAACGAGGGGGGAAAACTGCAGAAGCGCTGGTGGTCTGAATAGTGGCGGCGCGGCTCGATGAACAACGGAGCTTGATCTGTATCAATCCTGATCATCGGCCCGTCGCCATCCTCGCATTGTACTTTGAGAGGACTGCACTGAAGTTCGCCCTCTCGGGGGAATATTGGGAACTTCCGGCCCAGGGAGATCAAGATGAAATTCTTGATCGCATCATCCGCGCTGCTTGTCGCTGGCTTCGTAACAGCTGGTACGGAACAGGTTGGTGCCGTGGTCTACTGCCAATATGTCGACTACCCTGTTGGCTGCACCGTGAGGGCGGGTGTGGTGCTTCGTCCACGGCCCGTCGCGCGCGCGGTGGTGACCCCCGGGGTCGGCGCGCCTGGAACGCCCAGGAATCGCGGCGGTCCGGTGGATCGCGTCGGTCGCCGCTGATTGGATCTTTCGCGCGGATAGCACTCTTCCGACGTCGCGGATCGCTCGGGTCGGGCCAAAGCGGATATCTGCCGCAACAGGACCGTGCCCGAGTTCGACTCGAAGGGCCGCGGAGTGCAACCTTGGTTTGCGGCGATTTCCACCAAGATAGCCGTTTTCGTTGCCGCGCCGCGGAGCGGACGGACCGGCGTCGCAATCATACCAATGGACTGGCGTCGTTATTCATGGAGGGGCCGACTTCGACCAATGCTTGCCAATGCTTACCAGGTGTCGCAACGGATGCCTCTCGCGCGATATTTTTCGCTCGTTGGCGGAATATTGCTCGTACCGCTTTTTATTTTGGATGCATATCTTCCCGAAACCGCCGATTACGCACAGGGCCGGCACGGGTTCGTACATCATCCGTATTCATTCCGATCGGAAATGGCCGGAGCGCATTGCTTACGATACGAGCCTCCCGACAATCATTCCCGTGCAGATCGCGAGCGCGGAGGTCGGCGCCAACGCCTCGGCAATGATCGCCGACGTCTCAGCCAAAGTGAGGGTGCGTGAGGCGTTTGCGCAGCTGTCCGACACCGAGCAATTGCAGCCATTCGTCCAAAAATTGCGAAAGCCAAAGCTGCAACGCCAACACAAGGTTGCCAAGAGACATCTGCCGGCAGCCCGGCAACCGCAATTTGCTTGGTTCGGTAACGGAGTCTGGTGAGGAGGTTAGCCGACCGGCCCGCACAGCGCTGACAAATTCTCGTATTACTTTCCGCGGCCACTTGCTCGGTCATGGTCGATGTGAATCCATTGCTCGTCGCAGGTCGCCTCCGCCCGACGTTGAGGCGAAGTAGACACCCGGCCGAGACAACACGTGCCAGAATTCGACGCAAGGCGGGTGCGCGTTCGAACTTGCCGTATTACCGGCTGGCGAACGTCGCCCCGGCCTCTCCTAAGGCGCCAATAGTATCCAGATCGCCGCACCCGACAGAACGAAGAGCCAGAAAAGCGAAAGCCAGAATAAAAAGTCCGCTCGGTCCATTGTCAGGTTCTGCCAAATGAAACTGGATCAACCGCGAAGAGCCGTTGGGCCGGCGGCGCTGACGTGTTAACAAACACCCGCAACCCGGTCTTGTTATTGCGTGCCAATAATTTGCGTTTTGGCGCCGAAAACCTTCGAAGGACGATTTGGCAATTGGTATGGTTACTTCCTGGCTGGAGGCGTCCTCGACGATCGGAATTGGCTCGGGCTCGTTCCGGTCCATCGTTTGAATGCATGCGTGAAAGAGCCAATCTCCCGGTACCCTAGGAGCCACGCTATTTCCGAGATAGGCAGCTCGCGATCTCTGAGGTAGCGTCTGGCGAGAGCAGCCCTTAATTCCTCCAGTATTTTGGTAAAGGTTACGCCCTCGGCCAAAAGCGCGCGCGAGAGCGTACGACAACTGAAACCAAGTTGGCGCGCAACTTCCGAAATTGTGGCTTTGCCATGTGGAAGCAACTCCGGAATCGCTCGTTCCACATTCGCACGCACGCTGTTGCGCTCTTGCGGCCGGCGAGCAAGCGCTTCATCTGCATATCGCCGTAGCAATTTGTTCAGGTGAGTGTCGGCCCCGACGATCGGAAGAGAAGCGAAATGTTTCGGAAAAACGATCTCGTCAACATCAGCACCAAATTCAATATCACCCGCCAAAAAAGATTTGTATTCAGCGGGCGCGCCATCGCGAAAATGCCTGAGCGTCATTTGTCGAGGCGCTAGTCGGTTGTTTGTCAACTGTCGGCATAGACGCACTATTGTAGTGAGCCAAAACTCGACCTGGTGCCGATCGGAAAGTCGGTCAACGTTCAGGTATTCAAGCGTTATGACCGTTGCAGCGTCTGAACGGAAGCGCAGTCGGATCCCTTCATTGTTCATCACGCTATAGCGCTCTGCGTTACGAAGGGAGTCCGCAAGTTGCTCGGAAGAGGCCATTACGTAGTAGAGCAGACCGATTTCACGCAGGTCGAACCCTCGGGCCAGATGAAGTCCAAGAAACTCATCTTGAAGGTCTTGGGCAGCCAGTTCCAAAACCTTGATTTGGGTGCGCACCTCGAGGCGAACGGCCGGATCGTTTACCTCCGCGATAGTCAATCCTGCCCCGGAGAGAACAGATGTTATGTCTTTACCTGCTTCTCGCATTCGGACGCATGCCAGACGAGCGATTCCCCCGGTGGCGCTCGGTATCGAACGGAGGTCCCTGGGCTTGGTAAAGCGCATGAGAACGGCTCGGCCCAAAAGGGCAATCTCGCACGTTTTGCCACTTTGCAAACGAAATCAATTCTTGCCCGAAAATGGGTGCGCGGATGAATTCGCTGAAGATACGCACGTCGGATCCCCGAGCATGCACCCTTTCTGGTCAGAGCTTCATTTCCGGAACACTGGCTGGGATGAACAAATCCGCCTCCGTCACCGCCATGACCTCGGCGACAGTCACGCCAGGGGCGGTCTCCTGCAGCGTCATCTTTCCGCCCGAAAAACCGATCACGGCCATTTCCGTGACGACCAGATCGACCGGCCGGGAAGAGGTCAGGGGCAGGGCGCACTTCTGGACGATTTTCGATTTCCCTTTCGCGGCATGTTGCATGGCGACGATGACTCGCTTCGCACCGCTCACCAGGTCCATCGCGCCGCCCATCCCCGGCACCATCTTGCCGGGGATCATCCAGTTCGCAAGGTGTCCTTCGGCGTCGACCTGAAGACCGCCAAGAACGGTCACATTCACATGCCCGCCGCGGATCAACCCGAACGACATCGCGCTGTCGAAGGTGCATGCACCGGGCAGTGCGCTGATCGGCCGGCCGCCGGCGTCCGTGAGCAATGGATGGGCCATGCCCTGCTCGGGAATTGGTCCCGTGCCGATCAATCCATTCTCCGACTGGAAGAATACTTTGAGGCTCGGTGGAACGTAGTTGGCAACCAGGGTCGGAATGCCAATGCCGAGGTTGACCAAGTCACCTGATCGAAGCTCAAGCGCTACTCGTCGCGCGATAAGAGATTGAGCATCCATGCTTCACCCGTTGGCGATGAGATAATCGACGAGCGGCGCAGGCGTTACAACATGGTCGGGCGCGATGACGCCGACCGGAACAATGTGCTCCGCGGTGACGATGACGGTATCGGCCGCCATTGCCATGACGGGATTAAAGTTGCGCGCCGTCAGCGCGTAGGTGAGATTGCCGAGGTAGTCTGCCAGGAATGCATGGATCAGAGCGAAATCCGAGCGAAGCGCCGTCTCCAGCAAAAAGCTCTTGCCGTCGAGTTCGATCCTTCGCTTGCCTTCCTCGACCATGGTCCCGACGCCTGTCGGCGTCAGCACACCTCCCAGGCCGCAGCCGCCAGCCCGAATACGCTCGACCAATGTGCCCTGAGGTACCAAGTCGACCGCGACTTTATTGGCCATCATCTGCTTTTGTACGTTCGGATTGAGCCCGATGTGGCTCGCCGTGAGCGCCGCGACGAGCGCTGCGTCGAACAATTTCCCGACGCCTTGGCCGGGGACCGCTGCGTCATTGCTGATGATGGTGAGCTCGGATTTCCTTTGCCGGACCAGTTCGTCGAGAAGGCGTTCCGGCGTCCCGACTCCCATGAAGCCGCCGACCATGACGGTCGCGCCGTTCGGGATCAGGGCAACAGCTTCCTCCGCGGAAACGGCTTTCATCCTGTGAACTCCGGTACGCTGCGGACCGCAGGCTGGACGTTTATCGGGGAGAATGAAGCCCGCGAAAGCCGGAGCCTTGATCTGTATCAAGGTGCCGCATTGGCGTGATGGAGTTTCACAGCACGTTCGCGTGTTATCGCAGCGGTCAAAGATCGAGCTCGGCCAATCGGAGACGGTCCAACAAAACGATCTGACGTTGGGTTGGCCCCAGGAAACCAAGGATCCCTTTGGCGTGAAGATATGACAGCGCGCGCGATACAGTTTCGAGGGTAAGGCCGAGATAGTCAGCGATATCGCGACGAGACATCGGAAGGGCCATCACGCTCTTGGCGGTCAAGCGCCGATCCATCTCCAAAAGGAATGCGGCAACGCGCTCAAGGGATGTCTTGCGTCCCAGCAGCAGCATGTGATCCTCAGCGTGCTGAAGGTTGCCGGTCGTCATGATCAAGAGGTCAAGTGCTACGACCACGTCGGTTTCCGCCACGTGTTCGAGACTGCGCCGCTTCATCAGGCGCACGGTCGTGTCGACAATTGCCTCTGCGGTAAAACGGTGGGCGGCGCCATTTTCCAACCCAAAGATGTCGCCAACCAGGTGGAAGGCCCCGATTTGGCGGCGGCCGTCGAACAGAAGCTTATAACTCCGGACCGCACCCTCCAGCACCTGGTAGATGTAGTCCGCGGGCTCCGTTTCTCCGTAGATCTCAGCGCCCCTATTATATTTGAATTCGCTTAAAAAGATCCGTGAGCGGGAAAGCTCTCCAAGCTCACCGAGAGCATTTTGTCTCTTGGCTGAAACAGCGTTGATGTTGACAAGCATGGATATCTCCCCCTGTCTACGCAATCCGTTCGTTCCGTAAGGGATTGAAATGTAAGGGGTTCGGAACTCCGGCGCCGATATCTCACTCTGTCGGGAATGGTTTACGACGCAGCCCGTGCAGTCGACTATTGGCTTGAGGGCCATTGTCCTAAGGGTCATTGTCCGGAAGGGCATTGTCCTTGGGGGCATTTTTGCATGCGCGGCAATTTTTCGCGGGTTGTGCGCTCCGCGTTGGGTCCATACTCTCATCGACACAATCGGACGTTCGAGTGCGTTGAGTGCGCGTAGCATGATTGTCATCGTCGCTGACCTCCTTCTCCGCCCGACTTCGTTCCCGCTGGAGTCGTCTTGTTCTCGGGTTTTGTTCGGCCCGCGTGCAACGGCGAACGCCGACGGTGGGTCGGACACCACGCTTGACGCGGAACATCTCGATTTGAGTCGTTTCAACAGTGCGGCCCACGAGCAAAGCCTGCGGCGGCATCCGAAGAAGAGATATCATGACAGGTCGATTGGCATTGCGGTTGTCGTCGCCATGGGGAATCTCGAACTCGTGCTGTGGTTGTGGCCGGAAGTTCGCATTGTCCTTGCGATGGAAGATCAGATCGGTTTCACGCGATCAAAGCTGCCTTGGGAGATACGTTATGCTGGGCATCGTGCATATTGTCGATGATGATGCTTCGTTCCGGACGGCCATCGAACGCCGCTTGAAGAAGGCTGGCTACGAAGTCGCAACATATCCTTCGGCCCAGCATTTGCTGGATCGCTTGCCCAATGAGAGCGGTCCAGGCTGTCTGCTTCTTGATGTGCGGATACCTGGTTTGAGCGGTCCGGAGCTGCAAAGCCGCCTCGGCGAACTCGGCTCGACGCTGCCAATCGTGTTTCTGACAGGTTATACCGATGTTCCGACTACGGTCCAGGCGATCAAGGCGGGCGCGGATGATTTCCTGACAAAGCCGGTTAAGCCTGATCAACTGCTTCGCAGCATTCAGCGAGCAATCTCGCGTCATGAAGCGACACGTAGCATAAGGATGGAGCTCGACACCATTCGCGCTCATATCGCTGCATTGACGCCGCGCGAGCATGAGGTCTTCGAACTTGTCATTCGCGGCAAGACCAACAAGGAGGTCGCTAACGCACTGGGCGCGACCGAACGCACAATCAAGGCTCATCGCCACAGGGTTATGGAGAAGATGCAAGTCCAATCGCTCGCCGAACTTGTCTCCCTGGCCGAACGAGCGGGCGTCCTGGACAGTGTGTCAGGTAGCCGACAGACGAGCTGAGCAATCTATCAACAGCTCTTGCTTTCCTATTGTCCCATGGGACAATAGGAAAGCCGATGCGCGCAGCGTATCGAATTTAACCGATGTGATTCCAACAAACACGGATGTCTTTGGTTATCTGAGCTTCATCGGCCGAGCGAGTTATAATGGCAACGTGTTCTTGAGCCGTATCGCTAATTAGCCCCGGATAAACGGACTAAGGGTTACCGGTCGTGCCGAACCGAAAAGCCGTATTTGTCGTGGATGATGACCTGGGCACGCTGAGGGGCGTGAAAAGGTTATTGGGGGAACATGGCTACGACACCGTGCTGTTCCAGTCTGCGGAGGCATTTCAAACTCACGGCGATTTCGATCAGGCGCTTTGCGTCATTCTGGACATTGACTTGAACGATGCGTCCGGCATCGAGGTGAGGCACCGCCTTAAAGCCGCTGGAATTTCTGTTCCGGTTATTTACATCACCGCTAACGACAACCTTGCCGTTCGCATGGCCGCGATGAAATCAGGATGTATTGCCTTCCTCACCAAGCCATTCTCCGCGAAATCGCTGATCGACCCGATTGAGAAGGCATTAGCCGGCCTCGCTTAGCTGTTCCCAGTTTCGTTACGCTTCTCGGGTCAATCCTCGATTGTCTGTTCAAAGATCTGCGTATCCCGAGCCCGTCGGCGCAGCGACCATTTAGTCCGTCCGCGCGAACCACATCGCGGCATCTCTGAATTCAACGATCGGAAAGAAGCTGCGCTCTGGCTGGTTGAGCAAAACACCATGGTTCATGACCTCAAGCCGAAACGGACAGTTGCCAATCGGACGAACTACGTAAGCGATCGTGGGCATCGTGAGCGGAATCGCCCACACCTCCTCCTGGATGGCACGATCTGCGGGTTGGTCGTCAGCGAGGGCCGCAGCGATCAACACCAGCATAATAACCATGTAGAAGATGAGAACACGCAGCAGACGTCGTCGCATTTCGTCGGTCCGATATCTTGTCGCAGATGCTGTGGCAGCCGGGAAGGGAAAGGCTTTCCCGACGACAGCGCGGAGCATTGATCTGGATCAATGGAGAGCTTCGACCACAGCCTCATGGCATTATAGGGTTGACGCCAGCGCACACGAGACAAGAGAGCGGGTAAGGATATGAGACAGCACTCAACATCGATTATTCAACTGGCTCTGGCAGCACTGCTCGCGTCGAGTCTCGCTACGGCCTCGCGAGCGGAGACTGGTGCCGTTCGCGTCGACTTCAAGAAGGCAGGATTCGTCCTAGGTGTCGGCAGTGGTCGCGGTGTCCTGACGTTCCGCGGGCACAATTATCCTTTTCGCGTTTCCGGCCTGAGTTTCGGGGCCACGATTGGAACATCGACCAACCAATTGGCGGGCCGGGCGTTGAACATCCGCAGCCCGGACGACATCGCAGGCACTTACAGTGCGATCGGTGCCGGCGGCGCACTCGCGGGCGGCGCGGGTGGCGTCCAGCTGCGAAACAACAAGGGCGTGATCCTCCAGCTACACGGGGCTAAGGTCGGCGTGGAACTATCGGCCGCGGTGAGCAGGGTCGAAATCGCGCTGGAGTAAGTGCGCGATAGTGAAACTAAAGGCAACTTGCCGAATGAGCGCCATGCCGTCGATAATAGATGCGTCGGTTCGGCTTCTCAATAACGCCCGGCGATGAATTCCATTCCTCGCAGCGAGGCTTGGTCATCATAGCGTCCCTTATTGGAGCGTTTTGGCAACCGGACGGGATCACGCGATATGCGCTTGAACGGAATTGACTCCAACACATGCGCAATGCAGTTCAGCCGCGCACGACGCTTGTCGTCGGAGCGGATGAGGTGCCAGGGCGCGTGTCTTGAATGTGTTGCCTTGAACATCAGGTCCCTCGCGCGCGAATATTCATACCAGCGCCGATAGGATTCGGTATCCATCGGGCTCAATTTCCATTGCCGGAGCGGGTCGTCAATTCTGGCCCTGAACCGCTGCTCCTGCTCATCCATTCCGACCTCAAGCCAAAGCTTGATCAGGATGATGCCGGCGTCGACGATATATTTCTCAATTTGCGGGCACAGGGCTAGAAACCGTTCATGCTCCTCGGGTGCACAAAAGCCCATGACATATTCGACGCCGGCGCGATTATACCAGCTGCGGTCAAAGATGACGATCTCACCTCCGGCTGGAAAATGCTGCATGTAGCGTTGAAGAAACATCTGGCTCTTTTCCCGCTCTGAGGGAGCGGGAAGCGCGACGACCCGAAATACGCGGGGGCTTACCTTTTCGCTGATCGCCTTGATCGTGCCGCCCTTGCCGGCGGCATCCCTGCCTTCGAACAAGATGATAGCCCGCAGCTTCTTCTCCTTCACCCATTCCTGGAGGTGGCACAACTGAACCTGGAGCTTGCGCAGCTCCTTCTCGTAATCCTTCCGCTTCATTTTGGACGAGGCGTGTCCGTTTCTGGCCATGGCGTCGCTCCTCAGCCCTTAGCGCATCTGAATGGCAACTAGTCGCCCCAGGCTATGACAATGCTGATGTCTCCCGGAATGCCTCCTGGAAAATCCACGATCTGATATTGGATTCGGTAGCCACGCGGCTTCAGGTAATCGAACCAGAGCTGATAGATTTCCTGAGCCATTCCCGTAAGCGTCTTTTCCCACCCCCGTTCCTGCTGGTTGATAGCCCGGCCCTTGTCGGTGCACAGTGAGTTGGGAAATCGGTAGACCTGAACCTCGGTAAGGCCGTTCCGCACTGCCCGCTGGATGACGGTCGCTGCAAGCTTGACCTTTTCATCTTCGGTCAAACCCGAAGGCTCGCGAAGCTTGTCGATCAAGGCGCGCTTTTCTGCCTCGGCAGCCACGAGCCTGCGGGCATCCTGATCAGCCTTTTCGGCTTCCTTCAGGGCGGCTTGTACTTGGACTTCCTTTGCCGTGGGTATCAGATCGTCGATTTTTTCGGGCATGGCTGATCCTCCTGATGACCGTCCCACCTGGATTGCCGGTTAGGGCCCGCGTGAGGCCGCTCCTTTGATCTAGATCAAGCGTTCGGATCGCATTTCTTGTTTCGTTCTGCTTGTAACAGCGTGGGCCGTCAGGCTTCGGCTGAAAGCAACGCATGGAGAGAGGGTGTGGAGCGGCTACTCAAGTTCGCCATCGCTGCCACGACATTGACGGGCTTGATGGTTGTTGAAAAGGCGCATGCCGTGGACCTCTCCGGAGCATGGGCGACGAATGCGGATCAATGCAGCCAGGTCTTCACCAGGAAAGGCCGAGCAAACCAAATTGGGTTTACCGCAATGTCCGAGCAGTACGGCGGCGGCTTCATTGTGGAGGCCGATCGACTCAGAGGCAAATTTGCCAGTTGCAAGATCAAGAGCAGGAAAGAGGATGGTCAGACCGTGAATATCATCGCGGGATGCGCGACCGACATCATGCTCTCGAACGTCCAGTTCAGTCTCAAGGTGCTCGAGCCGAACAAGATATCGCGGGTGTTTCCAGGCATCATGGATATGGAGATCGGCTACTACCGCTGTCCGATTTGACCGAAGCTGCTTCGCAAGCAGCCCAGGCTGGGAGGCCGCGGCGCCGCCTCGCAAAATAAGGAGATTGTCCTTGTCAGCGTCACCTAATCCGATAGCGACAACGCATTTGCCGTTCTTCATTACGGCGCCCGGCGAAACCGACGTGCTCTTCAATGTTACGTTGGTGTTTGTCGTTGCCTGCATCATTCTTACGGGAGTGGTTTTCCTTACCATCCACTCGCTGCCGGAACGAATGGCGCACAAGTCGAAAAAGATTCTGCTCGACCTTATCGCTTTGCTCTGCCTGCTCGCGCTCCTTACGCATGAGCACCTTTTCTGGTTCGCAGCGATCGTGCTTGCCTTCATTGATATTCCGGACTTCCTGACCCCGGTAACCCGCATTGCAAAGTCGGTGGAAACCATGGCCGGGCAGGAAGTCGGTCACAAACCGGAAGACCGTCCAGCTCCCGCTTCGCCGGATGCCGCGACTGCTGATCAACCTCGTTCGCGGAAGGAGGCCGTTCGTGCTTGAGCTCATGCTGTGCTCCATGCTGACGCTGGTCCCCGACTTCCTGTTCCGTCGCTTTGTACAGGGCAAACGCCTCGGCCGCGAAATCACGTTGTTCTCGGTCTGGTACGAACTTCGGTGGGGCATCACGCTTTGCCTGATACTGACCGTCCTCCTTATCACGGTGGTGCTTTACAACCATCCGTCGTCGACAAATGTGACGTCTCTGTTCCGGACCATTTCGCTCTTTCCCGAGGTCGGTGGTCGGGTAACCAAGGTCTACGTCGATTACAATCAGAGAGTGAAGAAGGGCGATCCGCTGTTCAAGATGGACAGCACGAGACAGGAAGCTTCGCTTGAGCGGGCTCGCCTTCAGGTCGTCGAGGTGGATGCGTCGATGGCGACGGCAAGAGCCGACGTCCTGACCAGCGAGGGCAAGCTTCAGGAAGCTAAGGGATCCCTGGGACAGGCGCAGGATGAACTGCGAACCAAGTCAACGTTGCAGCAGCGCAATGCGGATATTGTTGCAGCGCGTGAGATTGAGAAGCTTCAAACGCTGGTGGCGACACGGCAAGGGGCCGTTGACGCGGCGGCGGCCGCCAAGGAGTCGGCGCAAACCAAGATTACGACCGTCTTGCCTGCGCAGAAAGCAAGTGCGGAAGCGGGGCTTGCCGAAGCTCAGGTCGAACTGGACAAGATGACCACTTATGCCGGTGTTGACGGACGGGTCGACCAGTTCGTGTTACGGGTCGGAGATATCGTCCAGCCGGCGCCGGTCACCAGGGCGGCGGGCATCCTCATCCCGGAGGGCGCGGGAGAGAATAGGCTTTTTGCTGGCTTCAATCAGATCGAGGCGCAGGTGCTTGAGGTCGGCATGGTAGCCGAGGCGACTTGCATCAGCAAACCGATGACCATCATCCCTCTCGTCGTCACCAAGGTACAGAGTGTGATCGCAGCCGGGCAGATTACTGGATCAAACCTGCTCACTGAGATGCAAAAGATCGGCCCGCCCGGCACAGTATTGGCGTTTTTGGAGCCGCTCTATGACGGCGGATTGAACGACGTCCCACCGGGAAGTAGCTGCATAGCAAACGTCTACTCCAATCACCACGATGAGCTTGAATCGAAAGACCTCGGTTTTCTGAAGAAACTCTATCTGCACATCGTCGATACAGTGGCTCTCGTTCACGCGCTCGTCCTTCGTCTGCAGGCAATCATTTTGCCACTGAAGGCGTTGGTATTTGGGGGGCACTAGGCGGTTTGGCGCGCTTCTCCGGCGTGGGCGGTGCAGCGGCGCCAAAGGTCGTCGCTTGAACCTTTCTATGGAAGAGGCCCTGTGGCCGAATTCCCGATCTCGATATTGTTGGATGGCGTTTCAACACAGCGAGGACCGGTCCTGCGATGATCACCATACCTGAGTTGGTGGCCCAGGCGTTGGGCTCATTCCTGAACGCAGAAACCAGACTCCGGTTTGGCGCTTCGCAGGCGTGGGTCGCAGAACTTCTCCCTTCTGCGGCAAAGCTCACCTTGGAATGTATTGGCAACAGCGATGCGCTCTATCACAACATCGAGCATTCGATGCTCGTCACCCTGGTCGGCCATGACATATTGATCGGCCGGGCGTTGCAGCGTCCCACGACGGCCAGCGACTACGCCAATTTCATTCTGGCGTGCCTCACACACGATATCGGTTACGTCCGGGGAATCGTTCAAGGCGACGAAGAAGCATCCTTCGTTGCGGATGTCTCTGGCCGTACCGTCCGTTTGCCGACCGGGTCCTCCGATGCTGCGCTCGCGCCATATCATGTAGACCGCTCCAAATTGTTCGTCATCGAACGCCTTGACGGGGTCGAAGGGCTGGATGCAGCTCGGATTGCCAGGGCTATTGAATATACGCGCTTTCCCTACCTGCCCTCACAAAACGAGGACGATCTACACGAGGAAGAGGGATTGCTGTTGCGCGCGGCGGACCTCATCGGCCAACTCGGGGATCCAAGCTACATGAGAAAGGCGAATGCTCTCTTCTGCGAGTTTGAAGAGGTCGGCTTGAACAAGACGCTCGGCTACGACACGCCTGCGGACGTTGTCTACAAATATCCACAGTTCTACTGGACCCATGTCGCGCCGCAGATACAGACGGCGATCCGCTATCTCAATGTGACCTCGAGCGGGCGACAATGGATAGCCAATCTCTATAGCAACGTGTTCCGGGCAGAGCGAGAGGTGAGACTATCGGGTCCGCAAATGCCGCCGCCTGAATGAGCAGCAGAAAATGGATCCAGGCAGAATGCCGACGTGGCTTCGGAGTTCGATGGCCGCATATGGCAGGGGATAGGGGACGTGATCGAGGCTGCGTTTTCTGACGGCCGAAGGAAATAGTCTGTTGTCGCGAGTACGTGGGAGATCAGTCTGAATTGGCTCGGCTTGGTTGCTGACAAGGAGGTGCTTCGATGCGCAGGTATCTGGTGCAACTTGCTCTGCTGACGTTGCTTGCAACCTTTCTTCCTGTCCACCCCTCTCACGCAAAAATCGGATTTCTCCGCGTCACATTTACAAAGGCTGGCTTGGTTGCGGGAGCTGGCCTAGGGCGCGGGGTATTGACGTATGATGGCCGCGAATATCCGTTCAGGGTTTCGGGTTTGAGCCTGGGCCTGACGATTGGCGCGTCAACCACTCGCCTGGTCGGGCGGGCTTCATATTTGAGTCAGTTGAACGACTTCGCCGGCACCTATACCGCTGTCGGCGGTGGCGCTGCTTTGGCCGGCGGTGTCGGAGGCGTGCAGTTAAAGAATGAAAAGGGCGTGATCATCACGCTGCAGGGTCCAAAGGCGGGCGTGGAGTTCTCGGCTAATCTGAGCGGAATCAGAATTACACTCGAGTGAACGCGTCAGTTAGATCGTCGCTCACGTTGTGCACACCTCTCTCTGTGTGTGCGGTAATAAATCGCTCTCAAAGGTAATGGCTGCCGAAAGCCAGCCTTTGCACAAGCCTTCTCACGAAGCGGGCATAATGCCCTGTCTTGACCGTTCGTAAGATCGCCGCAGTAGCGTCAAGAGGCTACCCCCCGTCGCCGCGCCCAAGACGTAAACGACAAGCGTCACGACCGCGAGCGGCGCGTGAACCTTGAAGCTGAGGAACGAGATGGTCACGATTTCGAAGTTCTGCAGTGCGAAGACAAGCGTCGCGACCGCGAACAAGACGATGACGGCGAGATAGAACCAGCGCATGGAGTCTTCTCCGAAAAACCGAAATCTCTGAGTCATCGGGCGCGCGACGATTAGCAGCATGGCAGCGCGATCAAGCCAGCGATGGCATATGTGACGAAGCCTGACCGCGGTGCAAGCCCAAACCGATTCCGATCCAGCCCGCACCTGCTATGATGAGATCGATTCCGAGGAACAAGCCGAGGATATAAACGCTGTTGATCGGCCAGCGCGCAAGGATCAACAAGCCGAGCAGCAGAGTGATGACGCCGGATACCGCTACCCAGATCGAGGGCGCTTCGCGCTTCATGTTGAATGCCAAGATGATCCGCATGATCCCGGAAGCGAGCAGCGAGCCGCCCAGCACGAGTGTGAGCAGAGCCGCGGCGAGTAGGGGATTTTCGAATGTCACGAAACCAGCAACGATATAGAGCACACCGAGCAAGGCCCAAATCAGGAATTTGCCCCAGCTCTTGATCTGAAAGGCATTGATGACTTCGGCAACGCCGGCGACAATCATTGCCACGCCGACGACGAGCACACTCGCCACTGTAGCCATCGCGATGCTGCCGAGCGCAAAGAAACCGGCAATTGTATAGACGGCGCCCAGGGCAACGATCCAGCCCCACTTGGCACGTAGCGGCGCCATCTCTGATGATGCGGTTTGAGAATTTTGCAGTGTATGCGTAGCGCTTGTCATGACGTCCTCCAATGCGGAAAGCTGTCCGACGCTGCTCTAAGCCTTCCATCCGGATCGTGCCGCTGATCTTTAGCTTCGCGCTCGCAGTCCACCTCAAGCACATCGCACAAGCCGCAATCTCAGAAGGCGATCCAGTGTGTCGACTATCACCAACCGTGGTGTTGCAGATGTCGCAAGCAGTCCACCCGAATGTGCGAACGCCTTTGATCTAGCTCAAGCCGACGCCGGTCTTCTCAAGGGCCCGGAGAAGCTATTGCGCCCAGGACCGGCATACTGGCGGGTTAGACCTGGAGATTGGCAGCAAGTAAGCCGTCGAGGGTCAAGGTGCGGTCGAGGCGTCCCACCTTGTCCTCGATGCCATCGGCCCGAAGCAGATCGCGCACCGATCCGCGAGCACCGATGATGCGGAGCAAAATACCGCGGTCGGCAAGTTCGGCCTGGAGCTCGCGTAGCATGCGTGAGCCTGCAAGATCCATATATGGCGCGGCGGAGAGATCGCAGACGGCCAGGCGAATGGCCGGAGAATCAGCTTCACGAAGACGCCTGAAGACCGCTTCCCGAACAGAGTCGGCATTGACGTAAATCAGGGATGCTTCGGGACGAAAGGCAAATGCGCTTGTTAGCGGCTCGTTTTCGGGATGACGGGCCAGATCGGAATAGTGGTTGGTGCCCGGAACACGGCCGAGAAACGCAATATTTGGCTGCGACACGCGAGCGAGCAGCAATAGTATCGAGGCCAGTGCGGCAAGCAGAATGCCTTGGAGTATGCCGAGAAGCAGCACAGCCAGAAGAGCGATAGTCGCGGCGCCGAAATCCAGCCTACTAACTCGCCACATGCGGAACAGCGCCGGAAAATCCAGCAAGCCGTACACCGCGGTCAAGACGACGGCAGCCAGCACCGCCTTCGGAAGGTTCTCGAGCAGGCCGGTGAGAAAGAGCAAGCAAAGCGCAAGCGTCATCGAGGCAAAGACGAGTGCCAAGGACGTGCGCGCGCCAGCCTTGTCATTCACGGCCGATTGCGACAGGCCACCGGCTACCGGGTAACCTTGCCCCATCGCTGCTGCGAAGTTGGCTGCCCCGATCCCCAGAAGCTCTTGCCGGGGATCGAGGGCATATCCGTGTTTGGCAGCGAAGGCGCGGGCGGCGGAGACGCTCTCAATATACGCCAGCAGCACGCAGCCGGCTGCCAGTGGAACTATTCCCTCGACGTCGCGCAACCTGAGAGCCGGCCCTGCCAAGACGGGTAAGCCCGCCGGGATTTTCCCTGTCGTCGGTACACCGAGCGAGGGAAGCCCCAGTATGATGGCAGCAATGATCGCTAGCGTGACAACCCCGAGCGCGACAGGCTTTCCCGGCAGTAGTCGCTCGCCGAGCACGAGCAATCCGATCGCAACAACACCGACCAGGAGAACGACGTACTGCGTCTGGCCGAGTTGCCCCAGCAACAGCCAGCTACGGTCAAAAAAGTTATGCCCGCCGCCGGCAACCCCGAGAAGACTCGGCAGCTGAGTCATCGCAATAGTCAAGCCTGCGCCGGCCTTGAAGCCCACAAGGATGCTGTCGCTGATCAGCTTCACGAGCGCACTCAATCGCAGCAGCCATGCGAACAGGCAAAGTCCGGCGACGGTGAAGGCGCTGAGGCTTGCGATCTGCGCATACCGTTGAGCGTCGCCATCAGCCATAGCTCCCACAGTTCCAGCAATCATAAGTGAAATGGCGGAGGTAGGACCGAT